>ENA-OQCL01000299-OQCL01000299.1-human-gut-metagenome-genome-assembly--contig:-NODE-299-length-25429-cov-3.121216_pt1 | contig 25429 bp, 32 predicted proteins | sample MGYA00242502_ERZ504586 | MGnify/ENA primary metagenome ERZ504586 (study PRJEB26092, sample SAMD00036316) | human gut metagenome | host: Homo sapiens | study: EMG produced TPA metagenomics assembly of... | reverse complement strand
CACCGTCGGGATCTTTTCCATCTTCCAGCTCGAGGTCAACTCCAACTTCGTAGCCGCCATCCTCACCATCTTCGGCTACTCCATCAACGACACCATCGTCGTTTTCGACCGCATCCGCGAGCGTCTCGGCGCCGTCAAGCGCGACGATCTCGCCCAGACCGTCAACTACGGCATCCAGTCGACGCTGCGCCGGTCGCTTTTCACATCGCTGACAACGCTCATTCCGATCGTCTGCGTCTTCTTCTTCGGTGGCGAGACCACCAAGCTCTTCGTGCTCGCGCTCATCATCGGTATCGTCAGCGGGACCTATTCCTCGATCTTCGTCGCCTCCCCATTGTGGTACGACATGTCGATGAAGTCCAAGAAAAACGCTTCTAAAAACAGGCTGCAGATCTGCCACGCGCGGATCTGTAGCATTTTTTGTACAAATTTGCGCACGCTGGATATTGACGGGGCGCGGCGCGCTTTGGTATCATGTAAAAATAGAGCCGATGAGAAAGAGGAGTAAGACGCCGGAGCTTTCCAGAGAGCGGCACCATGGCTGGAAGTGCGGCAGGCAGAAAGCGTCTGAAGGTTTGCTTTTTGAGGCGGGGTGACCCCGGTTGATGACCGTTAGAAAATCGTGAGGGCCTTCAGGGCTGAAAAAAGGTGGTACCGCGATCCATGTCGCCCTTTTGCGGGGGCGGCGTTTTTTTATTTTGGAGGAGAAGAATCACACATGTCTATTGAAAATCTTGAAAAAAATTACGATTCATCCAAGGTTGAAAACCGCTGGTATGAATTCTGGGAAAACAACCATTTGTTTGCGCCGACGGACGACGACACGAAGCCATCGTTTTCCATCGTCATTCCGCCGCCAAACGTCACCGGCAAGCTGCACATGGGCCACGCCATGGACGAGACCATGCAGGACATCCTCGTGCGCTACAAACGTCTCAAGGGCTTCAACACCCTCTGGGTGCCAGGCACAGACCACGCCGGCATCGCCACCCAGGCGAAGGTGGAAAACATGCTGCGCGAGCAGGGCATAGAGCGTGAGGAGATCGGCCGCGAGGCCTTCATCGGTCACTGCTGGGACTGGAAAAAGCAGTACGGCGACACCATCACCAAGCAGATCCGCAAGCTCGGCGCTTCCTGCGACTGGGACCGCGAGCGCTTCACCATGGACGAAGGCTGCAGCCGCGCTGTGCGCGAAGCATTCGTCTCCCTCTATGAAGAGGGCCTGATCTACCAGGGCAATTACATCGTCAACTGGTGCCCACATTGCCAGACCACGATCTCTGATATCGAGGTTGAGCACGAAGAAAACCAGGGCAAGCTCTACTACCTGAACTATCCGCTCGAAGATGGCAGTGGCAAGCTCACCATCGCCACCACCCGTCCAGAGACCATGTTCGGCGACACCGCCGTCGCTGTGCATCCGGAGGACGAGCGCTTCAAAGATTTCATCGGCAAGAACGTCATCCTGCCGATCGTGAACAAGCCGATCCCTGTCATCGCCGACGAATACGTTGAGCGCGAATTTGGTACCGGCTGCGTCAAGATCACGCCAAGCCACGACGTCAACGACTTCGAAATGGGCCAGCGCCACGATCTGCCACACGTCGTCGTCATCGACCAGTACGGCAAGATGAACGAAAACGCTGGCAAGTACAACGGCCTCGACCGTTTTGAATGCCGCAAGCAGGTCATCGAGGATCTCCGCGGCACCGAATACTTCGACCACGAAGAAGACTACACCAACGCCGTCGGCCATTGCTACCGCTGCCACACCGCCATCGAGCCGCGCGTCAGCAAGCAGTGGTTCGTCAAGATGGCGCCCCTCGCTGAGCCAGCTCTCGCAGCTGTGAAAACCGGCGACATCCGCTTCGTGCCGGAACGCTTTGAAAAGATCTACACCGGCTGGCTTGAAAACATCAAAGACTGGTGCATTTCCCGTCAGCTCTGGTGGGGCCACCGCATTCCAGTCTGGTATTGCCAGGACTGCGGCGAAGTCATCTGCACCCGCGAGGATCCGACCGTTTGTCCAAAATGCGGCAGCGCCCATCTTGAGCAGGATCCAGACGTCCTCGACACCTGGTTCAGCTCCGGTCTCTGGCCATTCGAAGCTACATGGGCTGGCCAGACCTCGATGCCGAAGACCTCAAGCGCTTCTACCCAACAGACGTCCTCGTCACCGGGCGCGACATCATCTTCTTCTGGGTCGCCCGCATGATCTTCGACGCCTTCAAGATGACCAACCAGCGTCCGTTTAAGGACGTTCTCATCCACGGCCTCGTCCTCGACCAGCACGGCCAGAAAATGAGCAAATCCAAGGGCAACGGCATCGATCCTTTGGAAGAGATCGAAAATACGGCGCCGACGCCTCGCGCATGACCTCATCACCGGCGTCACCCTGGCAACGACGTGCGCTATCGTGCAGAAAAGATCGAAGCCAGCCGCAACTTCACCAACAAGCTCTGGAACGCCGCGCGCTTCGTGCTCATGAACCTCGACGGCTTCGACGGCACCCTTTCCGCCGAGCCACCAGCCACCGCCGACGACATTGACCAGTGGATCATCACCCGCTTCTACGAGATCGCAGCGAAAATGGGCACCGAGCTCGATCACTACGACTACGGCGAAGCCGCCAAGACCATCCGCGATTTCATCTGGAATGAATTCTGCGACTGGTACATCGAGCTCATCAAACCACGCCTCTACGGCAAGATCTCCGAAGAAAGCAAGGCACAGGCACAGGCCGTCGCCGCCTGGGTGCTGCGTGAGACTTGCGTGCTGCTGCATCCGATCATGCCATTCATCACCGAAGAGATCTGGCAGCATCTGCCACACGACGGCCAGTCCATCATCGTCGCAAAGTGGCCAGAAAACACCGCCGGCATCCACTATCAGGAAGCCTACGACAAGATGGTCTTCTTCATGGACCTCGTCAAAGCCATCCGCTCCATGCGTCACGACATGGGCATCCCTACCGGCAAGAAGTCCGCGCTGCAGATCCACTGCCACAACGCCGCCCAGGAAGCCGTGATCAAGGCCTACGAGGTTCAGCTCAAGACCCTCGCCTACGCCGAAAGCGTCGCCCTGCTCGACGATGTCGCAACAGCTGAAAAGCAGAGCGTCAGCACCGTTTGTCACGGCGCCGAAGTCATCCTGCCGCTGGCTGGCGTGCTCGACATCGCCGACGAGCTCGCGCGTCTCGACAAAGAGATCGCCCGCCTCGAAGGCGAAGTCACCCGCGCAGAAAAGAAGCTCGCCAACGAAGGCTTCGTGAAAAAAGCGCCAGCCGCCGTTGTCGAAGCGGAAAAAGAAAAAGTAGAAAACTACAAGCTCGACCTGGAAACCGTGCAGAAACGCCGCGATTTCCTCGCCAGCCTTTAATAGAAATCTTTCAAAGTGAGGTGTTCTGATGTTTGGACTTAGTATGGGCGAAATGCTCATTATCCTCGTTGTCGTCGTCGTGCTCTTTGGCTCCAGCCGCCTCGCCGGGTTGGGCAAATCCGCCGGGAAATCCGTGCGCGAATTTAAAGAAGAGCTGCACAAGGACGACGAACAGCCGGCAGAAAAAAACCGCAGCTGATGCAGACGCTGCCGACGACAAGAAGTAAGAGAAGGAGATCGTATGGGACTCAGTTTCGGTGAGATCATCGTCATCGTGCTCGTCGCCTTTCTCGTGCTGGGACCGGACAAGCTCCCGGAAGCCGGGCGCACCTCGGCAAAACCGTCAACAGCTTCAAAAAAGCGCTGTCCGATTCTAATTTGAACCTCAAGGATGAGGTCGACGCCATCAAGAAAGAGACCGGCTTCACAGAAGTGTCGCAGAAAGCCAAGGACACAGAAGCCCAGTTCAAGAGCGAGCTCGCAGATCTCAGAAAAGACCTTGATCTCAAAGATCATACATCCAATCCAAAAGCGTAGGAAGGAGGGCACCATGTCGGACCAAAAAGAACTGCCGCTTTCCGAGCATCTCAAGGCCCTGCGGCGTGTGTTTCTCGTTTCCATCATCGCCGTGCTGGCAGCATCCGTGCTCTGCTACGCTTTTCTGCGTGAGCCGATCATGGATCTCGTGATTGCGCCTGTCAAGGAATACGGCATCGAGCTCAAATTCACCAGCGTCGCCGAAGCCTTCATGGCCTACATGAAGATCGCCATCCTCGCCGGTGTCATCTGCGCCAGCCCCGTCGTGCTCTGGCAGGTGCTGAAATTCATCCTGCCCGGCCTCTACAAAAACGAGAAGCGCGCCTTTCTGACCGTGCTCTTCTGGCTCTTTGTGCTTTTCCTGGCCGGCATCGCCTTCGCTTATTTTGTCGTGCTGAAATTTTCTCTCAAGGTGCTGCTCTTCGATTTCAGCGGCGAGTTTGATCCCTTCATCACCGTCGCCAATTATCTGAGCTTCGTGTGGAAATTCCTCATTCCCTTCGGGATCGTCTTCGAGATCCCGCTGGCCATCTATTTCCTCACCAGCTTCGGCATCGTCACGCCAGAGGCCCTCGTCAAATACCGGCGCTGGGTGATCCTCTTGATCGTCGTTGCCGCCGGCGTGTTCAGCCCGCCAGACGTCGTCAGCCAGCTCCTTCTGGCGCTGCCCATGTACGTGCTCTTTGAGATCAGCATCGTCCTGTCGCGGCGTGTGTACCGCAGAAGAATGAAAAAGTTGTCACAGCAAGAATCTACAGAGAGGTGACCAAGTATGATGAGAGAGATGCTCTACGCATCCGACTTTTTAGATAAAGACGTTTTGAACCTTGAAACCGGCGACCTCGTCGGCAGAATCACCGGCCTGTTGGTCTGCGAGGATCCGCTGCGCGTCAGTGCCTTCGCCTATCGCGTCGAGGACGAGGAAGGCTCCCGACTTGCCTTCTGCAGCTTCTCGCAGGTCACCGACATCGACCAGCAGGTCGTCGTCATTTCCTCCAGCCAGAGCTATCTGCCAGGCGACGTGAAAAGCCTGCTCGGCCTTTCCTGCCTCGATTCCACAGGCAAGCTCCTCGGCAAGATCCGCGACTGCGCCTGGACCCAGCCTGACGGCACCCTGCGCGATCTCATCATCGCCGGGGCTGAAGAATGGTACGGCATCGCCATCAGCGACGTCGGCAAGCTCGGCAGCGGCGCCGTCATCCTCGCCGTGCCTGAAGCCGGCATCCACAAGAGCGCCTACACCCGCCAGGCCGCTCAGAGCGCCGAAGCCGAAGACGCCGAAGAAATGATGCGCTCGCTTCTGCGCCGCCTCGGCGCCACCCTGTCCGAAGCCGGACAGAAAGTCGGCGAACGCATGCGCCAGATCGACACCGACGAGCTTAAGCGTGACGCCGGCCGCTTCACCGAGCGCGTCGCCGTCGAGATCCGCGACGTTCTCGACAACCTCTCCGAGCAGTCCAAGAGCGCCAAAACCGCCAACATGGAATCGGAGATCGCCAGCGTCCTGCGTGACCTCAAAGGCTGCACCGTGACCAGCCCAATCTACGACAACCAGGGCGAAGTCATCATCATGCCAGGGCACGCCATCGATGAAACCGCCGTGCGCCGCACCGTCGAAAGCGACAAAGTCGCCGAGCTCTATCGCGTCGCCGTGCAGGTCACACAGGGAGAAGACCATGAGTAAATTGTTTCGACTGAATGAAGCAGCAGAAGGAGAGATCTACGAGATCGTCTCCGTCGACGACACCCGCATCTCCGACGAGGTCGGCGCCTACAAAGGCATGAGCGTCGTCGTCCTCAAAAAAGCCCTGCAGAGCATCGTCCAGTTCGGCTATTCACAGATCGAGCTCGAGCTCGAGCAGATGAACAAGATCGTCGTGCAGGCAATTTGAGCAAGGTGTTGTAAATAAGTAGTGATCAATAGTAGTAGGTTTTTGGCAGGAGGCCGCTGGCGAGCCACCTGTCAAAAACCTTTTTGTTTTATTAGCGGACGTGCGCAGCTCACAAATTATTATTTGCTTTGGCGCGTAAGCGACAAAGCATTCCTGCATTAATCATTAAAAATTACTAATTTATCATTTAAGCGAAACACAGCGACGTGATTTTCTTGAAAATAGTCATATTTTGGCTACTCGCTCTCTGTGATTATTGCTAGAATAAATTTGTCTTTTAGAACAGAATTATTTTGGAGGTTCGAAAAAATGAGTGAAATGAATTACGATTTGATTATCCTGGGCGGCGGCCCTGCTGGGCTTGCTGCTGGTATCTACGGTGGCCGCGCGCGTTTGAACACGTTGATCATCGAGAAGGGGACCATCGGCGGCCGTGCTGAAACGACCCGCGAAATCGTAAACTATCCTGGTTTCCTCTCCACCACCGGTCCAGAACTGACCGACACCATGCGTCAGCACGCTGAAAAATTCGGCTGCACCATCACCAAGGAAACCCCAAAAGAAGTCATCCTCGAAGGTGAAACCAAGGTCGTCAAGACCCGTAAAAATACCTATACCGCTCCAGCGATCATCATCGCTACCGGCACCAGCGCCCGCATTCTCGGCATCCCTGGCGAAAAAAGAACTCGCCGGCATGGGCGTTGCCTACTGCGCAACCTGCGACGCTGAATTCTTCCAGGATCAGCGCGTCTGCGTCATCGGCAGCGGCGACCAGGCCATTGAAGAAAGTATGTTCATCGCCAAATTCGCCAGCGAAGTCACCATCATCGTGCTCCACGACGAAGGCGTGCTCGACTGCAACAAGGTTGCTGCTGAAAAAGCATTCGCACATCCTAAGCTCAAATTCGTCTGGAATTCGTCCCCAGCAGCCATCCTCGGCGAAGACGAAGTCACCGGTCTGCAGGTGAAGAACTCCAAGACTGGCGAGCTCACCGACATTCCTTGCGAAGGCGTGTTCTTCTTCGTTGGCCAGGTGCCTGAAACCAAGGGCCTGACCGAAACCGGCCTTGCATTCAACGGCCGCGGCTACATCCCAACCAACGACCGCATGGAAACCAACCTCGAAGGCGTTTACGCAGTCGGCGACGTGCGCGACAAATACCTGCGCCAGGTTGTTACCTCCGCTGCTGATGGCGCCATCGCAGCCACCGCTGCTGAACGCTACATCGAAGAGCTGAAGGATTTTAACACCCGCGTGCTCGGCAGCGACAAGCCAGTGCTCCTCGCATTCTGGAGCCAGGAATATGCCGGCAGCCTCGAAGCCATCCAGGCAGTAGAAGCGAAAAACGCTGAAACCGGCGACCATATGTTCGTCGAAGTCGACTACATGCGCAAGAAGACCCTGGCCAAGAAGTTTGACATCGTTCTCGATGAAAACCAGCCAGCCAAGATCCTCGAGCTTGTCGGCGGCGAAGTAAAGCGCGAAGTTACCGCTGAAACCTTATAATTTTTCGCCCATCAAGCATTTTTATAACGAGAGAAAAGCATGCGTCTGTATAAATCAGCGCATGCATTTTTTTGATGCAGCGATGGTGCCACGCGCGCAGAGAACATATTTCTTCGGGAATTTGTCGCAAGTTATTGAATTTCCCTGTGTGTTGATTTATAATGAAAATTGATTTCAAAAATGCATGACTGCGGCTGCCTGGAAGTCAATGCTCTTTCGGGCAAGCAATAGCTGCCATAAATATTTTGCTGTAAATCGCTAAGCTTTTAACTAGCTGTAAATCTTTAAGGAGGATGAGAAGAATGAGCGAAGCAATCCGCAATATTATGGAGAAAGATGTATACTTTGCGCATGAAGAGGACGATATCGCTACCGTACTGAGAACCCTCGTGGACAAAAAGATCAGCGGTGTGCCGATCGTCAACAAGGACATGGAGGTTGTTGGCTTTATCAGCGACGGCGACATCATGAAATTCATCGCCAAGCAGGATCCACGTATCATCGATATGACCAGCTTCATCACCGTATGGTACGATTCCGAATCCTTCGACCAGAAGCTCGACGATCTCTTGCGCATCAACGTTATGGAGCTCGCCACCACCAAGATCATCGGCGCAGAGCCAGATGAAACCGTTGACGAAGTGGCCCGCACCCTCGGCAAGAAGCGCATCAAAAAGCTGCCTGTCATCGAAGACGGCAAGCTCGTCGGCATGGTCAGCCGCCACAACATCATCCGTTACATCATCAATTATCACGAAAAGAAACAAGGAGAACAGAAGTAATCATGACAACCTCACAGCAGAAAGCCGTCATCACCGTCACCGGTTATGACAAAAAGGGCATCATCGCCAACGTCACCGCCATGCTCTTCGAGCACGACGTCAACGTGCTGGATATCAGCCAGACGATCCTCGATGGCTTCTTTAACATGATCATGCTTGTAGATATCAGCGAGTGCAACATCTCCCTGCAGGAGCTCGTCGACGAATGTGCGCGCGTCGGCAAGGAGATCGGTCTCGAAGTACGCTGCCAGCATGAGGACATTTTCAAATTCATGCATCAGGTTTGATTGGAGAACGAACAATGTCATTTTCAATGAATTCATCGGATATTTTTCAGACGATCCACATGATCGCCGAGGAGAACCTCGACATACGTACCACCACCATGGGCATTTCTCTGAAGGATTGCGTGTCCGAATCCACTGAGACCACCTGCCGCAAGATCTACGACAAGATCACCACCATGGCCGAAAATCTCGTGCCAACTGCAGAGGCCATCAGCAAGGAATTTGGTATTCCAATCGTCAACAAGCGCATCTCCGTGACGCCAATCTCCATGATCGGCGAAGCCTGCGCAGACCGCGACTACCTCGCCATCGCCCGCACGCTCGACCGCGCCGCCAAAGAAGTTGGCGTCGATTTTCTCGGCGGCTACGGCGCTCTCGTACAGAAAGGCATGACAAAGGCAGAGCGCGAATTCCTCGACACCATTCCTGAAGCCCTTGCCACCACCGATGTCGTTTGCTCCTCCGTCAACATCGGCTCCAGCAAAGCCGGCATCAACATGGATGCCGCTGCCATCTTAGGCCGCGTCATTAAGGAAACCGCCGAGCTTACAGCCGATCAGGATGCCCTTGGATGCGCCAAATTTGTCGCATTCTGCAACGCTGTGGAAGACAACCCATTCATGGCAGGTGCGTTTTACGGCGTCGGTGAAGGCGAATGCTGCCTTTCCGTCGGCGTCAGCGGGCCAGGCGTTGTTTTGAACGCCGTAAAAGGCCGCGACAACCTGCCATTTGACGAACTCGCCGAACTCATCAAGCGCATGGCCTTCAAGATCACCCGCTCCGGCGAAATGGTCGGCCAGGAAGCCGCGCGCCGCCTTGGCGTGCCATTTGGCATCGTCGATCTGTCGCTGGCGCCAACCGCCGCCATCGGCGACTCCGTTGCCGACATCCTCGAAGCCGTCGGCCTCGAAAAATGTGGCACCCACGGCACCACCGCCGCGCTGGCTATGCTCAACGACGCCGTTAAAAAAGGCGGCGCCATGGCATCCAGCCATGTCGGCGGCCTCTCCGGTGCGTTTATCCCAGTTAGCGAAGACGCCGGCATGATCGCAGCCGCCAAGGAAGGCAGCCTCAGCTATGACAAGCTCGAGGCCATGACTTGCGTCTGCTCCGTCGGCATCGATATGGTCGCCATCCCTGGCGATACCCCGGCAGAGACCATCACCGCCATGATCGCCGACGAAGCAGCCATCGGCATGATCAACAAAAAGACCACCGCCGTCCGCGTCATCCCTGTTCCAGGAAAAGGCGTCGGCGAAATGGTTGAGTTTGGCGGCCTTTTGGGACGTGCGCCAATCATGGACGTACACCCATTCTCGTCAAAAAATTTTCGCCCAGCGTGGCGGGCGTATTCCAGCGCCAATCCACGCCCTCAACAACTAACCACAGAAAAATGGGGTCCTTATGGAAAAAAACTCACACCCATCCAGGCAGTCCAAAGCGCCGACACCTGCTCAGGCCAAGAGCGCGCTCAAAAAGCTCCAGCTCAAGCGCCCAACCGGTCACCGTTACCATGTGAAAGCAAAAAAGACCAAACAGCAGCAGATGATCGACGCCATGGAGCACGCTCGGCTTGAAGAATACGCCATGTATCTCAACAAGCCGTGGCGGCTTCTCGGAATGAATTTTCTCATTGGCCTCGCGCGCGGCTTAGGCATGACCATCGGGCTCGCGCTCGTGCTCGCGCTCTTCGTGTTCGTCGCGCAGGAGATCATCTCCGCCAATCTGCCAGGCATCAGCAAATGGCTCGCAGATCTGCTGGGACTCGTGCAAAGCTATTCCGTAACAGGACTGCCATACAACGATTAAACCAATGAAACGCATAGTGCCTTATCTATTGGCTGTACTTTTGCTCGGGATCGATCAGTGGAGCAAAGCCGTCGTGCGCAGCGAAATGAGCCTCGGCCAGAGTATTCCCGTCATTCCCGACATCTTTCACCTGACCTACATCGAAAACACCGGCGTCGCCTTCGGGCTTTTTTCCGGACACACAGAGATCTTCATCGTCGTCAGCCTCGTCGTGCTCGCAGGGCTTGTCGTCTTCGCATGGAAGGAGCGAAGCGCTTCGCTCTGGCTGCACTACGGTCTCGCGCTCGTTGTGAGCGGCGCCCTCGGCAACATCATCGATCGCGCCAGCAAAGCGTCCGTCACCGATATGTTCGACCTTCGCGTCTGGCCCATCTTCAACGTTGCCGACATCGCCGTCTGTGTAGGATTCGCATGTTTGGTCCTGTATCTTTTGTTTGACCGAGGGGGAAAAGGATGGCAACCCAGAGACTCACCATACCAGCTGACGCCAAAGGCCAGCGCCTCGACCAGTGGGTCGCCGAAAACAGCGACCTTTCGCGCTCCGCTTTCAAGCAGCGTGTCGAAAAAGGGCTCGTCAGCCTGGATGGCAAGCCCCTGCGCAAAGCCGGCGCCAAGATCGCGCAGGCTGGTCAGCTCGTTCTTGCAGAAGAGGACCGCCGTCCCACACCTGTTCCCATGGACCTCGATATCGTCTACGAGGATCCATACCTGCTCATCGTCAACAAACCCCGTCACCTGCTCGTCTATCCAGCTCGTGACACCAGCGAGCCCACCCTCGCAGGTGGCCTGCTCGCATATACCACACTCTCCGAGCTTTTGCGGCAAAGAACGCCCAGGCATCGTACATCGCATCGATCGCGACACCTCCGGGCTCGTGCTCGTCGCCAAAAACGACCACGTTCACGAAAAACTCTATGCCCAGCTCGCAGAACACCGCATCGTGCGCGAGTACATCGGCATCGCCGCACATCCCTTCGCAACACCAAGCGGTACCATCGATGCACCCATCGCCCACGATTATGCCCATGGCACAAAACGGACCGTCGTCCAAGAGGGCGGTCAGGAAGCGATCACCCATTATGTATGTGTTTACCAAAACGACGCCTACGCCCTGATGCGCTTCCGCCTGGAAACAGGACGCACGCACCAGATCCGCGTGCATATGGCGTCCATCGGTCATCCTCTCATCGGGGACGACCTCTATGGCGAAGGCAAAAAACATCTTCGGCTTTCGCGGGCAGGCCCTGCATGCACTGCGACTCAGATTCACGCACCCCATCACAGGAGCGACCATCCAGGCCGTCGGCAGAGCCCCCGGAGATATTTAGAAAAGCCGTAACACGCATACAAATGATGAAGTAGAGGAGGAATCAACTTGCTTAGTGATAGTTTAAAAGCTTTTTATCACCGTAGCGGATAAGAAAAACTTTTCCAAAGCGGCAAAAGCGCTGAACCTGACTCAGCCCGCGATCAGTTTCCAGATCCAGACCCTCGAGCAGTATTATCAGACCAAGCTTTTTGACCGCATCAACCGACATGTCAAGCTCACCGAGACCGGCGAACTCCTGCTCGAGTACGCCCTCTCCATGAACGACCTGCAGTCCGAGCTCGAACGCAAGATGCAGCAGCTCACCGGCCACGTCAAGGGCCAGCTTATGATCGGCGCCAGCCGCACCGTTGGTGAATACGTGCTGCCGTACGTCATCTGCAAATTCAAGGAAGATTATCCAGACGTAGATGTCACCCTCGAGATCTACAACACCAAGCACGTCGAAGAAAAGGTCATGGGTCGTTATCTCGACATCGGCCTCGTCGAATCTGAGATTCGCCACAAGGAGCTTTTCTTCCAGAACATCCTGAGCGATGAGCTCGTGCTCGTCGTACCAAAGGATCATCGCTGGGCCGACACCCAGGAGATCTCCGTCTCCGAGCTCAAGGGCGAACCGTTCATCATTCGCGAAGCCGGTTCCGGCAGCCGCCTCGTCTTTGAACAGGCCCTCATCGATGCAGAATTTGACGTCGAAGACCTCAACGTCATCATGGAGATCGGCAGCATCACCTCCATCAAGAGCGCCATCATCAACGGACTTGGCGTCGCTGTCATGTCCCGCTGGGCCGTGCGCGACCTTGAACAGGCCGGCATCGCTCATACCGTGCACATCAAAGACCTCAAGCTCGAGCGCCCATTCAGCATCATCCTCAACCAGGGCAATTTCGAGTCTGAAGCCTGCAACAAATTTATCCGCTATCTCGGTGAAGTCACCGAAAAAGAAATCTACGAGCATTTTTAAGGAGGGAGAACGTCCATGTTAAATGATAGTATTCGTGTGTTTTTGATGGTCGTGGAAAAGAAAAGCTTTTCCAAGGCCGCTAAGGCACTGTTTCTCACACAACCGGCCGTCAGCTTCCAGATCCAGATGCTCGAAGAACACTATGGCACCCGTCTGTTCGACCGCGTCAGTCGCAACATCATCCTCACCGAAGCAGGCGAACTGCTCTATAAGTACGCCACCGAAATGAGCGACATGCAGGCCAGCCTGGAAAAAGACATGCAGGAGCTCAATAACACCATCCTCGGACGACTGCGCATCGGCGCCAGCATCACCATCGGTGAATATATCGCGCCGTACATCCTCGGCAATTTCAAGAAGCATTATCCAAAAGTTACCCTGAGCCTTGAAGTCGCCAACTCCGACGAGATCGAAATGGCCATCCACGACACCAGCCTCGATATCGGCCTCGTCGAAGGGCCACCCGTCGACAAAGACCTCGAGAGCATCCCATTCCTCGATGATGAGCTCGTCGTCATCACCAGCGTCGACCATCCGTGGAGCAAGCTCGAATCCATCTCCATCTTTGAGCTCGACCAGTATCCATACATTTCCCGCGAGAAAGGCTCCGGCACCCGCGCCGAGATCGAGCAGCATCTCAAAGCTGCCGGATTTTCGCCAAACAATCTCAACGTCATGATGCGCCTCGGCAGCACCAACGCCATCAAGAGCGCCGTGCGCAACGGCTACGGCTTCACCATCGTATCCCGCTGGGCCATCAAAGACGACCTCAAACTGGGCAATCTCGCCATGGTCAAGATCAAGGAAGACGAATTCAAGCGCCGCTTCCGCATCGTCTATCACAAGAAAAAAGTCAAAACCCAGGCAGCAGAGGAATTCCTCAAATTCATCGAAAGCGAAACTTTTCAGTAAATGACAAATCTCCGACCTTGCAAACACAAGGCCGGAGAATTTTTTCGCCCTCAGACAAAAACTGTAGGCACATTGAAACTTTTGCACAGTTGAACCCGCACCCACTTTTGTGGGATAATAATACAGGCCGAAAATCGGCTATTTCAATGAAAGGGAGTAAACATGACGAAATTATCCATTAAAAAATTCATAGTCACACTGGCCATCGCCGTTTGCGCCACCCTCGGCGCGCAGGCAGGGCTCGATGCCCAGCCCGCAGAGGCAGCGCCATCCATCATCGTCGATGGACAGACCATTTCATCCGACGTGGCGCCAACCATCATGAGCGGCAGAACCATGGTGCCAGTGCGAGCCATCGGTGAGATGCTCGATGCCAGCGTCGTCTGGAGCGACGCCACCCGCACCGTCACCATCACCAAAGGCTCCAACACCATGTACCTCACTGCCGGACAGTACAGCTACACCTTAAACGGCACCACCCAGAGCCTCGACGTACCGATCACCATCGTCAACGGCCGTACTCTTGCGCCACTCCGCGTTTATCAGCGAGCCTCGCGCCGGCGTACTCTGGGCCAACAACACCGTTTATGTCTCCGCCACCGGCAAGATCCTCGTACAGGTCGACGTCGGAAGCGGCTACGTTCTCAACCTGCGTTCCGGCCCAGGCACCCAGTATGCCAACGTCGGTACCGTCCAGAACGGCGCCTTCCTCGAAGTCATCGACGTCGCTTCCAATGGATGGTATAAGATCAAGACCGCCAACGGCGAAGGTGCCTACGTCTCCAACGACTACGCCCATCTTTACACCGGCGTGAACTCCGGATCACCAGTCACACCGACCCCGGATCCAGATCCCGGCGATAATCAGGGCACAACCACCGGCGATACCAACGGTACCCTCACCGTCACAAACCGTACCACCGGCACCGGCCAGTCCAGCATCGCCTTTAACATCGGCAGCGGCACCGCATCCGTCGTTTCCAACAACGGCGAGCAGGTCGTCATGCAGATCGACGGCGCTCAGATCAGCGGCGGCACCTGGATGCCAGCAGAAAATATGGCGCCATTCAACGGCTTCAAAGTCGAAAACTACGGCTCCAACGCCGTGCGCATGACCGCCAACGTCACCCAGGGCGGCTACTTCCGCCTCGACATCAACGGCAGCACCTTCACAGTCACCGCCGTTGCCAAGCATAAAAATGGCACCCTCGGCCTTGCCGGGAAAACCATCGTCGTTTCTGCCGGTCACGGCGTCTACGGCACAGGTGGAGCCATCGACCGCGGCGCAGTCAGCACCATCGACCCAAGCTTCGACGAAGTCGATTTCAACACCTACGTCGCACAGAAGCTGCGCGATAAGCTCGTTGCAGCAGGCGCCACCGTCATCATGATCCGCGAAGACGAAAACCCAATCAACATGTCGCTCTATGAGCGTTCCGTCATCGCCAACAGCAACAACGCCGACGCCTTCATCGAGATCCATGGCGACAGCGCCGGATCCTCCGCCAGCGGCATCGGCACCTGGGCATACATCGACAGCGCACGCCTCACCTCTTCCGCACAGGTTGACATGCGCAACGAATTTGCCAGCGTAATGAACCAGGCCTTGAACGGCGCCACCGGAGAACCAGCCTATGTCAAATACGGCAACTTCTCCGTCATCCGCGAGACCGAAGTCCCATGCGTCCTCATCGAATGCGGCTTCCTTTCCAACGCCCACGACCTCGCCCTCCTCAAGAGCGAAGCCTACTGGGAAAAGCTCGCACAGGGAATGTACAACGGCCTCTACAATTTCTTCTCATATTGATAAGCAAAAGAACACGGACAAGCGCCGTGTTCATTTTTGTTTTTGCATAAGAAAAGCCCGCGACAATAGGATGCGTCGCGGGCTGTGGTTTTATGCAGATGTTTTTATGACATTCACCACTCAGTGGATCTCTGCGTGATATTCCTGAAGGGATTTTACACCGGTATGCTGGCCGAATTTGTAGGCTTTGATGCCTTCAGTGACGGCTTTTGCAGCGGCCATGGTGGTGATGTAGGAGATGTGGTGCTTGATGGCAGATTTACGGATGTAGCTGTCATCATGGGCGCTCTCCTTACCAGATGGGGTGTTGATGATGAGCTGGATCTTGCCGTTGGCGATCTCGTCGGCGATGTTTGGTCGGCCTCGTAGATCTTGTAGATGAATTCGCAAGGGATGCCGGCGTCGTGGATCATGTTGTAGCTGCCGCCGGTGGCGAGGATTCTGAAGCCGAGTTCGTTGAAGGCCTGTGCAACTTCGAGAAGTTCGGCCTTGTCACGATCGCAGACGGACAGGAGCACGGTACCTTCGAGAGGAAGCTCCATCTGTTTGGTTGCTTCTGCAGCCTTGAAGTAGGCTTCGCCGAAGGATTTGGAGAGGCCGAGCACTTCGCCGGTGGAGCGCATTTCCGGCCCGAGGACTGGGTCAACTTCAGGGAAGTTGCCAAATGGGAAGACGGCTTCTTTGACGCCGTAGTGAGGAATGACGTGATCCTTCAGCGCTGGCACTGGGGAAGGATTGCCGGTGAGCGGCGAGGTCATGATCTCGGTGGCGATCTTCACCATGTTGATGTTGCAGACCTTGCTCACGAGCGGTACGGTGCGGGAAGCGCGTGGATTTGCTTCGAGCACGTAGACTTTGTCGTTTTCGATGGCGTACTGCATGTTCATGAGACCGCGCACATTCATTTCAACGGCGATCTTTCTCGTGTAATCCTTGATGGTGGCGATCTGCTCGTCGCTCAGATTCTTGGAAGGCAGGATGCAGGCGGAGTCGCCAGAGTGCACGCCAGCGAGCTCGATGTGTTCCATGACGGCTGGCACAAAGCAATGTTCGCCGTCAGCGATGGCGTCTGCTTCGCATTCGGTGGCGTGGTTGAGGAAGCGGTCGATGAGGATCGGACGGTCTGGTGTGACGCCGACAGCAGCGGCCATGTAGACGCGCATCTGTTCGTCGTCATGAACGACTTCCATGCCGCGTCCGCCGAGCACGTAGCTTGGGCGTACCATAACTGGATAGCCGATGCGGTTTGCTGTTTCAAGGGCTTCGTCGACATCGACAGCCATGCCGCTTTCTGGCATTGGAATGCCGAGGCGGTCCATCATATCACGGAAGTGGTCGCGGTCTTCGGCAAGGTCGATGGTTTCTGGTGTGGTACCGAGAATATTGACGCCGTTTTTCTTGAGGTCGGCTGCAAGGTTGAGCGGTGTCTGACCGCCGAACTGAGCGATGACGCCGACTGGCTGCTCTTTTTCGTAGATGGCGAGCACGTCTTCAAGGGTGAGCGGCTCGAAATAAAGCTTGTCGGAGGTGTCGTAGTCGGTGGAGACGGTCTCAGGGTTGCAGTTGACGATGATGGATTCAAAGCCGAGCTTCTTGAGAGCGAGGGCGGCATGAACGCAGCAATAGTCAAATTCGATCCCCTGACCGATGCGGTTTGGACCGCCGCCAAGGATCATGATCTTTGGCTTATCGGTGGAAACTGGGCTTTCGTCCTTGTCGAGGTGGTAGGTGGAGTAGTAGTAAGCAGCGTCTTCGGTGCCGGAGACGTGGACGCCTTCCCAGGCTTCGCGGATGCCGTATTCATAGCGCGCAGCGCGGATGTTATCTTCTGGCACAGCGAGGATCTGGCTCAGATAGCGATCGCTGAAGCCGTCGAGTTTGGCCTGACGCAGCACGCTTTCTTCTGGCACGCTGCCTTTAAGCGCGAGAAGCTGTTCTTCTTCCTGAACGAGTTCTGCCATCTGTTCGAGGAACCAGTGCTTGATCTTGGTGAGGGCGTGGATCTCGTCCACGGTGGCCCCTTTACGCAGTGCTTCGTAGATGATGAACTGGCGTTCGCTGGATGGGAAGCGCAGTTTTGCGAGCAGCTCGTCTTTGGTCAGATCGTGGAAATCCTTGGCGTAGCCGAGCCCATAGCGGCCGGTTTCCAGACTGCGAATGGCTTTCTGGAAGGCTTCCTTGTAAGTTTTGCCGATGGACATGACTTCGCCGACGGCTTTCATCTGGGTGCCGAGCTTGTCTTCGGCGCCTTTGAATTTTTCAAAGGCCCAGCGGGCAAATTTGATGACGATATAATCGCCGCCTGGCACGTATTTATCGAGGGTGCCGTATTTGCCGCATGGGATCTCTTTGAGGGTGAGACCGCAGGCGAGCATGGCGCTCACGAGCGCGATAGGGAAGCCCGTCGCTTTGGAAGCGAGCGCGGAGGAGCGGGAGGTACGAGGGTTGATCTCGATGACGACGATGCGTCCGCTCTTAGGATCGTGGGCGAACTGGCAGTTGCAGCCGCCGATGACTTCGATATCCTGAACGATGCGATAGGCGTAATCCTGGAGACGATCCTGAACTTCCTGGCTGATGGTAAGCATCGGCGCAGAGCAGAAGGAGTCACAGTGTGACGCCCATTGGGTCGATATTTTCAATGAAGCGAACAGTGATGATGTTGTTTTCAGCATCGCGCACGACTTCGAGCTCGAGCTCTTCCCAGCCGGTGATGCATTCTTCAACGAGGACCTGACCAACGAGGCTGGCCTGGAGACCGCGTTCGCAGACGGTTTTGAGTTCGTTGATGTTGTAAACAATGCCGCCGCCAGCGCCGCCCATGGTGTAGGCTGGACGCAGCACGACAGGATAGCCGAGCTCGTCGGCGATCTTTCACAGCTTCGTCGACGCTGTAAGCGACCTGGCTGCGTGCCATTTCGATGCCGAGCTTTTCCATCTCGTGCTTGAATTCGATGCGGTCTTCGCCGCGTTCGATGGCGTCAACCTGAACGCCGATGACCTGGACACCATATTTTTCGAGCACGCCTGCTTCAGAAAGCTCGGAGCAGAGGTTGAGGCCGCTCTGACCGCCGAGGTTTGGCAGGAGCGCGTCTGGACGTTCCTTGTCGATGATCTGGGTGAGACGCTCCACGTTGAGTGGTTCGATATAGGTGATGTCGGCGACATCTGGGTCGGTCATGATGGTGGCGGGGTTGGAGTTGACGAGCACGATCTCGTAGCCGAGCTTGCGCAGCGCCTTGCAGGCCTGGGTGCCGGAATAGTCAAACTCGCAGGCCTGGCCGATGATGATCGGGCCGGAACCAATGATCATGATCTTATGGATGTTCTCTAATTTTGGCATAAAAAAACTCCCTTGCAAATTAGACTTAAACTTAACATATAATCTCGTTCATATTTTATCGCAAGTGGGAAGGGTCATTCAAGAGTTATCGCACAGAAAAGCGCGGTTTTTTGTAGTGGCAGAAATTTTTTCTGCGCGGCGTGCGCTGTTTGACGCGCTGGGGTGCGCGTGCTATACTGAAAGCAATTCAATAATGAGATGATGAAACGGCTGTGCGCCGTTACAAAGGAGGAATTTTTATGTTGCTCAAGGATATCATGACCAAAGATGTGCTCACACTCTCGCCAAAACGATTCGCTGGAAAAAGCGGCGGAGCTTTTTGTGGAGCACGGCATCAGCGGCGCGCCAGTGATCGACGCGTTCAACAATGTCATCGGCATGCTCACAGAGGGCGATCTCGTGCGCCAGCAAAAACCGCTGACCAAGCCGTTGTTCCTGATGCTTTTTGACGGAGCCATCCCTGTCAATCTCAAAAAAGATCCAGAACGAGGTTGAGGAAATGGGTGCAACCACTGTTGCCCAGCTGATGACCCAGGACGTTGTCTCGCTGCACGAGTACGATCCTGTCAGCGAAGCAGCGGATTACATGATCGAAAAGAACATCAACCGTGTGCCTGTCATCAACGACGAAGGACAGCTCCTCGGTATTGTCACCCGCCACGATATTGTGCGTGCAACGTATCTGGAGCACCATAGCGGAGCAGACGCTGTAGAGAGCGATGAATGAGAAATACGATCCACAGAAAGCGCTAAAGCTGGCTGTGATGCTCGGCGCCGCGCTCATGGAGAACGGCGCCGAGATCTATCGTGTGGAGGAAAGCATCATCCATGTGCTGCGTGCCTATGGGCTCAAACGCATTGATGTGTACGCGCTGCCAAATATCATCATCGTCACCATCGAGACGGAGGAGGATGTGTCCTACACAAAAACGCGGCGCATTTACCACCGCACCGTCGATTTTGAACGGCTGATCCACCTCAACGATTTTTCGCGCCGGCTCAGCGCCAATCCCGTGCTGCCGGAGGCAGGCATCGACGAGCTGTCGACCTACTGCATCGGCTGCGGCTATTCGCCAGTTGTGATCTGGCTGAGCTATCTTCTGGCGGCAGCGTCCTTCGCCGTGATGAGCGGCGGCACGCTGTGGGATGCAGGTGTGTCGATCCTCTGCGTGTTCCTCGCGCGCATTGTGACCACGCCGATGGAGCTTTACCATGCCAACGATTTTTTCACAACGCTGGTCGCTACCTATATCCAGCTGGTCGTCGCTTTTGTGTTTTCGACGTATTTTTCGCACCTGCATTTCAACAATATCATCATCGGTACCTTGATGATGCTCTTCCCGGGGCGCAGCTTCATGACAGCGGTGCGCGATGTCATCGCCAAGGACCTCAGCGCCGGGCTTATTGAAGCGGTCGAGGCCATCGTTGTTGCCGTGGCCATCGCCATCGGCTCAGCGCTGGCGTACGCGTCTTTTCCATCGATAGTGGGGGTGATGCCATTATGATCGATTCTCTGATGATCTACATCTCGGCGTTCACATCGTCGCTTTTTCTTTGCACTGCTTTACGAGAGCAAGATGCGGCTGGCGATCGTCTCTGCGTTTTGTGGGCTTTTGGGCAAGCTCATCTTCGATATGATGGATGGCGTGAACATTGTGCTACAGTTTTTTGTGCCAACGGTGATCATGTGCATCTACGCGGAGATCTTTGCTCGCGTCTGCAAGGTGCCAGTCATGGTCATCACAACGATCGGGATCCTGCCGATCGTGCCGGGGATGCGCTTCTACAACACCATTGACAGCCTGCTCAACAGTCATGTGGCAGATTTTTATTCCTATGGCGTCGACACGCTGCTTTCCATGGGCGCGATGGCCATCGGTCTCGTGCTCGTGTCATCGTTTGCGCGCATGCTCAAGATGGTGCAGCGCAAGGTGCCGAAGCGGCGGCGATTTATGCCGAAAATGCGCTAGTATCATTTAATGTGCTCGGCCATACCATTCTAAGGAAAGGAAGGGAGAAGTATGCAGCTTTCCGATCTCATCGCCATGGCAGCGCCAGTGGACGTGCACCCCGAGCGCTGCATCCGCGCGTTTTCGCCGCGGGCGACGTGTTCGAAATGTGTACAGCTCTGCCCGAATGGCAGCATCCGCATCGACGGCGGCGTTGTGAGCGTGGACACCTGCGATGGCTGTGGACGCTGTATACAGGCCTGTCCGCACGACGTGTTCGAAATGGATTTTCCGGCCGCGCTGAAAATGCCCCAGGATGGGCCGCTCATCATTTGCTGTCGCAGGCATGATTTTTCCGATATGCCGGTGCTCGCTGCCAACTGTCTGCAGCAGTTCACCTGGCTGGAGCTGGCGATCCTCGTTGAACGTTTCGGCGAAGTCGTGCTCTTTGCTGATCAGGCAACCTGCGCAGATTGCGACTTCGACTGGTTCCCAGAGGGCCAGCAGATGCTCCTGGAGCGCTACGGCCTGGCTGCTTATGCAGAAAAGCTGCGCGTGATCCGCGAAAGCGATGAAGTGGAAGCGTATCTCAAGGCGCATTTTGGCGATCTCAACACACGGCGCGCCTATATGAAAAATCAGCTCGGCCATGTGCGCCAAGCCGCTGAAAAATACACGCGCCAGTCGCTGAGCGGCTATCTCGACGCTTTTCGCGAGACAGTGCACCCCGAGCGGGCGCTCGTTTTTGAAAAGACCCAGTCTCAGGCGCTGCTCCTGCATGAGCTTTACGAGGACGCGCCAGAGCGCGATCCGGCGCAGGAGATTCCACTGCAGGCGCTGACGAACACCCACTGCCGCTTTTGCCGCAGCTGCGAAAAGCTCTGCCCCTGGCAGGCCATCGCCATCGTTGAAGAAGAGGGGCGCGCCGTGCTCGCGCATCATGATGTGCTCTGCGCGCGCTGTGGGCTTTGCCTGGATATCTGCCCCGAGCACGGGCTGCACTGGGACCGCGGTCTCACCGTAGAAAATATCACATCGCCGCATTGGCGCGTGCTTGCAGAAGGCGCAGCCCGCGAATGCGAACGCTGCGGCGAGATTTTTTACACAACAGAAGAGGGACAGACCCGCTGCGCAGTCTGTCGAAATAAATACTGAATAACGGCCATCGGATTATCCGGTGGCCGTTTTTGGCGCAAAAAAATCTGCAGCCCGACGGACTGCAGTTTATGAAAATTATTGTGCCATGTTGCTGTAGACGTTCTGCACGTCGTCGTCTTCTTCGAGGGCGTCGAGAAGCTTCTGCATGCTCTTTTGTTTGTCCTCAGGCACTTCTGTGTAGTTGGAAGGCAGCATGGTGATATCGCCGGAGAGGACCGGGATGTTTGCGCCGTCGATGGCGTCGCGCACGGCTGCGTAATCTTCCGGTGCGGTGAGGATCTCATAGTGGCTGTCTTCGCTGGCGAAATCTTCAGCGCCAGCTTCGAGAGCGAGCTCCATGAGCTCGTCTTCGCTCATTGGGCAGGCTTCTTTGTCGATGGCGATGGCACCCTTGCGTTCAAACATGAAGCTGACGCAGCCATCGGTGCCGAGGTTGCCGCCGCAGCGGTCGAGATGGTGACGGACATTGCCGGCGGTGCGGTTTTTATTGTCGGTCAGGCATTCGATGATCAGCGCAACGCCGCCAGGACCATAGCCTTCGTAGGTGATGTGTTCGTATTTTTCGCCATCGGTGGCGCCGATGCCTTTTTTGATGGCGCGGTTAATGTTGTCGTTTGGCATGTTGTCGGCTTTTGCCTTGTCAATGGCCAGCTTCAGTGCAGCGTTGTAAGCTGGATCTCCGCCACCCTGACGAGCAGCAACGGTGATGTTGCGCGCGTGCTTGGTGAATGTGGTGGAGCGCAGGCTGTCCATTTTGTTTTTCTTTCCTTCAATATTATGAATACGACCCATTCATATCTCTCCTTAGGTTTAATTTATGCGCATTTTCTATTATAATCTTCAGTGTGAAGCATTTCAAGTGGAGAAAGGGATGAATTTCATGCTTGCTTTCGAAAAAAATTTCCTGGCCGCAGTTTTTAGAGGACTGGCGGCAGAAAAATGACGACCGCACAGACGATCCGTCAGAGATTTACGGCGATATCCGTTTACCGGAACGTGCGACGGCGGCTTCTGCTGGCTACGATTTCTACGCACCACACGCGTTTACGCTCCGTCCTGGCGAGGAGATCACGATCCTCACTGGCATTCGCGTGATCATGCCGGAAAATGTGGTGCTCATTATCGCGCCGCGCAGCGGCCAGGGCATGCGCTACAAGCTGCAGCTCATGAACACGATTGGCGTCATCGACGCAGATTATCAGCACGCCGACAACGAAGGGCATATCATGATCGCCATTTACAACGACCACCCGGATGAACACAAGGTTTTGACGGTGGAAAAGGGACAGGCATTTGCCCAGGGAATTTTCCTTCCTTATCTTGTCACCGACGATGACAGCGCCACGGCGGCGCGTAGCGGCGGCTTTGGCAGCACAGATAAATAATCGCTCTCTGTCAAGAAATAATGCTTGACAAGCCGCTGGGGATTTGTTATCCTATCGTAGTGTCAAGGCGAAAAAGTTGACAGAGGTGCTGATATGCCATTATCTATGGACAACAGAAATCGCATGGTCTGCCTGTTTGATTGCTACGGCAGTCTCCTTACAGAAAAGCAGCGGACCTTGTTCGCATATTATTTTGACGAAGACCTCTCGCTCGCTGAGATCTCTGATCTGGTCGGCATCAGCCGGCAGGCGGTGCACAACAGCATCAGCCGCTGCGAAGAATCGCTGGAAGCTTTCGAGAAAAATCTCGGCATGCTCAGGCGGGATAGCGAAGTGGATGCAGTGCTCGATCGCACCATCGGCGCCATCGAGACAGGGCTCAGCACAGGCCAGTGGCCGGAGGAAACGTTTACAGAGATACTGGCACAACTAAAAAAGACCAGAAAGGCTGATTAATCGTGGCACTTGATGGATTAAGCGAAAGACTGCAAGATGCCTTCGCCAAGCTCAAAGGCAAGGGTAAGATCAGCGAACAGGATATTAAAGACGTGCTCCGCGAAGTGCGTGTGGCTTTGCTAGAAGCCGATGTCAACTATAAAGTCGTCAAAAGCTTTGTAGGAAACATCAAAGACCGCGCCATGGGCGCAGACGTCATGGAAAGTCTCACACCTGGGCAGCAGGTTGTCAAGATCGTTCACGACGAGCTGACACAGCTTATGGGCGGCGAAGCGAAAAAGATTGAGATCAGCTCTAAGCCACCGACGATCATCATGATGGTCGGGCTGCAGGGTTCCGGGAAGACGACTTCGACTGGGAAGCTCGCCCGCTATCTCAAGGAAAAGATGCACAAGCGTCCGCTCCTGGCTGCCTGCGACGTATACCGTCCGGCAGCGATCCAGCAGCTCAAGGTTCTTGGCCAGCAGCTGGACATTCCGGTGTTTGAACAGGGCAGCGACCGTTCACCGGTCGACATCGCCACAGACGCCGTCGCCCACGCGAAAGCGCACGGCAACGACGTCGTGATCATCGACACCGCCGGGCGTCTGCACATCGACGAAGTGCTGATGCAGGAGCTCGTGGCGATCAAGGAAGCCGTCACACCGACGGAGATCCTTCTGGTCGTCGATGCGATGACTGGTCAGGACGCCGTGAACGTGGCTGAGCATTTCAATGATAACCTCGACATCACCGGCATCGTGCTGACCAAGCTCGATGGTGACACGCGAGGCGGGGCAGCGCTCTCTGTAAAGAGCGTCACCGGCAAACCGATCAAATTCACCGGCCAGGGCGAAAAACTCGATGCCCTCGAGCCATTTCATCCGGACCGTATGGCTTCCCGCATCCTCGGCATGGGTGATATCCTCACCCTGATCGAGAAAGCAGAGGCAGAATTTGACCAGAAGCAGGCGGCAGAGCTGCAGGAGAAGATCAAAACACAGAGCTTCACTCTGGAAGATTATTTGGCGCAGATGGATCAGCTGCAGGGCATGGGCGATATTGAATCGATGCTCTCAATGATCCCGGGCGTGAGCAAGAAAATGCTCAAAAACGTCAAGCTCGACGCCAAGGATATGGACCACACACGCGCGATCATCCTCTCGATGACGCCGGAGGAACGCCAGAACACCAAGATCATCAACGGCAGCCGCAGAAAACGCATCGCCGCCGGCTGTGGTCTGAAGGTTCAGGACGTGAATCGACTGATTAAGCAGTTTGAGCAATCCCAGACATTTATGAAACAATTTGGCGCTATGGCCAGTGGCAAAGGCGGGAAAAAATGGCCGTCTGCCATTCTTTGGCTTGAAATAATGATCAACGTAAGGAGGTGACATCATTGGCAACTAAAATCAGACTGAGAAGAATGGGTGCAAAGAAGAAACCTTTCTATCGTATCGTCGTCGCTGACAGCCGTGCTCCACGCGATGGCCGCAGCATCGAAGAAATCGGTTACTACAACCCAAACGTAAATCCTGCTGAAATTAAGGTTGATGTCGAAGCTGCTCAGAAGTGGCTCGCTTCCGGCGCTCAGCCTTCCGATACCGTTCGCAGCTTGCTGAAAAAAGCTGGTGTTAACTGATTGATTTTATAAGAAATGGATGATTAGTATGGAAAACTTGGTTTTGCACATCGCAAAGTCTTTGGTTGATGACCCAGATTCCGTATCTGTAAAAATTAATGAAACACCAGAATCTGTGACAGTGCAGCTTTCTGTTGCACCGGATGATATGGGCAAAATTATCGGCAAACATGGTCGCATCGCCAACGCGATCCGTACCATCATGAAAGCCGTGGGCAATGTTCAGCATAAGAAGGTTTATGTCGACATTGTAGACTGATGATAAAATCCAGATTCGTTCGAGTCTGGATTTTTTGCTATGTTTAGAAAAGAGGT
>ENA-OQCL01000296-OQCL01000296.1-human-gut-metagenome-genome-assembly--contig:-NODE-296-length-25573-cov-4.182033_pt1 | contig 25573 bp, 23 predicted proteins | sample MGYA00242502_ERZ504586 | MGnify/ENA primary metagenome ERZ504586 (study PRJEB26092, sample SAMD00036316) | human gut metagenome | host: Homo sapiens | study: EMG produced TPA metagenomics assembly of... | reverse complement strand
ATAATAGAGATAATCGATTTTTATGTAAGGAGGTACGTCCATGGCTGTTACCGTATTATTGGGCAAGGCCGGAAGCGGCAAGTCGACGCAGTGCTATCGGGAGATACAGGCCTGTGCGGCTGCCGGCGGCAAGGCTTTGCTCCTTGTCCCTGACCAGGCGACATATGGCGCCGAACGGCATCTGGCTGAACATTCAGAGGGACAGGGCTTTATAGGGACGCAAGTCGTCGGTTTTTCCCGCCTGGCTTATAACGTGTTCCAGGAACGGGGCCTGGCCCATGCGTCTCTGTCCGAACTGGCCCGGAAGATTATTTTACAGCGCCTGCTGCACAAGGGGGAAAAAGAGTTTTCCGTCTTGCAGACGGCGGCCAGACAGCCGAATTTTGCCGATACGGCTGGCCGTTTCTTATGGGAATGTCGGTCTTTCTGTGTCACACCGGATGCCTTGCGTAAAGCTGCCGAAGCCGTCCCCAATCCGACGCTGTCGCATAAGCTGGAAGATATTTCCCGGCTCTACGGAGCGTATCAGGATTTTCTGGCCGATCATTTCGGCTCGGCAGACGATACGATGACCCTGCTGGCCCGGGAAGTCGGTCATTATTCCTTCCTCCAGGGCGCCCATGTCTGGGTCGACGGGTTTCAGTGGTTTACACCGCAGCAGATGGAGATTTTGCGGCAAATGGAACGCGTGACGGCGCAGGTGACGATTACCCTGACCATCGACGAGGAACACCTGGAACAACAGCGGCGGGAAACGGCTTTGTTTCACCGGGCTTATGAAGTCTATCGCGATTTAAAGACCCTCTTTCCTCATCTGGAAACGACCAAGGTAGCCAAAAGGCCGGACGGCCCGCTGACGGCCTTTCGCGATGCCTTCTTCCGGCCTGTACCGGCTGAAATGACACAGCCCGTATCGGCCCTGGAAATCTGGGAATGTTCCGACAGGGACGGCGAAATCGACAGCGTTGCCCGGAAATAGCCGCTCTCTGTCATCAGGGCTATCGTTATCGCGACTTTCTCGTCCTGGCCAGGACGAGCGATTTGTACCACGACCGGGTCGAACGCATCTTCCGGCGCTACGGCATCCCCTGCTTCAGCGACTATCGCCGGCCCATGACCAGCCATCCGGCGGCCGAGGCGATTTCGGCCCTGTTCGGCGTCTTCCGCAGCCGCTGGTCCCATGAGTCGATCTTTCGCCTGCTCAAGACGGACCTCTTTCCCGTGAGCCGCCACGATGTCGACGATTTGGAAAATTATTGTCTGGCTTACGGTATCCAGGGCCGCCATTGGCTGCGGGATGGCGAATGGACCTATGGGCGCCGGCAGGAACAGCCACAGGTCGTGGACGAACGGGAAGAAGCCTGCTTGCAGCGCATCAACGACATCCGCCAGCGCGTGCGGGATATCCTCTTCCCCTGCTGGAACGAAGCCCAGGAATCCCATTGCCTGCGCGATTGGTGTACCCTGTTGTACCGATGGCTGTGCCGGCTGGGCATCCCCGACGCCTTGCGCCAGTGGCAGGAAGAAGATGAACAGTCGGGCCTTGCCGAAGAAGGCAAGGAACACGAACAGGTCTGGAAGCGCATCGGGACCTTCCTCAATGAAATCGTCAGCCTTTGCGGCGACGATGAAACGGATCTCGATGAATTTTCCCGCATCGTCGAAGATGGCCTGGGCAGTCTGAAATTCAGCCTCATTCCGCCGACGCTGGACCACGTGACGCTGACTGCTGTGGAACGGGGGTATACGATGCAGGCGAAAGTCGTCTTTTTATGCGGCGTCAATGACGGCATCTTTCCCCAGCACAGCCAGGAAGAAGGGCTGTTCAGCGATAAGGAACGCCACCGTCTGGCCGACCTGGGTATCGTCCTCGGGCCGGGGAGCCGCTTCCGTTCGTTCCAGGAACGCTTCTTGTTCTATTTAGGTGCGACCCGGGCCAGTGAACGATTCGTCGTATCTTATGTCGTCGCTGACGATGACGGCAGCGCCCTGGAAAAGGCGTCGTGGATCCATCAGCTCTGTGATAAGGGCTATACAGCCGGCATCATCCGCAAAGATACGAAAGTGCCGCCCGGTCAGGAAGCCGAGTATCTGCTGGCTTTGCCGGCAGCGCTGGACTACCTGCCCGGTCATTTGCGGCCGGCTGCGGAAGGCCAGGCCGTCGATCCCGTCTGGTGGGCTCTCTATGACTGGGCCTGGCAGCATGGCTGGCGCCATCAGGCTGTCCGCGCCGTGCAGGGCCTGTTCCACACGAACCTGCCCGTCACCTTGCCGGAGGCGCTGGTCCGCCGCCTGTTCGCTCCCGATGGGACTTTGCGGGGGTCGGTCACGAAGTTTGAGCAGTATCGCAGCTGTCCCTTTGCTTACTATTCCCGCTACGGCCTGGGGCTGGAAGAACGGCCGCGCTATCAGTTTGCCGCCCCCGACCTGGGCATGCTGGTCCATGGGGCCCTGCGCATCATCGGGGAAAAACTGCTCCGCGAACAGAAGCAGTGGCATGACATCCCGGACAGTGAAGTCCCGGCTATCTGCCGCCAGGCAACGGATGAACTGGCCCCACAGGTCCAGCACGATATCCTCATGTCCAATGCCTATTTCGCCCAGATCAAGGAACGGCTCATCCAGACCCTGACCCGGACGGTACGCCGTCTCAGTGCGTTCAGTGCCGTGTCCGATTTCCATATGGAAGGGCTGGAAAAATCCTTCGGCCGCCCGGGCAGTCCCTGGGAAGCCCTGCGCTTCACATTGAAGAACGGCCTCCACGTCGTCGTCACCGGGCAGATTGACCGCATCGATACCCTTCGCCAGGGAGACCATAAGTATGTCGTCATCATCGATTATAAATCGGGGCGCAAACAACTCGACATCAGCCAGATTTTCACGGGCCTGGAACTGCAGCTCCTGACCTATATGTTCGTGGCTCTGCTCAATATTGGCGGCGATGCCATTCCGGCTGCCGTGCTGTACTGCTACGTCCGCAATGACCGGGTGTCCCTGGAATACCGCGTCAGCGACGAGGATAAGAAGAAGCTCTATGAGTCTAAGGGAAAATTGACCGGCTTCTACCTCGATGACGGCCAGGTCATGCAGCAGCTGGATACGTCGATGCAGGGCTTTTCCGATTTCCTCAACTTGAGGCTGAAAAAGGACGGTACCTTAAGTGATGCGTCCCACACGCTCTATAATGAAGCGGGCTGGGGCCACCTGCTCGACTGGGCGGCCCGGCAGATTGAGGATATTGCCGGCCATATCGGTGACGGCGATATTTCCATCCATCCCGTCCTCCTGGGACAGAAGGCACCGTGCAGCTATTGCCCGTACCGACCGGTATGCCGCTTCGATGTGGCCATGGCCGGCAACACCTATGATGCTGCCGGACGGGAAGATAAAGACGATATGATCCGCAAGATGTTTGATGAAGGAGATGACGAACATGGCCTGGACAAATGAACAGCAGGCAGCCATTGACAGCCGGGGACAGACGCTGCTCTTGTCGGCAGCTGCCGGTTCCGGGAAGACGGCCGTTTTGGTAGAACGAATCATCCGCCGTCTCCTGGATAAGGAATATCCCGTCGATATTACCGAATTATTAGTCGTTACCTTTACCAAGGCTGCCGCTGCCGAAATGCGCGACCGCATCGGGACCGCCCTCATGAAAGCCTTGTCGGAAACGCAGGACCCCCGCGTCGAACGGCAGCTGGCCCTGCTGCCATCGGCCCAGATCTCGACGCTCCATGCCTTTTGCCAGCATGTCATCCGCAAGTATTTTTATACGATTGACCTGGACCCGGCTTTTTCCATTGCCGGTGAAGAAGAATTGAACCTCTTGCGGCGTCAGGTCCTGGAAGACGTGTTCTTGTCCTATTATGAAGACGATGAAAAGGCATCGGTTCTCTATCCGCTGGCCGATATGTTTGGCAGCGACCGCGGTGACGACGTGCTCATGGATACGGTGAGCCGCATGTATACCTATGCCCGCAGCATGGCCTGGCCGGAACACTGGCTGAAAGCGGCGGCCCAGGCCTATGACGTAGCTCCCGATGCCGTCATCGACGATATGGTCTGGGCGGAACCGGTCAAGGATGCCGTGCGCCGTATCCTGGAAGAAGATGTCCGCCGTTATGAAGGCGTGCTCTACCACCTGCGCCAACGCGAGGCCTTTGCGCCTGCCTGTGACCAGTTCACGGCGGAACAGGCCGCCCTTCGGCAGGCTGTACAGGCGCAGTCCTGGAATGATCTGAGACGCTTCGTCCGGGCCATTGATTTCCCGCGCCTGAAAGGGCTGCGGAAATTATCCGATGAAGATAAGGCTGTCTGGGAACGGTGCAAGAAAGTGCGGGATGACGTCAAGAAAGATATCACCAAGACGCTGCAGCCCGTTTATTTCTCGGCGACGCCGGAAGAATGGCTCGACGGCATGCGGACCATGAAACCGGTCATGGCGGGTCTGGTGACGCTGACCCTGGATTTTGCCAAAGCCTATGGGGCAGCGAAGAAAGAAAAGGGCTGGATCGACTTCAGCGACTTGGAACACTTTTGTCTGCAGATCCTCCTGGCACCTGACGCATCGCCGGAGCATCCCGTGCCGTCAGCAGCGGCGGAAGAACTGCGCAGCCAGTATGAAGAAGTCTTCATCGATGAGTACCAGGATACGAACGGTGTCCAGGAACTCATTACCCGTCTCGTCTCGGGCGACGATAACCGCTTCATGGTCGGCGATATCAAGCAGAGCATCTACCGCTTCCGCCTGGCCGACCCGACGTTGTTCCTCGATAAATACCAGTCCTTCAGCCGCGATGAAAAGGCCGTGCAGCGCTGTATCGACCTGGGGCGGAACTTCCGCAGCGTCCCGGTCATCCTCGATGCGGTAAATGACGTCTTTTCGCGGGCCATGACGAGGGATGCTGCTGGCATGGACTATGGAGAACGGGAAAAACTCTATGCCGGCCGGCAGGCTCCCGATGATGACCGCTGGATCGGCGGTCCTGTCGAGGTCGATATCGTGCCGGCGGCAAAGGACGACGAAGACGATGACGGCAGTACGGCCTTTGAAAAGGAAAGCCGCTTCATTGCCCGCCGCATCGGCGAGCTCCTGGCCAGCGGCCGTATGGCAGCCCGCAAGGACGGTACGCTGGAGCCCTTGTCCTATCGCCATATCGTCATCCTACTGCGCTCCATGGCCGGCAAGGCCGACGTCCTCATCCAGGCCTTGCAGGAAGGGGGCATCCCGGCCTATGCTGAACAGAGCGGCGGTTATTTTGCCGCCGTCGAAGTCCAGGTCATGTTGTCTCTCCTGCGCTGTATCGATAATCCGGAACAGGACCTGGCCATGGCGGCGGTCCTGCGGTCGCCCCTGGTCGGATTGGATGAAACGGCCCTGGCCGATGTCCGCCTGGCGGGGGACGGGACGCTGTGGCAGAACCTGCCGGCCTATGCGGCAGCCCTGCCCGAAGGGGACGATAAGAAGGAAGACCTGCTGCAGTTCATGGAGACCTTTGATTCGTGGCGCACGTACAGCCGCCGCCATGGTGTAGCAGAGCTCTTGCAGCGCCTGTACGATGATACGGCCTATGTCGATTTCGTCGGGTCCATGCCGGGCGGTGAGGTGCGCCAGGCCAACCTGAAGGCCCTGTACGACCGGGCCCAGCAGTATGAGGATGCCGGCTTCCGCGGCCTGTTCCGCTATTTGCAGCTCATGGACAAGATGAAAGAAGACGGCCTCGACCTGGCACCGGCTAAAGTCGTCAGCGAAAATGAAGACGTCGTGCGCATCATGAGTATCCACAAGAGCAAAGGCCTGGAATTTCCGGTCGTCTTCGTCGCCGATTTGGGTAAAGCCTTCAACCGGCGCGACATGCAGGACCAGATACTCTTCCACAACCGCCTGGGCATCGGCCTCAAGCAGTATGACCCGGAATGGCGCATGTCTTACCCGACGCTCATCTGGAGCGGCATCGCGGCCCAGCTGCGCTGGGAAGGGACGGCCGAAGAAGAACGTATCCTCTATGTCGCCATGACCCGCGCCAGGGATCAGCTCATCCTGACAGGCCACAGTACACATGTTGCCGATGACTGGCAGCGCTGGACGAGCCGCCTCAACCCGGCCCAGGCCAAATCGTATTTCGACTGGGTCATGCCGGCGGCGCTAGACACTTTCGGTGCCCGGGCCGATACGGAATATGCCCGGCCCGGGGCAGCTTGGCAGGGCGATATCTGGGACGTACACATTACGCCGGCTGGGACGGCGGCTGCGGCCGATGACGAGGCCTGTGAACAGGAACCGCGGCTGGAAGCTTTGCGGCGCGGCGATGCGACGGGGACGCCCATCCCGGACTGGCTTGACGCACAGCTGTCCTGGCAGTATGCCTATCCCCAGGCCGTCCGGACAGCGGCTAAGTTTTCCGTATCCGAAGTCAAACGAAAATACCAGGAACTGCATAGTGATGAACTGGCCGAAGAAGAGGGCCTGTCCATCCCGGCCGGTGCCGTCATCGCTGCCGCACCGGGCGAAGACGATGCCTTTTCCGAACTGCCGCCCTGGCTGGCCGAAGAAGAAGAGAAAGTCAGCGGTGCCCAGCGCGGGACGGCCCTGCACAAAGCCCTGCAGTATATCACGCCGGCTGCGGACCAGACCGTGGATACATTGCGCCGTGAAATCGAAACCTTTGTCCGACAGGGGGTGTTGAGCCGTGACGAAGCAAAGCTGGTCTACGTGCCGGTCTTAGCCGCCTTCTGTCAGTCTGACCTGGGCCGGCGCATGGCCATGTCGCCGGAGCTGCATCGTGAATATCCGTTTACCGTGCTTTTGGCCGGCGGCGATCCCCTGCCTGCTGTGGAAGGGGGAGAACGCATCTTGATCCAAGGGGTCATCGACTGCCTCTTCCGCGAATACGATGGCTGGATCCTCGTCGACTACAAGTCGGACCTGCTGGAAAGGGAGGACGCTTTCCGCAAGCGCTATGCCGTCCAGCTGGCCTTATACAAACGGGCTGTCGAACAGATTACGGGCAGGCCCGTCAGCGAAACTTACATTTACAGCTTGCATTTACAAAAAGAAATCAGAATATAAGGAGGTTTTCTCATGGGAGTTTTTGATGTGGTCGGTCCCGTCATGATCGGGCCTTCCAGTTCCCACACGGCCGGAGCGGCCCGCATCGGCCTCATGGCCAGGGAGATTTTAAAGGAAGAACCGAAGAAAGCCGTCATCACGGTCTACGGTTCGTTTGCCAAGACCTATAAGGGCCACGGCACGGACCGGGCCCTCGTGGCCGGCCTGCTGGGGTTTTCGGCCGATGATGTCCGGCTGCGCACGTCTTTTGCCCTTGCCGAAGAACAGGGCCTGGCTATTGAATTTCATCGGTCTGATGAAGAAGTGGACCATCCCAATACGGTACGCATCGCCATGACCGGCGCCTCGGGACGACAGATGGAAGTCCTCGGCGTTTCTTTGGGCGGCGGCAAGATCGAGATTCGCGAGATCAATGGCTCTGAAGTCGCCTTGAATGGGGAAGAACACACGCTGATTACGGTCCATAAAGACCAGCCGGGCATCATCGCCCAGGCGACGACGGTCCTGGCTATCGGCCATATCAACGTGTCGAATATGCGCGTCTTCCGCAGCGCTAAGAATGAAACGGCTGTCATGATCGTCTGCACGGACAGTCCCGTTCCCAACGAAATCGTCCACATGATACAGAATATTACGGCCATTGAGAGCGTCGTCACGCTGCTGCCGCTCTAGGAGGAACACATGTATAAATATGAATATAAGACCCTTCATGATTTACTGGCCCTGGCAGAAAAAGAAAAGACGACTCTGTCAGACATTGTCGTGCGTCATGAAGTAGAGTCGTCCGAAGAAATAGAAGAAAGGGTACGGGCCGTCATGGCCAGCCGTCTCGATGTTTTCCAGGAATCCATCGATGCCGGCATGAAGGATCCGGGAAAATCGGTCAGCGGCCTCGTCGGCGGCGATGCCCATAAATTGGCCGAAAAGGCGCCACAATTACTGGGATCGCTGACCCATAAAGCCGCCGTTTACGCGCTGGCCGTCAGCGAAGCCAATGCCAAGATGTTCAAAATCGTCGCCTGCCCGACGGCCGGTTCCTGCGGTATCGTGCCGGCCGTCATGATGGCGGCAGCCGAAATCTTGAAAGTTCCCCGCAAAGCCTTGGTCGACGCCTTGTTCACGGCAGCCGGCATCGGTGCCGTCGTGGCCCGCAATGCTTCCGTCGCCGGTGCCGTCGGCGGCTGCCAGGCCGAATGTGGGACCGCCGCTGCCATGGCTGCCGCAGCGGTCGCTGAAATGGCTGGCGGCGATAACGATACGATATTGCAGGCCTTCGCTTTGTGTATGAAAAATACCCTGGGCCTGGCCTGCGACCCTGTCGCCGGCCTCGTCGAAGTGCCCTGTGTCAAGCGCAACGCCATCTTTGCCGTCGAAGCCATTACGGCTGCTGAAATGGCTTTGGCCGGCATCCGGAGCGTCATCCCGCCGGACGAAGTCATCGCGGCCATGGCTGAAATCGGCCGCCTCATGCCGGTCGCCTTGAAAGAAACGTCCGACGGCGGCCTGGCCCGGACCGAAACAGGAAAGACCATCGCAGCCAGACTGGAAAAAGCAATGGAAGAGTGAGGAAAAGGCGCTGTCTTCATGCGACAGCGCCTTTTACGACTCTCCCTCTGCTCCCGGCTGGCTCTGTGCCAGTACCGGCTGGCCTTCGAGCCGGCGGTATATCATGCGGCATAGGCTGGCAGATACGGGCGCATCTTTTGGCTGGCAGGCAAATTCGAGGATCAGTTCGGCTTCAAAACGGTTCAATTCTACCCAGCGTACCTTCAATGTGATTCATCCCTTTGATGTTAATATAAGTCGTTCTATGTACTCTTTATTTTACTATACCGACCTGGCTTTTACAAGGAGCGCCGGGCCGGTGGGATTTGACATTTTTCTCATTTATTGTTATGATATATCCCGTCAATTGAACAGGCGATGATGATTCTGTGAATCCCTCCGGCACGGACGCTGAGGGCAAAAAATGTCTATCGTCATGATAGTGGAGAGGGGCGTCGCGTTCGCGGTGCCTCTTTTTGGTTGCGCAGGTCCATTTTTCGCTTATAGTATGATATAATGAAGCTGAATCGAACGAAAAGGGAGGGGATTCTATGAGCTCTTTGACCCGGACAGCCCCGGGCATGGCCGCGGTTCTTTTCCTTGATGGACTACGGAAAAGATGACGCCTGTCCATCCAGGCTATGGGCGCTGTGTCCAGCAGTACTTCCACAGCCTCTTTCCGCACCGGCAGTGGAAAGTCTTTCACGATCCGGATGGGACGCCGCTGGCTGTCGATGTCGAACTCCTGTACCCGACCGTGAAGAACCTTTTTATTTGCTTCATACCATGGGCATGAGTGCTGCGCCTATGCACTATCCGTCCGGTGAATTTGTGACCGGGAAAGAAGGGTACAGCGAACTCTGCCTCATCTTGCCGGCCGACTGGCCTTTCCGCAAGGACCGGGACCTTTCCCTGGCTGATGAACAGGCCTGGCCTATTTGGCTGCTCATGGAGTTAGGACGGTTCCCTCACGTCCATGATATGTGGATGGCTTATGGCTTTCTCCTGCCCAATACGGAGGCCAATGAGCCCTTTGCTGCAGATACGGCTCTATCCGGCCTGGTCATCGTCCAATTCGAGGGGCAGCTGGGCGGCGTGAAGATGCCCGATGGTACGGCTGTCGAATTGCTCATGCCTATTTTGTGTATAAAGAAGAAATGGATTTGTGCAGCGACATCGGCGTCGATGCCCTTGTCGATGCCGTCATAGATGAGTGTGGCGGTTCTTTTTTACTGGATAAGGACCGGCCGAACGTCGGCCTTGGCGATTATCCGTGTACGGGAATCCCGCTATGAAAAGGAAAGGGGTAAGTGCCAGTGATTACCAGTACGACGACCCTTGTCCCAGATAATCCGGCAGCGGCCTATGCTGCTTATCGGCAGGCTGCATCGGCCGTCTTTTTAGCTGGGACACAGGGATTGAAATATAAAAAAGACCATTATGACCTGGCTGTCGATTTGTCGAAAGCCGGCCTGACTTATATCGACGAAAGGGCCGATGAAATTGTCATCGGGGCCATGACGCCTCTGTGGCAGATCAAGATTTCCCAGGCCATCCAGAATTTTGCTGGCGGAGCCATCAGCAAGGCTATCAGCGACGTTGCCGATAAGAATATCCAGCGCTATGGGACCCTGGGCGGTGTCATTTCCAGCAAGGCGCCTTTTTCCGTCCTGCTGCCGATCCTCTTGTCCCTCCACGTCGATGTACAGCTCCAGGACAAGGGCTGCATGAGCCTCGATGACTACTTGCACTGTCCGCCTATGGGCGAGCTGGTGACGGGGATTTCCATTGCCAAGGAAGCGGTCTATACGGCCTATAAGGCTTATCGCAAGCTGCCTGTCGATGAACCGTACCTGGTCGGTGCCGTAGCTATGCGGGACGATTCGTGGCGCATCGTCGTCGGCGGCCGTCCCGGCCTGGCAGCGATTGCCCGTTCGGCCAGTGAAGAGCTGACAGAAAAGGGCATGGCTGTGAAAGAAAATGTCGCCCATCTGGCCAGTGAAGAGCTGGATTTCGGCAACTTCGGGACCTGTTCTGAAAGTGAACGGCGGGCGCTGACCATCGAAATGGTCCGCAGCCTCATCAAATCGGCCTGGAAAGGCTATAATCGTTATGTTGTGAAGAAGTGAATTTCCAAAGGAGGTACTTTCATGTTTGAAGATAATCGTTGGCGGCGTATGCTGAAACCGGGTATTACGGCTATTGTAGGGGCCGGCGGCAAGACGACTGTATTGGAACGCCTTGGAACCTATGGCCACGGCGGTCACCTGCCGATCATGGTCAGCAGCATCGTACCGATGGACAGCACTCGTGTCGACAATGTCGAACCCTTTGACGTCATCTGCACGGAAGACATGGAAAAAGGCGAATCATTCTGCGCTGAACGCATTGCTGCCGGTCACGTCCCGGCCTGGTTCGCCGGGCTCGACGACCAGGACCGCTATATCGGGCTCCAGCCCAAGGTCATCGATGACATCAAGATGCGCCATCCTGCCTGGTATATCCTTATCGAAGGCGATGCAGCCGGCAATAAGTGGCTTAAAGCGCCCTTGGCCGACGACGTGCCCTTGCCGGCTTCCTGCGATACTGTCATCGGTGTCTTGAACCTCCAGATGCTGGGCAACGTCATCAGCGATGCAAAAAAATCGAAGGCGTCGAAACGGCAGCGGCTATCATGGGCCGTCCCTGCGGGGCTGTCATTACACCGGCTATGCTGGCCAAGCTCATCAAGCATCCCCGCGGCTTGTTCCGCGGCGTGCGCTGCCCGCGGATCCTTTTCTGCACGGGCTATAATGCCGTTCAGCACCGCATGACCGAAGCCCTTCTCGACGATTTGGAAGACTTCGACCTGACGGCCAGCGTCCTGGCCGATGGCTATCGGGAAACGTGTACGATACGCCAGTATATCCACTATGGTAATGTCAAAAAGAAACGGATGTAAGCAAAAATGAAACAAAAAGGCAGACTGTTTTTGGGATGTATCTTACTGTTCTTCCTGGCTTCGCTGGGGCTGTTCTTGAACTTTGACCGCGACCGCGTCCTGGCGGCGGCTGAATCCCGGCATATCCCGGTTCCGCAGGTCCTGTCCGGCAAGCCCGATGTGGCCTTTGTCGGCGATGATTTTTCTTTGCCGCCTGTCGATAATGATAAACCTGTCTATGATAAATATACGACCCGGCAGCGCCAGGAAAAAGGCCTGCCCACGACGTATGGCAAGACGCGGGAGTATTATTACGGCGACAAGGTCGTCTATCTGACCTTTGATGATGGCCCGAACGATAAGAATACGTCGCGCATTTTGGACATCCTGAAAAAAGAAAACATTCATGCTACCTTTTTCTTGACCGGCCAGAATGTCGTCCGTTATCCCGATGTGGTCAAGAAAATCTATCAGTCCGGCAATGCCATCGGCGTCCATTCGTATACGCATGATTATAAGAAAATATACGTTTCGCCCAAAGCCTATACGGATGAACTCTTGCAGACGGAAGAAGAGATTTATAAGATACTCGGTGTCCGGCCCATCATTTCCCGGGCTCCTGGCGGTACGGAAGGCCACTTCACCAAGGATTTCTGGACGGCCATTAACGATATCGGCTACATCGAAGTCGGCTGGAATGCGCTGACTGGCGATGCCGACGGGACGGGCAAGACGGCCGATAAAGAAGTGGAAACATCAAGCAGCAGCTGCAACTGCGGCCTTATCTCCATCGCCACCTGGTCATCCTCATGCACGATGCCTATGGTCATGGTGCCACCGTCGATGCCCTGCCGGACATCATCCATCTCCTGAAGGATCAATGGCTATTCGTTCCGCGTCGTCACGACAGCGATTCCACCCTCCTGGTAAATGCATGGGATATATGCGAAAATAGTATACAATATATTTACTGGTAAAACGATTGTCCATGGGGATTCTCATATATATACAGAGAATCCCTGTTTTTTTGTCTTGACAATATTCTCCCTGAGGTATACAATGACGACAACGAATTTTAAAAATGTTGTACAAGGAGATTCCTATGAATACGTCATTCTTACATCACGTAACTGAATACGTCTTACTTATTTTAGCTGGGGCTATCTGTATTTTAGCGCTGGCTATTTTGGCTACGACAAATTCCATAAAGATGATGTAAGCATGAGAAGACTTCCACCTTTTCTGAAGACGGCTGCGGCCGCCTAAGGAAGACGCGCGGAAAAGGCGATAACTGAGAATCTTAGGAGCAGGCTCATGTGGGCCTGCTTTTTTATTACTGAAATGGAGGAAAACGAGTTATGATTATTGTATTGAAAGCCAACACACCGAAAGAAGAAGCGAAGCAGTTAATTGACCACATTAAATCCAAGGGGCTCCAGGTCGATATCAGTAAAGGCGCCCGTCAGACCGTCATGGGCCTCGTCGGCAATACGGACGTCATCGATGTCGAACAGATCCAGGGTTACGAATGTGTCGACAAGGTCATGCGCGTCGAAGTGCCGTACAAACGGGCCAGCCGGGCTTTCCATCCCCAGGATTCGGTCATTCCCATCGGCAATGGAGACGTCACCATCGGCGGTAAGAAGCTGGCTGTCATCGCCGGTCCCTGCTCCATCGAAACGCCGGATCAGATCGAAGGCGTTGCCTGTGACGTCGCCAAAGCCGGCGCCAACATCCTTCGCGGCGGCGCCTTCAAGCCGCGTACTTCGCCGTACTCCTTCCAGGGCTTAGGCAATAAAGGCCTGGATATGCTCCGCGATGCCGGCCGCAAAGCTAAACTCCCGGTCATTACGGAAATCATGTCGGCCGATAAATTGCCGGTCTTCCTCGAAGATGGCGTCGACATCATCCAGATCGGGGCCCGGAACATGCAGAACTTCGACCTCCTCAAAGCCGTCGGCAAGACGCACAAGCCGGTCCTCCTCAAGCGGGGCCTGAGCGCGACTATCGAAGAATGGCTCATGTCGGCAGAATACATCATGGCTGAAGGCAACCACAACGTCATCCTCTGCGAACGGGGCATCCGTACTTTTGAAACGTACACCCGCAACACCCTCGACTTGAGCGCCGTCCTGGCCGTCAAACGCCAGAGCCACCTGCCGATCGTCGTCGATCCCAGCCACGCTACGGGCAAGCGCTGGATGGTAGCCGACCTGGCCAAAGCCGCTGTAGCAGCCGGTGCCGACGGCTTGATGATCGAAGTCCACAACAACCCGGATAAAGCTTGGTGCGATGGGGCACAGTCGATTACGCCGGCTATGTTCGCAGACCTCATGGATTCGCTCCGCAAACTGGCTCCTGTCGTCGGTCGGGAAATATAAGGGATACAGAGGGGAGACTATCATGGATAAGGAAGCTAGTGGTTTTAATACGAAGCAGACGGTAGCTATCGTCGGATTGGGGCTCATCGGCGGCTCTTATGCCCGCGGCCTGCGGCGCCTCGGCGTCGACCATATCATCGCCGTCGATCCTGACGAAAAGGCCCTGCAGCAGGCCAAGCAGGAAGGCATGGTCGATGATATCTATACGGCAGGGACGGAAGCCTTGAAACAGGCAGATCTGGTCATCTTCTGCACGGCTGCCGATGTGATGATACGGTTCCTGGCAGAGAACAAAGCCTTCTTCACGCCGGGAACGATCTTGACGGACGTAGCCGGCATCAAAGGTGATACGGCGACAGCCATTGCGGCCCTGCTGCCGGAAGGTGTCGATTTCGTACCGGGTCACCCTATGGCCGGCCGCGAAGGTCGGGGATATGCCATGGCTAGTGCCGATATCTTCAACGGCGCCAATTACATCCTCGTCCCCATGGAAGGCAATGACGAAGAACATATCCTGGCCGTGAAGAACATGGCCATGGCCCTGGGCTGCTCCCATGTCGTCCGCGTGACGCCTGAAGACCACGACCGGTTCATTGCCTACACCAGCAGCCTGCCTCACGTCTTAGCGACGGCTCTGGTCAACAGCGAATCCATGAATACGCTGACCAAGTATTTTGTAGCCGGCAGCTTCCGCGACGGGACACGGGTCGCCGACATCAACGCCCCGCTGTGGACGAAACTGTTCTTATCCAATAAAGACAACCTCTTATATGAAATAGACCGCTTCAGCGCTGCCTTGCAATCTTTCTCGACGATGCTCGCCGAAGAAGATACGAAGGGAATGACCCGTTTTTTACAGCAAGCTGCCATGCGGAGAAGGGAATTAGTTCATGAAACACATTCACGTTGAATTAGGAAAAGATTCTTATGATATTCATATTGAAAATGGTCTTCTCAACCGGGTTGGCGATTATATCCGCAATTTGACGAAATCGCAGACCCTGGCCGTCATTACCGATTCGAACGTCGATGCCCTCTACGGGCAGCGATTGGAAACGGCCCTGACCGGCGCTGGCTTCCGCGTCCACCGCCTGGTTTTCCCGGCCGGGGAAGAACATAAATGCGCAGCGACCCTCCTCGACCTCTATCAGCAGCTTTCTGACGCCGGCATTACCCGCAGCGATTGTATCTTGACTTTCGGCGGCGGTGTCACTGGCGATCTCGGCGGCTTCGCAGCAGCGACTTTCTTGCGCGGCGTTCCCTTCATCCAGATTCCGACGACCATCATTTCCCAAGTCGATAGCAGCGTCGGCGGCAAAGTCGCCATCGACCTTCCTAGTGGTAAGAATCAGGCTGGTAATTTCTATCAGCCTAAAGGCGTCCTTATCGATCCGACCCTCTTACAGACCTTGCCGAAGCGCTTCATCCACGATGGCATGGGGGAAGTCATCAAATATGGTTGCATCCGCGACCGGGCCCTCTTTGAACTCCTGGAAAACTCGATGACCAGTCTATCTTTGATCATTGGGAAGAAATCATCGAACGCTGCTGTCAGAGCAAGGCCGATATTGTTGAACACGATGTCTTCGATATGGGCGAACGCATGATGCTGAACTTCGGCCATACTATCGGCCATGCCATCGAAGGCTGTTATGGCTTCGGCCACTATACGCACGGCGAAGGCGTCGCTGCCGGCATGTCCATGCTGACCGGCGTCACGGAAGCCATGGGGCTGACGAAAGCTGGGACGACGGCACGGCTGCGTAAGGTTATCAAGCAGTACGGCTTGCCGACCGATGTCGATGCGTCGGCAGAAGACCTCATTCCTTACATCAGCAATGATAAGAAGATGCGTGGCAATCATATTACTTTAGTCATTATCGAAGAAATCGGCAAGGCCCGCCTGCTGCCACTGGCTGCGGAAGACCTGCCGAAATATATCCGAAAGAAGGACGCTTAATGAATGTCATTATTACCCCACATACCTTGCAAGGGACAGTAGAAGCGCCCTCTTCCAAAAGCATCGGCCACCGCGACCTCATCTGCGCTGCCTTGGCAGAAGGAGAAAGCCTGGTTGACAACATTTCCTTGTCCCAGGACATTGAAGCGACGTGCGACATTCTACGGGCTTTGGGGGCAGATATTACGCCGGTCATGTCGTCTCATCCCGGCCGGGCGGCTTACCGCATCAGAGGCGGTCTGAAGAAAAAGGATGGGCCTATCGCAGTCAGTGCCAATGAATCGGGGTCGACGTTGCGCTTCCTTATCCCCGTGGCCATCTTCAGCGGCAATGAAGTGACTTTTTCCGGCCAGGGCCGTCTGGCCAAACGGCCGCTGACACCGTATTATGAACTCTTCGATGAAAAGGGTGTGGCTTATGAAACGACAGAAGGCGCCCTGCCCCTGACCGTATCCGGGACTTTACAGCCTGGAACGTACTCTCTGGCCGGCGACGTCAGTTCCCAGTTCTTTACGGGCCTGCTCATGACCTTGCCCCTCCTCGATGGCGACTCGGTCCTGCGCAGTACGACACCGCTGGAATCGGCCAGCTATGTCGACATGACCCTTGACTGCCTGCGCCAGCACGGCATCGTCATTGAGAAAGAACAGGATGGCTCCTACCGGATTCCGGGCAACCAACACTATCGGCCCGGGACTTACGTCGTCGAAGGCGATTATTCGCAAGCTGCTTTCTGGCTCTCTGCCGGCAGTATGGGCCGGGCCATCTGTTGCACGGGCCTGCGGTCGCAGTCTTCTCAGGGCGATGAAGTCATTGTCTCCCTCATCCGCGACATGGGCGGCCAAGTCGAAGGAAAGACAGAATTAACGGCCTGCCCGTTGGACCTGGTTGGCCGGGTCATCGACGTCGAAGACTGCCCGGACCTGGTGCCGGTCCTGACCGTCCTGGCTTCCTGTGCCAAAGGGATTACCCGTATCATCCATGCCGGACGAGTACGGCTTAAAGAATGTGACCGCCTGCACGCCATGGCTACGGAGCTCAATAAAATCGGCGGCGATATCGAAGAAGAAGACGAAGGCCTCATTATCCACGGTGTCGGCGGTTTCACCGGCGGTACCGTCAGCGGCTGGAACGACCACCGCATCGCCATGGCCCTGGCCGTTGCATCCCAGCGCTGCAGCCAGCCGTTGCGCATCGAAGGTGCTGAATGTGTCCGCAAATCGTATCCGGAATTCTGGCAGGATTTCCAGGCCTTAGGCGGCATGATCCAAAAGGAGGGGGAAGAATAATATGAATACCTTTGGAAAGACAATCGGCCTGACGATTTTCGGTGAATCCCACGGCCTTTCTATCGGTGCCGTCCTCGATGGCCTGCCATCGGGCGAAGCCATCGACTGGGATGCTGTCCGGACTGAGATGGCCCGGCGGGCACCGGGGAAGAATCCGATGTCGACGGCCCGGGCCGAAAAGGACGCCTTTGAAGTCCAGAGCGGCTTTTTCAACGGCTATACGACGGGGACACCGCTGTGTGCTATCATCCGCAACAGTGACCAACATTCCCGTGATTACGACCAGCTGCGGCATCTTATGCGGCCTGGCCATGCCGATTACTCCGGTAAGATACGCTATGGCGGCTTCAATGACTACCGCGGCGGCGGTCATTTCTCGGGCCGCCTGACAGCGCCCCTGGTCTTTGCCGGGGCCGTGGCTTCCCAGATCCTGGCCCGCCACGGCATTACCGTCGGCTCCCATATCCTGCGCCTGGCCGGCATTGCCGATAAGCCTTTCAATGCCGTCGGGGAAACAGCAGAAACCTTGCAGGCTTTGAAAAAAGAAACGCTGCCCGTCCTCGACAAGGCCCAGGCCGGACCGATGGAAGCTAAAATCCTGGCCGCTAAGAACGACCTCGATTCCGTCGGCGGCGTCATCGAATGTATGATCACCGGCCTTCCCGCCGGCATAGGCGACCCCTTCTTCGACTCCGTCGAAAGCCAGCTCAGCCATATGATGTTTTCCGTACCAGCCGTTAAAGGCATCGAATTTGGCGACGGCTTCGCCCTGGCAGACCTCCGCGGTTCCAGGCCAATGATGACTTTTATTATGACGGCGATGTCGTCAAGACCCGGACCAATCACAACGGCGGCATCAATGGCGGTATCACCAACGGCATGCCCATCATCTTCCGCCTGGTCGTCAAGCCGACGGCTTCCATCAGCCAGAAACAGGAAACGATCGACACGGATACGAAAGAGAATTGTGACCTCGTCATCAAAGGCCGTCACGACCCGTGCATCGTCCAGCGGGCCATTCCCGTCGTCGAAGCGGCAGCGGCCTGGGCTATCCTCGACGTCTGCCTGTCGGAGAAAGGGCGGTGCTGGTAATGGATGCTTCTGAAGATATGCCCTTGAACATCGCCTGTTTCGGCCAGCCCGGCTCTTATACGTATGAAGCCATGAAGACCTATTTTGCCGGTAAGAATATTTCACCTTCCTATGGCTCGCATTTTGAAGACGTCGTCCAGGCTGTCGCCACCCGGCAGGCCCGCTACGGCGTCCTGCCCATCGAAAATTCGTCGACTGGCGGTATTACGGACGTATACGACCTCATCCACCGCTACGACTGCTGCGTCGTCGGTGAGAAATACGTCAAAGTCGAACACTGCCTGCTGACCTTGCCGGGGGCGAAGCTCGAAGATATCCGCGAAGTCTATTCTCATCCGCAGGGTCTGAACCAGTGCCGGAGTTACCTCAAGCATCACAGCGAATGGCAGCTCCACCCGTATTTCAGCACTTCCCAGAGTGCCGAAGAGGTTCAAAAAATGGGGGATCCCCATATCGCAGCCATTGCCAACAAAACGGCAGCCTATATGTACGGCCTCGATGTCCTGGTGGAACACATCAATGATAATACCATGAACTACACGCGGTTCTTCATCATCGCCGCCGATATGGAACAGTCGCCGGACGCCGATAAGATTACCCTGGTCCTGACGACACAGCACCGGCCAGGCGCTCTGTACCACGTTTTGGGATACTTCTTCTATAACGGCATGAACATGACGCACCTGGAATCGCGGCCCCTTAAGGGAAGGCCCTTTGAATACTTTTTCCACATCGACGTCATGGGCAACCTGCGCAATCCGGCGACAGCCCGGGTCCTGCGAAACTTGGCAGAACACTGCAATTATTTTAAAATCTTAGGGAATTACGTATCCGATCAAGGAGGGAATGTAGATGAAATTAGGCGTCATAGGGGCTAAGTTAGGCCATACGGCTTCCCCGGCCATCCACGAAAAACTGTTCAGAATTTTACAGGTCGAAGGGCAGCATCAGTACGGCGTCCTGGAAATGGACCGCAACGATATCCCCAATGAACTTCAGCGCCTGCGCGACGAAGGGTACACAGGAGCGAATGTCACCATTCCCTATAAACTCGACGTCATGCCATACTTGACGGAAATTTCCCGCGAAGCCCGCATCATCGGAGCCGTCAATACGCTCCATTTTACGGATAACGGGATTTTTGGCTATAATACGGATTACAGCGGATTTGGCCGTTCTCTGGACCATGCCGGTATCGGTGTGAAGACTAAGGATTGTGTCGTCCTCGGTTCCGGCGGCGCCGCTCGGGCTATCATCCAATACTTATCCGATAGCGGTGCCAAGTCGATTACCGTCGTATCCCGTCATCCTCATTCCAAGACAGAATTTGACGCCTTTATCCAACGAGTTGGTGCCGATACGGTGGATTACCAGGATTTCGAACATTCCCAAGGCGGCGACGTCCTGGTCAACTGCACGCCTGTCGGCATGTTCCCTGACATCAACGGCTGTCCCGTATCGGAACGGATCATCGCGGCCTTCCCGGCTGTCGTCGACATCATCTACAATCCGAAGGATACGAAGCTTCTCCAGGCTGCCCGCCGCCATGGCGCCAAGACCCTGAACGGCATGTACATGCTCGTCGCCCAGGCCATCGGCTCGGAAGAAATCTGGATGGGCCGGCCCCTCGATTCGTCTGTGATTGAACAAATTGCCAAGGAGATGGAATCTTATTATGAATGATAAGGTCAATATCGTCCTCATCGGCATGCCTGGATGCGGTAAGAGTACTTTAGGGAAAGCTTTGGCGGAACGCTTAGGCCGTGATTTTTACGACGCCGACGACGTCATCGTCGAGCAGGAAGGCAAGACCATCCCGGAACTTTTCGCCATCAGTGAAGACTGCTTCCGCGATGCCGAAGTCCGGGCCAGTCATACGCTGGCTGCCAAACAGGGCGCTATCATTGCCTGTGGCGGCGGCGTCATCAAACGTCCGGAAAATATGGCTATTTTAAAAAAGACGGGCAAAGTATTTTTCATCGACCGTTCACCAGATGATATCGTCTCCGATGTAGATGTAGCTGTCCGTCCCTTATTAAAAGAGGGCCGGCAGAAAGTCTACCGGCTCTACAAAGAACGCATCACGCTTTACCGTGAAGCAGCTGATTATTGCATTGTCAATGATAAAAGCATGGAAGAAGTACTCCATGCCTTTGAAGTACTTATCAGAAATATATGAAGGCCTCAGTGAAGGGCCCGCAGGATTTGTTGCAATGTCGTGACGTCCAGCTGGCCCGGAGCGGATGGCTTTTTTTGCTGAACCGAAGGTCAGGGCGGAGCCGAAGATTTCACCGCTGATGCGGCTGATAGCGCCGAGTTTTTCCCATGGACATGGTAATGATTGGTTCATCGGGGTACTGGGATTTGACGGCTTCCGTTGCCGATAAAAGGGTCAGGACGTCTTTCGCCGAATTTGGCATACAGGCCAGTTTAGCCACGTCGGCACCGAGTTTTTTCATGCCGATGAGACGTCCTGTGATTTCGTCAAAAGACGGTGTCTTGTCGAAGTCGTGGTTGCTCATGATGACCGTGACGCCGTGTTCCTTGGCGACGGTGAGCACTTTTTCGATGCTGGCGCGGTCGCGGAAATATTCGACGTCGACGGCATCGATTTTACCGCTTTTAATAGCGTAACCGATAAGATTGAAATAGTAGCTTTCGGGGACTTCCGTTTCGCCGCCTTCTTCCCTGGTGCGGAACGTAAACAGAATAGCGCCGTTCGGTAATTCCTGGCGGACAGCGGTCAAAGCTTCGCCGACAGCGTCGAGGGATGTGACGTCCTTCAGGAAATCGATGCGCAGTTCGACGACGTCATAGATCTTGTCTTGGAGATAGCGGCACTCCTGGACGAGTTCGTCCGCAGAATGACCGACCAGGGGAACACAGATTTTGGGCATGCCATTGTCGAGGGCAACCTTGCCGATTTTTACCATAAGTTGAATTCCTCCTCTTGCGAGCAATTGCAGTGGATTTTTCTTTCATGACGCTATTATAGCGCAAAAATGATAAGTTGTTAGCCCCTTAATAACAAAAAGAGGGGATTCGCATGAAACCTTATATCATCATGCGAATCCCCTTTTATACACTTACTTTTCGTCCATAATGGCCACAGGGCCACGGTCACCAGTACGGATGCGGACGGCATCGTCCAGGCGGTAGATGAAAATCTTGCCATCGCCCGGTTTGCCTGTTTTGCAGATTTTCTCAGCCACTTCGACGACTTTGTCGACTGGGACTTCACAGACGACCGTTTCGACTTTGATGCCTGGCAGGAGATTGATGTTGTACCGCTGGCCACGGTAGACTTCGACGTAGCCTTTCTGGAGGCCACAGCCGAAGACCTGGCTGACGGTCATGCCCATGACACCGATGTTGTTCAGGGCTTCTTTGAGCTCTTCCAATTTACTGGGACGAGTGATGATTTCTACTTTTGTAATCGGATGTTCTTCCATTCGTATCACCTCTATAAGTTACGACCGTTAATGCCTGCGCTGTTGACGGCGGCATTGTCTAAAGCTGCATTGCCAAAGGGCGTCGTCGGCGTTTCTCCGAAGGGGCTGCCGGACATGATAGCATAATTATAACCCCGTTCGCCGTGTTCGCCAATATCGAGACCTGTGATTTCTTCATTCTTATCGGTGCGGACAGTCATGAAGAAGCTGATGATCTTGAAGAGGATGAATGTGCCGACAATGGCCAAAGCGTAAGCGACGACGGTCGAAATGATCTGAGCGACGAGCAGGTCGGAGCTGCCGTAGAATAAGCCGTCAGCACCGGCCGGGTTGACTTCTGTCGTAGCCCAGATGCCGGTAGCGATGGAACCCCAGGTACCGCCGATGCCGTGGATACCGAAGGCGTCGAGGGAATCGTCGTAACCGAGTTTGGCTTTGACGACAGCGACGGCGAAGTAGCAGATGACGCCGCCAATCGCGCCGATGATCAAGGCCGGGAGGGGAGCGACGAAGCCAGCTGCCGGTGTGATGGCAACTAAGCCGGCGATGCAGCCCGAAGCGGCACCGAGGATGGTCGGTTTACCCTGGACAATCCATTCGACGGCAACCCAGGTGACGGTAGCTGCCGCAGCGGCAGCCTGCGAAGCGATGAAGGCGCTGGCAGCCAGGGCATTGGCGCCGAGTGCACTGCCGGCATTGAAACCGAACCAGCCGAACCAGAGGAGAGCCGCACCGAGGACGGTCATGGGCAGGTTATGCGGAACCATGGGGATTTTCCCATAGCCATAGCGTTTGCCCAGGAGGACGCAGAGCGTCAGGCCAGAAACACCGGAGAGGATGTGGATGACCAGGCCGCCGGCGAAGTCCAGGGCGCCGAGTTTAGCCAGGAAGCCGCCGCCCCAGACCCAGTGTGCCATGGGGTTGTAAATGAAGATGGCCCAGAGCAGGATGAAGACGACGAAAGCGTGGAACTTCATGCGTTCCGCAAAGGCCCCTGTAATCAGGGCCGGAGTAATGACGGCGAACATGCACTGGAAAGCGACGAAAGCCATTTCCGGAATGGTCCCGTTTTCCAGGACGGACATGCCGACACCGGCCAGGCCGACTTTATCAAGAGAACCGATGAAACCATTAATATCTGTGCCGAATGTCATGGCGTAGCCGATGAGGATCCATTCTACGGAAATCATGGCGACGATGAAGAAACTCTGCATGATCGTCGTCAAGACGTTCTTATTGCGGACCATGCCGCCATAGAAGAAGCCCAGGCCCGGTGTCATGATGAATACCAGGGCGGCGCTGATGAGGACCCAGGCCGTATCGCCTGTATCGATCGTCCCCGGATCGGAAGCGAAGGCTGCCGGCGCTGCCATGAGCAGACACGGGAGCAGCACTCCTAAACGTGACCATAATTTTTTCATATTCCCAAACCTCCTGACAAAGAAAAAAGATGCCTTTCCTGATGGAAATCACCAGGAAAAAGACATCATTGTCTACTGTCATATTTTATTATCGCCAGAATATACGAAAAGCCCAGGAAGACAGGGGTACTGTCCTCTTGGGCTCCTTTGCCGTCATTATTCTGTTGATGGGAATATTATATAAGAAAAATCGCATTGTGTCAATAACTTTTTTTGTAATTCTTTCGATAAAAGTTAGAATATGTTGATTTTCTTAACGATTAGGTAAAAAGTATATCATCTAGACGAAAAGAATGTGTCCCAGGAAAATATAGAAGGTCAGGGATACGGCGCTGAGGGCCGTCGTATTCATGACGACCTGCGTGGCATAATCGGGATTGTTGTCAAATTCGATGGCGAACAAGGCCGTATTGACGGCTGTCGGGATGGCGCAGTAGATGAGGAAGACCGTAGCGCTGACAGCGGTGAACGTGCCGGGCCGGAAGGCGTTGGCGATATAGATCATGGCCAGGCCGATGAGGGGCAGGGCCGTCATCTTGAGGATGCTGACAATCCAGACATCCTTGTCGAGCCAATGGATCTTCGTCTGCGATAACTGGGCGCCGATGCTGACCATGGCCAGGGGCAGGAGGGCCTTGCTGGCCATTTCCATGATGGGCCATAAGAAGAAGTCCTTCGCATCCCAGCCGACGTAACGGGCGATGAGGGCGGCGGCCAGGACGTAGAGCAGGGGCATGTGGAACATGACGGACAGCGTATCCCGGGCCGTCAGGCGGCCCCGGCCGGCCTGGTAAAGGCCGAGGGTGTTGAGGGAGATGCTCTGGATCATGAAGATGATGATCTGGACGACCATGGCTTCGGCCAGATACGGCGTCTGGCCGTTGACGACGAAGGGCTCATGGGAAAAGACGAGGATGATCAAGGCGACGCCGAGGTTGCCCGTGTTGTTGAACATGAAGGCGTTGCGGCATGATTCCAGCATGGCTGCGTCGTAATGGCGGATGCGGGCGACGATGTTGGCGATGATGAAGCAGATGACCATGAAGACGGCAATGGCGGCGATGATGTTGATACTCGTCGCCGGGAATTGGGTCGTATAAATATTGGTAAAGATGAAACTGGGGATGACCAAGAAAAACATGAGCTTCGATAAGGTCTTGACGTCGAGATGGAATTTCTTGTCGAGGAAATAGCCGAGGACGACGAGAAAGAAAATGGGAAGCATCGTGTGTTCGATGATGAACCAGAAAACCATGAGGGGTATCACTCCTTTTCGAGATGGATACCCCTCATTATACGCTCAATATGAAATTAAACAACTCGTAATTTTACTGATAGCTTTCAAAGTAATAGACGATGTTGAGCATCGTTTCGCACATGTACTTCAAAGCATTGCTGTCCCAGTGGAATTCCGGCGAATGGCCGATGACGGGTTCATTGCTGTAGACGCCGACGTAATAGAAGGAACTGGGGACGGCAGCACTGAAGTAGGCGAAGTCTTCCGAGCCGGAACCGCGTTTCAAGGGAACCAGGTCGACCCGGTCTGCACAGTGGTCCTGTAAAATGTGGACGACCCGGTCGGTGACGCCGTCGTCGTTGACACAGACCGGCGAGAAGGGGACGACGTCCAGGTCGAAGGTGCCGCCGTACGTCGTCGTGACGTTTTCCAGGATGGCCTGCAACGCGGCGAGGATGCGGTGCCGCTTGGTTTCATCATAGGTCCGCAGGGTCCCTTTCAATTCGGCCGTTTCCGGGATGACATTCGGATTATGGCCGGCCTGGAACTGGCCGAACGTGAGGACGACACCGTCGCCGTCAGCGTGGCAGTTGTAGACGAAGTTCTGGACGGATTGGATGATGTCGATGCCCATCTGGATCGGGCTGATGCACAGGGACGGCTGGGAACCATGGCCGCCGCGGCCGTGGAGGGTGATGGTGAAGTCGTCGCAGGAGGCCGAGATTTCGCCGCGGCCGATGCCGACATAACCTTTCGGCAGGCTGCCGGCGACGTGCAGGCCCAGGGCGTAGTCGACGCGGGGATTGTTGAGGATACCGGCGTCGATCATGCGGGCTGCGCCGCCATTGCCCTCTTCGGCAGGCTGGAAGGCCAGGCGTATCGTGCCGCGCAGGCAGTCTTTATGCTTGTTGAGGATTTTGGCGACGCCCAGCAGGTTGGCGGCATGGCCGTCATGGCCGCAGGCGTGCATGACGCCGTCGACGAGGGATGAATAAGGGCAGTCGAATTTTTCTGTCAGCGGCAAGGCGTCGATGTCGGCCCGCAAGAGGATGACCGGACCGGGCAGGACGCCGTGGATCAGGCCGGTGACGCCCGTACCGGCGATGATCTTGACGTCTTCAATGCCCATGAGGGACAGTTCCTGGAAAAAGTTGTCTTGCACGTATCAAATTCCTTTTCGCTCAATTCCGGTATGGGCATGGAAAAT
>ENA-OQCL01000295-OQCL01000295.1-human-gut-metagenome-genome-assembly--contig:-NODE-295-length-25635-cov-5.389368_pt1 | contig 25635 bp, 27 predicted proteins | sample MGYA00242502_ERZ504586 | MGnify/ENA primary metagenome ERZ504586 (study PRJEB26092, sample SAMD00036316) | human gut metagenome | host: Homo sapiens | study: EMG produced TPA metagenomics assembly of... | reverse complement strand
CGGCCTAAGCCCTCTGCCCAAGGACCCGGTGCCTGGCATGGCCTATGTGCCGTATCAGCAGTGGGACGCCCAGCTTCATTCCATGGAGCGGGCATTGGATGCCGGGACGCTGTTTCCCGTGCTGGATAAGCCCTTTACCGGCAGAAGGGGGGAGCCGCGTTGAACGAAGAGCAGTTGATGCGGAAACGTTATTACGCCGCCCGGTTCGCCGTTTGGGAGCTGCACCTGTTTTTGGACACCCATCCCAACAACAAAGAGGCCGCCCGCCGCCTGGAGGAATATCAGGCCCGGGTGGAACGGCTGAGGAAAGAGTACGAGGAGAAGTTCGGCCCTCTGGGAGAGACCACCCAGAATACCAGCCGCTGGGCGTGGATCAGCGATCCATGGCCCTGGGAAAAGGAGGAGAACTGAATGTTTGTCTATGAAAAGCGTTTGCAGTATCCCATTCACATCAAGAACACCAATCCCCGGCTGGCCAAGATGATTATCAGCCAGTACGGCGGCCCCCATGGGGAAATCGGCGCCTCCCTGCGCTATCTCAGCCAGCGCTACGCCATGCCTTTGCCCGAGCTGAAGGCGATTCTCACCGATATAGGCACCGAGGAGCTGAGTCACCTGGAAATGGTTGGCACCATTGTCTACCAGCTGACCCGGAACATGACGCCGGAGCAGATCAAGGCGGCTGGGTTTGATGACTATTTTGTGGATCACACAGCGGGAGTTTACCGGTGGCGGCGTCCGGCGCCCTCACTAGCCATACATCTCCGTTCTACCGGGGACACCATCGCCGATCTTCACGAAGATCTCAGCGCGGAGCAAAAGGCCCGCATGACCTACGACAACATTCTGCGTCTGGTCGACGATCCGGACGTCCGTGATCCGATTAAATTCCTGCGTGAGCGTGAGATTGTCCATTATCAAAGATTTGGAGAGGGACTTCGACTTGCAACCGATAAAATGAACTCTAAGAACTTCTATGCGTGCAATCCCTCTTTCGACAAGCATTGCCGCTAAACGGCCTTCCCGGTCAGTAAGCTCGCTTTCAACCGGCAGCCGGACACACCATGAATGCAAATCGAGGCATGGGGCTTCCCATGCCTCGGACTTCTTTCTAGCGTTGTATCACCGGCGACAGCCACTGAGCCGTATCGTGTATCAAACGGCATTGCCCTATTGTTAAGCGTAGCCCCGGCACAAATGACAGGGATAACCTACGACACATGCTCTAGCTCTATAATCCTTTTTAATTTCAATATTTTTCCTATCCAAATCATCTGGATTCTATTGTATAATAAAGGTACCGCTGGCTATGCTGCGCATAAGGCGGCGTGAAACAGTTCAAAACGGATTCGGTAGAAGTTTTTCCCAACACACAATAAATGGCATACTATCGAAAAAAAGTGTTTATTTCCGCGCCAAGATGCAATATAATAAAATACGTTTCAGGGCGTACCATCCATCGGTATTTTCCCCGAAGCCGGGTGTAAAGAGCCGATTTTTAACAAAGAAAATTGAGGTGGCAGCATTGTACGAAATTGACGAGCTATTGAAACAGGTTAAACGGATCCATATGATCGGCATCGGCGGAGCGGGGATGTGCCCGCTCGCAGAAATTCTCCTGAAGGAGGGTTACACGCTCACCGGATCTGATAACAATGAAAGCGACAACCTGACCAAACTCCGTTCGCTGGGCGTACCGGTATCCATGGGGCACCGTGCGGAAAACATTGGAAACGCCGAAATGGTCGTATACACCGCCGCCCTGCTCGATGATAACCCGGAGCTTTGTGCCGCAAAAACGCTGGGCGTGCCAACTTTTGAGCGTGCCAAACTGTTCGGCGCAGTCACGCGCATGTATTCCAACTGCATTGGCGTTTGCGGTACGCACGGCAAAACCACCGTTACCTCGATGCTCGCGCAAATTCTCATCATGGCGGAGCTCGACCCCTCCGCCGTAATCGGAGGCCGGCTGCCGCTGATCGACAGCCACGGCCGCGTCGGCCACAGTGATACGTTGGTTTGCGAAGCCTGCGAGTTTGCAGATACCTTCTTGAGCCTTTCACCGGATGTTGCTGTGATTTTGAATATTGATGAAGATCACCTTGACTATTTTAAAACGCTTGGCAATATTATCCGCTCCTTTCACCAGTTTGCCTCCATGGCCCAAACGCTGATTATCAACGGGGATGATAGGAATACCCGTCAAGCGGTTGCGGATTTGCTGGCTCAAAAAGAGGTGGTTACTTTCGGGCTTGGCGGCGGTAACGATTACAGCGCGGCCAATCTCCAAGTGCACCGCGGTGCTTTTCCGGAATATGATCTCCTTTGCCGGGGAAAAATGGTCGGCCATGTCCGGCTCGACGTGCCTGGGATGCATAATGTGCCCAATTCCCTTGCGGCGATTGCCGCCGCCGTGCAGGCCGGTGCAACGATTGAGCAGTGCATTACCGGGTTGGAAAGCTTTCACGGCGCGGGCCGCCGGTTTGAGAAGCTGGCCGTCTGCAATGGCGTAACCATTGCGGATGATTATGCGCACCATCCTGCGGAGCTGCGCGTCACCCTTGAAGCGGCGCTTAAAATGGGGTATAATGCGGTATGGGCTGTGTTCCAGCCTTTCACTTATTCCCGCACCTATCTGCTGATGGATGATTTTGCACAGGTCCTCAGTATGGCGGATCACGTTGTTATGACGGAGATTATGGGCTCGCGCGAGCGCAACACCTACAACGTTTATACCGCCCAGCTAGCCGAAAAGATCCCCGGCAGCGTCTGGTTCAACACCTTCGACGAGGTTGCGCAATACGTGGTTGATCACGCACAGAAAGGCGATTTGGTCATCACGCTTGGCTGTGGGGATATTTATAAAGCGGCAAAATTGATGATTCAAAAATATGAAGAGCAGGGCGCGGATGTGAACAGGATATAGGGCTGTTTCAGCATTCTGCTCGATTGAACTCCCAGACGGATATTGCAGTGTAAAAAGAAAGGATGGTCATTTTGATGAAAAAGAACGGATGGAAGGTGATTCCCCTGCTCCTTGCCTTGGCGCTTGCCGCCTCCTTTTTCGGCTGTTCCAAGAAGGAGAAAGAGGACAATATGCCCACAGTTGGCACGAAGGCCAGTGTAGAACAGTATACCTTCGATGGCATTTCAGCTCCCTCCACCACGGCGGAGCCTGCGGAGGCAACCACGAAATCTTCCTCCGGCGGCAGTTACATAGGCAGTGGAAACTCCTATCTGGGTGGATATCAGGCAGCAAACCGGTTGCCCACCGCCGCTTCCCCTAACGCGGGTTACGGCTCCTCTTCAACCACCAAACCCGCCGGCACTACCAAAAAGCCCAGCAGCGCAGATATTTCTCAAATCCTGGGTGGATTTACAGGCTCTCTTTCCATGGATAACCTCGGCGAGATTAACAACTATCTGCTTGGGCAGGGAATTGACACAAACGCGTTGGGAATCAATATCGGCCAACTCGTCTCCGGCTTAGTAGACGCGAAGGAAAACGAGTCGAAACAGGATGCGGGTAACATTTTGGATGGAATTGGCGATATCATTGGCAGCATAGGCGGCGGTACGACTGCGAAGAGCGGAAGCTAAGCTCGTTTCCAAACAAATTAGAATCCAATACGACACGCCTCCAGCGGGATTGCTGGAGGCGTTTTTAACAATAACGCGCCGCAACAGCACACCCTTCGCTGTGAATGCGGCCACATCCCTCCTGACAATTGCGGGGGCGCTCTGCTTGGTTGCAGAGCGCCCCCGCATCGCGTTAATACGATTTAAACTTCCAAACTTCCATCGATTATACAGCATCTACCCAGTCGAATTCCTTTTTCGTGCTGTCGTCCTTGACCTTTTGATTATAAACCGGAACATCAAATTTTGGTCCAAGATAAACCACTTCGAATTTATACTGTTCGATCTCCACAGATAAATTGCTGTCCAATTTTTTCCTCCGCATAAACAATGATATGTGCAATCCTGTCATAGGCAATCTCGATGGATACCTTTTTTGGCCCCCTCGAACAGCGACCTTTTTGCCGTATTTTTGCTCATAACGGGCAAGATATGCATCCGTCGGTTTAAAAATCAGCTCCGTCACATTTACCTTTTGCTCTGCCTGCCCGTCCTTAATGCTGAAATCCATATCCGCTACTGTCAGCTCTTTCAGCTCTGCGATACGGGAAGAGAGGAGATACGGTGCAAATGCCTCGCTCTGATAATATTCCGCCGCTGTCATCGGCTGCTTGACGCAGCTGACGATCTGCCCCTCCTCCAAGGTTTGCGTAAAAAGATAGTTTTTCGCCTCATCCTTTTTCTCCTTGCCCTGTGAGAGGCCGCAGTAAATCCGAACCGCCTTTTGGGGCTGACTGCTAGTCTGTTGCAGGTTAATTTTATATTCCGAATAGGCGCCGTTTTCATCCCGCAAAGGCTCATAATTGCTCCCCTGCCCAGCAAACACATTGACCTGGCAGGATTCCGTGTTTTTCCCTTTCAGCTTTGTTTCCTTCCAATAATAAACATCTTCCGCCAGAGCGTTTTGCACCGCCGTTTCGTAGGCTTTCGTAAGCTCGGCCCCCTCTAACTCCTGCGTGCAGCCCGTCAGGCCTGCGGTTAGCAGCGAGGCGGCAAATAGCAGAGAAAGAGCCCTAATCGCTGTTTTCTTCATCGTTATTTCCCCCTCCCGGCTACCGCCGTTTCCTTCTGCGCTTCTTGTTCCATTTGCTCCAGTTCGGCGCGCGCGCCGTCATACATCTTTTCAATCTCCGGATAGATCGTGCGGCTCACCCGCTCGTCGCGCACAAGCTTCTGCGCGTCCTGATAGGGCTTCACCGTTGTATGGAAGAGCTGGAGCTCTTTTTCCGCCGCCTTCAAAGCCTTGGCTCGGGCGCGGCTCTCTTCCTTCGTTGTGTAGGGCATATCAAGTGCAGCATTCAACGTTGCCGGATTAGGCTCGCAGATACCATTGGGATAATTTTTGCGGATTTTTTTCGCCATCTTCAGCATGGCCTTTGCGCGCTTCATTTCATAAGTGCGTATCGTTTTTTCCTCTTTGGTTGCGGCGGGCAGCATTTTGGCCTCCTCTAAGACGGTAGAATGAATTCCGCTCAACTGTGTCAGGCCGATTGCAACAAGATCCTTCGCGCGCTCTACCCGGCGAATATTTTCCGGCTTTTGGAACTTCGTCAGTTCATCGATCAAGATCGGCACGGCTCTTTTCTGCTCCATCAGCTTTTTCCCCGCCTGCACGCTTGCGCGCGCCGCCCGGACGGCTTCCTTGTGCTTTGTTTTTGCCATCCTGCGCGCAGCCTTTGCCTCCTTGCGTGTGGCCGTTGCTATCTCCGGCTTTTCCACAGGCAGTGCTTTGGCTTCTTTGACCTTCGCCTTCAGCGCTTTCAAATCAGGCGCCGGCGCATTGAGAATATCATAGCCCTCCCGAATGCCGTCAATCGCAATTACAATCTCCTCCGCGTTCAGGCAATCGTTTTCATAATCATCAAACAGGGCGCGGTAGCGCAACACCTTGATGATATTGCGATGTTTCTCACGCGATAAGCTATAAAACGAGAAGGGAATCAAATTCATGATCGCGCCAACAATGGAGAGCAGGCAGAGGATGTAAAACATCGTATTGCGCACATTCGGATCATAAAGGATATCGTAATTCGTCGTCAGCCCCATGCATTCATAAACATAGGGAATCGCAAGGCCTGTCAGCATTGTAACCGGCGTGCCAATTAGGCCCGCGACGCCAAACATAAAATCCATGCGTTTGCCGCTGATATACTGCTGGTAATCCTTCACCTCAGAATGCATCGCCTGATTGTACACAATAGAAAGGGCATTGACAAGAGAATTTAAATACAGAAAGATGAAAAAGAGCAACGGAATTCGGAAGGTGAACGTCATCATGGTGACAAATAAAACATTCAATCCGTTATGTACCAGAAGCAGCGTCCGGTTGCCGAGTTTTTTCATCAGAAACGGTGTGATGACCATGGCAATACCGGAGGCACTGCCGAGCACAGTGGTCAAAAATGCGTAAGTCGTCATATCCTGCGTACCGTAAATATAAACCCAACCAAAGATCACGCCGCAGGCGCTCTCCAGAAAGCCGATCCAGCCGGCCACGGTGCGCAGCCACCAGTGTTTGTTCTTATAAATCTCCTTCACGCCTTCGAGCACGCCGACCTTCTGCACATAGCTCTGCGATGTGACGACGCGCTCCTTGCAGCCAAAAGCGGTAAAGAGATTCAGGCTGACGCCCAGCACCGCCATGGGGACGATGATGTAGCGATACGTCCGGATATCCGTATAACCACCCGTTAGCTGAGAGAGCAGGGGAATGATAAAATACGCTACCGTGGGCGCAAACGAATAGATCAAGGAGTTGATCGCCAGCACCTTTGTGCGCTCTTCTGAATTCGGTGTGATCACGGTTTGCAGCTCACTGTAGGTATCTGTAAACATGGGCAAGACCATGCTGACCGTGATTGCAAAGGCAAAGGAAGCAATCAGCCTGCTGGTATACCCCATCGTTTCAAACGGCAAAAAGATAAAAATTGCGGTAAGCAACACAATCGGGAAGCCCATCAGGGCGATATAGGGGCGGAAACGCCCGTAGCGGGTGCGGGTGTTATCCACAATTTTGCCGCGCAAAATGCAGAAAAAAATGCCCAGCACCGTTTGCACCATCGCCATATATTGCAGGTGCATCGGGCGCAGGCCGAGCGTGGAGCCGAGCAGCGTGTTGCCCGCGGACAGGCTCAGATACCCGGTCATAATCATGACGAACTGCTGGCCCATCCCGCCGAGGCCAAGGTTAAGCACCTCTTTATAGGATACAAAATTTCCCTTGCCCGGCTTGCTCCAGTGGGATGTGACCTCCTTCACAGCGCCAATCGCTGTGTCTTTGATATTCATACCTTCTTGATTCCCCCTCATAAATTGTTGAAAATACCTCTTATACTTTATATGATCTCGATCTTTTTTGTCAATCCTTACAGAAGCGATGTTTCACTTTGCATCATATTTTCGAATTGAAAACTAATTATGTGATAATTCGTTACATTAAATAAGACTTAAAAGAACCTGTTATAAAATGCAGAGCATTTTATAACAGGTTCTTTAAAAATGCGGTATTTGCCCTCCATAAATTAGTGGACAGGAGCAGCAGCTGTTTTCAACTAACGGGCTATCGTTGCAGGATGACAAGGCCACAGGCCGGCGCAAGCTGAGCCCGAGAACACAGTCAGTGTGCGCCTGGAAACCTTTGGCGGCGTTATCCCCCTATTCACTGGCATTACGAAAAATGCTTGAATTCCCATGCGCCCATAGTGCCTTTCTGGTCAAAGCAGTTATTCCTTCGCTTTCTTGGCAAACCGAAGCTGATTGACTAAAAAGCCAGCCGGCAGCAAGACGATCAAAAATGGAAGTAAAAGCACAAGGCAAAGCGCGGCAAGCAGCACGGCTGGAACCCCTTTGCGGCTCGGCCGTATTGTATCCGGATATTGCTCCGGCAGCGGAAGCGGGCGCGCCTTTTTTGCCGCCTCCCGCAGCGCGACCGCCTCCGGATCGCCTGCATCAGCAACCGGATAGATGGGCAGCACTGCTTTTTCGTCGCAGACGCCGGCGTTATAAAGCAGCGGCTCCACTAGGGAACGCACACTGTTCGCCCCCTTGACCAGCTTGCCAAGGTTGATATGTAACGCCCGGAGAATGGAATCAATGATATTCAGCATCCCGCAGGTGATTTTATAGTATGGCGTATCGGGCGTGTAGGGGGCGTCTCCGCCATAGAGGCCAAGCACGAGAGAGATGATGAAATCAAGCGCCTTTTCCTCCTTGATCGAAGCGTAATCCGCCTTGGAGAGGCCTGTTTCCGCCCGCGTCCAGTTCCCCACCGTACCGATCTTCAGGTTGGCGAGAAACTTGGCCGGGCCTTTGATCAGCCATCCGATCCTGTAGCTGAGCTTCTTTTTCACGCTGAAGGCCGTGGCCATATCGGCAAATCGATTGATATCCGATCCCGCGGCAAGAATCACATCGCGGATCATACCGATAAACTGCATTTCAAAATGCTCCTGTAAGGTACGCCCCCCAAAATTGAGCGCTACGGGTTCGGTAATGAAGTCGGAGGATAGCCGGACCTCCCCTACCGCCGGGTCAAGCGTGAGCATCCGGATCGTGCCGGGATACCCGCAGAGGGCGGGAGTGCTCAGATCATAAAAAATATTTCCCGCCTCGCTGATGGCATAGGAGACGTCCTGAATATGCGAATGCCCGGTCAGCATGAACTGGATGCCAAGATCCGCGCACTGCTGCACGCGCTTTTCATGGCCGCCCATCATATCCCCCGCCCCGATGATTGAATAAAACGGCGAAGGGGACAGCATGGGGTGATGCGTCATGGCGATGATAAACTGCCCCTCCTCCCTTGCCTTGCGCGCCTGCTCGGCAATCCAGGCGAAGCATTCCTCAGAGAAACCGCTCTTCCCTGCTCCGTTAGAATCGTCATTCAGCGCAAAAAGCCGATACCCCTCCGCCAGTTGGACAATGTAGCTCATGCTCTCCCGGTGCACGGCGATCGCCTCGTCCGGCCCAAAGGGGCGGTACAGCTCCCATAGCTCTTCCCTATGCAAGGCGGGCGCCTTGACCTTTTCGTCGCCCACATAGCCGTCCGTCTCGCCGGAATCCTGATAATCGTGCGTCGCGGTGATCACATAGACGCGTTTGCCGGCCTCCTTCAGCGTATTCAGCAGGGCAATGCATTCCCGATGGCTCTCCACCTCGCCGTTGTTGGTGGTATCGCCGGAGACGAGCACAATGTCGCTCCTGTCATCCTTGGCGATCTGGCGGAAGGCGGCCTCCAGCACCTCGGGGCACTCCGCGAGCAGCTTCTGACTTTTGGCGTTGGCCGCCTCGTACGCTTTGCCGGAAGTGCCGGTCTTTTTGGAATAATAATGGATATCGGAAACGACCGTCAGGGTCAATGGGGTCTGTTCTGCCATATGGATGCCTCCCGTTTGAAATCGATACTTTCAGTATAGGAGGCCGCCGCATTTGTGTCAAGAAAAAACGCAAACGTTTTCGGAATCGAAACATGCTTTCCCGCGTTTTGAGCTTGGGAGAGGGATGGGGATCAGGCCGCGCAGGGATATATACCGCGCGGCATGAGCGCATTCCTCCACATCCTTGATTCAAAACTACCCTCAAAATGCAGTCGCGTCAGCGAAACTAGGCACTCTGCTTCCTTCTGAATCATACCTCCCAGCCGCACCGCTCGAAAAAAACGATTCAAGCGCTTAACTTTTGGCTAACATAAGTGTTGTAATTTTGTTAGCCAAAAAGTAGGAGGTGAAAAATTGGCTGCCAAAATGGGGCGTCCGACCGACAGTCCCAAAATCAGCCGCGTGACTGCTCGAATCGATATCGACACAAAAAAATACTTGATCAATACTGTAAAAAACACAATATCAATCAAGCAGAAGCAGTCCGCCGCGCAATTTTGAAACTGTTGGAAGACGTATAATCGAGCATGGAGAAGCAGCACCCAGAGCAAAAGGATATGCCGCTTCCCCCCGGTACGGTCGCCTCGAAGACGAAAGCACATAAAGACGTGCTTTCCTTTTTCAAGTACCTATCTCTTGAAAAAATGAAAGGAAGCGGCTCACATCCCGTCAAAGACACAGCCCCTTCCAGTACCGCCAATGCCAAAGGCATTTTGCAGCATACACATCATACCATATGCTGCAAACCCTTTCAAGCATTGCGGCGATTGAAAGGAGATCATTATTATGCAAAGCATTCTGGAAGCGCTCTATTACGGAAACTTATGCCCCAGTGAAAAACCACCCATCCCCGGTTCGGACACCGAAAAAGACCAGGCCGACTTACTATGATTTCGCCCTGCAATTGGAGCAATCGCTCAACGGAAAAGAAAAGGAATTGTTTGTAGCCTTTGCACAGGCCAACCAGAAGCTATGCGAGCACTCCTGCTGCGAATATTTTTCCGAAGGCTTCCGTCTCTACGCCCAGATGATGCTGGAGGTCATGCAGGGCGATCTCATACTGACCTCGCTGCGCGCTTGAAAGAAAAACAGGGCTGTTGCGAACGGCGAAAAGCTACCGTTTGCAACAGCCCCTTTTTGGGGCGCTTATGTGTTTCGTTCCCGTCTCTGCAAGGCGGAACGTTTTGCCCAGGTTTCGTCAAATTCTCGTTCTTTAAATGAGTAGGGGCAAAATTTCCAGCTTGAAATCATTATTTTTAAACCGTGATCCACCTTTTATTTTGATTTCCCGCTGTGTCTAAAGAATATGCCATCAGGAAAAAATGCCGTGACGAAGTTACAAAATCAACAATCGTCTATTATTTTATGGGAAGGCCGCAAGGGTACGCCGGGCGATGGTCCTCCCGCTCATGCATGACGATCTGGTAGAACCGGTAGCCGCCGGAGAGGTTGTAGCATTCAAAGCCGTTTTGCATGAGAATCCGGCAGGCAAGATAGCTGCGCAGCCCGCTGTGGCAATTCACATAGATTGGTTTACCGCGTTCCAGCTCAGGCAGCCGTTCGCGCAATTCATCCAGCGGGAGGTTGACCGCCCCCTCGATATGCCCTCTTCCGTACTCCGCCGGGGTGCGCGTATCGAGCAGGATGACGCTGCCGTCGCGCGGCAGGGCCTCAACATCGTGCCAATGGTATTGCCGCACAAGGCCGGAACGGACATTTTCGATCACATACCCAGCCATATTGACCGGATCCTTCGCGGAGGAATACGGCGGGGCATAGGAAAGCTCCAGCTCTGTGAGCGCTTCGCCGGTCATCCCCATCCGCACGGCGGCGGCCAGCACGTCGATGCGCTTATCCACCCCTTCAAAGCCCACGATCTGCGCGCCGAGCAGCCTGCCCGTTTCCGGGGAAAAGAGCGTTTTCACCGTCATATTGGTCGCGCCGGGATAATACGTTGCATGCGAGGCGGAAAAGGTAACCGTTTTGTCAAACGCAATCCCCGCAGCGCGCGCTGCCGCCTCGTTAAGGCCGGTTGCCGCCACAGTCATATCGAAAAGCTTCAAAACCGAAGAGCCCTGCACGCCATGGTACCGGCTCTCTCGCCCGCAGATTTGATCTGCCGCGATACGCCCCTGCTTATTGGCGGGCCCGGCAAGCGCGGCAAGCGTTTTCTCCCCAGAGACGAAGTGCACGCTTTCCACCGCGTCCCCCACCGCGTAAATATCCTGGTCTGAGGTCTGCATCCGGTCGTTGACGGCAATGGAGCCCCTGACGCCGAGCGCGAGCCCGGCCGCCCTCGCCAGAGCGGTATCCGGCGCAACGCCGAGCGCCAAGATCACAAAATCGGCGGATACGGAATCGCCGCTTTCCAGCCTGACGCGCAGTCCTGCTTCGTTCGAGGTAAAACCAGCGACTGTCTCACCCAAGCGAAGATTGACGCCCTTCTCGCGCAGGTAGGCATGAACGCTACACGCCATATCAGAATCAAGCGGGGCCATCACCTGCTCCATGCGCTCGACGATAGTCGTCTCGATCCCCTGCTGGGTCAGGTTCTCCGCCATCTCAAGGCCAATAAAGCCGCCTCCCGCCACAACCGCGCGGCGCGGCGCGTTCTGCTCGATAAAGGCGTGAATAGCAAAGGTATCCTCTACATTGCGCAGCGTAAAAAATTCGGCTGTCGTTTATGCCGGGCAGCGCTGGGCGCACAGGCTTTGCGCCCGGCGAGAGGATCAGCTTATCATACGCTTCTTCATACACAACGCCATCGTCAAGGCGACGCACGGTAACGTTTTTCCGCTCCGGGTGGATCGCCGTAACTTCGTTGTGCACCCGTACCTCAATGCGGAAGCGCGCCCAAAAGCTTGCGGGCGTTTGCAGGGTGAGCGCCTCCCTGTCTGTGATCTCCCCGCCAATGTAGTAGGGCAGGCCGCAGTTGGCATAGGAGATGTAGCCGCTGCGCTCCAGTATAATGATTTCTGCCTGCTCATCTAGGCGGCGCAGCCTTGCCGCAGCCGTCGCGCCGCCCGCGACGCCGCCAATAATAACTACCTTCATTAACAATCCCTTCTTTCTCGATTCCCGTTCCAGTAAGATAACAAGAAGGGGCCGCATCAGCAGCCCCTTTCCCTCGCTTTATTTCAGCATAGCTTCCAGCGCATGCTTTGGCTTAACCCCGACAGAGGTGGAAACCGGAACCCCGCCTTTAAACAGCATAACTGTGGGGATGCTCATCACGCCGAAGCGGGTTGCAAGCTCCGGCTCCTCGTCGATATTGACCTTGCCGACATACACTTCGCCGCTGTGTTCCTCGGCCAGCTCGTCGACGACCGGCGAGAGCATGCGGCACGGGCCGCACCAGGGCGCCCAGAAATCAACCAGCACGGGCTTCTCGGCTGCGAGAACCTCACGCTCAAAATTATCCTGTGTAACAGTAAAAACAGACATTTTGAAAACTCCTTTCGCCTCGGACGATATTGCTTCGCCCGTTTACATTCATAGGATATGCCAAAATGCTTGTAGTTTCCGTGATAATATCACAATTCTTTGGGTTTGGATCAAATTGGTCAGCGCAAGCTCCCCTTCGCCAGATGAGCAAGCTTCCGCTCATCTAAGATCGCAACGCCCCCGCGCGAGAGTGCAACCACGCCTTCCGCCTGAAAATATTTGAGCATGCGTGTGACAACCTCCCGCGCGCTGCCGAGGTGATGCGCGATCACCTCATGCGTGAGCCGAAGCTCCTTCGTATCATCCAGCCCGCTCTCTTCCAGGAGGAAAGCAGCCAAACGCGCGTCCAACCGTTTATAGAGAATCTGGTCGAGCAGCCACATCACATCGGTAAAGCGCGAGGCCATCAATTCGTTCGTATAATTCGCCACCGGGGCGGATTGCAGCATCAGCGCCTGATACGCCTTTGTGGGGATGTGCAGCACCTCGCTCTCCCGTTCGGCGGAAATCGTGATATCAAACTGGATGCTGTTCATCATGCAGGCGGCGGAAAACAGGCACATATCGCGCTCCAGCAGGCGGTAAAGCGTGATCTCCCGACCTTCGTCGGAGACGATATAGGCGCGCAGCTGGCCCTTCAACACAAGAAATAGGCCCACGCAATCCTCCGAGCCGTTGTGCAAGACAGCCCCCTTGGAAACATGGCGCAGGGTAATCGCATTGCGCAGGGTGTCGCGCTGCGGGCCATCCAAATCCCTCCAAAAAGGAAAAAAATCAGCGTAGTCAATCATGGAGCCCTCTCCTTGTGCCGATATATAGGCAATCAATTTTCTCTGCTTACCATCAATAGTAGGAGGATTTTGGAATTCTGTCAAGAGAAAAGCTTGGAAGGACGTCGGGGAAAAAGGAGCCGCTATTGTATGCTTTCAATTGACCGCGGAACCTATCATATTTGCGGCTTGAAAATCGTATCGTTTACATATTCAGCTTTACATAAATAGATCAAACGAAGCGCAAAATTAGCACTCTTAATAATAGAGTGCTAATATTTACAGTTCGTTCACACCTCATGTATTCTTTTTTAACAATCCCCGGGTACAATAAAAACTGTTCCAAGCGGAACAAGAGACAATACAAAACTAACGAAGGAAGACGGTCGCCATGTTCTAAACAATTAAGTCTCTTCTGAGCAAAACGCACAATCAAATGAAAATTTTTTAGGAGGTATGTTTTATGTTTGATCTGATGCCTTTTGGTTATGAAAGAAGTTTGCTGGATTCCTTTGACAATTTTGAAAAAGAGTTCTTCAAGGGTATGAACCGCTCACTTGCGAGCTTCCGTACTGATATTCAGGATAAAGGCGACCATTATGTGCTGGAAGCCGAGTTGCCGGGCTTTGCCAAAGAAGATATTCATATCGACCTTGACGACAATTACCTTACCATCCGCGCCGAGCACAAAGAGGAAAAAGAGAACAAGGATGAAAAGAAAGCCTTTGTCCGCCAAGAGCGTTACTACGGCGCGTATGAACGCCGGTTTGACGTATCCGGCATCGATGTGGACGCAATCAAGGCAGGCTATGAAAACGGCGTGCTGACCTTGGAGCTGCCGAAAGCGCCGGAAATCAAACCCGAAGTTAAGAAAATTGAAATCCAGTAAAAAGCAGCAGGGAGCCGCGCAGCAATGCGGCTCCCCTTTTGTCTATGGGGTTCTGTTGACAAATGGAAACAGGAAGGATAAAAGGATGTGGCGGCGCTACCGCTTAGACGGTTCGCCCCCATCCCACAAGCGTTTGAGAAAGAGCCGCTAACTTTGTAAGGGTTGGGCGGCTGCTTTCTTTTTAGGCTGAAAAACGCCAGAACAAGCCCTGCCACGCCAATCATTCCAAGCGAAAAACCAAAAGATTTTCATATGTAACGTATTGCAATGCAAAATGCTGCATCATCAGCATCACCCCCCTTTTGGGGGCTGGCGGTCGTGAATCCGCCGGAGTAAACCGCCTGCCGTTGCCGGTAGCGCCACAATGAAATACTAGCACAAAAATCGGGCAGGTCGATCCATTTTAGGATGGCTGCCCGATTTTTTGTCAGATATCAATTTTTGCTTTACTCCGCCGCCTTCACACGGAACAGCTTCACCCCATGCTTCGGCACATAACCTGACAGCGCATCCTGCACCTGCGCCTCGTGCCCTGTCCAGAGCTCCTTCACCTCATAACCATCCGCATACGGCAGGTCGACGAAGCCCTCGTTTGCCAACGCGCGCAAGCTCACCTCTACCTGCTTTTCCGACGGTCCCTTGTTGAAGAAGCAGACTGCCAGCTCACGGTTTTCCAAAGGTTTTACAAGAATATCCACCAGTCCATCCTTGCGCACACGGCGGCACTGCACGCCCAGCGGATCCTGATCAATGGCGATCACCTCGCGGTTTTTTAGGATGGAGAGCGTTTTATTCTCCTCATCCACAGTGCCGTCCGCTTTGATGAATTTGCGGATATCGTTTCCGAGAATCAGCGGCGCGGCCATCATGCACCAAAGGGTAAAGTGGCTCTTGTTCTCCTCAAAGGTCAGGCTCCCGTTGCCGACCTCTAGCATATCAGGATCATTCCATCCGCCGGGGCCCGCATGGGCATAGAGCCGGACGTTACGCTCATAGATGCCCAGCATCGAAACCCAATTGGCCTGGATATCCGGCGTGGTGCGCCAGAGGTTGCCCGCTTCGCGGCCCCATTGATAGGGCTTATTCCAGCCCCATTCACAAATGGAATAGACGATTGGCTTTTCTGGCTGACCGGTGCGTTTCGCATATTCTTTGGTTGCCTTTTTGAGCTGAACGCCCATGTTCTGATATTGCAGGGCAGCACTGTCAAAGCGAGAAGCAACGGGGTTATGAATTTTCACTGTGTTCCCACCCGCCTTGAGCTGCACACGCACCTGGATGCGCCCAGTTGCACTCCAGGATTTTGTGGGAGGAACATCCACATGGTATTGATCCACCCCGTTGACTGTAACCATGCAGAATTTTGCGGTATTATCCTTTTTGCGCAGGCCGATGGTCAGCACATATTCGCCCGCCTGATCCACCGTGACATTCTGGAAGGTGATTGCGCCTTGATTGGCATCCAGGCCGGCAACGTATTTGCCGCTGTCGAGCGCGCTATCCTCAATCACGCAGGCGCGGCCCTCCAGCAGCGCATCCTCCGCCTGGAGCGCAAACGCATCCCGCTCGCCTGCCTTGCCGATGAAAATTTGATCAATGCAGGGCGCTTTCGTAGGAATCTGCACATTGTGGCAGAAATCGTATTTAAAATATTCCACACCCCACTCCGCGAGCGTGCGCGCGTCCGTCTCCTCATGGCCGAGCGAAGCGGGCAGATCCTCGCAAGTCAGCGTGCCGTTGGAGGTGTAGAGCCCAAGCTTCATGCCCTGGGCATTTACATCCTCCACCAGCTTTTTGATTCCGCTCGGAAAATTTGTGAGATCGCCCTGAAGCCTCCCCTCTTCATCTCGAATGGAGGACTGCCAGCAGTCGTCCAGGTTGAGATACTGATACCCCATTTCAACCAGACCGGAGGACTTCATGGCAGCGGCCGTCTCCCGAATGATCTGCTCGTCGATCTTCTGCCGGAAGGTGTTCCAGCTTGACCAGCCCATGGGCGGAGTCAACGCCACGCCGTTGTCATAATGCTTCGTCGCGGTCACATGCAATTGCGTCTGCGCAATGAGCTTCTTTGCCACACACAGCGGGCAAATATTCTTACGTTTCAAATACGCGCCTCCGGCAGCTGCGCCCGCACCTGCCGTCAATGCCGCAAGGGCCGCTATTGTTTTTGCTTTCATGTGCAAAACCATCCTTTATTTTTATTTGATCCATCAATAAAAAAACTTTCGAGAAAGCCAGGCACGAAGGCGCTTATTGCGCGCTACGGCGATAAAAAACGCCATCAGTGCAAGGCAGCACACCGCAATCACCAGCGAATATTGCAGCGGCCTGCCCGTGTGCTGATACAGGCTAAACAACACATCGGCATAAACGGCGTATAGCGTAATCTCTGCCAGCACAGCGATAGAAACATGCGGCCAGTCGCGCCGTTTGCGCCCGAGCCATGAAATCATAAAAAGCGAGATGACGGAAAGCCCCCAAAATCAGCGGAAGCCCCAAATGCAAAAACCAGCCCCGCGGACCCCCAGCCGACCACGTAATAAAGCCAGGTATACAGCGTGCCCGCAAGCGTATCCAACAGCCACAACACGAGCGGCCGCGGCTTTTTCCATCAAAAATGGAACAATGAAAAACACCCAAAACAAAAGGCTGGAGGATACGATGTAGGCCGACCAGACGCCGCTGTCAAGGATCAGCAGGTTTGCCACGCCACAAATCAGGTTTGGAATAAGCAGCACCATAGAAACGAGGAAGGCAATATACCGCCGGTTCGTCCCTTCCGGGAGTGCCAACCGATCCGGATACGGCGGGGGAAGAGCCTCTTCCGGCTCGTCGAGATAAGGGTTGAGCACGGCGCGCCGCACAGTGCGCATTTTTTCGCGCTGTCGTCTAGCTCCACGCCGCAATTGACACAATAGGACAAGTCATAAGCACCTCCAGATGCCGCATACAACGGCCCAAAATGAAAATTACTCCATCTGCTCCCGGTTGCTTTCGATCTTCACATGGATGCCCATTTTCACAAGCCGAGTGAAAAATTCCCGCTCAATATCACTTTCCTGATAGATATTGGCAAAGGTCAGCGCAAACGTATTTTGGAAGCTGACCGCCGCGCAGCGCGAGCCGCTACGTCTGCCGGGCCCAGTCATGAGCACAAAACGGTCGATATACGCCTCCATCTCCTTTGGCACACGCACGATACCGAGATTGGAAATCAGCACGCTGGTCGCCTTTTCGCCTGTGATCAAAAACGATAAGCCAATAAAAAATCTTTAATGGGCAGCGGCAGAAAGCGCATAAACGGATTCGACTCGAGCTTGAGATTGCTCGACATCATGGCGTTAAGCTCTTTCGAATTGTTGATATAGCGCAGGTAGAGGGAAACCTGCCGAACGATTTCCGCAAACGTATACTCTCCCATGTTGGGATCAATGCGTACGGAATAGCAAAGCGAAAAATTGCGCAGTGTTTTTGTGGGAAAGGAGTTGCGCAAATTGACAGGAATTTGGACGCTTACATCCTTCAGCTTTCCGCGCCCCCGGTGCTCTTCGAGCTGTTTGCGGTAATGCACATCTAACAATAGCGCCGCTATAAACTCCGTAATCGTCACACCATATTCCTTCGCCTTGTTTTTCAATGCGTCAACGGGCATATAGCCGGTGGTGATATTGACCATGTGCGCAGGCATGCGTGTGCCCTTTGCGTGGTAGGCAAATTTATTCACCTTGTGGCGCGGTGCGGCCTTTGAGGAGGCGAAGCGCTGAAAGGGATCGCTGACCTCATCCTGCGTGGGCCGCTCGTTGAGATCAAGCACCCCTTCACCCGGCGGAATTTCATGCCCCATCAGCCGCAAATATTGAGCCGCAATCGTGCTCAGCAGGCGGGAGGCGCCGTAAGCATCGCTGAGCGCATGGTAAAAATCGATGGAAATTCGTTTTTCATGGTAATAAACGCGAAATAAAAAACGGTTATTCTCCCGCCAATTCACACGGTGGCAGGGGTTTTGGATATCCGGCTGGATCGGTGGAGCCAGACGATCATTTTTTTCTAGATAATGCCAAAAGAAGCCCCTGCGCATCCTGACATTGAAACAGGGAAAATCGCGGGAGCGTCATAATAACAGCCTGCTCCAAACACTGCGGGGTCCACTTTCTCCCGCAGCACGACAGAGAGGCGAAAAAATATTGGACCACTTTTGGGTATTCTGCCCTGGAAAAATTTTGGCCGCATTATCGAGCCTGTACCACTCGCGCGGTTTGAAGATCCCCTTTGACTGAGCCATGCAACACACCTCGCAGCAAGGGATAAATCAATCTGGATACGATGGCTAATTAGGTGTTTTTATCCACCTGATGAAACTGCTTGAGGTTGCCGGATTTCTGACGGCGGCGAGCAAGCTCTGCCGTCACATCGGAAACATCAACGCCCTCGTTTGCCATCAACACCAGCAGGTGAAAGAGCAGGTCGCCGATCTCTGCAACGGTATCTTCTTTCACGCCGTTTTTGGCTGCGATAATCGTCTCGCCCGATTCCTCCGCCACCTTTTTTAAAATTTTATCCGTGCCCTTTTCAAAAAGATAGCAGGTATAGGAGCCCTCCTGCGGGTTTTCCCTGCGGTCAAGGATCACATTATATAATTCCTGAAAAAACATCCTGCATGGGTTAGATTTCCTCCCATATGGTTTGATAAAAACAGCTGTGGCTGCCCGTGTGGCAGGCGGGGCCCGTCTGACGCACGGTGATGAGCAGCGTATCATCGTCGCAGTCCGAACAGATGGAGAGAACCTTCTGGGTATGACCGGAGGTTTCGCCCTTGTTCCAAAGCTTTTGGCGCGAACGGCTGTAAAACCAAGTATACCCTGTTTCCATCGTTTTGGCAAGAGATTCCAAGTTCATATAAGCGAGCATGAGCACCTCATTCGTGCCCTCTTCGACGATGATTGCCGGAATGAGCTCCGCTTTTACAAAATATTTTGATAAATCCACAAAAATGTCTCCTTCCGAAACAGATATCAGACGACAGGCAAATAGCTAAACGCTGTCATCTGATATCTGCAATCTGAATCGCCTCGCGCAGGGAAAGCGTTCCTTTATAAATCGAGCGTCCGCAGATCGCGCCGTACAGCCCGCAATCCCGCAGGGCGGCAATATCGCTGAGATTTGTCACGCCGCCGCTTGCGACGATATCGCATTTCACCGCCCGCTGGATGCGGGTAAGCTGCCCGAGATTCGGCCCGGAGAGCATCCCGTCGCGCGCGATATCCGTGCAGATCAGGCATTGCACGCCTGCATCCTCCATGCGCTTTGCAAGCTCCACATCGCTGACCGCGCTCGTTTCCACCCAGCCCTCGGCGGCCACCATGCCGTCGCGCGCGTCGATGCCCACAGCAATCTGGCCGCCGAATTCCGCCACGGCCTGGCGGACAAGCAATGCGTCCCGCAGGGCAATGGAGCCGAGGATCACGCGGGAAATCCCGTTTTCGAGATAAAAAGCGATATCCGTCATGGTGCGGATGCCCCCGCCAACCTCCACTTTCAGCCCGCTTTCCTGCACGACCTCCAGAAAGATCCCGGTGTTTTTGCGCACACCCTCTACCGCGCCGTCGAGATCAACCATGTGGACCCAGGAAGCGCCCGCAGCCTTGAAAGCCCCTGCGGCTTCCAGCGCACTGTTTGCCACCTGCTCAGCGGTGGACATCTCACCCTGATACAGCCGCACGCAGGTCCCGTTTTTAATATCGATCGCGGGAAAAATCAGCATAACAAAACCCCTTTTATAGATTTCAGCGTTCAAACATCAGATATCAGACGTTCCTGATCCCGTTCTGACGGCTGGTTATCCGATTTCTAAAGTCTGTCTATTCCAGCGTCCCCTTGGTGGACAGCGTCCCTTTCCCCGTTTGTGTAACCGCCTGGCGCAGCGCGTGTGCCGCCGCTTTAAACAGCGCCTCGATCTGGTGATGGGAATTGCCGCCGTAGGGCACGTTCAGGTGCAGCGTGACCCCGGCGTTCATGGCAAACGCGCGGAAGAATTCGCCGCACATGCAGGTGTCGAACCCGCCGACGCGCTCCTCCGGGAATGCCGCGTTAAACACCAGATAGGGCCGCCCGCTAACGTCCACCGCCGCAGAGGCGAGCGTTTCATCCATCGGCAGAAGAAAGCTGCCGTAGCGCGCAATGCCGCTCTTATCACCGAGCGCCTCACAAAAGGCCCTGCCCAGCACGATGCCCGCATCCTCAATCGTGTGGTGGCAATCCACCTCCAGGTCGCCTTTAACGGCCACCTCAAGCCCGAAGCCGCCGTGCACGGCGAAGGCCTCCAGCATGTGGTCAAAAAAGCCGACGCCCGTATTGATTGCAACGTCGCCGCCGTCCAGATTGAGGCGCACAGTCACGCGCGTTTCCTTCGTGCTGCGCATCTGTTCGGAAGTCCGCATATTTCCAATCATCCTTTCTCTGTATAAAAGAAACGGATTGCATCCGCCGCCTTCTCATTTTCATGGTTGCGCCCGGCCGTCACCCGCAGGTATTCGCCCATGCGGCGCACGATAATCCCCTGCCTTTTCAGTGCGTCGAACAGCTCGCCCGCCCGCTCGCATTTCGCCCAGACAAAATTGGTGACGGGCCGCACGATTTCCACCTTGCCGGGGAAATCGGCCGCCAGCGATTGGAACAGCCGGTAAAGCGCCTCGCGCGAAACGATCAGCCGCTCAATATTGCGCCTGAGCTGCTCCGGATGCGAAAATGCAACGCACCCAAGCGCCTGCGAAACGGAATTGACATTGTAGGGCGACTTCACGCTGCGGATCACGCGCGTGAGCATTTCATTCGCCACGGCAAAGCCCAGCCGGATGCCCGCGAGGCCGATCGCCTTTGAGCAGGTGCGCAGGATGATGAGATTGTCATACTGCGCCGCCTCCCGCAGCAGGGATTGATCCCAAAAATCCATATACGCCTCGTCCAGCACAACAAGCGCGTCCGTCCCGCGGATGATTTTACGCGCATCGTCCGCGGAAAGGCCCACGGAGGTTGGGTTGCAGGGGTTGGAGAATACGATTAGCCGCGCGCCTTCCCGCCGCGCCGTGTCGATCACCCGCTGCGGATCAATGGTGAAATCCGCGTTTTTCTCCATCGTCACGCACGGGCACTCGACGATGCCGGTATAGAAGCGGTACATGGAAAAATCCGGCGCAAGGGTGAGCACCTTGTCCCCTTTTTGCAGAAAAGCGCTCATGATAATGGAGATCAGCTCGTCCGAGCCGTCGCCCGCCGTCACAAGCTCCGGCGAAATGCCGTAAAAGGAGGCAAACAGGCCGCAGACCTTCTGCGCATACGGGTCCGGATATCGGTTGAGCGCGGTTTCTTCCAGCGCTTTCCTCATCTCCGCCTGCACTTCATCGGGGAACGGAATGTAGGATTCGTTTGCATCCAAGCGGATCGGATACGCCCCGCAGATCGGGTCGTAAGGGGTCAGCGTTTTGATTTTATCATTCAGGGCAAATGCCACGGATAGGACCATCCTTTCTCTATCGGCAAATCAAAAAATCTTATTTTCCCTTTAAAACCGCACTTTGATGGAATTCGCGTGAGCGGTTAGGCCCTCTGTTTCCGCGAGCTTGACGATATCGTCCTTCGCTTCGCGCAGGGCTGCCTCCGTATAATAGAGAAAGCTCGATTTTTTTACGAAGCTGTCCACCCCCAGCGGGGAGAAAAAGCGCGCCGTCCCGCTCGTGGGCAAAACATGGTTCGGCCCTGCGTAATAATCGCCCAGCGGTTCCGGTGAATAGTTGCCGAGAAAAACCGAGCCGGCGTTATCAATCCGGCCGATGTATTCCATCGGGTTTTCCACACACAGCTCCAGATGCTCGGGCGCCAGATCGTTTGCAAAGCCGATGGCCTCGTCGAGCGTCCGGCAAATAATCACTGCGCCGTAGTCTAGGAGGGACTGTTCAATGATTTTCCGGCGGGAAAGCGAGCGCACCTGCTCCTTAAGCGCGGAAACCGTCTCCCTTGCGATCCGTTCGCTGGTGGTGAGCAGGATGGCGGAGGCCAGCACGTCATGCTCGGCCTGGGACATGAGGTCGGCCGCTAAAAAGGCGGGATTAGCCGTATCATCTGCAACGATGAGAATCTCACTCGGCCCCGCGACCATATCGATATCGACCGTGCCATAGAGCAGCCGCTTTGCCGTGGCAACATAAATATTGCCCGGCCCGACGATCTTATCCACGCGTGGCACCGTTTCGGTGCCGTAAGCAAGCGCCGCCACTGCCTGCGCGCCGCCCATGAGGTAAATCCGATCTACTCCCGCGACTGCCGCGGCCGCGAGGATATCCGGATTGGCGCTCCCATCCTTTGCAGGAGGCGTGACCATGACCAGCTCCTCCACGCCCGCGATCTTTGCGGGGATCGCGTTCATCAGCACGGAGGAGGGGTACGCCGCTGTGCCGCCCGGCACATAGAGACCGACGCGTTTTAGGCCGCGCACGCGCTGGCCAAGGATCACACCGTTATCGAGCGTGTTTAAAAAGCTCTGCCGCTTCTGCCGCTCGTGAAAATCGCGGATGTTGGCGGCCGCCTGATAGAGGGCATAGACGAACTTGGAATCGCACTGGTCGAGCGCCGCTTCCATCTCCGGCCGCTCGACGAGGATATGTTCAGGCATCTGTCCGTCGAATTGGAGCGTATAATTCTCCACGGCGCGGTCGCCATTCTGCCGGACGTTGTCAAGAATCGCGGTCACGGCGGCGGTCACCTTGCGGTCGACCTCTCCGCTGCGCGCTTTGAGCTGCCGGAGGAGCTTTTGCTCCGCCCTTCCGTCAGCATGGGTAATTGGGATCATTGCAATTCCTCCTTCACTTGGTCCACCTGCTCCAAAAACGCCTCGATCTCCTCGCGGCGCAGCTTCATGCTCGCCATATTCACGATCACGCGCGCGGAAACCGGCAGGATCTCTTCAATCACTTCCAAGCCGTTTTCCTTGAGCGTAGTGCCCGTTTCCACAATATCAACAATCGCATCAGAAAGCCCCAATAAGGGTGCGAGCTCTACGGAGCCTTCAATTTTGATGATCTGAACATCCATGCCCTTTGATTCAAAATAGGAGCGGGCCACTTTGGGGTATTTCGTTGCAATGCGCTTAACGTTATAACCGCTGAAAAAATTCTTTCCTACCGGCCCCGCGAGTGCAAACCGGCAGCGGCCGAAGCCGAGGTCCGTCACCTCATAGAAGCTCGCGCCGTTTTCCACGATCGTATCCTTGCCCACGACGCCGATATCGCACACACCATGCTCAATATAGGTGATGACATCCGCAGCCTTCGCCAACACTACCTCATATGGGCCCACCGGGAGAATCAGCCTTCTTCCCTTTTCGATCAGCGCCGTGCAGTCGAGCCCCATCTTTGTGAAAAGCTGCACGCTCATCTTTTCAAGCCTGCCCTTGGTGAGGGCGATCCGGATTGGCCTCATTGCACTTCGCCCCCTTTCACGCCGTTGATCGTGATGACCTCCACGCTCTCCTCCTTGACGACATCGAGCCTGCCGATGCCCTTGCGAGCCGCATAGTCACGCGCCGCTTCAGCGGAATTGAGCACACAGTTTTCGCACACAAGCCCCTGCGCGTTCAGGGAGCGCGCATAGGAGAGCGCCCGCACCTCGCAGCCGTCGATACCAAACACCAGCACATCAGCCGCCTTCGGCTCGGCCGCGTCGCCCCGCGCGCACATAGCGGAGGCCAACGCATCCACCTCCACGCCGAATCCGGTCGCGGGCAAAGGGCATCCAAATTCACCGAGCAGGCCGTCATAGCGCCCGCCGGAGAGCACCGTAATTCCCGAGCCCTCAATATAGCCCCGGAAAACAGTGCCTGTATAATAATTCCCGCGGTGGACGAGCCCCAGATCAATATTCACCTTGTTCTGTAAACCAAGCTGCATCAGCAGCCGGTAGATGTTGCGAAGATAAGCGAGCGGCTCCAGGGCGCTTTCCCCATCATATAATGCGGCGGCCTCATCCAGCACCTCTTCGCCGCCAAACAAACGTGGCAGCCTGCGCACCGCGCGGGCAGCCTGCGTATCCCCCACCTGATCGAGCGCGTCGTTCAAAGCGGCATAGTTTTTCATTTCAATCAGCTCCACGATCTCACCGCGCAGCTTTTCATCCGCCTCCAGCGCCTGAAACAATGCGCCGGAAAAACCGGCATGGCCGATTTCAATACGGAAATCCGGCGCGCCGCACTGCTCCAGCGCATCCACAGCCGTTGTAAGGATTTCCAGATCGGCCCGCAGGCCGGATGCGCCGATGAGCTCAATGCCACTCTGCGCCGCCTCATCCCGGCGGCCGGTCAGCCCCGGGTTGCGGCGAAAAACATTCTGCGAATAGAAAAGCCGCAGGGGGATTGCTTCCTCCCGCAAGCGCGTGGCTGCAATGCGCGCAATGGGAAGCGTGTTATCCGGGCGCAAAACCATCAGCCTGCCATGCGAATCCGTAATATTATAAAGGGTTTCCAACGGCATACCGGCACTCTCCCGGTCAAACACGTCGAAGAACTCCAAGGTTGGCGTGATCACGCGGTTATAGCCCCTTGCCTTAAATAAACCGGAAAGCCGGCTCTCCACCTCACGGCGGGCGGCGCACTCCTCAAAAAGCAGGTCACGCGTGCCCTCCGGCGTCGCACGCTCATATCGTCTGATTGCCAAAATAACGGCCCCTTTCGCTTTAGCGTGATAGCATGATATCACATTGAATAAGTTGTGTCAACCCTTCGCCTGCGCTTTTGCCAGTTCCTTCTCTTTTCGTATAGTCTCCAGCCGTTGCATATAGTCCGGGTAGCGCATCAATATTTTTTGGGGGTAATCCTGAATCATGCCGTTGTTTAAAATGTCATCAATGGTTTCCGATAGCTCAACCAGAGAGATGTTCCCTCCCTCCATTACCCACATGCGCAGCACGCCGACAGTGCCAGAGACAGTAAAGTTCACACGAGTGCGCAGGTCAAGCGATTCCTCATCCAAAAAGATCAAATACAGCAGCGTCAGGAATTCATCTCTAATGCGCGACTCCAACTCTTCGAAAATATACCCAGATGCTGATCCGCGAAGCAGCTTCACATAATACTCTTTATCCTGTTCAAGCCATTCTGAAATATTAACGAACAGCGTCAGAGGCATCGAGGTGGGTAAGGGCGTAAAAAAATCATGGAAAAAGCCCTGAATCGTCTCCACAAATTCATTCTCCATCTGCTCCAGCATATCGTAAATATCCAAATAATGCAGATAGAATGTGCTTCTGTTGACATCCGCCTTCTGAGTCAGCTCTTTGACGGAAATTTTACCGACCGCCTTCTCCAGCATCAGATCTACCAAAGCGTTTTGCAGCAACATTTTCGTCCGTTTTATCCGCCGGTCTTGCGTCTCCTCCTGCATTCATATCATCCTTTCTAATCAACAATCTATTCAATTCAGTCCATTAACCTACATATTAAAAAAATCTGATGCGTGACATCACATCATAG
>ENA-OQCL01000294-OQCL01000294.1-human-gut-metagenome-genome-assembly--contig:-NODE-294-length-25651-cov-6.640809_pt1 | contig 25651 bp, 20 predicted proteins | sample MGYA00242502_ERZ504586 | MGnify/ENA primary metagenome ERZ504586 (study PRJEB26092, sample SAMD00036316) | human gut metagenome | host: Homo sapiens | study: EMG produced TPA metagenomics assembly of... | reverse complement strand
CCACGATCACCGGCAGCATACAGGCGTAAATGCCGTATTGCGGGTGTACCCCGGCAATAAGGGCGTAGGCCATGGCCTGGGGAATAGCCATGGGCGTCACGGTCAGCGCGGCCATGAAATCCGCTCGGAAATCGCGTGTCGTGTAGGTCTTCAGGGTATCCAGAAAGGGAAAGAATCTGGCGGCGCGCATATTCACCTCGGGGTGGGGGAAGGCCCGGAGGCCGTTTCCTGGGGCTGAGCGGCGGACGGCAGCTCGCAGTCATCGCCTCGGCAGGTGATCCGTTGCAGCAGATTAGAGGCCAGTTGCAGGCCCTGATCCATGGTATCGGCCACGAAACCGGCGCTCAGATGCTCCAGGATGCCGGTACGCCGGAGAATGTCGCGGACGTTGCGGCTGCCCACCACCAGAATCACGGGCAGGGAGCGGGCGTAGCAGCGTTCCACGAATTGTTCCAGGGCGTGCGCGCCCGAGGCGTCCAGCCAGAACACGCGGGTCAGGCTCAAGACCACAAGGCGGGCGGGCTCGCGGTCTTCCTCCTCAAGCTGGCGTTCCAGTTCGTGGATGGCCCCGAAGAAAAGCGTGCCTTCAATGACATAGACGGCAACGCCCGGCGGCATGTCCGGCGGCGCGTTGCGCAACAGGGGTCGTCGGGCCTGAGCCTGATCACGCGCGGGTGCGAGGTCTTGTAAATGTAGAGCAGCAGCGAGACCAGCACACCCACGAAATGGCCTGTTCCAGATCCAGGAGCAGGGTGGCGGCAAAGGTCAGCAGCAGCACGGCGCGGTCCACGCGCGTGGCCACCAGACAGAGACGGATGGCACGCAGGTCAAGCGTCTGCACCGAGATGAGCAGTAGGACCCCGGCCAGGGCGGGCATGGGCAGGCGGCTGATCATGGGGGCCAGCACAAAAAGCATGGGCAGGGCCAGCAGGCCGGAAAACACGGAAGCCATGCGGGTGCGCGCGCCCAGCGCAACCATGGGCGCGCTGCGGGTAAAGGAGCCGCAGCCCGGGATGCCCGAGGTCAGCCCGGCCGCGATGTTGGCGAGGCCTTGGCCGATAAGCTCCTGGCTGCCGTCGAATTTGTCCCCCCTGATGCCCGCCATCTGCTTGCCGATGGCCAGGGATTGCACGGCCCCCCAGCAGGGCGATGGCCAGGGCGGGCATGAACAGGTCCCTGAACAGGCTGAGGCTGAAGGCGGCCGGCAGAGAAAGGGGCGGAATGATGCTGGGAATGGCGCCCGCCAGGGCCACGCCCCTGCTCCGCACGTCCAGGACCATGCCCGCGAGGGTCGCCAGAGCCAGGGCGGCCAGGATGGAGGGAAAATGCCGCGAGAGCGCGCGGTTGAGAATCAGGATCAGGGCAATGGTCAGCGCGGTCAGTCCCAGGCTCCATGGATTTACTTCCCTGATATGCTCAATGACCAGCCAGAGTTGGGGAAAAAAGCCGGAGGGCTGTGCGCCGGGCAGGCCCAGGGCGGTTTTGAGCTGGCTTCCGGCGATCAGGAAGGCCAGGCCCGAGCCGAAGGCCACCATGACCGAATGAGAAATGTAGTTGGCCAGATCGCCGATGCGGGCGAGGCCCATGCCCAATTGGATCAGGCCGCAGAGCAGGGCCAGGGCGAAAATATAGGGCATGCGCGCCGCTTCGGGAAGGCTGGCCAGGGTGGCGCCGCCCACGCTGACCGTGGCCATGGTCGAAAACAGGACCACGGAAATGGCGTTGGTGGGTCCGGCCGCCATGAAGCGCGAGCAACCCCAGAGCGCGGCCATAATTACGGGCAGCATGCAGGCGTAAATGCCGTACTGCGGGTGCACCCCGGCCATCAGGGCATAGGCCATGGCCTGGGGGATGGCCATGGGCGCTCGACGGTGGCGGCCGCCATGATGTCGGCCCGCAGATCCCCCGCGTGTAGCTTTTGCAGCGTGGGCAGAAAGGGGAAAAAACTACGGACGCGCATGTGCATCTTAATCCTCGTGGCGGACGTCGTCTTCCAGTTTGAGCACGTCATGGCCCAAGGCGTAGTGCATCAGGCGGGGCCGTTCCACGGACTTTTTCAGGGAATTGATGATTCTGGTCATGCGTCGTGTGCCTTCCAGCACGCCGCCCAGATGCCCGGCCAGTTCCGTGAGGTCCGCGCGGGCCAGGATGCTTTCCAGCTCCAGGGCCAGGCGGCGGCCGCGCGAATCCGAGGGAAATTCGGCCATCAGCTCGCGCGAGATGCGCAGGGCGCGGGTCAGGTTGGCGTCGATGTCCTCCACCAGCTCGCCGCAGTATTCGGCCTGGTTGCGCATGACGTTGAGGGCGTTGTTGCCGTAATGGGCCATGGCCCCGGCGGCTTTTTTCCAGGGTGTCGCGGGCCACGGCCACGCGGCGGCCCACGGTCAGGGAGACGATGCGCGCGCACTTGGCGAGAAAGCGCTCGTCATAGGCCTCGAAGCCGTATTCACGCTTGGTGTAGAGCTGCACCAGGCCGAAGGCCGGGCGGTTGTTGCGTTCGCGCAGCACAAAGGCCAGGCGCGAGCGGTAGCCTTCCTTGTAGACCACACAGTCGAAAGAGCCGCCGCCGCGCTCCAGTCCCTGAAGGTTGTTGGAAACCACGTAGCGGACATGCCCTTCCATGATGGCGCTCATGACCGGGTGCCTGCGCAGGTTCTCATCCAGGTATGGGGCCACGATGGGGATACTCTTGCCGTTGACGTGGTTCGCCGCGCGGGTCACCCATTCGCCCCTGGAATTCCTGAGGCGGCAGACGTACATTTCGGCATGCAGGGCGTGGACCAGAATTTCCGCGCTCTGGCGCAGCACTTCGTCGGGCGGGGCCATGTGGTCGGCAATGCCCAGCAGATCGTTGGAAACCCGCAGCAGGGTTTCGGTATCGCTCTGCATGGAAGCCACGGAGGAGAGCAGATGCAGCAGGCAGCGCCAGCTCTTGAGCGGCACGCCGCGCACTTCCGGGCGATAGCCGGAGTCGAGGGTGCGCTTGGCCGCGGGCATGACTCCCAGGACGGCGACGCGCATTTCAGGGGGGCGTATTTTAAAAGACGCCCGATCTCCTCACGAATGGCTTGCGGTGAATGTTGCGACACGATCAGCCCGGCCTTTTGCCACCGGCATGGTTTGCCGCGCCGCGCCCCCGCGTCCGACGCGGGAGCGGAACAGCGGACGCCCGTTCCAAAGGTCAACAGTCTAGTCCTGAAAACGGGTCAGGTCAACGGGATTCATTTTTTTGGACCGAAAGGTTGTGAATTATTTTTCTTCATAGGCAACATGCTGGAAAAATCAATCTTTTTTAAGCATGGCAAAAGAATTGCAGAAAGGAGACGCAGCTCCGCCGCGGCGGTTCCCGGAGCACTCATATCAAGAGCCGTTCAGGTAAGAATTTTTCAATGCCCCAGCCAGGATATTCGTTATGTTGCGCCGCAAAACCCTTGTCATTCTTTCGCTGAGCCTCGGAAGCGCCCTGCTTCTGTTGGGCCTGCTGGCGGGTTTTGTGCCCCAGAGCGAGGGACCGGAGGTGCGCCGCCGGGCCAGCGCCCATGTGGTCAGCCTGCGGCCTGAGGATCTGCCCGAGCCCATTGTGTCGCGCGGCGACGGCACGCGTCTCTGGTCCGTGCGCCTGCCCGCCGCGTCTCCGGACGCGGTGCGCCGAATCGAAACGGACGATCCGGATCTCTCCGGACGCGCCGGGCAGGCCGACACGGACCAGATCATCAGCTTTGAGAAAAGCGGCGTCCGCCTGGACATGGGCGGCGACGACCTGCTCTTCGGCGAGGAGGCCACGCCTACGGACCTCGCTCCCTTGCTGGCTCTGGACGGCGTATCCATGCCGCTGCTGGTGACGGCCCAGCCCCGCCAGTACGGCGACGCCCTGGACGCGCGCGGCCGTCCCCTGCGCTGGCAGGCGGCGGAAACCCTGCTTTCCGGCTACACGCCCGTCAATCCGCGCCCGGCCGACAGCGGCCGGAAGGCGGCGGAGGAGATGCTGCCGGAAGACGCGTATTTTGACGGCGGCGGCCTGTTCGCCCGGGCCAGGCGCTACCAGCAACTGGTGGAAAATTTCGCCCGCCGCTATAATCTCAGCGCCGAGCTGGTCTACGCCATCATCCACAGTGAAAGCGATTTTTCGCCCACCCTGGTCAGCGACAAGTCGGCCATGGGCCTCATGCAGCTTCTGCCCAGCACGGCCAGCGACGAAGTGCACCGTTTTCTCTATGGCCGTCCCGGCGACGTGAGCTTTGACGAGCTGCGCGTGCCCGAAATCAATATCCGCTACGGCACGGCGTATCTGCATATCCTGCTGACCCGTTATTTCCAGGACGTGAGCGATCCCCTGTCGCGCGAGTACTGCGCCGTGGCCGCCTACAACATGGGGCCCAACCGTTTTCTGCGCCTTTACGGCAAGACCGGCGAGGAGGCCGTGGCGCGGATCAATGAGCTGAGCGCCGAGCAGTTGTATGAGGATCTGACCGCCCGCCTGCCGGTGCGTGAAACGCGCTTCTATGTGGCCAAGGTGCGGCGGATGAAGGGGCAGTACGCGGAGCTGCGCTGAGGGCCGCCCCGGCGGACGGAAAGCCCGCACGGAAAAATCGCCAATTTGCAAAATTCCCGCAAAACCGGCCCCCGCTCACTTGCCGACTGTGTCGGCTGCGTTCGCGTGCCTAAGGAAGGAAGACGCACGCATGGAGTCAAATGCATATCCGGAGAGGAAGCATTCATTCGCTTGCCCTGTCCGCGCGGGTAAAAAACTGTTGAGCTGGGCGTGAAAAACACGTATCCAGAGGCAACAACGCTTTGAGAGGAGTGCTCATTACCATGCGAATCCGTCTTTTTATGCCGCTGGTTTTTGTGTTGAGTTTCATGCTGCTGGCCTGCCAGCAGACGGAAACCAAAGACGCCCAACCCAAACTGGCGGTCGTGGATATGGCGCGCATCATGCGCGACAGCGAGCCGGGCAAGGCCGGCGTGAAATTCCTGGAAGGCCTTCAGGCCGGGATGCAGGACAAACTTAATGCCATTCAGGCCCGCCTGGAAAAAGATCCCAAGGACGAGGCCGCCCAGAAAGAGCTGCAGGGCGTGTACATGACGGCGCAGCAGCGCATGCAGGCTGAACAGCAGAATGTGGTCAATCTGCTGTATGACACCATTCAGCGCGTGCTGAACACCTACCGCGAGCAGCAGGGCTACGACGTGATCATCAGCGCCGAAGTGGCCGCCGCCTTCAATCCCAAGGCCGATGTAACCACGGCCGTCATCGCGGAAGTGAACAAGCAGAAGATCGACTTCAAGCCGCTGCCCGAACCCGCCGCGCCCGAGGCCGCCCAGGCTCCCGCGCAGCAGGACAAGGACCAGGCCGCGGAACAGGCGCAAGATCAGTCCAAAGACCAGCCCAAGGACAAGGTCGCAGCGCCCAAGAACGGCAAGAAATAGTTTTTTGACGCGCATCTGATATAAAAGCCCTTCCTCATGCCGGGAAAGGGGCTTTTGCTGTTTTCATAAGGATGGTCTTACGCGGTCCAGGGCAGAACCAGGGCCGCCACCACGAGATAGCGGGCCAGTTTGGCCAGGCCCACGATCAGGATGAAGGACGCAAAGGGCTCCCGCAGCAGTCCGGCAACCAGGGTCAGCGGATCGCCGATGACCGGCACCCAACTCAGCAACAGGGACCAGCGGCCGTATGTGCGGTACCAGGTCCGGGCCTTGTTCAGCTTTTCTTTTTTGACCGGAAACCAACGTTTGTCCTGAAAGCGGACGCAGCAACGGCCCAGCAGCCAGTTGACGGCCGAGCCCAGGATGTTGCCCGCCGTGGCCGCTGCCACGAGCAGCCAGACGGGTTTGTGCCCGGCGGCCAGCAGGCCCGCCAGGGCCAGTTCCGACTGGGCGGGCAGCAGGGTGGCGGCCACAAAGGCGGCCAGAAACAGGCCCCAGAGAGCCATGAGGCTCACGGGCGCGCATCCTTGCCGTCATGTGGCCGCCGCACTATTTCCCTCAATACCACATTTTTTTCAGTTCGGCGTCGGTCACGCCCAGGCGGTGCATGCACATCTCGAAATACGAGCTCCAGAACGGATTGCTGGAATTGTGCGGGCCTTCGCTGTTCATGGCCGAGGCTTCCTCGCTGCATTGCTGCTTGGCCGCCAGCGCCTGTTGTTCCTCAAAGGTCAGGGCGCGCTGTGGCGCGGGGCACAGGCCGTCAGTCCGGCCAGACAAAGGGCCAGAAGCAGGGCGGAAAGAATTACGTTTTTTCAGAGCGACTCCATATGTAAAAAGCCGCGCCGGTTGCTCCGGCGCGGCTTGCTGAAGGACAATACGCAGACCGGTGCGGTCTAGTAAGCGTGGTCGTCCAGATCCTTGGCCGTCACCGGCTGCGAGAAGAGCCGGTAAGCCCAGAACTGGTACACAAGCACAATGGGCACCATAACCAGGGCGACGCCCAGCATGATCTTCAGGGTCAGCGGGCTGGAAGAGCCGTTGAAGGCCGTCACCGTGGCGGCGGGGTCCAGCGAGGAGATGATCATGCCCGGGAACATGCCCATGACGCCGAAGAAGGTAACGCCGAGGATGAACAGGGCACTGCAGCCCCAGGCCAGCCAGAGCTTGCCGTGCTTGAGCATGCAGCGCGCGCCCAGCAGGCCCGAGATCGACGTTGTGAGCATACTTCGCAGTGTTCAGGCTCCAGCTGCTGCCGGTGAACTCGCCCTTCACGCCGAAACCAACGGCGCAAAGAAGCATCTTCGCCCACTGGAAGCCGGTCAGAGTGCCGGTCGGCTCGAAGGTGGTCTCGGTCATACCGTCGATGATGCCCTGCTCAACGCAGAAGGCAATGTAGCCGGCGGACCAGCGGTCGGCGGCGACGTCATCAAACGGAGCCTTGGTGCAGCGCAGGCTGTCGGCGTCGGCCTTGCCCAGCATCATGTAGGCAATGATCTTGGCGGCCTGCTCACGGGTGTAGTTGCCCTGCGGCTGGAAGCTGGTCTCGGTCATACCGTCGATGACCTGGATCCCAGTCAGGACACCTACCGCCTCATAATACGCGTCGCCGATCTTGGCCACGTCGTCAGTGAAGTCCTCGACCTTGTTATAGGCCGAAGCGCCAACGACGCACAGACCGAGAACCATGGCGACCACGAGCACGAGGCTCAGGGTCTTCTTGAGAGTTCTCATAGCGGAAACTCCTCCTTTGAATAGTACCCTCTTTCGAGGGCCCGTTTATGTACAAACGCTCATGGGTTCGGATATCCTAAGCCAACCCGCGAACGGTCGTACCCGTCGTGTAACATGGATTTCACGATGCCGAAACCCTTGCGCGTATTATATTAGCACGGGGCAATTTTTCAGTCAACGAACTGCGGCCAACTGTAACACAACTGAAACACGCTGTTACATTGTCCGCTTACAAGATACGTAGGTCCGCGCCTGGCGGACTATCAGGAGGGAATCAACCAGTGCTGACATTATTTTGTAAACAAATCGACAGAAAAAGCCCTAAATCAGGCGGCATGAACTTCAGCGCGCTGCTGGACGCCTGGCTCGCGGAGACGGGCTCGCGAGTGAAGCGCTCGACCCTGGCGACCTACGAGCGGGCGCTGGGGCGCTGTATCCGTCCGGCGCTGGGTGCGCTGGACACGGAACAGATGACGGATGCGGAGCTGTCAAAGTTCCTCATCGGCGCGGCGGAAGTTTATTCCGGCTCAACGGTGCGGCTGCTCGGCTGCATCCTGCGCTCGGCGCTGGAATACGCGCACGGGCGCGGCCTGTGCCGGGCGGCGGAGGGCCGTCTGCCGCGCCTTAACGCGGCGAGGCAGGAGGCACGCATACTCAGCCGCGAGGAACAGCTCCGCCTGCTGGACAGCCTCTCGCCGGAGGGCGCTCCGGACAGGCTGGGCATACTGCTGTGTCTCTACACCGGCATGCGCCTGGGCGAGGCCTGCGGCCTGCGCTGGGGCGACGTCTCGCCCGACTGCAACATTATATATATAAGGAGAACGCTCCAGCGCCTGCCCGGGGCGGAGGGAGAACACAAGACCGCCCTGGTGCTGGACACGCCCAAGAGCCGCAGTTCAGCGCGTGCCATCCCCGTCCCGGCGAGGCTGTGTCCGGTGCTTGAGGCCGCGCGCTGCGGCGAGGGCTGCTTCCTCCTGACCGGGCAGGAGACGCCCATGGAGCCGCGCCGCTTCCAGCGCCGCTTCAAGGCCGCCCTGCGCGAGGCCGGCGTGGCCGACATAAATTTCCACGCCCTGCGCCACACCTTCGCCACCAACTGCGTGAACCTGGGCTGCGATGCCGCCACTCTCGCCCGCATCCTCGGCCACTCCGACGTGGCCATAACGCTCAACACCTATGTACACCCCTCCTTTGAAGCCATGCGCGCCATCGTGGACCGCAACTCCGAGAGCGCATAAGCCGCCCGTACCCGTCGTGAAATCCATGTTACACGACGGGTACGTACGTTCGCGGGTTGGCTTAGGATATCCGAACCCATGAGCGTTTGTACATAAACGGGCCCTCGAAAGAGGGTACTATTCAAAGGAGGAGTTTCCATTATGAGAACTCTCAAGAAGACCCTGAGCCTCGTGCTCGTGGTCGCCATGGTTCTCGGTCTGTGCGTTGTCGGCGCCTCCGCTAAGGATGCCGTCGAGAACTTCACGGACGACTACGAGAAGGTTGGCGCCGCGTATCAGGAGGCGGTAGGTGTCCTGGTCGGCATCGGCGTCATCGACGGCATGACCGAGACGGCTCTCGAGCCGCAGGGCAACTACACCCGTGAGCAGGCCGCCAAGATCATTGCCTACATGCTGCTGGGCAAGAGCAAGGCCGACAGCCTGAAGTGCACCGTCGCTCCGTTCGACGACGTTGCCGCTTCCCGCTGGTCCGCCGGCTACATTGCCTTCTGCGTTGAGCAGGGCATCATCGACGGCATGACCGCGACCACTTACGAGCCCACCGGCACTCTGACCGGCTTCCAGTGGGCGAAGATGCTGCTTTGCGCCATCGGCTTCGGCGTGAAGGGCGAGTTCACCGGCAGCAGCTGGAGCGTCAACACCGCTCTGGTCGCCCACAAGGTGAACCTGTTCGCCGGCGACCTCGACGGCGCCGACCACACCGCTCTGCGTCGTGAGCAGGCTGCTCTGTATGCCTTCAACGCCCTCAAGACCGCGAAGGTCGCCTACAGCCCGAACGTCACCAGCTACGTCTTCGGCATCGAGGGCTACACCACCGTCAACAACATCGGTTCCTCCCTGGCCACCGACGTCTACGACCTCAAGTACGCCCAGGGCATCGTTGTTGATGTCGAGGGCAACGGCGCCGGCTACACTGTCGTCTCCAAGGACTACAGCACCGCCAACGTCACCAACAAGATCAAGGCCGACAACGACATCGACATGATGTATCATGCGGCCCGCGTGTGGTACACCGGCACCAACACCGGCGTCTACACCTACGATCTTGCGAAGACCACCACCTACAAGTGCCAGGAGATCCCCACCGGCACCAAGGCTGCCACCGCTGCCAACGCCAAGACCGGTCTGTACGTTGGCGACAAGCCCGCTGCTAACGCTGTGAGCCCGGTTGCCTATGAGGCTTACCTCCTCGACAACAGCGCTGTCGCTGCCGGCTCCGCTTACGTGACCCTGTACGCCAGCTCTTGCCAGCTCGGCTACGTTGACGCTGCGAAGAAGACCGTCACCGCCGGCGGCTACAATGTTGCTGCCGCCAATGTCCGCACCGACATCAGCAACATCAAGTACGGCGCTCCTGTCATTGTTGTCTACACCACCAGCACCACCGAGAACAACGCTCACGGCATGTATGTCTACCCCGTGACCGCTACCACCGGCGTTGTCAAGTCCATTGCCAAGGAGAACGGCGTCATCGTCTCCGTCACTCTGGCCGACGGCACCGTGCTGAAGCAGTCCGTGCTTGCCAACAACGCTGGCGACCGCGAGCACTACGTCATCGGCAACGTCTACACCTTCGTGCTTGATTCTCACGGCCACGTCATGTACGCGACCAAGGATCACTCCCGTACGCTGTGGGTCTACACCGGCGAGTGGCGTGACACCGGCAACTACGGTGACATCAACACCGACCAGGGCAAGGAGTATCGCTTCATCAACGTCACCAGCGGTGAAGTCGCTTTCTACCGCATTAAGGGCGCCAGCTCCCTTGTCGGCGGCGCTTACTATGACATCAGCGCCACTGCTACCTCCGCTGGCGAGTATGTTGCCAACCGTGTGACCAAGGGCCAGAACACCTACGCTGCCGGCTACATTGTTGACGACTTCACCATCGTACAGAACTCCACCAGCTCCTCTACCTACGAGTATCTTGCCAAGCCTACTGACAACAGGCTCACCAAGGGCACTGTCTACTTCGACGGCGCTACCGTTACCTTCCTTGTTGCCTCCGGCACCGGCGCGAACATGAAGGTCACCCCGTACACCGGCATCCAGGCCTTCAAGACCGCCTACAATGTTGCCACCAACGGCACCATATACCTCGCCAATACCGCGATGACCGTCAGCATGACTACCACCAACAACTGGAAGGCTGACACCATCTTCGTGTTCGAGGCCAACCTGGCCACCACCAGCCGCTACGTCTTCATCCCCACCGACATCGATAAGAATGATTGGAGCAGCGTGACCGGCGATCCCGCCACCTACTACGTCACCTACAGCGGCGCGTACCTCGAGGGCAAGCCGATCACCGTCAGCTTCTATGAGAACCAGCTCAGCAGCGGCACTTTCGCGAACGGCACTCTGGATCGTGGCTTCTATGTCCTGACCACTAACTATGTCAACGGCGTTCCTGTCTACTGGCTCGGTGAGCGCATAGATAACACTGGCAATTGCTACTATCAGCATGTCAGCCTGATCGACACCGGCAACGCGACCACCCACACCTGGTACCTGAGCAACGGCGATGGCCGCTTCGAGGCCAGGGACGGCGAGGTCACCATCGTTGACGTCACCAACCCGACCCACAAGGTCGAGACCCTGTACTACCTGTGGCAGTACATGAACGCTCACCCCGATTGGAGCCTGGCGTTCACCGTGAATCCGGATACCAACCGCGTTGACTACATCTACCTCGTCAACATCGGCTGGGATGCCGAGGTCACCGTCTCCCTGTCCAATGAGCTGAAGGCCGCCGGCTGGAAGATCCACAAGATCGGCACCGATGTTATGCCTGCCGATACGACCTCCAAGACCTACTATGACGACGCTGCTCATGCTCTCGTGGATGACGACATCGACGTTGTCATCTACAACGAGAAGCTGAAGGCCGAGTCTACCACCTCCACCACGTACACGCTCGATGTCAACAAGAACAAGGCCGCTGTCGTTAAGACCAGCTATCTGACAGACGGCTACATCGGCCTCCAGATCGACGTTGACAGCATGGTTTTCGGCACCAAGACCCAGAACTTCGAGATCGGCGGCCTGGTGATCGGTGACGTCACCGTCAGCCTGGCCAATCCCGACCACGTCATCTATGGCACCGCCGGCAAGACCACTCAGGTTTTCGAGGACGTTGTTCTTGGCTCTGAGCTGAGCTTCACCTTCTGCCAGAAGACCGGCAACTTCAATGCCGAGGTCGGCAAGCAGTACTGGACCGGCAAGTACATTGACCGTGCCAACAACCAGTGGAATATAACCGGCACTCTTTGGAACAACAATAGCGTTTCCTGCGTGACCGCCACCATTCTCCCGAAGCTCGATGGCACTGCCACCATCCAGAGCGGCGCCTGGGTTGGCATCCCCAATCCCTGAGCGTAAATTGAGCTTCACAAATAAAACCTAACCGTTTTTCCCGCCCCCTTCGGGGGGCGGGTTTTTATTATACGGACGATTTAGAACTGTGAATGAACAAAGGCTGAACTTTTTGCTAAGACATCCTGTTCCTGAAACGGAAGAAATTGTGCATGTTGTCGCTTGACAGGAGGCGCGCGGGGTGCTATGCTCAGTCTTAGCCAAAGGCTGCGAAGGAAAGAGTAATCCGCTGGATGCGGCACAGAGAGCCCCGGTTAGGTGGGAGCGGGGCGCGCTGATGCGGGTGAACATGGTTCCGGAGCCGCGCACCGAGCCGGGGGGAAAGAGATCCCGGTAAGGCTGCGACGGGTGCGCCCGTTAAAGCGTCGGGGGTATGATGGTACCCCGTGAGGCCCCTGCCGTGAGGCATGGGTAAATTAGGGTGGTAACACGGCTTTTTCGTCGTCCCTGATGCATTATGCATCGGGGACGATTTTTTTATTCGGGGTGATATCTCTTGGCGCTCATTGAAATCAAAAATCTCTGCAAGACCTTCGGCTCCGGCGACGGCGCCGTCCACGCCCTTGAGGACGTCTCCCTCAGCATCGAGGCGGGGGAAATTTTCGGCATCATCGGCCTTTCCGGCGCGGGCAAATCGACCCTCGTGCGCTGCATGAACCTGCTGGAGCGGCCGACGGCCGGCTCCGTCACGGTCAACGGCGCGGAGCTCTGCCGCCTGACCGACAAGGAGCTGCGCCGCGCCAGGCGCGACATCGGCATGATATTCCAGAGCTTCAACCTGCTCATGCAGCGCAACGCCCTCGCGAACGTCCGCTTCCCCCTCGAACTCGCGGGCGTCCCGAAAAGGGAGGCCGACAAAAGGGCGCAGGAGCTGCTGGAGCTCGTCGGCCTGGGCGACAGGGCCGGGGCCTACCCCGCGCAGCTCTCCGGCGGCCAGAAGCAGCGCGTCGCCATCGCCAGGGCGCTCGCCACGAACCCCAAGGTCCTGCTCTGCGACGAGGCCACCAGCGCCCTCGACCCCACCACCACCGAGAGCATCCTTGAACTGCTGCGCGACCTCAACCGCCGCCTCGGCGTCACCGTCGTCGTCATCACGCACGAGATGCGCGTCGTCGAGCGCATCTGCTCCCGCGTCGCCATCATCGCGGACAGCCGCATAGCCGAGCTCGGCCCCGTGCAGGAGGTCTTCCTCCACCCGCAGACCGAGGCCGCCAAGCGCCTCGTGCTCCCCTCCCGCGCAGGCAAGCTGGAGGGTTTCGCCAAGGACGGCGAGAACCGCGCCGTGGACGAGTGCCGCGGCAGCCTCATCCGCCTCGCCTTCGACGGAGAGACCACCGACAGGCCCATCATCGCCGACATGATACTCTCCCTCGGCGCGCCCGTCAGCATCGTCTACGCCGACACCCGCAGCATCGAGGGCCGCCTCTACGGCCACACCGTCCTCCAGCTCCCCAGCGACCCTGAAACCGCCGACAAAATGCGCCGCTGGCTCGAAAACGAGGGCATCATCTACACGGAGGAGGAATAAAAAATGCTCGACCTGGTGCTCAAGGGCCTCTGGGAGACCATATACATGACCGTCGGGGCAACGGTGCTCGCCTACATCGTGGGCCTGCCGCTCGGCCTCGTCCTCGCCGCCACGGCTGCCGACGGCGTCCGGCCCAACCGGGGCGTCAACCTCGTGCTCGGGGCCATCGTCAACGTCCTGCGCAGCGTGCCCTTCCTCATCCTGCTCTACACCGTCATCCCCGTGACCCGCTTCGTCGTCGGCACGGCCATAGGCACGAAGGCGACCATCGTGCCGCTGTTCATCTCCGCCTTTCCCTTTGTGGCGAGGCTGGTCGAATCCAGCGCAAGGGAGGTGGACCGGGGCGTTGTTGAGGCGTCCCTATCCATGGGCGCGAGCGTCGGGCAGGTCATACGCAAGGTCATCCTCCCCGAGGCTCTGCCCAGCCTCATAAACGGCGCCGCCATCGCCACCACCACCATCCTCGGCTACTCCGCCATGGCCGGCGTCGCCGGCGGCGGCGGCCTCGGCGCCATCGCCATCAACTACGGCTACTCCCGCTACAACACCGCCGTCATGCTCACCATGTGCGCCGTCATCGTCGTCGTGGTGCAATGCTTCCAGAGCGCAGGCACGCTGGGCGCAAGGCTCAGCGACCGGCGCATCAGATAACCGAATTTTGAAAAGGAGAAAATGAAAATGAAGAAGCTGCTTTCCATCCTGCTGTGCGCCGCGCTCGTGCTCGGCCTCGCCGCCTGCGGCACCGCCGCCGAAGAGCCCTCCGCCGCCCCCGCCTCCGACGCCCCCGCCAGCGAGGCTCCCGCCGAGCTCGAAAAGCTCGTCGTCGGCGCGTCCAGCACGCCCCACGCCGAGATCCTTGAGGCCGTCAAGGGTGAGCTTGAGGCCCTGGGCTATGAGCTTGAGGTCAAGATCTTCGACGACTACATCATGCCGAACCTCGCCCTCGCCGACAGCGAGCTCGACGCGAACTACTTCCAGCACGAGCCCTACCTGCTGAACTTCAACGCCGAGAACAGCACCGAGCTCGTCTCCGCCGCCGCCATCCACTACGAGCCCATGAGCATCTACGGCGGCAGCAAGGCCAGCCTCGACGAGCTGGCCGAGGGCGACATCATCGCCGTGCCGAACGACGGCACCAACGAGGCCCGCGCCCTGCTCCTGCTCGAAGCCGAGGGCCTCATCACCCTCAAGGAGGGCATCGACGCCTCCACCGAGACCGCGACCGTCCTCGACATCGCCGAGAACCCGCAGAACCTTGAGATAATCGAGATGGAGGCCAAGAACATCCCGCACAGCCTGCCAGACGTGGCCTTCGCCGTCATCAACGGCAACTACGCCCTCCAGGCCGGCCTGACCGGCGAGGACGCCCTCGCCAGCGAGAGCGCCGACTCCGACGCCGCCCAGACCTACGCCAACATCCTCGCCGTCCGCGCGGGCGAGGAGGACAGCGCCAAGACTCAGGCCCTCGTCACCGCCCTCACCAGCGAGACCTGCCGCCAGTTCATCGAGGAGACCTACGACGGCGCCGTCGTGCCCATCTTCTGATATCCGCGCAAAAAACCGCCCCCGGTCGGATGACCGGGGGCGGTTTGCTTTTATTTCGGCTTATTCTATGCCCGTGAGGTCGTAGCTCTCAAGCCACTTGCCGGCGGCCCCGGCGATCGTGCGCATGGCCTCCTCGCCGAAGGGCGAGTCGAGGCCCGCGCCGGCGACGAGCTCCTTGAAGGTCTTCGTGCCCGCGGGGCGTGTGTAGGCCATGTACTTCTCCCAGGCGGCCTTCGAGTCCTTCTGGATCTCCGCCCAGAACTGGAGGGAGACGGTCTGCGCCAGGCAGTAATCTATATAGTAGAAGGGGCTCTCGTAGATGTGGTGCTGCCGCTGCCAGGCGCGGCCCTCGCCGTAGAAGGGGATGTCGTCGAGGCGCATCCAGGGCATGTAGACGGCGGTGAGCTCCCGCCAGGCCTCGTTGCGCTCTGCGGGGCTCATCTCCGGCTTCTCGTAGACGAGGTGCTGGAAGTGGTCCACCATCGTGCCGTAGGGGATGAAGGTCAGCGCGCCGGACAGGTGCGTGTAGCGGAACTTGCGCGTGTCCGGGCCGAAGAAATACTCCGCCCAGGGCCAGGCAAAGAACTCCATAGACATGGAGTGGACCTCGCAGGCCTCAAGAGAGGGCCACTGGCACTCGCCCGGGACAATGAAGCGGCCGGTGAAGTTGGCGAAGGCGTGGCCGGCCTCGTGCGTGATGACCTCGACGTCGTGCGAGGTGCCGTTGAAGTTGGCGAAGATGAAGGGGCAGTGGTAGCTGCCGAGGGTGGTGCAGTAGCCGCCGCCGGCCTTGCCCTTGCGGGAGAGAACGTCCAGCAGCTCGTTGTCGTACATGAAGTCGATGAACTCCGCCGTCTCGGGGCTGAGCTCGTGGTAGAAGCGGCGCCCGGCGGCGAGGATGTCGTCCGGCGTGCCCTGGGGCTTCGGGTTGCCGCTGCGGAACTCCAGGGCGTTGTCCGCGTAGTTCATGGGGTAGGCCTTGCCCAGGCGCTCGGCCTGGCGGCGGTAGACGGCGTCGGCCAGGGGGACGATGTGCTTCACGACGGCCTTTCGGAAGCTCTCGACGTCCTCCTTCGTGTAGCAGTTGCGCTGCATACGGTCGTAGCCCAGGGGGACGTAGCCCTCGTGGCCGAGCTTTTTGCCCATCGTGTCGCGCAGGCGCACCAACTCGTCGTAGATGGAGTCGAGCTTTTCGGCGTGGGACATGTACCAGGCGCCCTCGGCCTTCCAGGCGGCGAGGCGGCGCTTGTCGTCCGGGTCCTGCTTGAAGGGCGTGAGCTGGGAGAGCGTGTAGACCCCGCCCTCGAACTCTATCTGCGCCGAGGCCAGGAGCTTTGAATACTCCGTGCACAGGGCGTTCTCGCGCTGGAGCTCGGGGACTATCTCGGGCGAGAAGGCGCGCAGGGCCAGCTCCTTGTTGAGGAAGGCGACGCGGCTGTATTTCTCCTCCAGCCCGGGCCGCCAGCGGCTGAAGACGAGGGCGCGGTTCCAGCGGTCGGCGTACTCCTGCAGCTCGGGCAGGGCGGCGTCCGCGAACTCGACCTCGGCGTCGTAGAACTTGTCCTCGGTGTTGATGTCGTGGCGGATGTGGGAGATGGTGAACATGGTGTCGAGCTGCGTGCTGCGCTCGTTCACCTCGACGAAGACCGCGTCCGCGGCCTCGAAGCTCTCTGCGGCCTCCAGGCGCGCGGCGGCCTGGGCCAGAAACTGCTTTGCCGCCTCGATGTCGGGGCGCTCATAGGGCATTTCCGGGAATTTAAGCATGTTACAGATATACCTCCTGATATTCGTCCCCGTATTCGAGGGCGGTTTCGACGATCTCATTCGGCGCGGCCTCCGCCGCCTTCGCCTGGCGCATGAAGTAGCCGCCTATGAGCGCGCCGGCGATGATGACGACCGAGACTATGGCGGTGACGATGTAGGGCTCCCAGTTGCGGTGGTGGTAGATGCCGCAGTAGGCGCCTTCCTTGCCGAAGTTCAGGGTCAGGACGAAGACCCCGTCAGACCAGGTGGCGCGGAAGCCTTCGCCAATGTCGGAGAAGGTGCAGGGCTTTTTCTCCTTCGGCTCGCCGCAGGCGGCCACGATGCTGTCATAGCTGTGGTGGGAGAGGTTCCCGAGGGCGACCATTTTCTTGTGGAGCTTGCTCATTTGCTGTCCTCCGTTCTGACTTGAAAGTTCTCTCATTTTATACCTTTCCTACCGTTTTGTAAATCCCCGGCGTGTGCGCTATATGGATAAACACGTAAAAAACCCGTCGAAAAAGGTCTAAATTGTTCAAAAAGCCAGTTGCGCGCGGAGAAAAGATGTTGTATCATAGAAATGATTTTTGTACCGGCGGAGGCCGTTACTTTTGGGATGGGAGTGAGCGCCTTGCAGCTTCTTGAGCGCCGCATAGCGGAGGACGGGGTAGTCCTGCCCGGCGGCATATTGAAGGTAGACGGGTTTCTGAACCACCTCATGGACCCCGTGCTCTTTACCGAAATGGCCAGGGAGCTGTATCGCCTTTACGGGGGCGAGGGCGTCAACAAAATACTGACGATAGAAGCGTCGGGCATCGGACTGGCCTGTATAACGGGCCAGGTTTTCGGATGCCCTGTTTTGTTTGCCAAGAAGAACCGCACGCGGAACCTCTTCGGCGATTTCTGGACCGCCACGGTCCACTCCTTCACCCACGGCAACACCAACACCATCCTGGTCTCGAAGGACTACATCGGCCCCGAGGACAGGGTGCTCATAGTTGACGACTTCCTGGCAAACGGCGCTGCCCTGCACGGGCTCATCTCCCTGGTGCGCCAGGCGGGCGCCACCGTTGTCGGCGCGGGCATCGCGATAGAGAAGGCCTTCCAGCCCGGGGGCGAGCTCATCCGCTCCGAGGGCGTCCGGGTCGAGTCCCTCGCCCGCATAAAGTCCATGACGGACGACGGGCAGATCGAGTTCTGCTGAGGGCGGGCTGAAAAACTGCATACTGCAACCCGATATAAATTGGATGATATGGTTCCGAGGTCTCTACCCGGCCGCCGTAAACGGCCGGACTATCGGCAAGGCGGGGGCGCAGCGCGCCTCCTGCCGCGCTGTTCGCGGGAGGCCTGAGGCCCCCCGCTTTCCTTTTTGTTCTTGAGGCTCCGGCCTTTAAGATAAACACTATTTTTGGAGGAGAAAAAATGAAGAAGTTTCTTGCGCTTCTGCTTGCACTTGTGATGGTCTTTGCTCTCGCCGCCTGCGGCGAGGCCGAGCCCTCCGCCGCCAGCGACGCCCCTGCGAGCGAGGCTCCCGAGGCCAGCGACGCCCCGGCCAGCGAGGCCCCCGAGGTCGCCGGCATCCCCCTCGACGAGATCAAGGTCGGCTTCATCTTCCTGCATGATGAGAACTCCACCTACGACCTCAACTTCATAAACGCCGCCAAGGCCGCCTGCGAGGCTCTGGGCCTCTCCGAGGACCAGTACGTCCTGCGCACCAACGTCCCCGAGGGCCAGGAGTGCTACGACGCCGCCGCTGAGCTCGCCGACGACGGCTGCAACATCGTCTTCGCCGACAGCTTCGGCCACGAGGACTTCATGATCCAGGCCGCCCGCGAGTTCCCCGACGTCCAGTTCTGCCACGCCACCGGCACCAGGGCGCACACCGAGGGCCTCGACAACTTCCACAACGCCTTTGCCTCCATCTATGAGGGCCGCTACCTCGCCGGCATCGCCGCGGGCATGAAGCTCAATGAGATGATCGAGGCCGGCGAGATCACCGAGGACCAGGCCAAGATGGGCTATGTCGGCGCTTACACCTACGCCGAGGTCATTTCCGGCTACACCAGCTTCTACCTGGGTGCCAAGAGCGTCTGCCCCAGCGTCACCATGGACGTCACCTTCACCGGCTCCTGGTACGATGAGACCGCCGAGAAGGAGGGCGCCAACAACCTCATCGCCGGCGGCTGCGTCCTCATCAGCCAGCACGCCGACTCCATGGGCGCCCCCACGGCCTGCGAGGTCGCCGGCGTGCCCAACGTCTCCTACAACGGCAGCACCATCGACGCCTGCCCCAACACCTTCATCGTGTCCTCCCGCATCGACTGGGCTCCCTACTTCGAGTACATGATAAACTGCGTCGTTAACGGCGATCAGATAGCCGCCGACTGGACCGGCACCCTGGCCACCGGCTCCGTCGTCCTGAGCGACGTGAACGAGGCCGCCGCCGCTGCCGGCACCGTCGAGGCCATTGAGGCCGCCAAGGCCGAGCTCGAGGCCGGCACCCTGCACGTTTTCGACGTCTCCACCTTCACCGTCGGCGGCGAGAGCATCACGAGCTACATGGCCGACGTGGACACCGACCCCGACTACACCCCCGACACCGAGGCTATAGTGGACGGCTACTTCGCCGAGAGCACCGCCCGCTCCGCCCCGTACTTCGACATCCAGATCGACGGCATCACCCTGCTCGACAGCGCGTTCTAAGTTAAGCCAAGGCAGACTGCGGCATCCGCGCCGCAGTCTGCCCCCAAAGGACAGCGCAGCGGATAAACCCTGCCGCGCTGTCCTTTGGGCCATTTTATGTTATTTAAGGAGTGAAGCCCGTGGAAGGCAAGACCGCAGCGGTACAGATGCGGAACATCACGAAGCGCTTCGGCACGGTGGCGGCCAACGACAAGGTCTGGCTCGACATCTACCGGGGCGAGATCCTGGCGCTGCTGGGCGAAAACGGCAGCGGCAAGACCACGCTCATGAACATGCTCTCCGGCATCTACTACCCCGACGAGGGCCAGATCTTCGTGGACGGGAAGGAAGTCTCCATCCGCTCGCCCAAGGACGCCTTCGACCTCGGCATAGGCATGATACACCAGCACTTCAAGCTGGTGGACGTGCTCACCGCGGCGGAGAACATCGTCCTGGGCCTGCCCGGCAAGGGGCGGCTCGATTTGAACCGCGCCACTGAGAAGATAAAGGCCATCTGCGAGGCCTACGGCTTCGAGGTGGACGCGAAGAAGAAGATATACGACATGTCCGTCTCCGAGAAGCAGACCGTCGAGATAGTGAAGGTCCTCTACCGCGGCGCGGACATCCTCATCCTGGACGAGCCCACCGCCGTCCTCACGCCGCAGGAGACGGACAAGCTCTTCGCCGTCCTGCGCAACATGCGGGACGACGGCAAGAGCGTCGTCATCATCACGCACAAGCTCCACGAGGTTGAGGAGCTCTCCGACAGGGTCGCCGTCCTGCGGCGCGGCCAGTTCGTGGGCGACATGCTCACGAAGGACACGACGGCCGCCGACATGACGAACATGATGGTCGGCCGCCCCGTCAGCCTCAACATAGAGCGGCCCGAGCCGAAGGACCCCCAGCCCCGGCTCGTGGTCGAGAACCTCACGGTCCGGGACGAGGACGGCGTGCTCAAGCTCGACGGCGTGTCCTTCACGGCCAACTCCGGCGAGATCCTGGGCGTTGCGGGCATCTCCGGCTGCGGGCAGAAGGAGCTGCTGGAGGCCATCGCGGGCCTGCACCGCGCCGAGGGCGGCTCCATCCGCTACATAGAGCCCGAGACAGGCCGCGAGGAGGAGCTCATAGGCAAGGACCCCGCGGATATCAGCGACATGGGCGTGGCGCTCTCCTTCGTACCGGAGGACAGGCTGGGCATGGGCCTCGTGGGGAACATGGACCTCACGGACAACATGATGCTCCGCTCCTTCCGCCGCGGCCGCGGCCTCTTCACCAACCGCAAGGCCCCGCACGACCTGGCCGAGCGCGTCGTGGCGGAGCTGGAGGTCAACACGCCCAGCGTCTCGACGCCTGTGCGCCGCCTCTCGGGCGGCAACGTCCAGAAGGTGCTGGTCGGCCGCGAGATAGCCTCCGCGCCCACCGTGCTGCTCACGGCCTACGCCGTGCGCGGCCTGGACATAAACTCGTCCTACACCATTTACGACCTCATAAACAAGCAGAAGGAGCGCGGCGTCGCCGTCGTCTACGTGGGCGAGGATCTGGACGTGCTGCTGGAGCTGTGCGACAGGATACTCGTGCTCTGCGGCGGCAGGGTCAGCGGCCTCATAGACGGGCGCGGCGCCACGAAGCGGAAGGTCGGGCTCATGATGACAAAGCTGGGAGGTGCGCAGGAGGATGAATAACAAGAACCACGCGCCCCTGGTGCACATCTCCAAGCGCGCGGCCCTGCCCTGGTACGGGGCCTGGGGCATCCGGGCGGCGGCCATAGTCCTGGCGCTCGTAGTCTGCTCCGTCGTGACGACGGTTTTCACGGGCGAGGACCCCATCGCGGTCTACGCCGCCATGTTCGAGGGCGCCTTCGGCACGGCGCGCCGCACCTGGGTGCTGCTGCAGAACCTCGCCATACTGCTGTGCATCTCCCTGGCCGTCACTCCCGCCTTCAAGATGCGCTTCTGGAACATCGGCGCGGAGGGCCAGGTCCTGGCCGGGGCGCTGGCCGTCGCCGCCTGCATGATCCTCATAGGCGACAGCGTGCCGAATTGGCTGCTTATAGTCATCATGGCCGCCGCGGGCATCGCCGCGGGCGCCATCTGGGCCTTCATCCCCGCCTTCTTCAAGGCCAGGTGGAACACTAACGAGACGCTCTTCACCCTGATGATGAACTACGTCGCCACCCAACTCGTGGCCTACTTCATCATCATCTGGGAGGTGCCCAAGGGCGCGGGCAAGGTCGGCATCATAAACCAGAGCACCATGGCCGGCTGGCTGCCCCAGATAGGCTCCAACAAGTACCTGCTGAACATCCTCATTGTCGCCGTGCTCACCGTGCTCATGTACGTCTACCTCAGGTACAGCAAGCACGGCTACGAGATAAGCGTCGTCGGCGAGAGCGAGCGGACGGCCCGCTACGTCGGCATAAAGGTCGAGCGCGTCATCATGCGCACGCTGCTGCTCTCGGGCGCTATCTGCGGCGTCGCTGGGCTGCTGCTCGTCGCCGGTACGGACCACACGATAACGACCACCCTGGCGGGCGGCCGCGGGTTCACGGCGGTCATGGTGTCCTGGCTGGCCAAGTTCAGCCCGATCTTCATGGTGTTCACGAGCCTGCTGCTTGTGTTCCTCGAGAGGGCGCGAGCGAGATCTCGACCTCCTTCGGCCTGAACAACTCGTTCTGCGACATTCTCTCGGGCATCATACTGTTTTTCATCATCGGCTCGGAGTTCTTCATAGATTACAAGCTGAATTTCAGGCATCGCGAGCCGGCTCAGGTCTCCGGAGGAAAGGAGGAGAAGGCGAGTGTTTGACTTTGTATCCTTCATTCCGAGGGCGGTAGCGCAGGGCATCCCGCTGCTGTGCGGCAGCACGGGCGAGACGCTGACCGAGAAATCCGGCAACCTGAACCTCGGCCTGCCCGGCATCATGTACGTCGGCGCGATCTCCGGCGTCATCGGCTCCTTCATGTACGAGCAGAACGTCGCCGCCGCGCAAATGAACGCCTTCCTGGCCATAGGCATACCCCTCGCCTGCTGCCTCCTCGGCAGTCTGCTCATGGGGCTTCTCTACTGCTTCCTGACCGTCACGCTCCGGGCCAACCAGAACGTCACGGGCCTGGCCATGACCACCTTCGGCGTCGGCTTCGGCAACTTCTTCGGCGGCTCGCTCATTAAGCTCACCGGCAGCGAGGTGCCGTCCATCGCGCTCTCGGCCACGAGCTCGTATTTCAGCCGCTCCCTGCCCTTCGCGTCGGAGCTGGGCTGGTTCGGCAAGCTCTTCCTCTCCTATGGGATGCTGGCATATCTGGCCGTCGTCGTCGCGCTGTGCGCCTCCTGGTTCCTGAAGCGGACCCGGCCCGGCCTCAACCTGCGCGCCGTGGGCGAGAACCCCGCCACGGCGGACGCCGCCGGCATCAACGTCAACCGCTACAAGTACCGCGCCACCTGCATCGGCAGCATGATAGCCGGCCTCGGCGGGCTCTACTACGTCATGGACTACGCCAGCGGCGTCTGGTCGAACGACGCCTTTGGCGACCGCGGCTGGCTGGCCATCGCCCTCGTCATCTTCACCATCTGGCGTCCGGCGCTGAGCGTGCTGGCCTCCATCCTCTTCGGCGGGCTGTACATTCTCTACCTTTACATCCCCTCCGGCATGAACCTCGCGACGAAGGAGCTCTACAAGATGCTGCCCTACCTCGTGACCATAGCCGTGCTCATAATTTCGTCCCTGCGCAAGAAGCGCGAGAACGACCCGCCCGCCAGCCTCGGCCTGGCCTACTTCCGCGAAGAGCGATAGTCTTTTTGCCCCCCGCCAACGGGGGCTTTTTTTGTAGCCTTGTTTACAGGCGCTTCATTGACTTAGAGCGCGAAAAAGTGGTATAGTAAGATGAATTGGAGCCCTTTGAGGGTAGTTTGTCCATTGAAAGGCGGAATTGGAAAGCATGTTCAAAATAGCTGAGAAATACCCCCTCAACACCTCGAAGACCATCTTCAGGGTCAGCATCGAGGCCCCGCTAGTGGCGCGCAGCGCCCAGCCCGGGCAGTTCGCCATCTTCAGGCTCGACGAATACGGCGAGCGCTTCCCGCTCACCATCGCGGATTACGACCCCGAGGTCGGGACGGTCTCCTTCAATTTCCAGCCCGCGGGCAAGAGCACGCAGATGTTCTCGCTCATGGAGCCGGGCGACTATATCGCGGACATCGTCGGCCCCCTGGGCCGCCCCGCGGAGATAGACCCCGCGGCCAAGCGCGTCTGCGTCGTCGGCGGCGGCACCGGCTGCGCCATCAACTACCCCGTCGCCAAGGAGCTCAAGCGCCTGGGCATCGCGGTGGACATGATCTGCGGCTTCCGCTCCAAGGACATCGTCATCATGGAAGACGAGTTCCGCGCCGCCTCGGACAATCTCTACATAACCACGGACGACGGCAGCTACGGCGAGGCCGGCTTCGTCACGACGAAGCTGAAGGCCCTGCTTGAGGCGGGCGTGCAGTACGACTACGTCCTCACCTGCGGCCCCATCGTCATGATGAAATACGTCGCGGAGACGACGCGGCCCTACGGCATCAAGACCAACGCCAGCCTGAACCCCATCATGATAGACGGCACGGGCATGTGCGGCGGCTGCCGCCTCACCGTCGGCGGGGAGCGGAAGTTCGCCTGCGTGGACGGCCCGGAGTTCGACGCGCACCTTGTGGACTGGGACGGCCTGCTTGAGCGCAACAACTTCTACCTCGGCGAGGAGGCCGACCAGAACGAGCACGTCTGCCGCATCACGGGCGGCGTGCGCCGCGGCGAGTACAAGCCCTCCGAGGCCGACGGCGGCGAGAACCCGGTAAAGCGCCTCACGAAGCACCCCATGCCCGAGCAGGACGCCGGGGTCCGCGCCAGGAACTTCAACGAAGTCGCCCTGGGCTACGGCGCGGAGGTCGCGGTGCTGGAGGCCATGCGCTGCCTCAACTGCAAGGACCCCCAGTGCGTCAAGGGCTGCCCTGTGAACGTGCGCATACCTGAGTTCATCTCCAAGGTCCGCGTGGGCGACTTTGAGGCCGGCTACGAGGTCGTGGCGGGCACGAACTCCCTGGCCGCGGTCTGCGGGCGCGTCTGTCCGCAGGAGCGCCAGTGCGAGAGCAAGTGCGTGCGCGGCATAAAGGGCGAGCCTGTGGCCATCGGCCGGCTGGAGCGCTTCGTGGCGGACTTCCACATGGAGCACGGCGCGCCCGGCGCGGGCGTCGAGAAGGCCGAGCCCAACGGCCACAAGGTCGCGATAATCGGCTCCGGCCCCAGCGGCCTGAGCTGCGCGGGCGACCTCGTCCGCAAGGGCTACGACGTCACGGTCTTCGAGGCCCTGCACAAGTGCGGCGGCGTCCTGGCCTACGGCATCCCCGAATTCCGTCTGCCCAAGAGCATCGTGGACAGGGAGGTCAAGAACCTTGCCGACAGCGGCGTCAAGTTCGTGAACGACTGCATAATCGGCCGCACGATGCCGCTCGACCAGCTCTTCGAGGAGGGCTACGAGGCCGTGTTCATCGGCTCCGGCGCGGGCCTGCCGCAGTTCATGAACATCCCGGGCGAGAACCTGCTGGGCGTCTACTCCGCCAACGAGTATCTCACCCGCATAAACCTGATGAAGGCCTACCGCAGCGACTATGACACGCCGATAAAGTCCGACGCGAAGCGCATCGCCGTCATTGGCGGCGGCAACGTGGCGATGGACGCGGCGCGCTGCGCCAAGCGCATGGGCGCGGACGAGGTGTTCATCGTCTACCGCCGCGGCCGGGACGAGCTGCCCGCGAGGGCGGAGGAGGTCCACCACGCGGAGGAGGAGGGCATCCAGTTCCGGATGCTCAACAACCCCGTGGAGATCCTGGGCGACGAGAGCAAGCACGTCGTGGGCCTCAAGTGCGTGAAGATGCGCCTGGGCGAGCCGGACGCCTCCGGCCGCCGCGGCGTGACGCCCATCGAGGGCAGCGAGTTCGTCATGGTGGCGGACGCGGTCATCGTGGCCATCGGCACGACGCCGAACCCGCTGCTGCGCACGACGACCCCGGGCCTCGACTGCAACCGCAAGGGCTGCCTGGTGGTGAACGAGGAGACGTTGCAGACCTCGCGCGAGGGCGTCTTCGCCGGCGGCGACGCCGTGACGGGCGCTGCCACCGTCATCCTCGCCATGGGCGCCGGCAAGCAGGGCGCGGCCTCGATAGACGCGTACCTGAGCGGGAAATAAAACCGGATAAGGAGAGCCCCCGGTCGTTTGACCGGGGGCTTTTTCGTCTGTTTTTCCTCTTCGCAGTTTGCCGGCGCGCAAGAGGGGGAAATCGGTTTTGACGGGGGTTGGAGGAACTCGCCGTTTTTGGCCTGCTGGACTTTAGGTTGGTGCTGCCTGTTC
>ENA-OQCL01000291-OQCL01000291.1-human-gut-metagenome-genome-assembly--contig:-NODE-291-length-25828-cov-3.507879_pt1 | contig 25828 bp, 24 predicted proteins | sample MGYA00242502_ERZ504586 | MGnify/ENA primary metagenome ERZ504586 (study PRJEB26092, sample SAMD00036316) | human gut metagenome | host: Homo sapiens | study: EMG produced TPA metagenomics assembly of... | reverse complement strand
ATTGTGTGAGACACTTCATATCGAAATTCCAAATGAGTATAGATAACTGCAAATAACAGTTTGTAGGGGAGTTCTGATACTCCCCTATAAAAATGGCTATTTATCAACTGTTTGTTGTGACATAGCCAAATGAATATTTGTATACGCCGCCGATGAATTGGTTATCGTCCGATGTCCAGGCATTGACGCTGAAGTTCCGCCCCAAGTCGTACATGACACCGAAGCGGTCGTCGCCGTGGTTGAGCGAGGCCGCTGTGACCATGAAGTCGTTGAACAGGTATTTCCCCATTTCAATGTTATAGTAGTTGCGGCTCATATCCGTATTGCGGTCATTCAAATCGAGTGAGCCATTGGTCACGGTGAGCATATCTAACGACAAGGCCCTTTCCAGACTCTGGGTAATGCCCAAGCTGTTCAGGGTCATGCGGATACCCGAGCCGATAAGGCTGTCTACATCTTCGGCATTGAGGGAACTCTGAGGCCGTTCATCGCCGTTGCGCAGGGTAATAAGCGATACGATCTGCGGTTTCGTCAGCGGCGGGTCAGACCGGAGCATGAGGTCCATGTTATCGGCCCGGCCGCGCAAAGTCAGCATGACGTTGTACTGGCCGACGCGGCTGAATCCTTCGGCATCGATATAGGGCAGGAACGAGTCATACCGCGAGAAATCGGCTTTGGCCTTGGTCACGCGGAAATTGGTATCCAAATAGTGAACCGTGCCCCTTGTCGCTTCAAAACGGCCCGATGGCTGCGGATGATTGAGGTTCCCCTTAAAGGTAACCGACCCGTTGACCATCAAGTCATACAAGGCCGGACTGTAAAGCCGAACTTTGTTACCCAAAGTCAGGGTAAAGTCCAGATCCAAATCGGGGCCGTCACTGCTGCTGGCCAGGGCCAGGGGGATGTCGACAGTCGTATTGTCAACCTGCATGAGGCCGCTGACTTTCGGCCGCCCGTCGCCCGGTTCGACACGGAGATACCCGGTCAGGGGCCCTTCGTAATAAGGGCAATCCAGGTAAAGGCCGGAAAGGTCGGCAGCCAAGGAATACGTATCCAGGCTGCGGCCGCTCCAGGAGGCCTGGCCGTCGAGGCTGACACGGCCGGGGTTCTTCTTCCCTTTTTTGTCCATAGTCCCGCTGCCGCTGAGGACGGCTGAATTTCCCTTAAAGGCCAAATCAGCGTTGATGTCCGCCAGGGGATACTGGGTATCTTTGAAGCGGATCGTCCCCACTTTTTTAATGGGCAATATCGCCGTTGACCCGCGGTGCATCGAGGGTACCGCTGACTTTGATGCCGCCCTGGATTGGGGCCGGAGGCTTCCGTGACATAGGGCGTCAGGAAGGTCAGGATATCGAGACCGGCGTTGTCGAGGCGGACGTCGAGGTCCATGGATTCACTTGTCTGGCCGCCTTTCAAGGCACTGACAGGAATGGTCCCGCTGGCGCTGACCTTATAGGGATCGCGGCTGCCGCTGGCCTGCTGGACCGTAATCATGCCGTTGCGGATGTTGAACAGGGCATAGGCGCCACTAAAGGCAATGCCATTGGCCGTGCCGCTGCCTAATTGCGCCGATACGTCGGCCTGGAGGTCATCGCCGGTACCGCTCAGGTCGGCTGCAAAATCGATGGGCGCATCGACGACGAACCCGTTCTGGCCGAGAACATCGGTCAAGGCTTTGGCCGGGAACTGTTTGGCTGCGACGGACAATTTCACTGGGCCGTGCAGGGCATAGGTCCCTTGGGCCGCCAGGACGCTGTTGCCGATGTGCAAGACCGCCTTGTTCAGATGGACAACACCGTTTTCCATCTGGACATCGATATCGGCCGGTTCGACAGGCTGGCCGCCGAACGAGCCGTCGCGGATATTCCCTTTCATGGAGACCGTCGGATTGTCACTGGTTCCGCTGATGTCGATCTGACCATTCAGCTTGCCTGCCACATCCTGTACGGGCAGGGCTGCCACCTTGAGAAGGCCGGCAATATCACCATTGACGACGGTCGCCCTGCCCCGCAGGAGAGACGACTGCGTGTTATACAGCAGATTGCCGTCATACACCCCGCCGAGCTGGGCGAAATGAAGGTCCGTCAGGCGCAACAGGTCGTCGTAATAGGCGAAATCGCCGTGGATATCGTTTAAGACCATGTGGTTGATGACCAGGTTCGCTGCCTTCAGGGAACCGGCCGCCGTCGGATTGTCCAGGCTGCCGCCGATATGGGCCTGGATGTCGAAGTAACCGCTGCGGGGCGTCTTATTCTGGGGAATCAGGCGGGCGATGTCGACATGTCTGCCGGTCAAATCGAGATCCAGCGTATCGCCGACAGAACCGGACAGGGCCAGGGACGCCATATAGGAGGAAATATCCCCGTTGGATAAATAGACCGTACCATTATCCAGCCGGTAGTCGGCACTGATATTCTTGTACAGATAGCCGGCATAGGAGCCGCTGGACAGGCGGAAAGATCCGGAAGCCGTCGGATTATCCAAACTGCCGCTGAGGGTAATCGTGTTGTCAGCCCAGCCCGTTAGGGGCAGGTCTTCTTTGCCAATAGCCGGCAAAAGCTGTTCGATGCGCATATGCGACGTCGTCAGCACCGCCTGTACCGTGCGGGCATCGAGGTCGGCCTGACCGGTCAGGACATGGGTCCCGCCGCCGCGGCGCCAATAGAGGGCGGGAATTTCGATGCGGCTGCCCTGGCCGCGAGCCGTACCATCCAGGCTGTCAAAGGGAACGCCTTTGATCTGGCCCTGGCTGGCACTGAAGGCCACATCCCATTGCGATCCGTCGACATGGCCGGAAAGGTCCGCTGTCCCCGATAAAGGAAGGGATACGAAAGGCGAAGCCATATCCAGGGGCAGGTCATGGCCGGTAAAGGTCAGATGCGGTGTCTGGCTGTCGACGTCATAGGAACCGCTGACGTCGACACTGCCCCCGCCTGCCTCAGCATGGCCACTGCGCAAGGTCACGATACGACCATCATAGGCCACGTCGCCGGCTGCCGTATCGACAGTCAGACCGTTATAGGACAGATCCGACGCCTTCACCTGGCCCGTCACCACGATAGAACCGTCCTGGCTGTTGCCGGCTGCATGGAGCGAGGCTGACAAGTTTCCCATGACAGCTGCGGGCACACCGGGCAGGGCCGATAAGTCCAGGCCCTGGACGTCAGCGTCAGCTTCGTAAGCCCCGCTCCGGACGTCATAGACGCCCTTCCCCGTCAGGGAGGCGCCATAAGCCTGGGCTGACAAGGAAGCGATGTCGACGCGGTCGTGGCTATACGCCAGGTCGGCCCGGACTTCATCGACAGTATAGCCGTCATAGGTCACGTCATGCAGGGACGCCGTACCGCGGGCGCTCACATCTTGTGGCGTTCCCCAGACCGTCCCTTGGAAACCAGCGGTTCCGCTGACGGCCGCCGGCAGGTAATCGGCAAAGGCCGTCACATCAGCACCGGGGACGTCGACATTCAAATTGAACACGGGCGTGTCACCGTTGGTCACGATGGTCCCGCCGACGCGGAAATCCTGGCCGTTGACGCGGCCTTCGACACCAGACAAGGTAATATCCTGGGTCGTCAAAGCGGCATGACCTTTCAGGCCATCCACATCGAGTCCCTGGACAGTGACATGGCCGTCGGTCACATCGGCCTGGCCGGACAGGAAAAAGCCGTTATGACTGTCGGCGACGCGCACCTTGACGTTCTCTACAGTCCCGCTACGAATGACGACATCGGCCGACGCCGGGATGAACGACGAGGCGTAGGTCCCATTGACAGCATCGGCGCTGAGGGTGAAGTCATACTGGCGGGTCGAGGCATACGTACCGTGGGCCGTGACCTTCTGTCCATCGACGGTCATGGACGCATCGATAGCCATGGACGGATATCCGGCAAAGGAGACGCTGCCGTTGACGTTCTGCCCCATGACGGCCGTACTGTCCGGCAGCACAGCATCAATGGTTCCGTTGTGGACGTTGATGGCCCCGCGGAAGCCGGCATCGGTCTGGCGCTGGTCTTTCTTGATGAGCGAGGCCACGTTCCACGTACCGTCGTCTTCATTCTGCCACAGGTGCAGGACCGGATTGTCGACGTCAGCCGTATCCAGGGCCTGCAGGATTTCGCCCTGCTTCAAGGCATTCACGATTTTTCCGGGATTGACGTAGACCCGGACGGCATCCCCTTCGATGACGACCCGCCCTTGTGTATCTCTAATGACCGGCTTGGCCAGGACCAGCTGGCCTTTCAAGGATATATCCAGTGAAGAAAACGACAAGGTTCCGTTCAATTTACTGTTTGCAGTTGTCGTAATTGCCTGGCCCGCCATCTGGGTCAATGCCGGCTTTTCCATCCACAAGGCAATCCCTGCAGACAGAAAGAAGGCCGTGACCCCGCAGGCAGCCATCCATTTTTTCTTCATAATTAATCTCCGCATATAAAAAAGAGAGAATCGCACGTTACAATTCTCTCTTTATTCTACCTATGGAGTTGAAGAAAATCAAGGAATAGATGACAAATGGCAAGTAGTCCCAATGAAATTGTTAAAAACCTGCCACGCCTTCTTTAAAAATCATTTAACCGCGATAGGTCGTCGCCGTCAAGGACGGATGGATGACGCCCGATTCGACATCGACGCCCATGACCTGTTCCAGTTTGGCAATGCCGACGTTGTAGTCGTACAAGGCCTGGATATGGTTGACCTGGGCTTGGTTGAGGCTCAACTGGGCATCGAGGACGTCCAGGTTGATGCCGACACCGGCCTGGTAACGGATGTTCTGGATACGGTAATTTTCACGGGCCTGGTCGACGACGGTCTGCGTTTCTTCGACCTTCTGGGCCGCACTGCGGATGTTGAGGTAGGCCTGCTTGACCTGGAGCTGGACCGATTCACGGGTCTTCTGTTCCGTTTCCCGGGCGACGAGGAGGTCCTGTTTGGCCTGGTTGACTTTAGCCTTGGTAGCGCCGCCATCATAGAAATTATAGGTTACGCCAGCTGCTACCTTCCAGCTTCTCTTATTGGCATCGATGCCGGGGAAGGTGTTGTCAGCCCAGTCATTGCCGCCAGTAATGGCTACAGTCGGTTTATTGCCGGCATCAGCGATGTCGATACTGCGTTCCGCTTCCTGGACGGCAATGGCTGCCTGGAGGACTTCCGGCCGATACTTCATGGCGTAGTCCATCGCTTCCTGAAGGGAAATATTATAGGTATCGAAAGGCAGCTGATGGTCGGCCAGGTTGAGCTTCGTTTCCAAGGGCAGGCCGAGGATGTTGTTCAAGTTCGATTCGGCCACAGCGACGTTGTTATCTGCCGTAATAGCCGTCGTCTTGGCGTTGGCCAGGGAGACATCGGACGAGAGGACGTCGACTTTGGCCTTGGTGCCGACGTTGTACTGGGCCTGGACGTTGTCCAAGTGGCCCTGGAGATTGTCGACGGCTTCATGGTAGACGCCCTGCAGTTCTTGATAAGCCAGGAGACCGTAATAGCCTTCAATAGCCGAGTATTTCGTCGCCTGTTCGACGCGCAGGATTTCTTCCTGGGCATTGGTCTTGCCTAATTTAGCAACGTCAATCTGGCCTTCGACGAGACCGCCCGTATACAGCGGAATATTTACAGAAATGCCATTGGAAAAAGCATTGCTGACACTATTGGCACCTCCCATAAGACTAGCAGCACGACTATACGTAGCGGCATCCGTAGCCCGGCTGCGCTGGGCACCAAAGTTGTAATCGACAGTCGGCTTCTTGCCTGCCTGGGCCTGATTAATGGCATATTCAGCCTTCTTCAGGGCGTACTGGGAATTCTTGATATCCCGGTTATAATCGAGGGCCATCTGAACGGTCTTGGGCAGGTTCAAATCGACAGTGCCATTGGTCGGTACGCGGCCGATGACGATGACCGGGTCGACTTCCTGGTTCTTCGCCCGCTTATCCGCTGCTTTTTCAGCACTCTTGGCGGCATCATCAGCGATTTTCTGAGCCAGTTCTTCGCGCAGTTCCGGCGTAATGTCTACGGGCCGGACGGCATCGGCAGCCTTTCTAGCCTTGGCTTCAGCCTTGGCCGCTTTCTTCTGCTGAGCCTTTTCAGCCTTGATTTCCTGCTGTTCCGCTTTGGCACGAGACTGAATCGCATCGGCCTGCGCTAAGTCGACAGGACGGACAGAAGCCGTCGTATCCGCTGCCGAAGCAGCGGCGACTGCGCTTATGGTCGTAATCATCATGGCGATGACCAATTTCTTGTACAGTTTGTTGTTCATCATGGGTACCCCCGTTTATTTCTATAATCTGCTAAAAAGCGTAACTAATACCATAATAATTGCCACCGTCACTGCGACTCATAGGCCGCGTGAACTGGCTGAAGAGATAGAGGTCCGGCGTCAGGCGGTACTGGGCTTTCAGGCGGAAGCGCCAGTCATCGGGATCGTATCCTTCCAGGGACAAGCGGAAAGGCCCGTCCTGGAAGAAGTCGAAGCCGGCACCGAGGTCGCCGTTGATCAGGCCGGCCCGCGTGTCGAACAGGCGGCCCCGGCGGCCATACTGCAGGTTGAGGTTCGTACGTTGGCCCGATGTTCTCATGCCCCGACGAGGCCAAACGTATCGCCACGGTACACCTTAAAATTTACAGTGCCGCTGGTCCTCATTCTTCGTCGTATTATATAGGAGCCCCGGCCTCCCCCTGGACTTTGATGTCCGAAGTGCCGCCGAGGATTTTATCACTTTCGTCGTAATCTGGGCCGTGTTATTCAGCGTCGTCTGAATATTGGCCTGGGTCTGCGGATCCGTCGTCATCTTTTCCATCGACTGGGCAATGGTCTGGAAACGGTCCGTGATCTGCTTCATGTTGGCCGCCGTCGCCCGGACATTGGCCGAAGCCGCGCCATCGCCATCGAGGTTCTGCATGGACGCGTTCATCTGAGCTGTCATGGCCGCCATATTGGCCGTAATCTGCTGGATATTGCCAGCATTGGCATCCATCATCTGGCTCGTTTTCCCCGTAATGGCGTCGATGTTCTGGATGGAACCGCGCATGGCGGCCTGGGTCTTTTCATCGCCGATAATGGCGTTGATGTTCTTGACCATGTCATCGGCACTGCCCATGAGCTTACCGGCACTATCCATCATATCGTCCATGTTCTTGCTCTGTGTGCCATCGATGTAATCTCCATCAGCGAGAAGATGATTCTTGTCATTCCCCGGTGTAATGGCCACGATTTTTTCGCCGAGCAGGCCGTCCGTCGTAATCGTCACTTTGGAATCGCGGGGGATTTCCGTCCCCTTTTCTAATTTCATAGCTACGTCGACGCCGTCGCGGGACGGTTTAACACTTTCGACTTTGCCGACGTGAACGCCGACATAGCGGACGGAATTCCCTTTTTGCAGGCCATTGGCATCCTTGAATTCCGTATGGACGACGAAGCCGGGCTTACCAAAGATTTCGGCATGAGCCAGGGTCAGGACGACAAAGGTAAATAAGAGGACGCCGACGATAGTGACCAATCCCACTTTTGCTTCTGCACTCCACTTCATAGGCTATCCCCTCTTTCTTCTGGAAGGCGCCCGCCGTGGATAAAGCGCTTTACTTCCTCGTCATCTGTATGGGCAAAGGTCTTCTTATCGGCAATGAGCCGGAAGCGCCCGTCTTGTAAATAAGCCAGGCGGTCAGCGACATAGAAGGCCGAGTCCATATCGTGGGTGACGATGACCGACGTCGCATGGATCTGCTTCTGCATACTGACGACCAGGCGGTTGATATCCATACAGCGCAGCGGGTCCAGGCCGGCTGTCGGTTCATCGTAGAGGATGACCTGCGGGTCCAGGGCAATGGCCCGGGCCAGGCTGACGCGCTTCTTCATGCCGCCTGATAAATTGTTGGGCATCATGTCCTCGATGCCTTCCAGGCCGACAAGGTGGAGTTTCTCCTCAACGATGCGCTGGATCGTCGCTTCATCGTCTTTCGTATGCTGGCGCAGGCCAAAGGCGACGTTCTCGCCGACAGTCATGGAATCGAAGAGGGCCGAATACTGGAAGACCATGCCCATGTGGCGGCGCACGGCTGTCAGCTGTTCCTCATCGAAGGCAGTAATGTCTTCATCGTGAAAGAAGACCTGCCCTTTCGTCGGCTTCTGCAGGCCGATGATCAGGCGCAGGATGGTACTCTTGCCTGAGCCGCTGGCACCGAGGATGGCCAGGGTTTCACCCTGATGGATATCTAAATTGATGTTGTCTAGTATGACCCGGTCGCCATAGGCGACGGTCACATTGCGAAGACGGATCATAGCACTCCTCAATACAACAGAACCGATAAGATATAATTGCAGATAAAGATGAAAATAATCGACGTGACGACGGACTTCGTCGTAGCCTGGCCGACGCCTTCGGCCCCGCTCTGGGCATGCATGCCTTCATTGCAGGCGACGAGGGCGATGATACCGCCGAAGAACATGGCCTTGATGAGGCCGTAGACGACGTCGCTGACTTCCGTAAAGAGTTCGATGGAATTCACATAGGTGAAATGCGTGAGCCCGGCGCCCAATGTGGCCACGCCGTAGCCGCCGGCCGTACCGATGACATAGCCGTAAAAGGCCAGGATAGGCACCATGACGACGCAGGCTACAAAGCGCGGTACGACGAGATAGGCAATGGGATTGACGGCCATACAGCGCAGGGCATCGATTTGTTCCGTAACCTTCATGGTCCCGATTTCAGCCGTCATGGCCGCACCGACGCGGCCTGCCATGACGACGCCAGTTAAAATAGGGCCTAATTCACGGCCCATGGCGACGGACATGACGCCGCCCAGCGTCGACTGGGCGCCATAGCGCAAGAGAATATCGACGATCTGCAAGGTCATGACCATGCCGGCAAAGAGCAGGGTCAGGCTGACGATAGGCAGGGAATTAACGCCGAGATGAGCCATCTGGGCAAGGGTCAGGCGGCGTTGTATCTTTGGCAGCTGACGCAGGGTCTGGCCAAAGAGGATGGCAATGACGCCGACTTGTTCAAAGACACGGAGCGTAAAGCTGCCGATGCCTTCCAAAATTTCCTGCATGAAAGACCGTCCTTTCTTTAAGTATCATACTACTTTACTATACCATCATTAAAACTGGATGTAAAACACCATGTATTCAATTGTGCCTAAATTGTGAGAAAGAAATAGGAAACTAAATTGCGATTTGAGTTTTCTATAGCTAAAATTAATAGCATTTTATGCGAAAATGGCAAGGGAAAGGCGCTGTCATATGAAGACAGCGCCTTTTTTAGTGGATAGGGACGGGCCGCTGACTGCGGCCCTGCGACAGCGGGACGCCCTTTGGGCGTCCCCTACGAACAGCTAGTGGAACATATCCAGGTCGACCGTGCGGATGGGTTCGGCCGATTTTTTATCCTGGCCTTTGTCGGGTTTCTTGTCGTTTCCCTTGTCATCCTTCTTTCCCGTATCTTTATTGTCGTCGCCGTTCTTATCCGCTTTGACCAATTCATCATCCTGGGACGTACCGTCTGTATCGTCACCGATGACGGCTTTCGCTTCGTTGATGTTGTGGTTCTTGGCTAAATAAGCATCGCGTTTTTCCGGCGTGACGACTTTTGATGGTAATCTGACCGTCGCCTTTGACGATGTACGGCGTCGGGATAGAAGATTTGGCATCATTAGGGTTGTCATCGCCCATGGCGTGTTTGCCCGGCTTGACGACATCCTTGGCCTGGGTTCCGGTCTTGCCTGCGTAGCTTTTCTTTTCGCACTTTCGTGCCATTTTCATTGATCATGCTGACGCCCTGGCTGAGGATTTCGATGACCAGGTCATTATTGGCGTCTTCTTTTTCGATTTCCTTCTTCAGTTCCTTAAAATCCTTATAGTGGCGCAGGCGCTGGACGATTTCATCGGTCAGGTTGTACCGCTGTTTTTCGATGAGATACGGCAGGGGGATGACACCGCCGCCGCGGACTTCCAGGGTCATATCGCCTAAGGGCTGGTTCTTGGGGACAGTGAAGCTCATGGTCTTCACTTCATCGACACCGCGGTAGGGATGGAGCTTGACCTTGAAGTAAACCGTATCGCCCGGGCTGACGACGACAGGTGCTGCCGACGCATCGACGATGGTCGCCGACTTGCGGGCCTGGGTGATGTCGACGGTCATATTGATGTCCAAAATCGGATAATCGATAAATTCGTTGTGCTTCAAGATATCGAGCACATTATAGAGTTCATCGATGCTCTTCTCGTTGATGTTATCTTCGGAATAATACATGTTGTGCCGGGTAATATCCTTATCGCGGCCATTGGAAGAGCGGATCGTATAGGACAAGGTCGCCGTGCCGCCGCCCGTGCGGTCGATGGTCTTGTTGACCGTATTGTATACCGTCGTGGCTGCCAGGACCGGCGTCAGCTCATTGTCTTCGATGATCTTGACACGCTTGGTCATGGCCGTGTCCGTATCCGTATCCCGTGCCTTGATGACGACCGGGATGCCCGGTGCCAGATAGCCGTACTGGCCGCCGATTACCGGCGCCGCGGTCCTGGGTGATCTTGCCGACTTCGGCTCCAATAGAACCGAGCTTGAAGGAACTGGACAGGTTATTGACGACTGTGAAGATGTAGGCGTTGTGCATGAAATAGTTGATGCTGCCCTTTTTCAGGAAGGGATGGCCGAAGGCGACGATGTGGTCGTTATCGACGTAGGTCACGGTCCCGATGGCCCCCATCTTCATATCGCCGTTGACGAAAGCCGCGGCGACACTGCTGCCCGGTTCCAGAGGAAGGGCCGTACTGTCGCTGCTGGCCGAGGCCGTATCGACGGGCATGAAGTTGTAATTCGGCAGTTTGCTCTGCATCCACGCCGTCGACAAGCTGTCGAAGCCCGACGTCATGAGGGGCGTCGCAATGGGGATGAGCGACGATTCGCGGGCATTGAAAGGCCGGATTTCTTCTTTCGTCGGCACATTCCAGAGCTTGAGCATGTCATTGATGGGCGTAATCATGCCGACACGGGAATTGGTAAAGGACCAGCCGTAAGCGACGGCACCGAGGAGTTTGCCATTGATATAGACCGGACTGCCGCTCATGCCCTGGGCAATGCCGCCCGTTTCTTCGATGAGGGGTCCGGAAAACTTGGCCAGGATCAAATCCCCTGACGGGCCGCTGTTCTTCATGACCCCTAAGATTTCGACAGGGAACGTATCGATGGTCGTGCCGTGGACGACGGTCTTGGCGTAGCCCGTCATGCCCGGCTGGACTTCACTGACATTCATGAATCCCTGTGCCTGCGCCGAAATGGCCAGGATACAGGAAAGGGCCGCGGTCAGACAGACCCGGCCCAACGTACGCCGCAAGGCGGAGAATTTCTGCATCAGGGTGTATCTCATTTCGTTTCCACCACGACGACAACGGCGCCTTGCTGCACTTGTGATCCCGGCTGAACGAGGACGTTCTTGACGACACCTTCCTTGTCAGAACGGGCAGCCGGCATCGGGCCGGCCAGGGAATTTACCGTAAGCAGGACATCTCCCTCTTTCACGGTTGCACCGACAGGGGCTACGCTGACGACGCTGCCGCTCAATACCGTCGTATACGATACATCAGCAGCTGCGGCTGGCATAGCCATCAGGCCTGCTAACCCGGCTAATACGGCGAGTTTGCGAAACTTTTTCATGACGGCTCCCTCCTTTTTCCGCTCCGTCCAGTGACGGAGCCCTTTATAAATCATCAAAACTATCTTTTAAGCGGTCCATTTCCCGTAAAGCCTTGCCGGCTCCGTTGGCAACGCATAACAGGGGATCATCACAGAGATAAGCTGCCATGCCTGTCGTCTGGGAAATGAGGCGGTCGAAGCTATCGAGGAGCAATCCGCCGCCGGTGAGGACGATGCCGTGGTCGGCAATATCCGCAGCCAGTTCAGGCGGCGTCTTTTCCAAGATGGAAACGATCGTCTTGAGGACGGTCTGGATGGGTTCATCCAAGGCCTGGCGGATTTCCTGGGAATCGATGTCTACCGACGTGGGCAGGCCCGTTTCCGTACTGCGGCCGCGGACGTCGGCCGTCATGCGCCGGCCGTCGCCCATAGCCGTACCGATGAGGATTTTCAGTTCTTCCGCCGTGTGCTGGCCGATGGAGACGTGCTTGATCTTTTCCAGGTAGCGGATAATCGCTTCATCGAAGGTATTGCTGCCGATACGCAGGGATTCACTGATGACGACGCCGCTCAGGCTGAGGACGGCGACGTCCGTCGTTCCGCCGCCCATATCGACGACCATGGAACCATTGGACGTAGCAATGTCCAGACCGGCACCGATAGCCGCTGCCAACGGCTCTTCCATGACTGTCGTCTTGCGGGCGCCGGCCTGCATAGCCGCTTCGATGACGGCCCGCCGTTCGACGTTAGTGACACTCGACGGGACGCAGATGACGACGCGGGGCTTAAAGATCAACGCCTTGCCAATGGCCTTGCGGATGAAATAACGCAGCATATATTCCGTCGCATCGTAGTCGGCAATGACACCATTGCGAAGCGGATGGTAGGCCTGGATGTTGCGCGGCGTCCGCCCCAGCATAGCCTGGGCTTCGCGGCCGACGGCGACGACTTTATTCTCCATCGTATCGACGGCAATGACGGCCGGTTCATTGACGACGATGCCCCGGTTCTTGACGAACACGATGATGTTGGCCGTCCCCAAGTCGATAGCGATGTCGCTGCCGAACCAGTTGGCCAAAAAGAACGAGTGGGACTGTTTCGGCGGCTGTACTTTTTCTTAGTTTCTTCTTCCTCAATATTGACGCGAACAATGTCTGCACCTAGCCTTTGTAATTTCAATACAAGATTATCATAACCGCGGTCGATATGGTATAAATAGCCGACTTCCGTTTCCCCGTCAGCTACGAGACCCGCCAGGACTAAGGCAGCACCGGCCCGCAAGTCCGTCGCGTTGACCGAAGCCCCTTTGAGCCGGGGAACGCCTTCGACGATGGCACTGCGGCCTTCGATGCGGATTTTGGCTCCCATGCGCTTAAATTCATCGACGTGCATGAAGCGGTTTTCAAAGACCGTTTCCGTGACGACGCTCGTGCCCTGGCAGATGGTCGTCAAGGCCATGAACTGAGCCTGCATGTCCGTTGGGAAACCCGGATAGGGCAGGGTCTTGATATCGGCCGGGCGAAGCGGTGCGTGGCCGATGACGCGGATGCCGTCGATTTCTTCCTGGACTTCCGCGCCGACTTCCTTCAATTTGGAGATGAGAGGCTTCAAGTGTTCCGAAATGGCATTTTCTACGAAGACATTGCCCTGGGTCATGGCCGCGCCGACCATGAAAGTACCGGCTTCGATGCGGTCGGGGATGACGGCGTGGTTAGCACCGTGCAGTTCCTTGACGCCTTCGATGCGGATGACATTGGTGCCGGCACCGCGGATATTGGCGCCCATACTGTTGAGGTACGTTGCCAGATCGACGATTTCCGGTTCTTCCGCTGCGTTTTCCAGGACCGTCTTGCCTTCGGCCATGGATGCAGCCATGAGGATATTTTCAGTAGCGCCAACACTGGGGAAATCGAGGTAAATCTGTGCCCCTTTGAGGCCATTCGGTGCCGTCGCTTCGATGTCCCCGTTTTCCAGGTTGATGACAGCGCCCATGGCTTCAAAAGCTTTGAGGTGCAAGTCGATAGGACGGGCACCGATGGAACAGCCGCCGGGCAGAGAAATCTGGGCTCTCCCCTTGCGGGCCAGTAAAGGACCCATGACCAAAAAAGATGCACGCATGCGGCGCACTAAATCATAGGGAGCCGTCGTCGATGTCAGCTCATGGGCATCGATGACCAAAGTATCTCTTTCAGGATGTTCTATATGAACGCCCAGGGACGCGATGACGTCACAGACGGTATGTACGTCGGCTAACTTCGGGATTTCTGTCAATGTACTCTGCGTCGTCCCCAGCATAGATGCAACAATGATAGGCAGTACGGCAGTTTTTAGCCCCGCTGACGCGAACCGTACCCTCTAAGGGCGTTTCCACCATGAATAACAAGTTTCTCCAATTCTGGTGCCTCCTAATACTATTCGAGTAGTTTATTCTAAATGGCCCAAAGGCAATAGGCGCCTAAGGTGCCATTATGAGCATATAATTACTATCAAGTCATTGTACCATAAAAGGGGAGGAAAAAAAAAAGGGCTTGTCGCCATGCGACAAGGCCCCTTTTTAAGCTGTAGGGGTCGCCACGTGGGCGACCCGCGGCCTGCGAATCCTACAAATGGATGCTCCAGTTTAGCTTTCTTGTCGAAGCGGTGGAACGTGTCGATGAAGCGGATTGTGCCGCTCTTGTAGCGCATGACGACAGACATGGTACGGGCGCCGCCGCCAAAGTACTGGACGCCGCGCATCATAGGCGTGTCGGTAATGGCCGTCGCCGAGAAGATGCAGTCGTCGCCTTTTACCAGGTCGTCGAGGGTCATGACGCGGTTGATGTCGTCAATGCCCATTTCCCAGCAGCGTTTCCGTTCTTCGTCGGTATACGGGATGAGGCGGGCCTGCATATCGCCGCCCAGGCATTTCAGGGCCGCCGCAGCCAGGACGCCTTCCGGGGCGCCGCCGATGCCCATGAGGACGTGGACGCCGGACCCCTCGATGCCGGCATCGACAGCCGGTGAGACGTCGCCATCGGTGATGAGCTTGATGCGGGCGCCGGCACTGCGACATTCGTCGATGATTTCCTGATGACGCGGCCTGTCGAGGATGACCACAGTCAGATCATCGATGCCCCGTTCCAGGCCTTCTGCGATGCGGCGCAGGTTTTCCTGTACGGGCTTGGTCAAATCGATGCGCCCTTTCGCCCGCGGGCCGACACAGAGTTTTTCCATGTACATGTCGGGCGCGTGGAGTAAGTTCCCCTTGCGGGCGATAGCCATGACGGCAATGGACCCATCCTGGCCTTTGGCCGTCAAGTTCGTCCCTTCCAGCGGGTCGACGGCAATATCGACTTCCGTACCGCCAGCACCGACTTTTTCCCCGATATAGAGCATCGGCGCTTCGTCCATTTCGCCTTCGCCGATGACGACGGTCCCATCGATAGGCACGGTGGATAAAATCGAATGCATGCCATCGACGGCCAGCTGGTCGGCGCCCATCTTATCGCCCTTCCCCATGAGACGGCCGGCTTTAACGGCAGCTGCTTCGGTAACGCGGACAAATTCCAAGGTCAATACGCGATCCATGATGAACCTCCTTATCTGAAAATAATCGAAACACATATATAGTATTACTTCTAGATAAGTCAAAAAACTCCTGCCTCGCGGCAGGAGTTTTTTTCGTTCATCGCAGGTCGTTCATCGTTCATCGCAGGCGGACGCCTTTTTTGAGTTTGAAGTTGAAAGTTTGATGTTTGATGTGGATGGGACAAAATTTAAAAGCCATCGCCTCAAATATTAAAGAGAAAGGGACCTTGCATGATGATAGAAGCCTTTGCGCGACAGCCCCCTACTGCTTCGTAATTACGTCGCAATGCATGTACGGGCGGAGGACTTCCGGTACGATGACGGAGCCGTCGGCCTGCTGGTAGTTTTCCCAGGATAGCGGCGACGGTACGGCCGACAGCCAGGCCGGAGCCGTTCAGGGTGTGGACAAATTCCGGTTTCGATTTCGGCGTGCGGCGGAAGCGGATGTTAGCCCGACGTGCCTGGAAATCTTCCGTATTGGAGCACGACGAGATTTCGCGGTATTTACCCTGAGCCGGGAACCAGACTTCGACGTCGAAGGTCTTGGCTGCAGAGAAACCGATATCGCCGGTGCACAGGCAGACGACGTGGTACGGCAGGCCCAGGGCCTTGAGGATGTCTTCGGCGTTGTTGGTCAGTTTATCGAGTTCGTCATAACTCGTTTCCGGAGCGACGTACTTGACCATTTCGACTTTATGGAACTGGTGCTGGCGGATGAGGCCCCGCGTATCGCGGCCGGCCGAACCGGCTTCAGCACGAAAACATGGCGTCATGGCCGTGAAGTAAACCGGCAATTTGGCGCCGTCGATGATTTCACCGCGGTAGTAGTTGGTCAGCGGGACTTCTGCTGTCGGGATCATGTACATTTCTTCGCCTTCGACGTTGAGTTTGTACATGTCTTCATAGAATTTCGGCAGCTGGCCCGTGCCGGTCATGGAGTCGCGGTTGACGATATACGGCGGGATGACTTCGGTATAGCCGTCTTTTTCCGTGTGCTGGTCGAGCATGAAATTGTAGACGGCGCGTTCCAGGCGGGCACCGGCACCGATGTAATAATAGAAGCGGGCCCCCGTTACTTTAGCAGCCCGTTCGGAATCGAGGATGCCCAGTTTTTCACCGACATCCCAGTGATTGAGAGGCTGGAAATCGAATTTCGTCGGTTCGCCCCATTTGCGGACTTCCGGGTTATCGCTGTCGTCGTTGCCGACGGGGACCGAGGGGTGGCACATATTGGGGATCATGAGCTGGATAGCGCGCATGTCAGCTTCGACTTTCTTGACTTCCTTGTCGAGGACGTCGATGTCATCGCCGAGTTTCTTCATAGCTGCAATCTGGGCGTCAGCGTTTTCTTTATTGCGTTTGAGCTGGCTGATTTCCTTGGTGACCGTATTGCGTTCGTTCTTCATGGCTTCGACTTTCTGAAGAATTTCACGGCGCTGATTGTCCAAGGCGACGAAAGCGTCGACATCGGCTTTGGCATGGCGGTTCTTAATATTTTCTTTGACTTCTTCCGCATGTTCGCGGATGAATTTCGTATCTAACATGATAATTTCTTCCTTCCTCAGTAAATATGCTTTTATACCCCTCGTATTATAGCCTTATAAGCCTTTTTGTTCAATACCGCTGAACAAATACCCCATATGATTCGTAGAATTGAGCAGGACCAGGCGCCATACGCCATCCTGACATTCCAGGACGTTGATGCACGTATTATCCTGCTTGATCTGCCAGAAATGGTCCATGCCGATGCCCATCAGGTCACAAATAATCGCTTTATTGACGGCGTCGTGGGCAGCGACGAGGATGGTTTCGTCGGGATATTGTTCCACGTATTCGTCAAACGCTGCGCGCACGCGGCGGCGCACGTCGTCGAGATTTTCACCGCCGTCAGGCATCTGCACGAGATGCGGCTGGCTGTGCCAGCGGGCAAAATCTTCCGGATACGCTTCTGCGATCTCGCTGGCGAGACGCCCTTCCCAGCTGCCGTGGTTGATCTCAGAGAGACGCTCGTCGGCGCTGACGCTGAGATCGTGGAGATCGGCGCAAAACTGGCAGGTTTTGAAGGAGCGCTGAAGCGGGCTAGAGATGGCACGGTCGAGAGGAATATTTTTGAGCCCTTCTGCGAGCAGACGGCCCTGTTCCAATCCGCGCTCAGAGAGCGGCGTATCTTCCTGGCCCTGGTAGCGGCCTTCGACGTTCCAGGTGGTTTCGCCGTGGCGAACGAGGATGATTCTTGTCATAGCGCCTCCTTTTATTCTTCGCAGTGGATGAGCTTGACATCGAGGATGCCTTCGATGCCGGAGATCTGCAGCAGGATATCGTTTGGAATATCTTCGCTGACAGCGACGGCCATGATGTTCGTGCCAGATTCGGTGGTGTTGCCAACCTGCATGCCGTTAATGTTGATCTGCGCCTTGCCGAGGATGGTGGCGATCTGACCGATCATATTTGGCTGGTCAACGTGTGGCACGAGAAGGAGATAGCCTTCCGGCGTGAAGTCGACACGATACTGGTCGATCTGCACGATCTTTGGCAGCTTGCCGTCGAAGAGGGTGCCGGCGATCTCGTGCTCACCATTGGAGGTTTTGATACGCGCGGTGATGGCGGTGGTGTAGTAACCGCTCTTGTGGCTCTTGGATTCTTTCACGTCGATGTTGCGTTTTTTGGCAAGCCCTGGCGCGTTGACATAGTTGACGCTGTCCTGCAGGATCGGATTCAGCAGACCTTTAAGGAAAGCGGTGGAGAGATGCTGGGTTTCCGTACCGGAAAGCTCTCCGCTGTATTCAATCTCCACTTCCTTGACTGGGCCGTTGGCGAGATAGATGGCGATGGTGCCCATGCGTTCAGCGAGGCCAAAATATGGCTGGATAACGGCAGCGACGCTCTTAGGGATTGGCGCCATGTTGACGGCATTCATGACCGGTTTGCCGCTGAGCGCATCGATGACGCCGTAAGCAACGTCGACGGCGACGCCTTCCTGGGCTTCAACGGTGGATGCACCGAGGTGCGAGGTCTGGACAACGTTGAACATGCCGAGGTATGGGTTATTGTCGAGGGTGAGCGGCTCGTTTGGATAAACGTCGATGGCAGCGCCGGCAACTTTTCCGCTCTTGATGGCTTCAGCGATGGCGATGTTGTCAAAGCATTCGCCGCGGGCGCAGTTGACGAGATGAACGCCGTCCTTCATTTTCGCGATGGCGTCGGCATCGATCATGTCGCGGGTTTCTTTGGTGAGCGGCGTGTGGATGGTGATGTAGTCAGATTTCGCGAGCAGGGTGTCGAAATCGACGAGCTCGATGCCAATCTGGTGCGCGCGTTCTTCGGTGATGTATGGGTCGTAACCGATGACGTTCATTTCAAATGCCTGCATGCGCTTGGCCACACGGCTGCCGACACGACCAACACCGATGACGCCCAGCGTGCGTCCCTGCAGCTGAATGCCCGTGAAGCTCTTGCGGTCCCACTTGCCTTCCTGGATAGACTGGTGCGCCTGTGGAATGTGGCGGGTGACAGAAAGCATCATGCCGATGGTGTGCTCAACAGCTGCGATGGTGTTACCTTCCGGTGCATTGCAGACGACGATGCCGCGAGCAGTCGCTGCCGGAATGTTGATGTTGTCAACGCCGACGCCGGCGCGGCCGATGACCTTGAGATTGTGCGCAGCGGCGATGACTTCTTCAGTCACCTGCGTCTGGCTGCGGGTGACAAGCCCGTCGTACTCGCCGATGCAGGCGAGGAGTTCTTCCGGCGGCATGTTGGTCTTGACATCAACATCGAAGTGTTCACGCAAAATGGCGACGCCTTTTTCGCTGACGTCATCGCTAACTAAAATTCTCATAATGGGTTCCTCCTGTTTATTTACTCATGATCTTTTTGATACTGTTTCATATAATCCGCCAGCGCCTGACAAGCTTCCAGCGGCACAGCGTTGTAGGCCGACGCGCGGCAGCCGCCGACAGAGCGGTGACCGTTGATACCAATGAAGCCCAGTTCTTTGCCGTGGGCGATGAAATCTTTTTCCATTTCCGGCGTCTGCAGATTGAACGTGATGTTCATCTTGCTGCGGTAAGGTTTTTCCGCATGGCCGATGTAGAAGCCGTTGGATTCGTCGATCGCATCGTAGATAAGCGCCGCTTTTTCCGCATTACGCGCCTGGATCACATCGACACCGCCCTGGTTCTGTATCCAGTGCAGCGTTTTGTTCACCATATAGATGGCGAAGACCGGCGGCGTGTTGTAGAGACTGTCTTTGTCGGCGAACGTCTGGTATTTGAGCATTGTCGGCAGATTCGTGCGCGCTGTGGCGAGAAAATCTTTTTTCACAATAGCGATCGTGACGCCAGCAGGGCCGAGATTTTTCTGCGCCCCAGCATAGATCAGATCAAAATCCGCCACATTCACACGGCGCGAGAGAATATCGCTGGACATATCGCAGACGACTGGCACATCGAAGTGTGGAAACTCCTGATACTCCGTGCCGTAGATCGTGTTGTTCGCCGTCAGATGCACGTAAGACGTATCCGGCAGGATCGTAAATTCCTGTGGAATGTAGCTGTGGTTTTTATCCGCGCTCGACGCAGCCTCGTAAGCTTCGCCAAAAACTGCGCTTCCTTCAGCGCCTTGCCAGCCCAGACGCCAGTGTTCACATAAGCAGCGCGCGCTTTCGTGAAAAAGTTCGCCGCCACCATCAGGAACTGCGTGCTGCCGCCGCCCTGACAGAAAAGCACCTCATAATCCTCAGGAATTTCCATCAGTTCTCTCAAGAGCGCCTTCGTTTCCTGATGCAGCGCCGAGTACTCCGCACTGCGGTGGCTGATCTCAATAACACTCATGCCCGTGTTCTGAAAATCCAGAAACTCAGCCTGCGCCTCCTTCAGCACCTCCAGCGGCATCGCTGAAGGGCCAGCGTTAAACTGATATGCTCTATCCATGCTTGCAGCACTCCTTTCCTTTTCCTGCAAGAGCCGTGGCGGAAATAAAAAAGGCCCGCCCCATCTCTGGGGCGAGCTGAAATCTCGCGGTACCACCCAAATTGTGCCAAAATGGCCAACTCTTGCGCGCTGTATCGGGCGCTCCCGCCGGATTCGTCATCCAGTCGCTCCAGAGCGGAAAGATAAGTCCGGCTGCTGCCTCGCACCGACCGGCAGCTCTCTGCGTAAGCGTTTGACCTATCGCTTCTCCTTCATCGCGTTGACTGTACATATTGGATTAAATTCATTATAACACGGAATAATGCGCCGTCAAGCGCTATTTGAACAATCAAATTTATTTTTCGCTCGTGGACATCTACCCACCAAGGGCACACGCGCTCATACATCCTCGCCCAGACGGAACGCCTCCATCATTTTCGCCGTCATACTGATGCTCGCATCGCTCTCCGGCATTTCCTCGCGCGAAAGCCAGACAGCCTCCGACAGCTCTCGCTGCTCCAGCTGGATCCCCGGCTTGCTGTCGAGATCCGCGAAAAATCCCACCAACAGCGTCTGTGAAAATCCCCACGGCTGATTGGTGTAGTAGCGAATGTTTTTCACGTTCAGCCCCACTTCTTCCATCACCTCGCGGCGCAGCGCCTCTTCCAGCGTTTCGCCAATCTCCACATAGCCAGCCACCAGCGCATAGCCACCGCGCCGCGCACCAGCATAGCGTGAGACCAGAAGCCGATCTCCATCGAGGATACCCACAATGATCGCCACCGCAATGTTCGGATAGACCACACGTCCGCAATTTGGACAAACCAGCGCCCGCTCATCGTGCGCATGCTCCAGCGCCGTCGCACAGCGACCGCAGAAGCGATTGTTCTCGTACCACATCGCCAGATGATAGCCCGTCATCCCACCAAACGCCAGCCACCGCGGCAGAACGCGCCGCATCGTCCGCAAGCTCTCATAATGCAGCGCACCCTCTTCCGGCAGCATCTCCTCCGACCAAAAGAACCGCACCCCCGAAATGCTGAACAAATACCGCAGCACCTCCGGATTTTCCAGCTCCACATCTTTCAAACGCGCAAGCGACTCTCCACAAAAGAGCACCGCCCCATCGCCAAACACCAGCACTACATCCGTTTCCCGCGGCACCGCATCCGCCACATACTGCCGACAAAAATCCTTCTCGCCAATCTCATGCAGCATCTCCAAACCTCCTCCATTTTCAAACTATTCTGCCCCCATTGTACCGCGAAGCGCCGCGCGCGGCAACCCACTCGCGCAACAAAAAAACGGCAGCCCTCGCCACCGCTGTCACTCATAGTTCGTCCACAAAATGCTTCGCATCTTCCAGCGACATCCCCGTCGCTTCGCGAACCATCTTCACCGCTTCCACAACCTTACCATCTTCTTTCAGCGCGCGCACCTGCGCCTTCACCTCGACCGTCACATACCAGGCCGACAGATCCTCATGCCCCGTCGCCTGCGCCAGCGCGTTCAGCTGCACCTGCAGCGCCGCACCTGCTTTTTCAGCGACGAGATCTCCACGGAAGTCAACACCGCCACGATCATAACGATCATATACATCATGTATTCCATTTTTCGTCTCCTTCTTTCACAAGCAATACAACCTGATTTTTCCCAAGCGCACTTTGAAACCGCACCAGATCCGCCATTTTGAATGGTCGTCCATGACCTGGATAAAGCACGGCTGCACCACTTGTAATCAATGTCTTCCAGGAATGTGCAAAATCCTCCACATTTTCAATCCAAATTGTCACGCGTCGCAGACTTGGCAAGCCATTCATCGCCGCATCACCACAAAACACAAGGTCATCAACCATGAGTGACAGAGAGTCTGCAGTGTGGCCAGGCGTTTCCAAGATGCGTCCAGAAACCAAAGCCTCAGCCTCTGACATATGTTGTTTTTCTGCAAGTACAAAGCGCTCTAAAAATTGCCACTCCAACGTCGGAAAACGATGCTCTCCCTTTCCAGCCAGCTTCATAACCTGACAAAACATCCACGCTAATATACTGCTACAGCCGCCGTCAAAAGGATTCTGTCCCCTCAAAAGCACCGCCAACGATTTCTCACTTGCCACCACCTTCACATGTGGATATCTCGTCAACCACGCATTCAAAAATCCCGCATGGTCGTCATGCGCATGCGTCAAAAAGATCACCTTCACCTCTTCCGGCAAAATCCCCACACGCTTCATCCGATGAATCACACGAGCCATGCTCTCAGGATAGCCCGTATCTACCATCACCCAGCCATCCGAAACAGCATATAACCAGGTATTCATTACACGACTGCCAACATTTATAATTTTCATTTGCATCCACCGCCTCTCAACACTCATCCAAATACGCCTGTAGTTTCTCTGCAAACAATCCAATATGCACGCCATCCACAAATGAGTGATGCGCTTGCACCATTGCCAGCGTCCTTAGTTATATCAACTCCACATCCAAATCCTTCCTTGCTTCTTCGCGTCGGAAGCTTTCTGGCATTTCCAGGCGGAAAACGGTCGCTTTTTCGTCAATGCGATCCATGAGACGTGGGTCGTAGAGTTTTTCGATGTCGCCATATTCGAGGTTGGTGTTGAGGACCCAGGATTTATTGCGGAGGTTGCGGTCTTCGATGAGTCGGGTGAGCTCGTCGATGGCAAATTCTGTGCGGGCTTCGGCGCCAAAATCGTCGAGGATGAGGAGGTCGCAGCTATGCAGGAGGTCGAAGGTGCGGATGGTTTCGTCGCTGTCCTGGCCGCGCTCAAATTTGCTGACGCGGATGAGGTCGAGGAGATCGTCGGTGCGACGATAGACGACGGTGAGTCCGCGCTCGATGCAGGCGTTGGCGATGGCTGCGGAGAGATGGGTCTTGCCGCGGCCGACGAAGCCGCGCAGCACGAGGTTGCCCATTGGCTGGTGGGCGGCGAGCTTGTCGATGAAGCGCTGGATGCGCGCGAGCTTGCGCTCCATATCTGCGGGGTCGCTGTAGACATCTGTGCGGAAATTGGCGAAGGTTTTATCGCGATATTTTTCCGGCAGGCCGCTGGCAAGAAAACTGGCTTCGCGGCGACGGTCGCTTTGGCAGACGCAGGGCACGCCAGGGCGCACGTAACCGCGATCCTCGCAGATGGGACAATCCCACTGTGGCTCATAAATTTTCTCTGAAAGGCCGTATTGAGCGAGGAGTTTTCGTCGTTCGGCGAGCAGCGCCTGATACTCGGTATCGGCAGCATCGAGCCCGGTTGTTTCACCACTGAGGCCTTTTGCGCACGCAGGAAAGGGCGTGCGCCTGCATGCGCGCGTCGACATCGGCGATATCAGGATGCGCACGGTGCATGGACTGCACGCGATCGTCACGCTCCTGTTTTTCTGTTCTCGTTTTGATTTTAATTGTGCCATCAATTATTCCTCCCTGTCCGAAAAATCGCGCGGTCCTTCTTGGCTGACGTAGCGTGTCTGCGCGCGTTTTTTGACTGCGGGACGCGCGGCGCGATTCTGTGCGCGGGTATTTTTCTGCTGGGCGCGATAGGCTTCGACCTGATCGCGGCGGCTGATGCCCATGCGGCGCCAGTTCTCAAGGATGGCGTCAAGATAGTTCATGCTCGGATTGTCAGCGCCGGTGGTGTCGTCGATGGCCATGAGCACGAGCTCGTGGCTGAATCCCCAATCGCCGGTCCATTTTGCATAGAGGGCGCGCTGCGGTTCTGTCGGCGCGTTGCGCTTGCCCAAAAGGCGCAGCACTTCGCGCACTTTTGTGAACTCATAATCGAGACCTTTGACAAAACTCTGCAGCGAGGCGAGATCGTTCACGCCGGCATTGTGGGCGAGCTGGGCGAACGAAAGAAAATTATAATGCTGGCGCTGATTGCGCTGAAAATAATCGTAGAGGGCGTAGACGAGATCGCTTGACCAGCCGTAGCGCTGGATGACTTCGCTGATGTCGCCGCGCGCTTTCGCGGGCAGGATGACGCCGCGCTCTTTTTCATAACGACGCACGACTTCGGTGAGGGTTTCGTAGCTCTGCTCCTTTGCTGCGTTTCCCTGCGCAGCAGCGGCTTCGCCGGCGGTGGTCTGTCCGAGCATGCGGTCGAAAAGCGGCTGGAACGACACATCGCCGCTGTCGACGTTGTAGGTGATGAGATGTTTCTGCACGAGATTGGTCGCGGCGGTTTTGCATAAACGTCGCCTGCGGAAACGCGCCCTTCCTGAGCGAGCAGATAAACGATCTCGCCGAGCTCTTCAAAGCTCAGCTCAAGGGTTGCCATGTAAGCCAAAAACCGTTTTGGCACGGCCACGGAGCCGCCTGATAAAAACCAGTTCAAAAATTTTGTATCCATAAGAAATACTCTCCGAAATTGTTATTGAATGACGCCGGACACGCGCACGTTGACGCGGCGCACAGGCACGCCTGTGAGCTGCTCAACCTGCTCCATGACGCGCTTCTGAAAGGCCATGACTTCGCGCTGGATGGCGGTGCCGTAGCGCACGCGGCTTTCCATCTGAATGGTCGCGCCGAGGTCGCTCATCTGCACGGTGATGCGCGGGCTTGGGCCAAAGATCTGCGTTTCCTGCGCAATATGGCGCGCCAGTCCAACGAACACGTGCTCTGAGATGACGACTTTGCCGAGCTGAGAAAAGGCTGGACGCACGATGGATTTTTCGTTGGTGCGCTGCTCGGTGTCTTCCTTGCTGCGGCGTTTGAAAAATCCGATGACTGGCGCGATCCAGGCTGTCGGCAGATCCTTGCGCACTTCGATGACAGGCAGCGGGATGACGTGCTTGCCTTCGCTGCGCATTTCTTTGGCGATGGCGATCTCTTCTTCTGTCGCGACATCCTGGATAAAGATGGTCTGCTTCACTGGCGGCAGATTCAGCGCGCCGACGATGCGATCGATCATGTGCTCGGAGGTGCCCAAGATGAGCAGCCGCTTGACGCGATAGATCGCCAGCGCTTTGCGCACACTCTCGGCGTGCTCCTGATCAAGGAAAATGGCGCGCTTGACGGCGGCGACCATCGTTGGCTCGCTTTTTGCGGAAACGCCGGCGAGTTTTTTTCCGTTATGGATGAGCAGACCGTCGTCGATGATGTAGCTGATCTGCAGCTCGTCTGCCAGCTCGGTGGCGTGGTGGCTTTTGCCAGTGCCGCTCGGGCCGACCAATGCATAGATTTCCATGATCTTCCTCCTTATCTGATCGGACGCTCGCCGCGAAAATACACATCCGGCGGCAGAATTTCCGCTGAAAACGCGCGCACATCGGCGCCTTCAGCGATGGCACGCTGCATGACGCGTGCAAATTCCGGATCGTTTTCCGCATTGAAGCCAACATCCACAACAGGCTGTCCCATCGTCACGAAAAACACGCCGACATTCCAGCCTTCTTCGCGGAGCGCCAGCAATTCCTCAACGTGGCGACGTCCGCGCGTGGTCGGCGCGTCTGGAAACAGAGCGTGACCGTCAATAACATAATTAACGGATTTCACCTCCAAAAGCCAACGCTCGCCACTCTCCAAAGTGACGGCAAAATCAAAGCGGCTGTTGCCGATCTTTTTCTCGCGCTCGATGTGCGTCCAATCCTGGAAACCGGATATTTTGTCCTTGCTCAGCCATTCGCGCATAAAATCGTTGGCCCAGGCGGCCGCCAGACACACCCAGCTGCCGCCGTGATCGACCGCGAGCAGGTCCCAGGCTGTTTTGCGCGCAGGATTTT
>ENA-OQCL01000290-OQCL01000290.1-human-gut-metagenome-genome-assembly--contig:-NODE-290-length-25879-cov-5.628184_pt1 | contig 25879 bp, 27 predicted proteins | sample MGYA00242502_ERZ504586 | MGnify/ENA primary metagenome ERZ504586 (study PRJEB26092, sample SAMD00036316) | human gut metagenome | host: Homo sapiens | study: EMG produced TPA metagenomics assembly of... | reverse complement strand
GTATATCTTCTCGAAAACCAACGACTTGCATGCGTTGAAGTCATTTGCAAAAATATGTACAAATTGAATGCCCCGGATGAAATGATTCTGATGTCAGCGCATTCTTTCAATTGACAGCAAAAAAAGCAGCAAAGCCTACGGTTCAATATTTGAGTAACCAGCAAACCGATATTCTAATGGAACAGCCTGATATTTCCACGCCAAAAGGTCGCAGAGACTTGGCGATGATTCTTCTCCTTTACGATTCAGCTGCACGAGTTCAGGAACTTTGCGATTTAAGAATCTGCGATATCCGAATAGATTCACTACCGGTTGTACATTTATTAGGGAAGGGGCGAAAAAGTCGAGATGTTCCGCTTACCAAACCGTGTGCACAGGTATTGCGCCAATACATTTGTGAGAACCATCTTGATATACCAGAACGCCGCAATGACCAGCTGTTTACAAATCCGCAAGGAAAAAAGTTGACTCGCAGCGGTGTTTCCTACGTGCTAGCAAAATATAGCCACAAAGCAAATACTGCGGTGGATTCATTTTTTCCGCAGATTACACCGCATTGTCTCCGGCATTCTAAAGCAATGCATCTTGTTGAGGCAGGCAAAAATCTCATTTATATTCGTGACTTTTTAGGGCACGAATCTATTGAGACAACACAGGTTTACGCAAAAGCTAATCCCGAAGCCCGGCGCAAGGCATTAGAAACAATGGACACGAGGATGAATACGCCTGCCATGCCGGATTGGAACGACGACCCTGACTTAAAGGCGTTTTTAAAGACCTTGTAGAAAATTATGCTGAGATTTCTGGTGAACAGTCTCGAAGTAACGTCTGTTCTAAAAGATTCTCAGCATAACTTTTTTCTGCGCATAAAAGGCGTTATGTTGAGCTCAACATAATGCCTTGAACCTGCATTCTGTGTTCTACCATGGCACAGTCGAGTGGCGGCTGTTCAACTCCACGCTGCACGCAGGCGAAGTCAAAGCCAACATCATTCTGGCTATGGCAATCTCGGCGCAGGGCATCAACCAGAAGTACACGCAGTTCCGGAAAACGCCCATCGGGGATAATCCGGCGTTCACCTTCCGCACCTTTCTGCTGCGGCTGGGGCTGATTGGTCCTGAGTACAAAAATGTTCGGATGCACCTGCTGAAAAATCTGCCCGGTGACAAGGCGTGGCGGCACGACAAGTCGCTGTATCCCAGCAATCAACCACGGCTTCATACAGATGAGGTCAGATAAGGAGAAACCCAATGTCTCGAAAAGAATACTTTGCCTATGGTTCCAATCTGAATTTTGAGCAGATGGCTTACCGCTGCCCGGAGGCAACCGCCGTGGGTATCGCCAAGTTGGAGGGCTATGAGCTGGCGTTCCGGCGCGGCTACCTGACGATTTTGCCCAAAGAGGGCGCAAGCGTTGAAGGGCTGATCTGGTCTGTCACTGACCACGACGAATCACAGCTTGACTGTTATGAAGGCTACCCGACATTCTATGACAAGGAAACCATGACGGTTACGGATGCAGACGGCACGCCGCATGAAATCATGGTTTACACGATGAACGAGCCTTACCGCGACCAGTTGCTCCCGGTCAGCAGCCGCTACAATGCGGTTGTTTTGCAGGGGTGTCTGGATGCCGGTATTTCTCCGCAGCAGTTCTATGATGCTGACGAAAAATACAGAAAAGCCTACAAGGCCAGAGCCGCGCCGGTCCCTAAGAAACACGCTCCCGAACGCTAACCAAGCCCGCTGCAACCCGCAGCGGGCTTTTTCTTTTGCAACAAAAGGAGAACCAGTATGAAAAACAAACACAGAATAAAGCAGGGATTGTCGCTGCTGCTGGCGGGCGCACTGGCGTTTACCAATGTTGGCGCAGCGCTGCCCGCCTTTGCAGAGGATGCCCCTGCCACGCCGGAGACAGCTTCAGCGGCCACACCGGAAACCGCTGAAGCCAATGTCCCGACACCGAATCTTTCGCAGATTACTGAAAATCTGTACGACGATCTGCCGGACGCGCCTACCGGCAGTTACCTTGGCAGCATGGGTCTGCCCGTGGCAACCGGCGAGACAAAAATCGGTATCTCCGCGTGGGTTTCCGACCTGTATGACGGCGTAGATGCCCATATGGATGCCGATGCGCTGAACGCAGATGAGAACACGGTCACAATCGGCAAAACTCCCGGTACAGACTATGCCATTGTTCCACTGCTGGCGCAGGTCGAATACCCGGCAGACGGTGCAGTATCTGAAATCATACTGCCGGACGGTGTCGAGCTTTTAAGCTACCGCTCCACCGATTATGAGCCTATCCCGGCAGACGAGCAGGAGCAGGTTGAAATCCTGCACCAGACATACTCGGAGCAGTCGGCAGCAGCAACCGGTTTGTATGTGAAAGCCTCTGCCGATTTTACGGCGCAGCTGGTCTATACGGATTCGGACGGCAGTTCGCAGTCAAAATCTATTCATGTACAGATCAGCGAGGATGCTGCACCTACACAGATGTATGCCGACACCGGTGATGACGGCATTGCCGCCTATGCTGCAGGACCGACTCCGCCGTATGCCACCGGCAAAATCACAAGCATCGCCAAAGAGGGCGGCACATGGCTCATTTGGTTCAACGGTCAGGAAGCCTACTGCTGCAGCCACGGCCTGAACGGCCAGCCCAAGGGCTGCCCCACCTACAGCTTCTCTCATGTATCCCGCCTTGAACCCGGCCAGTATACCCCCGGCAACCACTATGCAAACCAGGTCAACATCTGGGGCGGTCTTGGCCAGCTGAGTCTGGATATGCTGGATGACCGTCCTGTTGTGGCAAGCCTTGAAGATGATCCTGAAGGCTGTGAAAAACAGCCGGACATCCTTGGCAGCCTTTACGATGAAACCCAGCAGTGGATCATGGAAAACTATCCCGACAGCTACGCGGCGCAGACCTATATTGCTGCTGCGGAAGAACTCGTAAACGGTACAGATGAGCAGTCCGGGGAAAACGGTTACTACACCTACATCTATAACCCGCCCGCAGGGTATGCGTGGCAGGTTGTGGCACTGGTCGGTGAAGAAATTGCGGGCGGCACTGAGATCCCGGATGTGCCGAGTGTTCCGGAACCGAAGTATTATTCCGCTGCGTGGACAGCTCCTGCGCAAAGTGCCAGCGGCAGCTTTGATCTGACATTCACTGTCAACACCGACAAGGTTCAGCTGAACACGCTGGAAAGGGTGGACGGGGCGGTCATTACCGTTACGCCCAGCCGGACCGGCGGTAGCGTGGACGGCGGCAGCTGGCAGATAACCCCTGCCGGGGCACAAACCATTACCACAGGCGGTCACACACAGGACGATACCTACCACCTGAACGGCGGCGACGGTTCTGCCACATGGACGGTTCACTACGAGGTGTCCAAGACCAGCACCAGTACGCTCAGCGGGCAGGAAGGACCGTTCGCCAGCCAAGCCGAAGCGGATGCCGCTGCCGAAGCCGCCAAGAATGCAGCCATCGGGCAGCTGCAGAACGAAGCGCAGGGCATGGTAGATGCCGCTATTGCCTCGGCGCGGGCGCAGCTTGCGAATATTACATTCAGCTACGATGAAATCACCATCCCGCATGGCTTTGATTCAACGCCCGGCGCGCTGGGCAGCCACCAGACTATTACTGTTCCGGCTAATAGTTCCAATGACTATAAAATGCAGAACGATGAATGGTCGGTAAAAGTCAGCATCGACAAAATCGACAGCGAAACCAAGCAGCGCATCAAGGGCGATGCCGAGTTTAAGATTTTTGAGTGGGATACCGTAAATCAGCGGTATATTCCATTCGGCGGTTACAACCAGTACAAGGTTGAGCGTCAGTCGGACGGCACATACAAGGTTATAAACCACAGCAGCTATGCCAATGGCTCGGATAACCTCTATTACACCCAGCGCAACGAGGGCAAGTTCGTTATCGTGGAGAGCCGTGCACCCAGCGGGTACTACGGCGACTGGACGGATGTAACCAAACCCGGCACGGCAGGCTCTGTGCTGGGCAAGCGGGCGTATGTCTTTGAAATTACCAAAGCGCAGGACGGTCAGACGATTTGGCTGGGCAACGCCGATTATAACGCCGACATTACCACGACCAACAGCGGCGGCACGCTCATCGACACCGGCGAGGGTGTGGTCACCATCACCTTTGGCAGCCGCAATGCAGATAAGACCTACGCCACAGACCCCACGGGCATTGCCAACAACGAAAATTCCTACACCATGCATGCCAATGCCGATAAGATGCAGAATGACCGTGTCCTTGGTAATATCACGCTCTCCAAAGTAGACTTGGACGCCGCGCGGTATCTGGCTGCGGGCAGCAACGGAGATACTACGCTGGAAGGTGCTGTGTACGATCTGTACGCCGCTGAGAATATCACGCAGCCGGACGGCGTGACCGGCATTGTGGACTATAGCAAAATCACCGATGCCAACGGACAACCTATCTGGCACACCACTGTCCTCACCAACGGCGGCTGGGATACGGATTATTTACCCATTTTGCAGAAAGACCGGCTGGTAGCCTCTGCGAAAATCACAGACGGAAAGCTGGCTTTTGCCAACCTGTATATGGGCAGATATTACCTTGTGGAACGCGCCACAGGGCTGGTGCTGCCCATCGACGGAAACGGAAAGCTGTATATTACCGGAAAGTATCCGCAACTAAACAAGAAGCTGGAACGCACCGGAAAGTATGCAAATCTCGCTGTGGATAGCGGCGAATATAAGGATTACATCTACAAAAACCAGTATTCCGCTGTTTCCGAAAGCCGCAAGCTGGACGGCAGCAAGGCGTGGGATGGCTATTATCTGTCTTATGCCAAGGGCTACCTCTGCGATGAGGTCAACCATTACAAAACCCTGACCTATGCAGATGAATCGACCTACCACATCCACGCCGAGCAGGAGAGCCAAGATGAAGTCCTTAAATCTGGTTTCTCACTGAATAAGCTGGTCTCCACCACCGGTCAGCCCTCTCCGGCGCTGAAGTTGGAGGGTGCGGGCTTTACCGTTTATCGCATCTCTAAACTGAGCAAGGCGGCGCAGTTCAAGCAGAACCCGGATGGCAGCTACAATGCACAAAGCATTTTGGACGCCTACCGCAAGGATAACTACGATAATTTGACGCTCAAGTACGATTTCACCGCCGAAGGTCAGGCCATTGCCAATATGTTCGAGAGCAGTACCGATACGGTCAACGCCTATAACGCGACCTTGACCGCAGACGGCGACTATGCCAACGGCAGGGGCAACGGCTGGATACCCACGGATCAGCCTGCCGAATATAGGCTGGCAGAAATGTTCACGAACGATGAGGGCATTTTCCGCGTTGAGGGGCTGCCGTATGGGCAATACCTTATTGTCGAAACTACTATTCCGAAAGACATATTCCAGTGCGACCCGTTCATCGTGACAGTGGACGCCAATAGCCCGCAAAGTCGATTTACAGTTCCTGCGGGCAGCGTCACCACCGCCAGCAACAATTATATGACCTTTAACGTGCTGGACGAGGAACTGGAAGGTTATTTGCAGCTCATCAAGACCGACACAGAAACCGGCAAGGCGGTCAAAATCGCCAACACGGCCTTTGCCTTGTACAAATTAGATGACAAGGGTAATAAGACCCGCATTTCCATGATCGACCCCGCCAGCGGCAGCGCCACCAAGAAAACGGATGTGTTCTACACCGATGCAGACGGTCTTATGAAAACACCGGAAAAACTGCCGCTGGGCAGATACCTGATTGAGGAACTGCAAGGTCCGGAAGGCTATTTCAACGATCCTGCCTACTCGGTGGAATTTGAAATCAAGTCTGACCGCGTCTGGCAGGTCGTGGGCAATGCTACCAACGACATGGATGAGTACATCGTCACGGAGAAATACTGCAATCACGAAACACTCGGTCAGCTTACCATTCGTAAGCTGGGCAATGTGCTGACCGACTACCAAGATGGACAGTTCATCTACACGCAGGACAACCTTGCAGGCGCGGTGTACGAAATTCACGCTGCAGCCGACATTGCCACACCAGACCGCCAAGGCACTTATTGGTACAAAGACGGTGACCTCGTTGCCACCGTTACTACTGGCGCGGAGGGGCAGGTGGATGAAGTGAAATTCAGTCCCACCCGCACGCAGGCAACCTACGATTTCCTCACGGTCAGCCATGATGGCACCAAAGGCGAAGTGACTGTCACTCTGCCGCTGGGCAAGTACAGCATTACCGAGGTTCAAGCGCCGTATGGTTTTGTGCTGACCCAGCAGAGCTACACTGTGGAATTTGGCTGGGACAACCAGAAAAATGACATTGTGCTGGCAAAAACTATTGTCAGCCATGAACAGGACGGCGACAAGGAATGTTCGTACAGCATCGTGAACGTCAAGGACGCCTCGGATGCCCACAAGACCGGGCAGACGCTTGTGTTTGAAAACGCTCGTGTACTCCCCACGCCCGAAAAGCCCGGCGATAAGGTCAGCAAAATCGGTGTAGGCATTTACAAGCAAGATCGAGAGGCTCTGACCTATCTGCCCGGCGCGGTGTATGAACTCTACACCGTGGATGACATTTATTCCGCAGACGGTACAAAGCTGCTGGACGCCGGTGAAAAGCTGGCCACCGGCACTGCCACCAATGCCAACGGTTTCGCGTGGTTTGACGTGGATGTTCCCATCCGTTCTGAAAGCTATCCGGATTCCGGCAACAGCGGCAGATACCGCATTGTGGAAATCACCGCCCCTGCAGGTTACCTGCTGGACAGCACACCTGTGGATGTAGAGTTCACCTATGAAGGTCAGCAGATTGCATGGCAAATCGTAGATGGTACAAACACCAACCTGCGCACCAGTGTAGACATTTCCAAGCAGGACATCACTAACGGCAAGGAACTGCCCGGTGCAAAGCTGGAAATCCGTGATACTGACGGCAATCTGGTGGAGGGCTGGACTTCCACAAAAACGCCGCACACCGTGCGAGGTCTGGAGCTGGAAAAAGCGTACACCCTGACGGAAAAACGCGCCCCGGATGGTTACGCCGAAGCCGAAAGCATCGTGTTCAAGCTGGTGCAGGAAGGTACAGAGCAGGTCAATGAGGTGTATGTAAAAGCGGACGATGACTGGTCGAAAATGAATGGTTCAACCATTGTCATGCAGGACGCGCCGGTACTGGATATCGACAAGACCGACATTGCTGGTAATCTGCTGCCGGGCGCTACGCTGACGATCCGCGATGCAGACAGCGAAGTTATTGACACTTGGGTGACAGATTACAAAACCCATCGTGTTCCCATTTCAAATGATTTCCTCAAGCTGTCAGGCGAAGCCAAGGAGTACATCTACACCCTGACCGAGGATGCCGCCCCGGCCGGCTTTGAAATTGCCGAATCGGTGCAGTTCAAGGTACAGCAGGCAGACAAAAATGTTTGCCTGTTCGTCCGCGAAAATGCGGATGCCGAATGGGTGCGCGCCGACAAACGGCTAATTCAGATGATCGATGAAGCCACACCCCGAGAGGACACGCCAACGCCAACCCCTGCTCCCACACCGCAGCCGACGCCCGCTGCAACCCCGGCGCCCACTCCTGTTCCCACGCCGGTTATTACGCCGCGCAAGATGCAGACCCTCCCGCAGACAGGAGATGGTTTCCCGCTGCTGGCTATTGTGGTCGTGTCCCTTGCATCTGCGACAGGGATCGTGCTGCTGACCGTTAAGCAGAAAAATGCGCTGAAAGAAACTTCTGATGAGGAGGACGCCGATGAAAGTGCTGATCGTTGAACCCGGAAAATACCCCCGCGAAGCCGACATTGAGCACACCCTTGAAGCCGAGCAGGCAGTTGTCGGCGGCACCATCGAGGCAGTGTACCCTTGGCGGGATAGCGCCTGTATCGTCTGTAATGACAACGGCATTGCAGAAAACCTGCCGCTGAACCGTACGCTGGGCGACTACGACATCATCCATGGCACGTTTTTCGTCTGCGGGCTGACCAGCAACGATTTTACTGACCTTACCCCGCAGCAGATGAAGCGCTACGAGGAACTGTACCACGACCCGCAGCTGTTTTTCCTGCTGGGCAAGACCCTGTGCGTGGAACACACCACGCCTGAAGAATACTCCCGTGTTATGACCCCGCCGTCGAACACAAAAGAATCCCCGGAGCGCTGATATGAATACTACCGTCCTAGCCCGCAGCCCGCCTGCGGGCTTTTTCCTTTGTCCGAAACTATCCAATAAGCAAGGAGAAGAACTAATGAACGACATTTTTGAAAACACCGAAACCATGCAGGAAAACGAGCATCCCCGTTTTTACACCGCAGAATCCGTTATGCGCGGTCATCCCGACAAGCTGTGCGACCTCATTGCCGACAGCGTGCTGGACGCCTGTCTGCAGCATGATCCCGCCAGCCGCGTGGCCTGTGAGGTAATGGCAACCCACGGTCACATTATCGTGGCGGGTGAAATCACGACCTCGGCCAAGCCCGACGTGTTCAACATCGTCCGCGACACCCTGCGGGATGTCGGCTATGACCCGAAAGCGTACCAGATCGACTGCTACATCCACGACCAAAGCCCCGACATTGCGGGCGCTGTCGAGCCGGAATTGGTTGAGGGAGAGGACGAGGACACCCTCGGTGCGGGCGATCAGGGCGTTATGGTCGGCTACGCCTGTAACGAAACACCCGAATACCTGCCGATGCCTGTGGTTGCCGCCCAGCGCCTTGTAACGCTGTTGGAAATCTCCCGCATGACCGGCGTTATCCCCGACATCGGCCCGGATGGCAAGGTGCAGGTCACGATGGAATACAACGGCGACACGCCCGTGCGCATCACCACGGTGGTCGTCTCTGTGCAGCACAAGGAGGACACCGACATCAATAAGCTGGCGGATTTGCTGGACGAATATGTGTTCCCGCTGGCCTTTGACGGTATGCCCGCCGACGACGCGGAAATCATCCTGAACCCCAGCGGTAAGTTTGTGCAGGGCGGTCCGGATGCCGATACCGGCTTGACCGGGCGCAAGCTCATGGTGGACAGTTACGGCACATTTGCGCCCCACGGCGGCGGTGCGTTCAGCGGCAAGGATGCCACCAAGGTAGACCGCAGCGCCGCGTACATGGCGCGGTTTATTGCCAAAAATATCGTCGCGGCAGGCTTTGCCCAGCGCTGTCAGGTCACGCTGGCCTACGCCATCGGGGAGAAAGACCCCGTCATGGTGGATGTGAATACGTTCGGCACAGGCGGTCCCTGTGAGGATGACTGTTTGGCTGCAGCGGTGCGCAAGGCGTATGACTTGACCCCTGCGGGCATCATCAAGCAGTTGAACCTGCTGAACCCAATCTACTCCCGCACGGCGGCGGGTGGTCACTTCGGACGCGAGGATTTTCCGTGGGAAAATGTTGAACATATGAGCGACCTCGCCGCTTACATTGTGTAATTGCCGCGCGTCTGTAAAGAACAAATTGATGCCGCCAACCGGATGACGGCAATCGAGTTCCTGCGGAGGTACCGCCCCAATTCGCTGGTGAAAAGCAGTGCGCGGGGCGAGTACCAGCTTGCAGAACACGACAGTTTCAAAATCAACGGCGAATCCAGTGTGTGGCACTGGAAAAGCCGCGACATCGGCGGTAAGTCGGCGCTGAAATATTTGATTTTTGTCGAAGGTGTGCCGTTTGTAGAGGCGGTGCAGCTGTTATGTGAGGAAAGCCCGACGTACATCCCCGTGCAGCATGAAGCGGTGGAGCGCGAGCGTCCGCTGTTTCGTCTGCCGAACCCCGCGCTGAATAATGACCGCGTAACGCAGTATTTGCTGGGGCGCGGCATCTCACTGCCCACGATTTGCTACTGCATTGAGAGAAAAATTCTGTACGAAAGTGCAGAATATCACAACTGCGTTTTCTTGGGCAAAGACCCGCAGGGCGTGCCGAAATATGCGGCTCTGCGCGGTATTTATGACTATGGGAAACCGTTCAAGCGCGAGGCTCCCGGCAGTCAGAAGCAGTACGGATTCTGCATCCCGCCGATGCAGCCCGGCACTACCGTGGCCGTGTTTGAAGCCGCCATAGATGCCATGGCCGAGATGACGCTCTGCGGGGATGCTGCGGACAAGTACCGTCTGTCACTGGGCGGGGTCTCGTCCTCCGGCAAAGAGCCGCTGGCCTTGCGGGAATTTCTGCGCCAGCACCCGGAGATCACCACGATAGAACTGCGGCTGGACAACGATGCCAAAGGACGCATGGCGAGTGTCAACATTCAGAACCTTTACCGAGAAAAGTATCAAGTTTGCGACCTGCCGCCCGACATCGAGAATGGAGATTACGCTGATATGGCAAAAAACAACCTGATGGCAAGGACTGCCGCCCACCGCGCAGTTTGCCGATAGAGAGAGATCAACATGAAAGTCAGAAATCGTTCGCCCACTTATAGGGCATAAACAGGAGGTAAATCGTTATGGCTGTGTTCCGTGTACAAAAGACGCAAAATTATACCATTATGTCCAACCATCATCTGCGCAACAAGGCTCTTTCGCTCAAGGCGAAGGGGCTTTTATCTTTGATGCTGTCTCTGCCCGAAGATTGGGATTATACCACGCGAGGGCTGGCATCCATCTGCAAAGAGGGTGTGGACAGCGTGTGCGCCACCGTGCGCGAGTTAGAAGCAGCAGGTTATATTATCCGCCGCCGCATCCGCGACAAGAACGGTCAGATGCGCGGTATGGAGTACACCGTGCTGGAGGAGCCGCAGCCCCCGGAACAGGGTCCCGCAGAAGCTGCGCCTAAGTGTGCCCAACCAAAACAGGCAAAGCCTAAACGGGAAAAACCTGTACAGGAAAATCCTGCACAATTAAATACTAAAGAAATAAATAAAGAAGAAACAAATAACGTATCGAATCCTATCCGCGCGGCGGGCCAGCGGACAGAGTACCGCGCCCTGCTGCTGAAAAATATCGAGTATCCGATTTTGGCGCAGAATAACCCGATGGATACGATGCGATTGGATGAACTGGTGGAGTTGATGCTGGATGTGGTTTGTTCCAAACGGGCTACTATCCGTATCGCTGGCGAAAATATGCCTGCAGAGGTAGTAAAATCCAGATTTCTCAAGCTGAACGCAGAACATATCCAGTATGTTCTGGATTGCCTCAAGGACAACCCGCCCCGCATCCGAAACATCAAGCAATACTTACTGGCGGCGCTCTACAATGCGCCGCTGACGATAGAAAACTACTATGCCGCGCAGATCGACCACGACCTGTGCGGCGGAAAGAGGTGACATGATTTGCAGATGAAATTTTATTCTCCGCTGACTGCGGACTTTTTCCCAAATGAACCTGACTATGAGGACGAGTTCTACGACGAGTATGAGGGTTGCCCGCTGGACGGTCATGACCTGCTGCTGTATGCCGATGCTGTTGATGAGGCCGTGAAAAAGGACATTGCAGATTTCAACGGCGACCTGATGCAGTATTACCACGAGGACGATTCCGTCCGCAGCAAGGTGGTAAGTGCTGTGCCGTCTGTGGAAATTTGCGGCAACAAACTGTGCGGGTGTCTGACCGTGGAACTGAAAGAACCTCTGCTCGATGATGAGCAGACCGTCCTGTGCAACTACATTTCCGGTCAGTACAGCGACGGCTGGGGCGAGGGCTTTGAGCAGCGGGAAATCGATGTTGGGGACGGCAAGCTGTATGTCCATTTCTGGCAGGATCACGATTTTGAACTGAAACGCGATGTGCCGGATATGACCGAGTTCAAAAAACTGTTGAACCGCCCGAAGAAGCCCAAAATGCAGCTGATTGGGCAGGACGGCAACAATTTTTGCCATCATGGGTCGAGCCTCGCGCCTGCTAAAAAATGCCGGGCAGTGCGATAAGGCCAAGGAAATGTGCAATAGGGTCACCGCCAGCAAGAGCTATGCGGAGGCGCTTGGCATTATTTCCGAGTATGTGGAAACCGAACTGTCGCCCAGCCCCACGCCCAAGCATGACCGGGGTGATGCCAGATGAAGAAATACGAGATCACAGACATTGCCCATCCCGATAGCCCGAACCTGCACCGCATCCGCGCGACGCAGGATCTGACCGAGGATGTCCTTGCGGGGATGCTCGGCGGCTATGTGGAAAGCTGCGATAACCTCGACCAAGAGGGTCGCGCATGGATTTCGGAGGATGCCATCGCCTGTGAAAATGCAGTTGTCTGCGGTTATGCCGTGATTCGGCAGGATGAGCAAACCTTGTGCGCACCGATCATTGACGGCAGCACCCGCATCTATGGCGAAATTTCCGGCAATGTAGTCTGCCGCGGCAATGCCGTTGTTCTGCCCGGTACCAAGCTCGACAACAGGACGCAGGACTGCTTTGTACTCGAAGATGACCGTGTTTCTGTGCAGACAGCCAGCCGCACACCGCCCCCGAAAGAACCCCGTACCCATGATTTCGAACGATAAGAAAGAAGGATGCCTTTGACGAACACTCCCGAAACGCTCAACATTCTCGACCCTGATTTCCGGATGCCCGAACACTGCGGCGGTGACCGCTGGTCGATCTTGCACGGAGATTCCCTGCAGATACTCCGCCAGTTTGAGCCGAACAGCTTCGATGCCATCATCACCGACCCGCCTTACGCCAGCGGCGGCAGCAACCAGACCACCAAGAACCGCAGCACCAGCGAAAAGTACAGCAGCATGAGCAAAGAAAAGGCGCTGCCCGACTTTGACAGCGACCAGATGGATCAGCTGAGTTGGATGTTCTGGACGGCGGCATGGCTGCAGGATGCCCGCCGCATTGCCAAGCCCGGCGCGCCTGTCTGCCTGTTCATCGATTGGCGGCAGCTACCCGCTATGACGCTGGCTTTGCAGTGGGCGGGCTGGACCTGGCGCGGTGTAGCCGTGTGGGATAAAGTCGCCAGCCGCCCACAGAAAGGACGCTTCCGCCAGCAGTCTGAGTACATCGTGTGGGGGTCCAACGGCAAAATGCCGCTTGAGAGAAATGTTGGGTGTCTGCCGGGCGTGTTCCGTTACCCGAATCCCCAGAACCGCATCCATGTCACCGAAAAGCCCTTGCAGCTTATGCGGGATGTGGTGCAGATCTGCGAGCCGGGCGGGCGCATCCTTGACCCCTTTGCCGGGGCGGGCACCACCGTGCTGGCCGCTGTGCAGGAAGGCTATGAGGCTGTCGGCATTGAGATGTCGGACGCCTACTTCCAACGCAGCACTGAACGGCTGAAAACTGCCCTTGAATCCGAAGTGAATCAGAACTGATTCACTTTTGACCGCCAACTTAAAAATAGTGAATCAAATTTGATTCACTCCCGAAATTCAGAAAGGAAACACGAAAATGAAACGACCTTGGGCTTTTATCTGCGCCAGCGAGGGCGCAACCTCCAAACATCTCCGCAATTATTGCCGTGAAGTCTACCTGCTGGGCTACCTGCCGGTATGCCCCAAATTGCAGGACAGCCAGTATTTGGTGCTGGAAGATGCCGTGGAACGCAGCGAATACACCGCCATTGTGCGGGATAAGCTGCTGCGCTGCCCGATGCTGGTGGTCTGCAGCCGCAATCAGGATGCTACCACCAACGCGCAGATCGGTTTGGCACAGAAATACAACCGTATTGTCACAACCTTGGACGGTTTGAAGAAAGCCGTTTCTGAGGGTGACGACCTTGTGTCATGAACCGTTTTGCAGGGTGTCGTGTTTTGCTAGCATAGCGTTTGGATATCCAAACGCACTTTTGAGGTGATCCCCAAACCCCCGATATGCGCAGACGCGGCCATGTGATCCCGCTGCGATTAAATGAGCGTGAATATCGCTATCTTTGCGAACAAGTTGAAATGAGTGGTTTGCCGAGAGAAGAATACCTGCGCACGCTCATTGCAGGCAAAGCAATCCATGCGCGCCCCTGCACGCACCATGCCGATCTGCTCCGCAAGGTGGCAGGGCTGTGCAACAATGCAAATCAGCTTGCCCACCGTGCCAACAGTACCGGAACAGCAGGGCAGGGGAGTGTGGATGAAATGACCCGGCTAACCCAAGAGGTCTGGCGGGAAGTAAAAGAAAACTGGTAAAGGAGTCACTATGAAAAATGGCTTACACATCCGTGATCCCTGTGCGCCGCCTTGACCGCACAGTGGACTATGTACAGAACAAAGAAAAAACAACACCGAAATCTCTGGAAGAAGCTGTGGACTATGCAGCAAACCGGGATAAAACCGAATCAGCCTGTTTTGAAACGGGACTGGGCTGCACAACCACCAGCGCCTTTGAAGATATGCGATTGAATACGCTTCGCTGGCACAAAGAAACCGGTGTGCAGGGATACCATCTTGTCCAGAGTTTTGCAGAAGGGGAGGTGACTCCAGAACTGGCGCACCAGATCGGTGTCGAGTTTGCTGAGCAGCTACTGCATGGGAAATACCAAGCAATTGTGACAACGCATTTGAACACTAAGCATTACCACAACCACATTGTATGGAGCGCCGTCAGCTTGGAGGATGGGAAAAAGTACCACAGCAACAGTAAAAGTTACTATACCGAAGTACGCGCCCTTTCAGACGCGCTCTGCCAAAAGTATGGGCTTTCCATCATTGAAACACCGGAATCGCTGCGAGGAAAGCGGCAATACGAAAAGTGGAAGGCCGAGGAAAACAACCAGCCTACATGGCGCACTGCCATCCGGCAGGATGTGGACGAAGCAATTCAACAAAGCCTTACATGGCGGCAATTTCTTACTGTGCTGGACCGCAAAGGCTATGAAGTCCGATTGGGACGCAAGTATCCCGTTTTGCGTCCGCCCGGAAAAGAGCGCTTTGTTCGCTTCAAAACGCTGGGCAAGCGTTACACGCCAGAAGCCATCCAGACGCGCATCCTATATCCACAAAACTATCGCCCGTATGTGGAAAAAGCTCCTTCCGTTCAACATGGCCGTCTGCACAGCGGGAAGAAGCCCCATCGCAAGCTGACCGGGCTGCGGGCGTTGTATTATCGCTATCTATACGAATTGGGTGCGCTCCCTCGCAAGCCGCGCCGCCCCAGCTATGTCGTGCGGCAGGATGCCTATAAGCTGGATCAGAGAATCCGGCAGATGGAATTCTTATCCAAGCACAACATTGACACGCTGGCACAGCTGGAAACCTACCGACAAGCCAAGCTGGGTGAAATTGTCCAGCTCACTGCAGAAAGAAAATCGCTGTATAAAACAAACCCGGACAGCCCACGCATCCAGCAAGTCAACACAGCCCTAAAGCAGCTTCGCCAAGAAGAACGCTTCTGCCGTAAAATCGCAGAACACTCCCTAGAGGTGCAGCAACACCTCACCGAAGCTCGCCGTGACCGTGCTGAACAACAACAGCGCGAACAGGAACACGAGCGTGACCGCCGCCCTAACATTGATTTGACACTATAATCTTGAAAGGAAGGATGCCTATGAAATACCCCAACAAAGACTACATCGAACACCTGCGCCGCAAGTACCCGCCCGGCACGCGGCTGCAACTCAGCTGTATGGAAGATGAGATGGCCGTGCCTCCCGGCTCTATAGGAACCGTTGATTTCATCGATGATGCCGGACAAATCCACATGAATTGGGACTGCGGGCGCAGTCTTGCCCTCATCCCCGGCGTGGACTCGTTCAGCCGCTTGCCCTCGCCCGAAGAAAAGGCCGGTGATGCCAGATGAATTACAGCTCTGAACCCGCAGACCAGGTCGTCCGCTACTCGCTGGAGGGTGCAGAGTTTGCCCTGCGCATCTCCGGCACCGCTGCGAAAAATTTCTTTATTTTCGCACAGGCAGTGCTGCACGACAGCAAAAAGACCCACGGCAAAACGCACCTAATTCGTTTGCTGAAAGAGCAGAAGCCGCTGAAATTTTTCACGGTAGACAAAGACCGTATGCATGATTTTGCCCGCGCTGCCAAAGCGCATGGGCTGCTGTTCTGTCCTATCCGCGACAAAATGGACCCCGATCACATTGAGATCGCCATTTTACAGGATGATGCCTCCAAAGCCAACCGCATCATCGATAAGCTGCAACTGGCTATTGTGGACACCGGCACGGCAGAACTTATCGACACTGTGCAGCAGGAGCGCGGCGGGTCTGCCCCGGAGACAGAGCGCGTCCAAACCGAGGATGGTGCGGTAGATTTTGAGGTCGGCGCAGACGAGGAACAGTTCAACATGGTTTTTCCGCAGGGCTCGGAGAACGCCAGTCCGTCCGAGCCTTTCTCCGACAGCAGCAAATCTTTTGCAAACTCGCCGTCGCCGCGCGCCGATCAGCTTCGGGCCAAGGGTGAGCGCCCCAGCGTGCGCATGGAATTAAGCGACATTACTACCTACCTGCGCCGCAAGGTTGAGCCGCCCAAAGACCGAATGCCGAGGATGCCCATAAAAATCAAGCGAAAGGAGAAAACACTGTAAATGGACCTGAATAAATATCTCAACAACGCCGCGCCGTCAGAACCGCAGTATTCTAAGGAAGAATACGCTGCCATGAAGAAAACCGAGCGTGAAGCGGTTTGGGTGCAGGTGGATGCCCGCATGGGTGAGGTGCTGGCAGATGCCTCGACCTTGCAGGGATTTCTCGACTTTATGTCGCAATGCCGCAACTCGCTGCCGAACCAGCTTCTGCTGTCCGGGCAGAACGCCGACATCACGGATGCCCGCACATTCCAGCAATGGAAGGATGCCGGAAGGCATATCCGTACCGGCGAGGAAGGTTATACGGCCATTGTGGGGCAGGTGTACGAGAATAACGGCCGAAAGGCTTCCGGGTATAATATCGGCAAGGTGTTCGACATCACCCAGACGCGCGGCAGACCTGTGCCACCGCCCGCTAACTACCAAGTGGATGAACTGGTCGCCGCGGCCATCGAGAGCAGCCCGGTGCCGATTCAAATCTCGGACAGTCTGCCGGACGGCATCCAAGCGCAGTATGTTCCCAAGAACCGCACGATTTATGTCCGCAACGGCATGGATGCAGGCACGACGCTGTGCGCCATCGTTCGGGAGTGCGCACAGGCAGATTTTCACAAGGATTACACCTACAACCGCCAAGCCTACGCTGCGCCGAGTTACTGTGCCGCCTACATGGTCGCGCATCGGTATGGGCTTGACACCGCCGCTTTCAACTTTGACCGCGTGGTTGCCTTGTACGGCAATCTGGGCAAAGAACAGCAGCGGGGCTTTCTGACGGATGTGAACATCGTTGGTGGTGGGCTGCTGCGCAGTCTGAGTCGCACGCTGGCTGTACAGTCCCGCGAACCGCACACCGCAGAATACGCTGTTGCCGTGCCGTCTGCCAAGAAGCAATCTCGCCAGCGGGAGCGCGGCTGATTGTTTTCCGTTTGTTTTCAAATGACGGATAGCTATTGCGGCGGTTCTATGATATGCTGTGAGCAAAGGATGGTGAAAAACAATGACAGAACGTAAGGTTAAACTTGACCGTGCCAACAAAAGCATCCTGCTCCGGGCGCTGGGTGATGTCTACTACGGCCAGCGCGCCCACGGCGGCAGCACCGAAGTAACTGGGCGGCTGATCCTTCGAGTGAACGATCTGCCCGCAGGCGGCAAACTGACGCTGACGGCGGCAGAGTATCGGCTGGCAAAAGCAGCGCTCAACCAGCTGCGTACCCAGCGCTTGGCTGAGGGCGGCTATACCGATGCCGTGGATGACGCGCTGGCGCGGTTGCTCCACGCCCACACCCCGCTGCTGCTCTGGTGAAGAAGATGCAGAACTGGCAAGAAAACATTCCTATGACGAAAGATAAGTTTTGGGAGGTCATCAACAACGCCAGAGCCATAGCACCGGCGTTGGAAGGCGAACCGCTGCGGGAATCCCTGTACAAGCAGCTTTTGACGCTGTTCCCGGATGAATTAGTCGGCTTCGACTGCGCGTGGCAGGAATACCGCAGGATAGCAAACAGCCCGCAGTTGATTGCCTCGGCCTGTATCATCAACGGCGGTACCTCGGATGACCGATTCGACTATTTCAAAAATTGGCTGATTCTGCAAGGACAGTATGTCTTTCGACAGGCGCTGAAAGACCCTGATGCGCTTGCTGAGTTCAAGATTCCGTTTGACGACACTGAATGGGAAGATTGTGGGTATCTGACAAGCCTTGCCTTTGTGGGCAGAGCCTTGCCTACCTATTTTGCGCAGGAGGGCATTGCCAAGGAACTGCGCCGAAAATACCCCGCACTACTGCAAGCCCCCGGAGCGCTGGACGTCGAAATCATGCGTGTGCTGCTTTATCCGAACCGTGAGCAGGAGCAGGCTTTTGACCGCTACCTGCTCGGCCTTGAAGTACAGCACTACATCGACATCAGCGGGCTGGACAGCTACGATAAGTTTTATCTGGAACACATTTCATGCAGGTGGGAGTGGGATTATCTGAGAGAAAGTATCCGCGAGGAAACGCCCCAACCACGGCAAGGAAAGCTAAGCCCTGACATTGCCAGCACTCTGCCCAAACTTTGGAAGAAGCGGCTGGCGTGGGATGCGGAACAGCGAACGCGCCCGCACCATCGCGGTGAGGAAAGGTAGTCCACCACGCCGGAAAGAAAGAATCCTTGGTGGGTCTGGCTGCTGCCGCTGCCCGTTGTGTGGTGGGCGGCGCTGGCGGTGGCTTGCCGCTGGCAGCCGGGCATGAAAATAGCGGCTCTGTTGGATGCGCTGAACAGCGCACTGGCAGAGCCGTATGCGTTGGCGTGGGTCAGCGACAGCCCGCGATTTTTGCTGGTGTTTACAGTGATTTATGCGGTAGCGGTTATCGTGGCAGTTACCGATCAGAAGAACACCCGCCCCGGCGCGGAGCATGGCTCGGCGGCATGGGGCGATGTGTTCCGCTTGAATAAGTTCTACATGGACAAGCGAGGACCGAACCTGTTACTGACGCAACATTTCCACATCGGAATCGACGGCTATAAGCATAAGCACAACACCAACATCCTTATCGTCGGTGGCTCCGGCGCAGGCAAGACGCGCACCTATGGTGTGCCGAATGTACTGGAATGTGCCTGCTCTATGGTAATCACTGACCCTAAGTCGGAAATTTTGCGTAAGACCGGGAATTTGTTGAAGCGAAAAGGGTATGAGGTTATCGTTTTTGACCTCATAAACCCTGCCGCATCGTTTTGTTACAACCCGTTTGTGTATGTACATGATGACCGTGAAGTGCTGACCTTGATTGAAAATCTGATTCAAAATACCACGCCATCACATTCAAAAAGCAGCGACCCTTTCTGGGAGAAATCCGAAACCGCCCTGCTGCAAGCCCTCATGCTGTACCTGCTGCACGAGGCCCCGCCCGAAGAACAAAACTTCTCGATGGTCATGGAAATGATTGCGGCGGCCGAGGTCCATGAGGATGATGACAACTACCAATCCCCGTTGGACATCCTGTTCGAGCGCTTGGAAATGCGCGAACCCGACAGCATTGCTTGCAAACAATATCGCATCTTTAAGCAGGCGGCAGGCAAAACGGCGAAGTCGATTTTGGTAAGTGTAGGTGTGCGCCTTGCCGCATTCAACCTGCCGTCTATCGCCAAACTGACGATGACGGATGAACTGCATTTGCAGGAATTGGGCGAACGCAAAATCGCTTTGTTCTGCTGCATTCCGGATTCGGATAAGTCGCTGAATTATCTGGTCGGCATGATCTACACCCAACTCATCCAGACACTGTACCGACAGGCAGACCGCGTACACAAAGGACGCTTGCCTGTGCCTGTGCATTGTCTGATGGACGAGTACGCGAACATTTCCTTGCCGAAAGATACATTCCTGTCGGCGCTGGCCACTATGCGTTCCCGCGCTATTTTCTGCTCCATCATCGTGCAGAACATGGCGCAGCTGAAAGCCATGTACAAGGACGATTGGGAATCGCTGGTCGGTTTGTGCGACGAGTTCCTCTATCTCGGCGGTACCGAGAAAGAAACCCACAAGTACGTTTCGGAACTGCTGGGCAAGGAAACCATCTCCACGACCAGTTACAACCAAAGCAAAGGGCGCAGCGGCAGTTACAGCATCAACCACCAGCAGTCCGGGCGCGACCTTATGACCCCGGCAGCGAGGTGCGTCTGCTCGACAACAGCAAGTGCATCTTGTTCATCCGAGGGGAGCGACCCGTGATTGACCTGAAATATAATCTGCTCAAGCACCCGAATATCCGCTACACCGAGGACGGCGGCGCAGCCCCTTACGACTACACCGCTGCCGACAACGCGCTGGACGATCTGCCCGGTGCACCCGAAAATTATGAACTGCTGGATATGGACGATTTTCTGCCCGCCGAAGCGGCAGAAATGAAGCCTACCATACAAAGAATTCGGAGGTCTACATGAAGCTGAATCATAACAAAAAATCTGTGAAAATTTCTCTCAATTTGTTTGCGCTGTACGCCGTCATGGTGTGCGGCATTGTTTTTGCCCTGCCCGCCTTTGCCGCAGATGACCCGCTGGCCGTGGTGGAAAACCTCTCCACGTTCATCTTTTCGCTGATCCGTGCGGTGGGTCTTATCCTGCTGGGGTGGGGCATCGTGCAGGTCGGTTTGTCGTTGCAGAGCCACGACCCCAGCCAGCGCAGCCAAGGTTTCCTGACGCTGGCCGGTGGGCTGGTTATCACGTTTGCCAAGGAAATTCTCGACCTCATTACCGCGTGAGGATTGCGCCAAGAGGAAAGGCGGTGATGCCCTGTGGGTGAGTCATGGATCGTCAGCAACTTAAACGCCGCACTCTCCACATGGAATGACAAGCTGGCGGAAATCTGGTCACTGCTGACGGAAAGCCCGCAGACATTCAAGGGCGGACAGGTCTGGGGCGTAATGACTGGCATCCACGGTGCCTTACAGGCAATCGGCTATGGGCTGTTGGTGCTGTTTTTCGCTGTGGGCGTAATGAAAACCTGCGGCAGCTTTGTGGAAGTCAAAAAGCCCGAACACGCGCTCAAGCTGTTCATTCGCTTTGCGCTGGCAAAGGGGGCGGTAACCTACGGGTTGGAATTGATGCTGGCGGTGTTTTCCATTGTGCAGGGCATGGTGTCCACCATTATTACCCAATCGGGCAGCTCCGGGATGAGCAGCGTATCGCTGCCGCAGGAGTTGATCGACGCCATTAACAATGTGGGCTTTTGGGATAGCATCCCGCTGTGGGCGGTTACGCTGATCGGCGGGCTGTTGATTACGGTTTTATCTTTTACCATGATTCTCACGGTCTACGGCAGAATGTTCAGCCTGTGGATGTACGCCGCGATTGCGCCGATACCGCTGTCCACGTTTGCTGGTGAACCCACCAGCAGCGTGGGCAAAAACTTCATCCGCAGCTATGCGGGGGTCTGTTTGCAGGGCGTGGTGATTGCCTTGTCCTGCATTATTTTCTCCGCCATTTCGTCCAGCCCGCCCGCCGTGGATACCGGTGCATCTGTGGTGACGGCAGTGTGGACGTATGTTGGCGAGTTGGCATTTAACCTGCTAGTGCTGGTGGGAGCCATCAAGGGCTGTGACCGCATCGTTAAGGAAATTATGGGATTGTAAAGGGGTGTTGCCTTATCGAAATCAAAATACCGAAAGAAGTCCGCGACTACCACGAAAACATCTTTTTCGGGCTGAATACGCGGCAGTTTATTTGCTCGGTGCTGGCGGTCGGCGTGGCAGTAAGCATCTACTTTGCCTTGCAGCCGTATGTCGGCACCGAGGAAATCGGCTGGATGTGCATTCTGGGTGCCGCACCATTTGCCGCCTGCGGGTTCTTCACCTATCACGGCATGACCGCCGAACAGGTACTTTGGGCGTGGTTCAAGTCTGAAATCTTCTGCCCCAAGCGCCTTGTGTTCAAGTCCGACAGTTACTACTACGAAGCCATGCAGCCCGCCATCCGTGCGGGCATAAAGCGAAAGAGAGGTTTGCCTATGAAGAAAAACACCCATGACAGCGAGGAAACCGCTTGATTAAAACCCTGTCGAAAGCGCAGAAGATGGAACGCGAAAAGTTCCGTATTCCGCGCAGTGTACAGGACGCCATCCCCATCCGCAGAATCTTTGCGGATGGGATTTTCCAAGTCGGCAACCAGTATTCCAAAACATGGTCGTTTACCGACATCAACTACGCCATCGCCAGCAAAGAGGACAAAACATCCATGTTTCTCGACTATTCGGAACTGCTGAACGCCTTCGATTCCGGCGCGTCTGCGAAGATTACCATCTACAACCGCCGCATCAATAAGGCCGAGTTTGAGCGCAGCGTCCTGCTGCCGGACAAGGATGATGGTCTGGACGAATATCGCCACGAATTCAACCGGATGCTGACCGCACAGGTTACCGGCACCAGCAACAGCATTGTGCGGGAGCGCTATCTGACCGTGAGCGTGGTAAAGCGCAATGCAGACGAGGCCCGCAGTTATTTCTCCCGCGTCGGCACGGATCTGGTGACGCACCTTGCCCAGCTTTCCTCGGTGGCAACCGAACTGACACTGACCGAGCGTTTGCACATTTTCCGCGATTTTTTCAAGGCAGGGGAACAGGCTGCGGCGGAGTTCAATATCCACGAACACGCCAAGCGCGGGCAGCATTTCAAGGATTGGTTCTGCCCCGACAGCATGGAGTTCGCCGCCGACCATTTCAAGCTGGACGCACGGTATGGCAGGGTGCTGTATTTGCAGGACTATGCCAGCTACATCAAGGACAGCTTTGTGTCGGAACTCTGCGACCTTGACCGCGACTTGATGCTGTCCATCGATATCCTGCCGGTGCCTACGGATGAGGCCGCCCGCCAGCTGCAAAGTACACTGCTGGGCGTGGAAACGAATGTCGCCAACTGGCAGCGCCGCCAGAACGCCAACAATAATTTTACCGCGACCATTCCCTACGACATGGAATTGCAGCGCAAGGAAACCAAAGAAATGCTGGACGACCTGACGACCCGCGACCAGCGGATGATGTTCGGGCTGGTGACGCTGGTGCATCTGGCTGACAGCAAAGAGCAGCTCGACAGCGACACCGAAACGCTCTACTCCACGGCGCGCAAGCACCTGTGCCAGCTTTCGACGCTGCGCTGGCAGCAGAAGGACGGGCTGGACACGGTGCTGCCTTACGGGCTGCGGAAAATCCAAGCCCTGCGCACGCTGACTACCGAAAGCACCGCCGTGCTGATTCCGTTCCGCGCGCAGGAGATCATGCAGGCGGGCGGCATCTACTACGGGCAGAACGCTGTTTCCAAAAAGCATGATTGTAGCCGACCGCCGCAAGCTCTTAAACGGGAACAGCTTCCGCCTTGGTGTTTCCGGTTCCGGCAAATCCTTCAGTGCCAAAGAAGAAATTGTGAGCATTGCGCTGTCAACCAATGATGATATCCTGATTCTGGACCCGGAGTCTGAATTTGGGGTTCTTGGTAGAAGCGCTTGGCGGGGAAATTTATTCGGATTTCCGCAGCCTCCAACACCCACCTGAACGCCCTTGATATGGACAAAGCCTACGGTGACGAGCGCAACCCGCTGATTGAAAAATTCAGAATTCATTCTCTCGCTGTTCGAGCAGTTAGTAGGGGCAGGCGGTGTGTCTGCCAAAGAGAAATCTATTCTGGACCGCTGCACCTATGATGTGTACCGGGAGTATATGGCAAACAATTATGAGGGTGCAGCTCCCACGCTGAAAGATCTGTACCATTCCCTCTTAAAGCAGCCGGAGCCGGAAGCCAGAGGGCTGGCGCTTTCCTCCGAGCTGTTTATCACCGGCAGTCTCAACACCTTTGCCCAGCACACCAATGTAGACACCAAAGCCCGCATCATCGCCTATGATATCCGTGAATTGGGCGAACAGCTCATGCCCCATCGGGGATGTTAGTCACCCTCGATGCGATTTTTCAACCGTGTGATCCAAAACTGGAAGAAAGGAAAAACCCACATGGGTATTTGCCGATGAGTTTTATCTGCTGTTTCGCTACCAGTACAGCGCCGATTTTTTCTACAAGCTGTGGAAGCGTATCCGAAAATATAACGGCCTTGTGACAGGGCTCACGCAGAATGTCGAGGAGCTGCTCCGTTCCGATACTGCCCGCCTGATGCTGGCAAACTCGGAGTTTTTGCTCCTTCTGAACCAGTCCTCCACCGACCGGGATGAACTGGCAAATCTGCTCCATATCTCGGACACCCAGCTTGGCTACATCACCAATGTATCTGCTGGCTGCGGTCTCATCCGCTGTGCTGGCAACATTGTACCGTTTGAAAACAGCTTCCCCCGCAATACCCGTCTGTACCAGCTGATGACCACCAAGCCGGACGAAGCACTGAGGGGGGTGTAAACCTATACATGAAACAACATCGCAGCAGGGAGCCTCCTTTGGCTCCCTGTATCTTTTTTAGGAGGTATGCCATTGAAAGAAATTAAGACCAAACCGGAAAATGGAAAACCAAGGCTTTTGGATAGTGCCGCCAAAGCCCCAAAAACCGCAATGAAGGATGCATGGCTGAAATCCAAGGAGAAAGCCGTATCGGAATTGAAGGGGACGCCTTTTGCCAGCCAGCAGGGAGAAACCTCCAACGCCCCCGCTAACAGCGCCGGAGATCAAATGCTGTCCGGTATCGAAACCACCGCAAAAAAGAGTGCCAACATTACCTATCGGGGCGGGAAAAAACTGGCGCAGACCACCGCTCGGAAAGTCAAAGAAAAAAGAGAAATTTCCCGTACCCTCTCGGAAGCGAAAAACGCTGGCAGCAAAGCAACGGAGATCACGAAGGATACCGCTTCTAAAATACGGACCAAAAATACCGCTGCCAAGGCGGTCAAAGGAAAACCTCAAAAAGCAGTAAAAACCGCCAGCCGTTCTATGAAAGGTGTGAAGAATAGCGCTAAAGGTATCAAAACTGCCCAGCGCTCGGCAAAGACTGCACAGCAGGCAGCCAAGACAGCGCAGGCCACTGCAAAAGCGGCACAAAAAGCCGCACAGGCCGCCAAGGCTACTGCGAAAGCAACAATTGCAGGAGTTAAAGCGGCGGTCCGTGTAACTATAGCAGCGGTTAAAGCAACCATTGCGGCTGTAAAGGGGTTGATTGCTGCCATCGCTGCCGGAGGTTGGGTAGCTGTAGTGATAATCTTGTTAATTTGTTTGATTGCCCTGATTGTCGGTTCCTGTTTCGGCTTATTTTTCGGTTCGGATTCTACGGGAACCGGCACCAGCGTTACGCAGGCTGTGACAACTTTAAACGGGGAATTTCAGGCACACATTCAAGAAATTGAAGATAGCAATAGCCATAATCGGGTGGAGTTTACTTCAAATGACGGAGTGCTTTCTATCAATTGGGAAGATGTTCTCGCTGTTTTTTCTGCCAAGGTGACCGGTGCGGAAGATGGCACTCAGGTGGCTTCTTTGGATGACACTCAAGTTCAGCAGATGCGGGATATTATGTGGGAGATGAATGCAGTGTCTTCCAGCACCCGTACCGAGAGCCATGAAGTGGAAGTTACCGAAGTAGACGAGGATGGAAAAGAAACTACCCGCACCGAAACGGTAACGGAAACCATTCTGGAAATCTCTCTAACACATAAAACAGCGGAGGAAATGGCGCAGCAGTACAATTTCAATGCAAGGCAGAACGAATACCTTGCCTTAATGTCGGAGCCAGAAAATCAGAATTTGTGGGCAGAACTGCTGGGTGGTTTTAACAGCGGCGGTGGTCAGATCATGAATCCAAATACTGATTGGGAAGGGACCGGGATTTTCCAATGGCCTCTTCCGCAAAGTTATACCATTACCTCATGGTTTGGATACCGTGAGGACCCCTTTACTGGAGAAATTGCCTACCACAGCGGAACCGATATCGGCGCTCCGGGTGGTACACCGATTCTGACAGCGGCAGATGGCACAGTCACCATTGCCAATGCCATC
>ENA-OQCL01000289-OQCL01000289.1-human-gut-metagenome-genome-assembly--contig:-NODE-289-length-25935-cov-7.437577_pt1 | contig 25935 bp, 19 predicted proteins | sample MGYA00242502_ERZ504586 | MGnify/ENA primary metagenome ERZ504586 (study PRJEB26092, sample SAMD00036316) | human gut metagenome | host: Homo sapiens | study: EMG produced TPA metagenomics assembly of... | reverse complement strand
CCAAAATACAGATACACAAATCCGTGCGTATCAGTTTAAATACTCTGTGACGGATTGACTTCAGATGGAGTTGTAGGCACTAACACATGGAAACATATGGCATACATTAAATATCAAACTACAATAAGCTATCTTCTTCCTTTTGTGCCTAATTATATATAATATAAATTATTGTTACCAGTGTAGCAGGCATATAATTGCCTGCTACACTGGTAAATATGTCCCAGATTAATAATTATAGAAAGGTTTTTGGATGCCATGTATATTAAGCGCATAACATGGTTATCTCTGCTTTGTGCTGCGATACTATGCCTCTCATCGTGCGGAAGTGCCGGTACGCTGCCTGGCAAAACAGACAGTGCGGCTGAAGCTGCCGATTCCGCGTCCTACAGATACGTCAAGACCGCGATAGCTCTGCCGAAGGAGAACTTCATCATCTCAAACGCCGAGGCGGCGAAGTCAAACATCTACCTCTTCGGCACGGAGGTCACAGAGGCCCCGAACAACTATTACATCTATGCTCTGGACTATGACGGCAATATAATTGATCAGAAACGCTGTGCCTGGGATGACGGCTATTACCACAGCATTATGGATTCGGCGGTGGACGACAGTGGCACTATATGGCTGCTCGAATACCTGTATGAACGTACATATGATGAAGACGGGAATAAAACATCGGAGCGCTCTGCTGGCTGGTGCGTCGAGAGAGTGGACGAAAACGGCTTTTCCGGGCCTCTTTTCAGCTCAAGCGTCGTCGATGAGCCGTGGGAAATTGACGTTTACAATGAGGCAGTTTACCTGTGCAGCAGCGATGGCGCCTTCTGTTTTTCCGTTGACGGAGACTTTCTCGGTTCGTCTGGCAGCCTGAACGGATTTCGCGGCATGACCATTGCCGGCGGCAGCATATATCTGCTGCATTCCGACATAAGCGGCGTGAAGATAAGCCTCGTTTCGCCCGAAGACTGTTCCATCTCCGCTGACCTGGCAGCGGATGTCAACGTCTACGACTTGATAGGCGGCACAGGCCTCTACATAAACAGCGGCAGCGACCTTTACAGCTTTGACCCGGAAACAGGCGAGACCGGCCTCGTGCTGAATTGGGTCTCGGCCGGTGTCTCCGGGAATTACAAGGGCGTAACTGCGCTTGCAGACGGGGCGTTTTTGTACTACGACGCCCGGGAATTGTGCATCCTGGAGCCTGCCGCGCACACAGACGAGCTGATAACGCTGACGCTGGCGAGCATGGAGCCCCGCTTTATCCGGGACGCTGTGATCGACTTCAACGCCTCTAACGGGAAGTACGCCGTTGAGATAATCGACTACTCGCAGTACAACACCGACGACGCGCCAGAGGCCGGAGTTTTAAGGCTGAATCTGGACATAATCTCCGGCAATGCGCCGGATATCATCGACTTGACCAGTTTGCCGCTGGGACAGTATGAGAATATGGGCCTGCTGGAGGACCTCAGCGCGTACTTTGACCGTGAGGGAAGCCCGGCCATGGCAGAGAACCTCTTGAACGCCCTGAAAAGCGGCGGAAAGCTCTGCGCCATTGTACCATGCTGTACGATAATGACCATTGAGGCATACGGCTCGGACGTAGACGGCATGGGGGAACTGGAGTTCCATGACATATTGGCGCTTCAGAAGACGATGGGCAGTGGAGCCAACCCCTTCGGCGCGACGATGTCCAAAAAGTCGTTTCTGGAAACCATGCTCTCCGTAGGAAATTCCAAATACATAGACTGGAAAACCGGCACGTGCAATTTTGATTCCAGCTTTAAGGATATGCTTGAATTTGTGGCCAGCCTGCCTGATGAGTACGACCTGTCAACGGATTTGCAGATGATAGCCTCGAGGGACCAGCTGCTTTCCGTGCAGCATATATCCTCAATCATGGATATCCTGGCATTTGACTACTATTTCGGTGGCGACCTGGCCCTCTGCGGCATACCGTCCGCCGAAAACTCCGGTGCTGTCATGTGTCCGTATATCATGCTGGGTATGTCATCTGCCGGCGAGAACAAGGATGGCGTATGGGAGTTTATGAGCATGTTGCTATCTGACCGGTATCAGGATATGTACGCTGACATGATGCTGCCGACGACAGAGTATGGGCTGGAGCAAGTAATGGATGATATGGATGAGTGGATATCGTCCAGAGGGGAGCTGTATCTGCTTGACATCCACGGAAATGAAGTATCCGTAAAATCAGACAATGAAAAATGCGCGAAGCTTTTTCGTGAGCTTTTGTACTCTGTGACAAGTGTCTGCGAATTCAATCAGGAGCTGTTCGACATTGTCTGGCCCGAAGCTCAGGCATATTTCTGTGGAGACAAAAGCGTGGATGAGGCCGTCAATATCATTAGCTCTCGGGTGCAGATATATGTCAGCGAGCATTTGTGAAATTCGGCGCAAAACTGAGAAAGGGGCAAGTATGCTGGGATACAAAAGAATAAAACAGGCGTCCATCGCCCTGCTGGCGGCGGCCTGCCTGGTGCTCTCCGGCTGCGGCAGGGACGGCGGGAGTGTTTCGCTCGTCGAGGCGGGCCCGGCGCAGGAGCAGGGCGGCGGGAGCTATGTGCCGCAGACGCTTGCCTCAGAGGCTGAGATCGGGACCATCTTCTCCGCGGCTCCGGCGGAGGACGGGCTGTACGTTTTTGGCAGCAAGCTGATGCTGCTGGGTTTTGACGGCTCGGTAGAGACCATACCCAGCATTTCATCTGTTGTAAAAATGTGCGCGGGGGACGGCGGGACGGCTTGGGTGCTCCACCGTCTGCCCACGGATGCCGACAGCGCGCCCGTCTATGAGCTGGGGCGGCTCTCAGGAACGGAGTACAGCCCGACATGCTCGCCGGATATCGGCCAAAAGGAGGTCACTGTCGGCATGTGCGCCGCCGGGGACATGGTCTATATCGCCCTGACAGACTACCTCAACTCGCATCGCATCGCCGTCTATTCCGCCTCAAGCGGCGAAAAGCAGCGGGATATCTCCGTAAGCGGCCCAATAGACCTTGCCTCGGACGGAGAAACGGTATATGCAGGCAGCGCGGAAACGACAGGCGGCGGCGCGCTCTCCGTATTCCGCCTTGAGAGCGGGGAAGAAGTTGCCCGCTTCGACGGCGGGAGCCTGCTATCCGCCGCAGACGGGCTTCTTTGCATAAGCGACGGCACCTCCGTCTTTGAGTACGACATAGCATCCGGGCAGCTCACGCGCTTATTTGGTTTCGTCTCCTGCGGCCTGAGCGGCAGGCAGGTCACCGTCTGGCCGGACGGCGAGGGAGACTATGTGGCCGTCGGGCGCGAGGCGGCGGCCCTGCTGCGCTACGACGAGAACGCCCGGCCGAAAACGCAGCTTGTGCTGGCGGTCAACGGGCAGTCTTCTTTTATTTCAAGCTCCATTTTGGAGTTCAACGCCTCGGGCGGAGAATACGAGCTCGCAGTCAAAGACTACAGCGGTTATTCGGATCCCCTTACCGTGCTGAACACCGAGCTGATAGCCGGGAATGGACCGGATATAATAGACGTCAACAGCTTTTCATCCAACATACTGAACCCGGACGCCATGGTCGACCTGTTACCGCTCATCGAAGCCGACCCGGAGCTTGGGCCGGACAGCCTCATAGATGGGGCGCTTAACGCCATGCTCGCGGATGACGGCAGGCTGCCGGCGATAGCTCCCGTCTACTATGTGTCCACGTTGGTGTCGCGGGATGCCGAGGCCACCCCCTTTACCTCCGTCTTTGACGCGCTCGAACGCATGGGAAATGCGGACGAGGCGCTCGGCGGCACTATGTCGAGGGGAATGTTCCTCACTATGGCCTTCGGCTGCGGCGGAGCGGAGGACTATGACGCCGCGGACATACAGGCCATATTGGAATATGCCCAGGCACTGCCCGATGAGGAGGACCACAGCTCCGAGACGGCAAATATGGCATCAGGCACGCAGATATACAGCTTTCAGACCATCGGCGGCGCAGGAGGTCTGTTCGGAGCGGCCGAAGACTTCGGCTGTTCTCTGGAAGATTTGCAGGTGTGCGGCCCGCCCTTCCGCGAGGGCAGCGGGACGCTTGTGCCGGTGGTATATCTGGCAATACCCGCCTCGTCCAAAAACGTCGATGCCGCCTTCGGCTTCATAAAGAGCCTGATGCTCGAGGAGAACACGCTCTACAAGAATCTCGAACTGAACGCCTTCCCCATACTTTCCGCCGAATATGAGCGGCTGGCCGAATATGAGCAGCAGAGAATAGACGCGGCCGAGGAAGGTCAGTATCCCTGGACGTACGCGAAACACTACGAACGAGCGGCCGAGGTCCTGGACGGCCTGAACGGCCTGTGCTGCCCGGACACTGCGCTCATGGGCATCGTTGACGATGCTGTGCCCGCGTATTTTGCCGGGGCCTCCGATGCCTCCAAAACGGCTGACGAAATCGTCTCCAGACTGGGCATATATTTTGCTGAGAAGGAGAACTAAATATCTAAAATGCTGGATGGTTTCTCAAATTTATAATTTTGCTTATCTAACAGTACTCTGCTATGAGAAGGAAATGTTGTATGAAAAGTTCATTCGCTCTGCTTTTTTCAGTTCTTCTATGCATACTCTCGGCCTGTGGTGCGCCGGGAGCTGACGACCCAGCACTTGACCTGCCTGAGGTCGAAGCACCGTCTGCTGAGCTTGAGCCTGACCAAACCGCTGCCCAGGGTGAATACAGCCTCGCCGTGACGCAGACGGAGCTGCCCGGCGGGCTCGCCTCTCTCGCATCCGCCTGCGCGGCAGAGAACGGCGTGTACCTCGCCGGGGCGGGCGCTGATGGAGCGCCGATGCTCGGACTTTGGGAGGATGGGGTCTACGAGCCGCTCGACCTTTCCGACGGCATCACGGAAATCGAGTCTGTCTTTTTCGGTGACGCCCTGTCGGTGCTCGCACGAGCGGGCGACGCCATACAGATCCTGCACTATGAGGACGGTGGCGTGCTCACCACAGAGCTTAACGGCGACTTGTCTGCCCTTGGCAAAGACCTGTATTATGCTGAGTTCGGCGGTACGGCTTATGTAATGGACAGCAACACCATCGCGGAGGTTAAAGACGGCCAACTCACGCGCGGCATGGAGGCAGAAGCGGCTTATCTGCTCTTTACTGCGATGCAGGCAGTGCAAGATGGGCTATATATTGTCCAGTTCAGCGGCCTCGACCTCACAACGCAGCTATTAAAGCTCAATGCCGATACCTTTGCGCTGGAGCCGGCGGATGTGGGCGGGGTCGGCATCTACGGACTCGGCACGACAGCAGATGGCGATGTCCTTGTGAGCTGTACGTCCGATGGGCGGGAATTCGTGAAAACGGCGGACGAGGCGGAGCTCTTTGACTGGTCGGAGCCGGGCATCGTGTCTCCGGGATACACGAACCTGTACGAGCTCGGCGACGGCAGCTGGCTGCTGTTTTACCGGGGCCAGACCAGCCTTGAACTGCTTGAGGAAAAGCTCCTACCGCCCAAGAACACGCTGACGCTGCTCACTGACCTGCCACGTGCGGAGCTTTACACGATACTCAACGACTTTAACCGCACTAGCGAGGAATACAGGGTCGAGGTGATTCAATTTGGGGAAGATGGCCTGACAGCTGAGCTGCTGCGCACACAGCTCATTGCCGGAGAAGGGCCTGATATCTTCGCTTTCTATGACCGTAGCTCATTGGCAGACTTGGGTGCAAACAGCTTTGAGGACCTGCTTGTCTACCTCGACGCGGACGCGGAGTATGGGCGCGACACGCTTGTCCCGGAGCTGCTCGAAGCCATGTGCGTGCAAGATAAGCTGGACTGGCTGCCCTATTCTTTCGGAATATCGACCTTCACAGCCCCGTCAGCGTACCTGCCCGAGCCGGGCTTCAGCTTTGACGAGGCGAAGCAGGCGGCGGCGAAGGCGGGCCTGCCGCTCTTCCCCGGCTGGATGACACGGGACATACTCTGGGGCTGGATGAGCGATTTTGCCGTCGGTCAGTACATGGACTTAGAGGCCGGGACATGCAGCTTTGACAGCGAGGACTACATAAGCCTGCTCGAGGAATGTGCCGCAGCTGCTTCCGAGTTCGGAAGCGATTCGGCGGCGCTCTACAACAGCCTGCTGCAGTTCGAGCTGCTGCAGAACCTGATACGGGTCTCGACGATCAGCAGCAATTACGGCGGCGATTACGCCTATGTCGGCGCGCCGAACGAGACGACTAACGGCAGCATGTTCAGCCCCGACCTCTGCTTTACCATCTCGAGCGCGAGCGAGCACAAGGACGCGGCTTGGCAGCTCGTGCGCTCCTGCCTGAGCGAGGAGCACCAGAGCGCGCTCTCAGGCGGTTTCCCGGCCTCGGCGCAGGCGCTCGACGCGCTGATAGATGACGCCGTCGCAAACGGCGTGCACTATTACGAGTACGAGTACGAGCTGGATGAGGCCGACGCGGCGAAGCTGCGCGGGCTGATATCGGAAACGCAGACAGCACAGGACGCCTATCCCGCTGTGCTGAACATCATGGCCGAGGACGCGGCGCAGTTTTTCGCCGGTCAGATAACTGCAGAGCAGGCCGCGGCATATACCCAGGATCGGGTTAGTATCTGGTTGGCCGAACAGGGGTAATGCTTTGACTTGAAACATATTTGCTTTGATAATATACATGAATTTGGATCGGCTTATTTGAAAACGTAAGGAGGAAAAGGTATGAGAACCAAAAAAGTGACCGCATCATTGATTGTTGTGTTTCTGGCTGTTGCTATGTTTTTTTCAATTGGTGCACTTGCGGATCAGTCATATTACTACGATTATAAAATCAAGGGAAGTAATGTAAACCTCCGTACTACGCCCGAAATATATGGTGGAAACAATGTTCTTGGGCTTGTTCAGAACGGAGAACTGATAAATGTTTACTCATGGCACCAAGGAATTGATAATTCTTACTCATGGGGGTATGGACTTATGGCCACAGGAGGTAATGCTGGTAAGGAAGGCTATGTGGCCGAGCCGTATCTTACACCAAATAATTAAGATTTTGGTTGACTGAACTCTAATTTCATACAGGCACCCATCTCCGAGTGTTATCTGAGGCATTACCGATAGCCATAATCCGAATTCATGTATGGTATATTGTAGAGCCGGGGCAGATCATCTGTCCCGGCTCTTTTTACGTCTATAGATATCCTATAAAGATATTATTTCCACTTCACATTTCTTGATAAGAGAGTTACAATGCAATTACTATCTCATAAGGATGTGAGTTCGTGCGCTCGGTGCTGCACATTGACATGAACGCCTGCTATGCCTCCATTGAGTGCCTGTACGACCCGTCCATACGAAACCTGCCGGTAGCGGTGGGCGGAGACGTGGAGGCGAGGCATGGGATAATACTGGCGAAGAACCAGATCGCCAAGCGCTTCGGCGTCAAGACCGGCGAGGCGCTCTGGCAGGCAAAACAGAAATGCCCGGAGCTGCACATCGTGCCGCCGCACTTTGACCGCTACCTGCGCTTCTCGCGCATGGCGCGCGAGATCTACGCCGACTACACCGACCTCGTGGAGCCCTTCGGCCTCGACGAAGTTTGGTGCGACGTTACCGGGACGCAGAAACTCCGCGAGCGCGGGATGGAGGCACTTGCAAATGAGATACGCGAGCGCGTCAAGTTCGAGCTGGGCATCACCGTCTCAGTCGGCGCGTCCTGGAACAAAATCTTCGCCAAGCTCGGCTCGGACTACAAGAAGCCCGACGCCGTCACCGTGTTCACGCCGGAGAACTACCGCGACAAGGTCTGGTCACTCCCGGCCTCCGACCTGCTCGGCGTGGGCCGGGCTACGGAGCGCAAGCTGGCCTCGCGCGGCATCCACACCATCGGCGACATCGCCGCGGCCCCGCCCTCGATGCTGCGTGGTTTTCTCGGCAAGTGGGGCCTCATCCTCCACGATTTCGCAACGGGCTATGACACTTCTCCCGTCGCCCGCGCCGGGGACGAGGCTGTAATCAAGAGCATAGGCAACAGCACGACTACGCCGCGCGACCTCTGCTGCGACGAGGACGCGGGCATCGTCTACTGGATGCTCTGCGAGAGCGTGGCCGAGCGCATGAGGGAGTCAGGCTTCCTCTGCCGGGGCGTGCAGGTTCACATCCGGGACAATGAGCTCGCGTCCTTCGAGCGTCAGCTCAAGCTCGAATCTCCGACCTGCCTCGCGTCAACGCTGCACGAGGCGGCGATGCAGCTTATGCGAGAGAATTGGGACTGGCACAAGCCCCTGCGCTCCATCGGCGTGAGGGCGACAGACCTTCTCCCGGCCTCGACGCCGGTGCAGTGCAGCATCTTCGAGGACAGCGAGCGCCAGGAAAAGCGTGAGCGGCTGGAGCGCTCGGTGGACGACCTGCGCCGCCGCTTCGGGCACTACTGCGTGGGCCGGGCCGTGTGCGTGAGCGACCCCACGCTGCGGAACATCAGCCCGAAGGACGAGCACGTCATACACCCGGTCGGGTATTTCAAAGCGGTCTGAGGTGAGGTATAATGTCCGAAAACAGGGCAAAGGTATATGTGGGCGTGGACGCGCGCTTCGACACGGACGGGCGCATCATGCCCCTGTCGATAACCTGGGAGGACGGGCGGGTCTACGGCATAGACCGCGTGCTGGATATGCGCCGGGCCGCGAGCCTCAAAGCGGGCGGGGCCGGGACGAGGTACACGGTGAGGATAGGGCGCAGCGAGACGTATCTGTTCAACGAGGACGGGCGCTGGTTTGTGGAAAGGCGGGAGAGCTGATGTGCGGAAGATACTATGTGGAGCCTGAGAGCAGCGGCGAGCTGCTGGAGCTCATAGCCGAGGCGAGGCGTAAATCCGATGAGGTCAAGACCGGCGAGGTCTTCCCCTCGGACACGGCTGCGGTCATCGCAAACAACCGGCAGCTGAAGCCCGCGGTGTTCCCCATGCGCTGGGGCTTTGAGCGAAAAGGCGGCGGCCTCGTCATAAACGCTCGGAGCGAGACCGCGGCAGAGAAAACGCTTTTCCGCGAGAGCGCGCAGCTGCGCCGCTGCCTCATCCCGGCGAGCTGCTACTTCGAGTGGGAGCGCCGCGCGGACGGCAAGGTGAAATACGCCATCCGGCCAAGGGGCAAGGAGCTGCTCTATCTAGGCGGCCTCTACACAAAGCCCGAGCCGGGAGCCCTGCCGCGCTTCACCATCCTCACCCGCAAAGCCGCCGACGGCATCAGCTTCATCCACGACCGCATGCCGGTCATCGTGCCGAAGGAAAAGGAGGCCGACTGGCTCTCGCAGCAGATGACGCTCGACAAGCTGCTGGGAGACGCTGAGACGGATATGGAGTATAGCGAGGCGTAAAAAACAACAGGGGTCAGGGCCTGCTTGCAGACTCTGACCCCTGTTTTGCTCGGTCAAGTGTAATTTACTCCCCAGGTGTATACCGGCGTATCAATGGTGCCGGCCGGGCTGCTGGAGGAGGTGATGACCCTGTTCTCGCAGCTTTCCCAGGTAACATTTCCGTTTGCATCCTTCTTAATGAATTTGAACGAGAAAGTTGTGTCCGCGGGTACGCTGACGTGCAGGAACCACTCCGGGTAATTCGGACACATCATGGCTTCGGTGCATTTATCGGTATCCCAGCTTCCAAGTTCGGGTATGGAGCCGACTATGTGAATGGTCTCACCAAAGTTAGTGCTTGCGTTTACATGGAAGATGACCTGATTCGGATCACCAGAGAGTACTGTGTAAGTAAAACCGTTACTTACGCTCGAACCTTTGGTCACGGTTATCGTGTTCTCACCGGCGGCGGCATTGGCGGGAACGATGGCCTCTATCATTTCATCGGAAGCAGAAACGACAGTGGCTGTTGCTTCACCGAATTTGACTGTTGGTGTCCCACCAAGACCTGTGCCGTAAATGTATACGGTATTGCCAGCTCGCCCCATGGTCGAGATAACGTTGCCTATTCTGGGAGTGTCGGTGCCGAGATCGGGGTTATACGACCACACGCAGACCTCGCCGCCGCCGAGAGTGAAGCTCTGGAGGCTACCGGAGCTGACAGTCGCGCTCTCGCCGTACAGCAAGCCGTTGAGTACGTCGTTGTAAGTGCCGTTGGGCAGCGTGGTGTTGAGCGCGGGTACGGTAAAGCTCTGGTCGGGCTGACGGTTTATTGCAACTATCACCTGCTTGGAGTAAAACTGCCTGGAGTAGACCACCACGTCGTTTGAGGAATACAGGATGTCAGTCGTGCCGTAGGCCAGCGCGTCATTTTCCTGCCGAAGATCAGACAACGCTTTTATGAGCTGAGTGGCGGTCGTAGACTCGAAATCGGAGACTTCGCCCATGTAAATGCGACCTGCTCCGCTGTCGGGAGCGCTCAGGTATTGCTCGGTGCCGTAGTATATGTTAGGAGTGCCCCTGCACGTAAGCAGCGCGGCGATGGCGGCGTGGAAGGGCTTGTCGTTCGACTGCACGTATCTGAACCTGGTGACGTCGTGGTTGTCGATGAAGGTGACGAACTGATTTTCGTATGTATAGTCGTCGTCAGTGTATTCGAGCATATTCGCAAAGTCTGCCATGGACTGCGAGAAATTGCCGAAGGTCTGGTTTACAGAGTTGTAGAATTCAAAGTCCAGATTGGTGACGCCCGTCCTGTCCGGGAAACTGGCGTACTCGCTGTATTTGCTGTCCGGCCTGCCTATGAAGAACTCGCCAAAGTGGGTGATCGGCGCATTCTCGGAGTCAACAGCATCCTTTGCATTCTTGACAAAAGCAGGGTTCATATGGAGCGTAGCATCATGGCGGATGCCGCTGATGCCTTTCTCTGCCCAGAAGTTGAGCGCATCTTCCATATATTCTGCTACGGCGGCATTTTCTTGGGAATAGTCAGCGAGATAGGCCAGCTCCTTGAAGCGGTAGCCAAAGGTGGAGTTGTCCGTGCCACGGTCGCCGAGGTGGTGGAACCAACCGTTCGTGTCATTGTTGGGGTCGGCCACGAGGTTTTCTGTTGTGCCGTCGTTGTTGTAGTCAACCGGCTCACCGGCGGAGTCAAAGACAAACTCGCCGGCAGAGTTTCTGTCGGGCTCGTATATCTTGCCATCGTAGCGGCTGTCGCTTGAGTGATTTGTTACGAAGTCGATGACCAGCTTTATACCGGCGTCCGTCAGCTCCTGCTGGAGTTCGTCGAACTCAGCCATCGTACCGAAGTGCTTATTGGTCGTGAAGTAGTTCCTGGCATGATAGCCGTGGTAGCTTGTCCATCCGTCATGGGTTGCCTGGTCGCGGTTGGCATAGGGCGCGGAGATCCAGACCGCGGTTATGCCCATGCTCTTAAGATAGGGTATCTGGTCAATTATGCCTTGCCAGTCGCCGCCCTGATAGAGACGGATGTCGGTACCGGTGCCGTCAAACAGGTCCGGGTCAAAGCCTGCTGGAATGTTGTTGGTCGGGTCGCCGTCGTAGAAACGGTCAGTTATGATTTGATAGATTACATCCTTCGGTGTGACAGGTCCGAGGTAGTCGTCGGTAATAGTGCTCTGTGTAACAGATAATAGCTCGGTGTTAAAGCCCTGTGCGCCAGCGGGTGTAAGGAGCAGCGCGGTGATAAGAAGCAGGGATAGCAGCAGAGATAGAATGCGTTTTTTCTCTTTCATGGTTCTCCTTTCCGGCAGCTTGCCTTTCATGACATTTCCCATCTGCGATCAAGGGTTATCCTGTTATGGTTTTCAATATCCCTCCTCACATTTGAGCGTAGTTTTACCGGACGTATGCCGGATGATGATGTACTTCCTGCCCGGAGGGCTTGACCGGGCTTTGATGTATACGCCTGACTCGTTCTGGTATATTGCAGCTTCAAGGCAGAGCTCCTCACCCTCGCACAGCCTGAAGCGGCCTTGACCTGGCCAAACGTGCAAAGTTACGCGCTCCGGTAAATCTTCCGTGCAGTCCGGCTCCTGCATTGGGACTATCCCTCCGGAACGGACGAAAACGGGTATGCGTTCGAGCGGACAGCGCAGTGTGAGCCTGCGTCCGCCCTCGTACACTTCGTCGGTGAAAAAGTCGTACCACAGGCCCTCGGGCAGCCAGAGACGTACTTCTGCGGCGCGCTTCTCGCCAGCGCCGGGCGCGGTCACTGGGGCAACTATCAGCTGCGAACCGAACTCATACACGTTGGGATACTCGTAGGCTTCTGGACGATCAGGCCATGCGTGATAAAGCGGCCTGACCAGCGGTATACCTTCAAGGTGACTGCGCCAGTTCATGGAGTGCAGATAGGGCAACAGCCTGTGCCGCAGGGCGAGAAAGCGGCGCATTATCTCTGCGATCTCAGGGGAGTAACGCCAGGGCTCCTTGTCTGCGTCTGGGCTGCATGTGCTGTGCAGCCGACAGATAGGCGAGAACACGCCGAATTGCAGCCAGCGGCAGGCGAGCTCTTCGTCCCTGAGCCCATCGCCCATATGCCCGCCTATGTCGTGGCTCCACCAGCCGAAGCCTATGTCCGCCGCGGCGGCGGTGAAGCGCGGCTGGAAGTCCAGAGAGGCCCAGCTCGCTATCGTGTCCCCGGAGAAGCCAACTGGATACCTGTGTGAGCCGGGGCCGGCATAGCGCGAGAGAATGAGTGGCCTGCGTCCCATACGGGCAGCGTCGAGGCAGTGCCAGTGGTTGAGCAGCCAGAGCGGGTCTAAGCCCTCTACAGAGGAACGCGAGCCCTGTTGCCAGTCTATCCACCAGAAATCCACGCCCATGTCCTCCAACGGATGTAGCAGCAGTTCAAAATAGGCGTGTCGGAAGCGGCGGTCGTTGAGGTCGAAGGGTATGGTCTCGCCGCCGGTGACGCCCATAAACTCTGCGACTTCATCGTAACGTTCCTCAAAAGGCTGCACCCCATCCGCCGGGTGCAGGTTCAGCGAGACGTGCAGGCCCATCCCGTGCAGACGCGCCAGCAGCTTGTCCGGCTCCGGGATGAGCTCCCGGTTCCAGGTGTATCCTGTCCAGCCGCTGTATCCCTCCGGTACATGCGTGAGGTGCCAATCCATATCCAGCACGGCCACGGAAAAGGGCGTTCCCTCGGCGGCAAAGCGCTCCATGAGCGCGAGGTATTCCTCCGTTGTATAAGGCCAGAAGCGGCTCCACCAGTTGCCGAGGGCAAAGCGGGGAAGGAGCGGGGGACGGCCGCTGAGGCGGAAAAAGTCCCGCAGGCCGCGCTCAAACTGCCTGCCGTACAGGAACAGATAGATATCCCGCGTCCCCGGACGCCTCGGCTGGAGCTCGCCGTCCGCGCCGAAGAGCAGACTGTCATCCGAAAGGAGCCCGACGCCTTCCCTTGAGAAGATGCCGGGCTCAAGTTCTATGGCCCCGTCGGCGTTGTCCAACGTCCGGGCAGTGCCGCCTAAATGGTTCAATTTCTGCCCGCTGCGCCAGCTCAGGCCGTCCGTAAGGGCCTCCAACTCCAGCCCGCCGCCGATAATGACATGGCAGCCGTCGGAGCGCAGTTCGAGGCTGCCGCCCCGGAGCTTTGCGCTGCAACAGGGCTCCGGGAAGCGGCGGTCCAGCGCGAATTGGCTGGGCCTGTCCTCAAAGACGCGGCTCTCGTCGTATTCGAGCCGCAGCAGTCGCTCGGTGAGGACGCTCACGCGGCAGTTTCCAAAGCGGTATTCCATCTCAGGCCTTGTTGGCGCCCGCGGTGACACCTTGGATGAGGTACTTCTGCAGGCAGACGTAGAGGATGGTTATGGGCACGGCGACGAGTATCGCGCCGGCGGCGAAGGTGGTGAAGTTGTTGTTGGTGTTGGCGTTTATCATGTCGTAAAGGCCGATGGCGAGGGTCTTTTTCTCCGGGCTGGAGAGTATCATGCGCGGGAAGATGAAGTCCATCCACGGGGTTATGAACTGCGAGAGCGCTACGAAGATGAGAATGGGCTTCATGAGCGGCAGCACTATCTGCGTGAAGATGCGCAGGTTGGAGGCCCCGTCGAGCTTTGCCGCCTCGTCGAGACTGCGCGGGATGTTGGCGAGGTAGCCCTTGACGAGCCAGGTGTTGTAGGGCACCTGCCCGGCGGCATAGGTGAGGATGAGGCCAAAGTGCGTATCCAGCAGGTTGAGCTGCCAGAGTATGTTGTAGGTGGCCATCATGCCCATGAAGCTGGGGAACATCTGCAATATGAGTATCGACAACAGCCCCGCGCGCTTGCCCTTAAAGCGGAAGCGCGAGAATACATACGAGGTCATGGACGTGAGCACGACGGAGATGGCCATGTTTATGAGGGCTATCTTCAGCGTGTTGGCGTACCAGTAGACGAACTTTGTCTCCTTGATTAGCTTAACATAGTGAAGCACTGTCGGATTTTCCGGGAAGGCCGTGGCCGAGAGCAGGCTGCTCATGGGGTTAAAGGACGCGCCTATTATCCAGACGATGGGCGTCAGGACGAGCAGAGCCATGAAAATGAGCAGCGCGTAGACGCCGAAGGTGGCGAATATGTCCCGGGCACTAAACTTTTTGCGCCTTGCGGGCAGATTTGAAGCTGAGTTGCTCATCCCATCATGTCCTCCTCTTTGAAAGACTTGGTGCGCAGGAAGTTCCAGGTGGATATGGTGGCGATGACCACAAAGACAAGTATGGACATGACCGCCGCCATCTGGAATTGGCGGTTGTCCTTTGTGAGCTTGTATATCCAGGTTATGAGGATATCTGTCGAGCCCGCAAACTTGTAGCTCGGGTTTATCGGGTTGCCGTCCGTCAGGAAGTAGATGACGTTGAAGTTGTTGAAGTTAGTGGCGAAGGACATGATGAGCAGCGGCGCGGTGGAGTAGAGCACGAGCGGCAGCGTGATGCGGCGGAACTCCTGTCTTGGCGAAGCGCCGTCTATCCTCGCGGCCTCCAGCAGCTCCGGCGAGATGCTGGTCATGACGCCGGACATCATGGTCATGAAGTATGGGAAACCCAGCCAGAAGTTGACGACGAAGATGACCAGCTTGGCCAGCGTCGCGTCCGAGAGCCAGGGTATGTTCTGAGATATGATCCCTGCAGAGCGCAGGAAAGTGTTTATGGGGCCAAACTGGCCGTTGAACATATTGCGGAAGATGAGCAGGGAGATGAGCCCAGGTATGGCCCAGGGCAGTATGTAGATGGTGCGCCAGAATTTGCGGAATTTCACGCGGCGGCTGTTCACGAGGCAGGCCATGCCCAGCCCGCCGAAATAGCAGCTGAGCGTGGATATGACGCTCCAGAGCAGCGTCCAGCCCAGGACGCCCCAGAAGGTGTCGTTCCACATGGGCAGCCGGAACATATCCGCAAAGTTTGAAAAGCCCACCCAGTCCACCAGACTGCGCGGCGGCAGATAGTGCGGAGCTGAGTAGTTCGTGAAGGCGATGAGGAAGCCGAAGAGAATGGGGACGACAACAAAAAGGAGTATGAGTATGACGGCGGGGATGAGCATGGCATAGGGGAAGGAACGGTCGCGGAAGCGGCGGAACCACTCCTTCGTTCCCCTGAAGGTGCTGCCCCTGCTCTATCCTGCCCCGGTCGCGGACAGCGTCTGAAACACAGCCTATGTAGATCAGCACAAAGACAACAGCTATGATCGCCCAGGCAATTCCGAGTATCATCAGTATGATGGAGTTGTCGCCCGGAGTGACCTTGGAGCCTTCGATTATCATCTCCGTCTCGCCGAGGGTGATGAGGCCCCAAAGGCCGTGTATCATCGACGGAAGCGAGACGATAAGCCCCACCTGCGCCAGGAAAAAGAAGGCCGCCTTTATGTACTGCCTGTTCCAGAGCTGACCTGAGCCCCATATGACCGCGCTCATCAGCCCGGCTGACCATTTTTTGACTTCTGTGAGGCATTTTACGCTCCTTTCAGCCCTCTCCCGGCCGGGCCGGGAGAGGGCGTGCGGATTTTTTGCTCGAACCGTTTGGAGGGGATTACTCAGTTACTACGAGCGAACTGTAAAATTCCTCGCTTGCCGCGGCAAGGGCCTCTTCGGGAGTCTGAAGCCCATCCCAGACCGCTATGACAGCTTTCTGATACGGGGCCCAGACGTTAGACATCTCGGGAATGTAGGGCTGCGGCAGGGCGTCGTTCACGGCTACGGCGATGCTGGACATGAAGGGGTCGTTGGCGTAGAAGTCGAGTTTCTGGCCTTCGATGCTGGCGCTCAGCTCGTTCCTCGTCTCATAGAGCAGCTGGAGGCAGTCGGGGTCGGTTGCGATGAACTGGGCAAGCAGCATGGCGGCCTTGGGATACTGGGTATAGGCGCTGACGCAGACAGTATCAACGGTGGAGAGGGTCTTGGGCCGGACGCCGTTGTCCATCTTGGGCAGCGGGGCGATGCCGAAGTCGATGCCAGCATTGGTGAAGTCGGCTATGGACCAGGGGCCGGTGATGACGTAGGGGGCCGCGCCGCTGGAGAACATGGTGTTCATGGCGTCCCAGGTCGCGTCGGCGGAGGCGACAGGGTAGACGTCCTCCTGCAGCGTCTTGTAGAAGGCCAGACCTTCGGCCGCCTCAGCGCTGTCCCAGCCAAGCTGGTCGGGGTCGTCATGCGTGGGCCCGAAGAGGTCGTAACCGTAGCCGCCGAGGAAGCCATGGGCATAGTAGGGCTCGACGGCCTGCCAGAGGCATGCGAACTTGTTCTGCGCCGGGTCGTTGAACTCGGCGGCAAACTCTTTCATCTCCGCCCAGGTATCGACCGGGGTGTCCACAAGGGCCTTGTTGTAGAACATGACTATCGTCTTCATGGACAGCGGGAAGGCGTATATCTTGCCGTCATAGCTCACGGCGTTGATAGCGTTCTCCACGAACTCGGAGCGTATCTCATCAGAGAAGAGGTCGATCTCCAGAATGTTGCCGGACTGAGCGGAGATGGCAACGCCGTCGTGCGCCTGGACAAAGACGTCCGCTCCCATGCCGGTGGGGCCGTCGAGCTCTATTTTGGTGCGGGAGTCGGTGGTGCCGACGTTCTCGACCGTGAGCGGGATGTCGGGATACTTGGCGTTCCAGAGCTCAACTATCTTCTCGTTGTAGTTGTCGTTGTCGAACCAGAGCTTGAGCGAGGCACCCTCCTCAGGTACCACCTCTCCATCTGTGCTATCCGCAGGTGTGACATCGCTTACCTCTGTGGTGTCAGCTGGTGGTGGGTCAGTGGTGGTGACAGTGGGTTCGCCGCAGGCGGCGAGTGCAAGCAGCATCATAGCCGCGAGCAGGAGCGCAAGAGCCTTCTTTACCTTTTTCATGTTTTTCTTCCTTTCTTCAATATAATGTTCTGGCAATTAGCCAATATTCAACAAGTAAAGCGCTTAACCAAGCGCATAAAATCGCAATGCCGTCAGTATTCAAGGATCCTTGCCGACATTGCGTCAAGTTCGCAGCCTATCTGTTCTCCATTGCTGCGGGGAAGATCGAGCGTCCTTGCATTCTCAGAGACGTTCATGGCGAGGACGAAACCGCGTCCGTTCAGTTCAGCTTTGTATACCAGCGCGCTCTCGTCCGAGTACAGCTCGCGCCAGCCATATTGTATTTCATCTGCGTACTCATGCCGGAGAGAAATTGCGCCCCTGATGAAGTCTGAGAGGGGACATTCGCTACCGCTCCAGTCCATGGCCTGCCTGTACTCTGCTTCATGCCAGCCGGAAAGCCCTCGCTCATCGCCGTAGAACAGCATGGGTACCCCGGGATGCGTGAACAGGAACAGCGCCGCCAGTCTGAGCCGACGTTCGTCTCCTCCGCACTTGGTAAGGAAGCGCGGAACGTCGTGGCTGTCGATGAGGTTCAGCTGCGCCTGCTGTATCCTCCGCCGGTAGCGGATGAGCAGCTGCTGTACGCGCTGCACGAAATCGCGGGCGTTGAGCTTGCCGTAGGCGAAGAAGTCGTCAATGGCGAAGGTGAGGTTGTAGTTCATTGCCGAATCGAACTGCTCGCCCTCGAGGAAGGAGCGCGCGTCGTCCCAAATCTCTCCTATGAGCACCGCGTCGGGCTTGAGCGCACGGACTTCGCGGCGGAAAACACGCCAAAAGTCGTGGTTTACCTCGTTGGCCACGTCGAGCCTCCAACCGTCGATGTCGAACTCCCTTATCCAATACAGGCCGACGTCTATGAGATATCGCGCCGTCTCCGGATTGCCCGTGTTGAGCTTGGGCATGCTCCCGACATAGGCAAAACACTCGTAGTTCGGCAGGGAAGAGACATCCAGTGGGTAGGACTTGGGATAATACCAATCCCAGTATCGGGAATCCTCACCGTTTTCGACCAGGTCACGGAAAGCGAAGAAGTCCGGGCCGCTGTGATTGAAAACGCCGTCGAGCACGAGGCGCATCCCACGCTCGTGGCAGCCTGAGACCAGCCGACGGAGGTCGTCCTTGCTGCCGAAACAGGGGTCGATCTCAAAGTAGTCGATGGTGTCATACTTGTGCGGGCTGTTGGCGGCAAAAATCGGCGTCAGGTAGATGCAGTTGAAGCCGAGAGAAGCTATGTAGTCCAGGTTCTCCGTCACGCCCCGCAGCGTTCCGCCGAGTTTGGATGCGCAGGCCTGCCCGTCGGGCAGGTGTTCGACGCGGCTCTCGCAGGAGATACGGCGGCGCGAGCTGGCAAAGCTGTCCGGGAAGATCTGATATACCACAGCCTTCCTCCACCAGTCAGGCACGGAGTCCATGTCCTCGCTGCGTATGTAGTGGAAGTTGTAGTATAGCTGGCGGTTTTCCTCGGGCTGTTCATGGAAGCAGTCGCTATAATAATACAACGCTTCACCGCCGGAGCTCAGCCGGAAATAATAACACAGCCGCGTGACGCCGGGGTCTATCTCAACCTCGAAGTAATCAAACATCGCGTCTGAAAAGCGCAGTGTCATTTCCGCCTCCGTAATGGAGATGGGACTCTTCGGCTCCATCCTGTCGCCAAAGCAGAGCGTACAGCTTTCGAGGTCAGCCTTGGCTGCCCTTAGTCGTATGACGACCAGGTCCGTAGCTTCGGCAAAGCTGTACTCGGAGTATGTGCGATGGAATATCGCCTCTTTCTTCAAATGGGCATTCAGCTCCTTTCGTGGGGAGGGGCGACAGAGTCGCGCTCTATCAGCTCCACCGGCATGATGATGTTTTCTATTTCTGCGCCCGGGTCGTTGATGGCCTGGACTACCTTCTGCACCGTGATACGTCCCCTGTCATACGCAAACTGGGCTACGGAACTGAGAGCGGGCATGGAGTACTCGCACTCCTTTGTGTTGTCGAAACCGACGATAGACAGGTCGCGCGGGATGACCCGCCCGGCCTCGTAAAAAGCCTTGAGTATGCCGAAAGCCACTATGTCCGCTGCGGCGAATACTGCCGTTATTTCCGGGCGCTCCAGCAGCGCCTTCCCTATGTTATACCCGCCGCCGAAACTGAGAGCGTCCTGGAATATAAAGCTTTCGGCGTCCAGACCGGCCTCGGTCATCGCCTTCACATAACCCTTGTAGCGCCTATGTATAGCGCCGTCAACGGTGATGTTTGATGCAGCGATAGCAATGCTTTTGTGTCCGCAGTCAATCATCAGCCGCGTCGCATCGTAACCGCCCTGCTGGTCGTCGATGCCGACGGTGGAGTGCAGCTGGGTGCCCTCGTCATAGGAATCTATGAGTACGAGCTGACGGCCCAGAGCCTGCATCTCCTCGGAGATGACGTGCGTATAGTTGCCTATGAATATCGCGCCGTCAAGGTCGCGCTTGAGTATCCAGTCCCGGCAGCTCTCGCCCATCCTGACGCCCTTTATGAGCACGTCATAGCCAAGTTTTGCGGCCTCGAACTCAACGCCGCTGACGAGTTCGCCGTAGAAGGGGTTATCACGAAGCAGAAGGCTTGCGCTGCTGTCTTCCTCTGTTATGGGCAGCAACAGCCCGAGCATATCCGAGCGACGCTTGGCCAGGCTGCGGGCCACAAGGCTGGGCTGATAATTGAGCTCTTGCATGACGTGAAGGATGTTTTCCCTTGTAGCTCCCGAAACTTTGTCAATTCCATTTATTACGTTTGAAACAGACGCCGGCGACACGCCTGCGTGCTTCGCAATATCCATAATTGTGACGCGTCTGCTCATCCCAAAGCCCTCCGTAGCGCTTGGTTAAGCGCTTTACAAAAACTATTTTATTACACAAGCATAGAGATATGTCAAGAGAAATCGTCGATTTAATACAAAACACAGATGCTAAAACAATGATTTTGTATATTAGCACCAGAAGGCACATGACTGCTTGTGTAAAATGACAAGTGTACCGCTTTCATCTATGCCCGTATTTAGAAGGCGTATTAGCAATGCATTCCTTTCCACCAAGTATAGCCTCGGCGTTGGCGCGGTAGGTCAGCAGCTTTTTCATCTCGGCTCGGGCCTCATGGTATTCCGGGTATGCGGCTCGCTTTTCTACGAGGAGTGCGGCGTACTCGGCTTGGAGGGCCTTGACCGTGGGGAGCTTCTTCAAGCCCCGGTCATTGAAGTGCTTCTTTGCCGCGCGGTGCAGAAGTATCTCCTGCTCGTGCTCGGCTAAATACCGTTTCGAGTAGCCGGAGGCTTTGTATGCGCGAAAAGTCTCCCGCGTCCGCAGGTAGTTTATGACCTGCTTTTTCAACTCCTCGACCTCGGACATTTTCACCTCCGTCGCCTTCAGCTTCTCGGTCAAGGCGCTGCACTTCTCGCTCGCGGCCTCGGCTCTGCGCGAGAGTTCGTCAAAGTCCATGTCGCCGTTCTCTTTGAGAAAGTTTATGGTCTGCGCCATCTGCTTGAGGTTGAACACCTTCGCCCAGCGCTCATAGCCTGCGCCTTTGCCCTCTGAGAGCTTGGCCTGGATGTCTATGAGCAGGCTCGGGCGCTGCTCTGCGAGCCACTTGTTGTAGCTCTTGCCGCGGCGCTTCGGAGCCTCGACGACGGACAACCCGTGCTCGATGCAGAGCGTATCGCTCAGCGCCCTCACCGCCCGCGAGCTGCCCCAGAAGTTGTCGAACTTGCCCCGGCAGTCGAGCGTCGTGGAGTTGAAAATAATGTGGTTGTGGATGTGCCGCCGGTCAGTGTGGGTGCAGACGATGTAGGCGTGTTTGCCCTTGAGGAAGCGCTCGGCAAACTCTACGCCGATGCGATTCGCTTCCTCCGGCGTGATCTCGCCCGGCTTAAAGGACTGGCGCACCTGGTAAGCAATGACGTCGCTGCGCTGCTCGCGGCCCGTGAATTGCCTGTACTGACGCTTGGAGAGCAAAAACTCCGCGTCCGCCGTGTGAGGGTCACAGGCGAACGCGGAGATAAGTTTTCCGTTTTCAGTTTTATCCGGGTTCATTGCATAGTCCGTGCGGAGCTTGAGCGCCGAAGCCACGCTCTTGCCGCCGTGCATGGGTATGATCCGCGTTACCGCTATGCCGCCACCCCCTCAGCCGTAGACCGCGTCCTGGATGGCGTACCTCAGCCCGTGCAGCTGAGCTATGAGCCACGCGGCGAGCATCGGCAGCCCGTAGGGGCTTATGAGGAAGGCGATGCCCAGCACGATGACTCCGTTTACGGTGCTGTCGAGGATGAGTATGGCCAGTCCGAGCAGTCCCAGCACAGCCGCCGCAATGCCGAGCACGGCGGCGGAAACGCTCAGCAAAAACGTGAAGAACCAGCCCGCCACCGCAAGCGCGGCCACAACGGGCGCGCAGAGTATTTTCAAAAGGATACGCATTTTCCTCACCTCCGTGTTCAGGATACAATGATTCGCCGGACAACGCAAGGATGCAGCGCGTTATTTCAGCTTGGCCAGACTCAGTACCAGGTCACGAACAGTTCGCCAGAGCTTTGCCTGTGACGTCTGTATATCCTCCATGTCGGCGGCGTAGACGCGATGCGTGGAGTTTACGCGCTTGGCGATCTGGTTGATGTTGCCGCTGTACCGGCGCATGAGCGAGAGCAGCTCGCGCAGCTCCGGGAGGTCGAGCTTCAGGATGCGCCCGTCTATGGCCATCTTGCGCAGGTAGGCGCTGAGGTTTTCTGTGCCGAGCTCAGACATCTTCTGCTCTATCTGCGCCTTCTCGTCGGGCGTGACCCAAAACTCCAGCTTGACGTTTCGTTTCCGGCTCACAGCTCCGGTACTGCGGCTTTGGCCGCAGACCTCGGCGGCGTTTCGGCGTTTTGCAGCTTATCCATGACCGAGGGCTTCCTCTCCAGCTCGCGGCGGGCGTGGGTGACGAGGGCGTCGGTGAGGACGGGATGGGCCTTGTCCACGACGTAGCTGCAATACAGGCCCCGGCGCTCCGGGTCGGGAGGGAGAGGCTGGGACTTGGCCCAGGCATTGTTCTCGCGCGAAAAGCGCCCGTCGTAGTCTTTCTCTCGCACGGTCATAGCGAGGACAAAGGCGGCGCGTTTGCTGCCGAACTGCGCGGTGACGTCGCGCCAGACGGCGTCGGCGTCGAGGCGGTTGTCCCGGTAGTTGTCCCGGACGGCCTGCTCAATCGCCTCCTTGCATAGCACGTTCAGGCGGTTGGATTCGCGGTACTGTTCCAGCTCGCCGTACTCGCGGGCGTAGTCCGGCGGCTGGGTGTATACGGGGGCCGTGCGCTGAACGGCCATGGTATTGTCGGCGCAGGTCTCCATCGCGTCGTGCATCGTGACCATCAGAAAATCGCTGTCCGTGTTGCGGTAAGCCTCGAACACTCCCTCAAGCGGGGCCTTCAAGCGCAGCAGCGTTTCAAGCTGTGCCGGAGACAGCTCTGCGGACTCCGCGTGCATCAGGATGTCCTGCTTGGTCGTGTATTGAAAGGCGTTTTCGAGTATGACGCTCGCCGGCTGCTGCAACAGCCAGGCTTCATACTCGGCAAACTCAGAGTTCATCTTGGTGAGCAGCTGCTCCAACTTGTCCATTTACCTGCAAGCCTCCTCGTACTTTACTTGATGAGTTTTGGGTTCATACAGCGGTATCGGTTCCTTGAGCTTGGCGAGGACCGAGGGCTTTTCAGCCTCCTGCGGCTCGGTGTTGTTCTCCATGTCCAGCTCGGCGTTCAGCTCGACGAGCCGGGCAGATTTCTCGCGCAGCTCGTCCTCCTGCGGGAAGGGCTTTTCCAGCTCCTTGCGGGCATTCTCGACCTGACGCTGAAGGTCGGAGAGGCGCGTGTTGAGAGCGCCCAGCTTCTTGTCCAGCGCCGTCAGAGCGTTCTCAATGCGGGTGACGTTGCCCCTCGCATCCGCGCCCAGCTCGACGTGGTACTCAAGCGCTCCCTTGAGCGTGAGGACGTGCTTTCCGAAGGCTTCGAGCGAGACCTCTACGTCGAAGCCGCGGAAGGAGCCGATGTGTACGGGCTTCATGTCCTGCACCGTGGGCAGGATATTCAAAAGCGCCTCGCCCGCGGCGACGCGCTCGTCGTAGTACTGCCCTTGGAGCTCAATGCCTGCGAAGCCGTCCACGGGCGAGGGATGGGCGTCGCGGGTCTTTGTATCCGCCTCGCAGCCCGAGATAGCTGCTTTCGTCTCGGCTATCTCGCGCGGGAAGCCTTGCAGCAGCTTGTCCTCAAGCTGGTACTTCTGGCTCTGGTAGCTGGACTTGAGCAGACGCAGTTTTGCGACCTGCACGTCCAAGTCCATCTTCTCCCTAATTCTTGGGTCGCCCGCGCACAGCGCCTTGACCTCGGCGTAGGACAGCGTGGTCTCGTCCGCGTCCTCGCAGGAGCGCACGGGGCTTTTGCTGGTCATTATCTGAGAGATAAACCTCTGTTTGTTCTCTAAGGTCTGCCATATGTACGAGTCAAATGTCTGCTCGGTGACATACCTGTATACATGGACGGTCTCGTTCATATTGCCCTGACGCGCAATGCGGCCCTTACGCTGTTCGAGGTCGCCGGGACGCCAGGGAGCGTCGAGGTCGTGGAGGGCGACGAGCCTGTCCTGCACGTTTGTCCCCGCGCCCATCTTGGCCGTGGAGCCAATGAGCACGCGCACATTGCCGGAGCGCACTTTGGCGAACAGCTCCTTCTTTTTCATGTCCGTGTCCGCCGCGTGGATGAAGGCTATCTCGTTCTCCGGGACGCCCCGGGCGACGAGCTTTTTCTTTATGTCGTCGTAAATGTTAAAACCCTTACCGGGCGTTGACAGGTCGCAGAATATGAGCTGCGTCAGCTTTTTGTCCGCGCCCTCTAACCAGATGCGGAACACGTTGTCCACACAGCGGTTGACCTTCGTTCCCGGCTCGTCAGGCAGCAGCGGGTTCACCACGCGCTGGTCGAGGCCGAGCTTGCGCCCGTCATTCGTGATGGCGAGCATATTGTCCTCAGACGGGTCTACCATCCTCGCATGGACTTTCGTCGCACGCTCGGATAGCTCCTGCACGAGCTTCTTTTGTATCTCCGTCGGCTGCGAGACCTCGTTGTGGTACATGACCTCGGGAGTGGGCAGCATTAGCTGGTCGGCGGTCTTGATGTCCGCGACCTCGCGGAACAGGTTCATCAGCTCCGGCAGGTTAAAGAACTTGGAAAACCGCGTTCGCGCCCGGTAGCCGGTGCCTTCAGGCGCAAGCTCCAGCGCTGTGACGGTCTCGCCGAAGTTCGCCGCCCACGAGTCGAAGTGACCGAGGCCGAGGCTCTCCAGCGTGTCGTGCTGGAGATACCGCTGCATCGTGTAGAACTCCGTCATGCTGTTCGAGACCGGCGTGCCGGTCGCAAATACGACACCGTGGCTGCCGGTCAGCTCGTCCATGTAGCGACATTTCATATACATATCTGTGGACTTCTGCGCCTCCGCACTCGAAAGCCCGGCGACGTTCTGCATCTTCGTGTGGTAGTAGAGGTTCTTGTAGCTGTGCGCCTCATCCACGAACAGGCGGTCAACACCGAGCTCCTCGAAGGTGACGACGTCGTCCTTGGGGCTGTCCAGCAGCTTCTTGAGCTTCGCCTCAAGGGATTTCTTCGTCTTTTCCATCGCCTTGATCGAAAAGCGTTCGCCGCTGCTGCGCTTGAGCTGGTTTATGCCCTCGGTTATGTCCTCTATCTCGTTCCTGAGCAAACGCTCCTGGCGCTCCTGTGAAATGGGTATGCGCTCAAACTGGCTGTGTCCGATGATGACCGCGTCGTAGTCGCCGGTGGCGATGCGGGCGCAGAATTTCTTCCGGTTGGCTGGTTCAAAGTCTTTCTTCGTGGCAACGAGGATGTTTGCAGACGGGTACAGCCGCAGAAATTCGCTTGCCCACTGCTCCGTGAGGTGGTTCGGTACGGCGAACATGGGCTTGCGGCACAGGCCGAGTCGCTTGGCCTCCATAGCCGCCGCAGCCATTGTGAAGGATAGCGATAGGTAATCCTTTGGGCAGGATATGCAACCAACCGCCGGCTGCATATCCGTTCCTCCAGATTTTCCCCCGCTCCAAACCGTGCGTGACAGTTTCCCATCACACGGCTTTCCATCGTCAGCTATTTTTATGACAATCTATACATCAAACAGATTTGCCCTTTAGAAAACGAGTTCCGGCATTTCTGCCATTACACGGAGTTTGTTGAGCTTTGCCAACTGCTTTTTGTCCAGGTTCAGCACTTTCAGATATTTTCGGATGGTGCGCTCATTACTGGAATGAATGAGAATGTGAACCACATCAGAAACAATGATCAGGTTTTGATAACTGTCATTTCCACCCAGTACCAACGGCTTTTTGTGGTGGCAGTCCACCTGATTTGCTTCCAGTTCCACACCGGAGACGGCACATTTTCCTTTCTGCGCAACATAGAGTGCAATGCGGTTGTCGTTGTATTCCACACTTTGCTTGCCGCTTGGGTTATTCATCAGGTGATAGAGCACTGCCATACTTATGCCGGCAAGATTCTTATGAATCTCAACCCGTCCTTCTGGCGTGTACTTGTTTACCCGAATTTTCTTGTCCATGGGTACTCTATGCTGAACATAGGCAATCGGGACAATGGCGTGACCGTTCAGATAACGCACCTCCCGGCTTGCGCCGTACTTCTCCTTGATATACCTGTTTGTGATT
>ENA-OQCL01000288-OQCL01000288.1-human-gut-metagenome-genome-assembly--contig:-NODE-288-length-26061-cov-5.051168_pt1 | contig 26061 bp, 33 predicted proteins | sample MGYA00242502_ERZ504586 | MGnify/ENA primary metagenome ERZ504586 (study PRJEB26092, sample SAMD00036316) | human gut metagenome | host: Homo sapiens | study: EMG produced TPA metagenomics assembly of... | reverse complement strand
GGGACGTTCTCGCCGACAAAGGGGTTTGTGCCCTTGGTGAACGGGGAGGGGGAGGATTGCTCGCTTTCCGACGAGTTTGCCAAGGCGCTGAGAAACGACGAGTTCAGGCGGCAGGTGATGGAGGTCATTGACTTTGGCCTGGAGCGCCATCGTCAGCGGTATAAGCGGCCCTATCGCGACACCAATCTTGTCCTGAATGCGAAGTACACCTATGAGGAGGTGTGCTATCTGCTCAATTGGGAGGAAAAACGTTAATGGCCAGAACATCGGTGGCTACAAGTACGACAAGAAGACCAAGACGTTCCCGGTCTTCATTAACTACGAGAAGGATCCTGACATCTCCGATACCACTAAGTACGAGGATCGTTTTGTCTCCAACAGGGAGATCATCGCGATCTCCAAGCCGTCCAGGCATCTTCACTCAAAGGATATCGAGAAGATTCGCCAGTGCCCCGAAAATGGGATGAGGCCGTACCTGTTTGTCCGCGAAAAAATAAGAACGATGGGGGAGAGCAGCCTGGAGTTCTATTTCCTGGGCGAGATGCGTCCGACGGGTGAGTTCAAGGAGTTCATCTTGCCGGGCACGACCAAGTCTGCCGTGGAGATTACCTACGAGCTGATGGACCCGTCAGGCAGGACCTGTATGACTATCTGACGAGCAACATAGATCTTCTTGAGGACGAGGCCGCTGCCGCAAGCGCTTAGCTCGAGAGACGCTTCTCGAGAGCCTCGACTACCTTGATGTCGGCGGGAAGCCATTCGACGTCCCAAAGGTGGCCGGAGTCAAGCCAGCGGAGGTTCTCGTGCTCCGTGTCGTTGATGGTGCCGTCGAGGATCTCGCACAGGAAGCACTCCATCGAGAGGTGGAAAGTCTCGTAGTCGTGCTCAACGGTCAGAGGTGGGAGAGATTGCCAATCGTGACGCGCAACTCTTCTTGAATTTCTCGCACGCAGGCCTGCGCGCCCGTCTCGCCGGGCTCGCAGCTTGCCCCCGGGGAACTCCCAGCCGTCCTTGAATTCACCGTAACCGCGCTGAGCGGCGAGGATCTTATCTTCCTTGCGAATGATCGCGGCTGCGACACGGATTGATTTCATGCTACTCCCCCTTGCTGTCCGATCTGAGAGTATACGCGAGGTTGGGCGATGGGTGTCTACTTCCGCTGACCGCGCATACCTGCCATTTTTGGGGGCTTGTTAACGTTCACAATGGTAGGTATGCGCGGCCGGTTGTTTGTAGTGGGGAGGCCGGCCTCGCATGACGCCGGTTTTGAGGGGGATATTCGACTCAGAAATGCGCGACGTGCGAGGTCTGCCGTTTTATCCGCCCTCCCGTCGCGCGTGCTACACTTGGCCCAAGGACGCACCCTTGAAAGGAAACACCATGTCTGACGTGCTCTTTGTTGAGTATCCCAAGTGCAGCACCTGCCGTCGCGCCAAGGCGTGGCTGGACGAGCACGGCGTCTCCTACACGGACCGCCACATCGTCGAGGACAACCCCACCGCCGACGAGCTGGCCGTCTGGCAGGCGCGCTCCGGCCTGCCCGTCCGTCGCTTCTTCAACACGAGCGGCCGTCTCTATCGTGAGCGCAACGTAAAGGCCCTTCTCGATGCCGGACTCTCCGACGCCGACGCCTTCGCGCTGCTCGCCGAGGACGGCATGCTGGTCAAGCGCCCGATCGTGGTGGGCGAGGACTTCGTGCTCGTGGGCTTCCGCGAGGCGGAGTGGGAGGCGGCGCTGCTGTAGTTCCAGCGTGCTCGCTTCTAGTTGCCTCAGAATCACAAATCGGGGTCCTGGAAAGGGGCTTCGATTCTTCCGTGAGGAGCCTACCTGCGGATATGTTCGCCGACATGACCTAATTCTACTTGCCTCGTACTTGCCTTCTAGTTATCAACCGGGTGCGGATGAGTTTTGGTTGGCGGCCGTGGCATACTGGGCGAGTGGGCAGACAGGAGGGGTGGAGCATGCTGACACGTGAGTTCTGCGCGGAGAACATGAAGATTGTGGAGGCGCGCTGATGACACGGTCTAGGGTGCCTAAGGGGTTCGCGCAGGTCCGCGATGACCTCGGCGAGCACATGACCAGAGACGAGCTGCTCGAGCGCCTCGCCGCGGACGACGCCCACGTGAGCAACACGGCCTTCTCCGGCCTGGAGCTCGCCGACGTCGCCGCCAACGGGACCGTCTTTGAGAACGTGATCTTTCGCAGCTGTCAGTTTGACGGCGTGAACCTCTCCAACTGCACGTTCACCGACGTGCTGTTCTCGGGCTGCCGCTTCACCGGGTGCGACATGGGCCGCTCCTGGCTCAACCGCTGCGACTTCAGGTCCTGCTCGGCCCCTGGCCTGGGCTTTCTCAAGTCCCGCCTCACCGGCGTCAGCATCGCGGACAGTCAGTTTGGCTACTGCGACCTCTCCGAGGCCACGGTCGAGCACCTCACGGCCAGCGAGACCAACCTCTCGGAGGCAAACGTCTACTCAGCCCGGCTGCGCCACGTCGCGCTCGATCGCTGCGACCTCACGCGCGCCACGGTCTTTCGCTCCGGCCTCGCGGGCATGGACCTCTCCACCTGTGAGATCGCGGGCCTGCGCGTCTCGGCGGACCTGCGCGAGCTGCGCGGCGCCACGGTGAGCGCGGGCCAGGCGGCGCAGCTCATCGGGCTTCTCGGCATCAACGTCAAGGAGGACGAATGGCCCTGCTAGATGAGAACGCCTCCCTCGAGGAGGTCCAGGCGGTCTTCAAGAACGACCGCTTTGCCACGGACGCGTGCGGCTGCCGCGTGGTCGAGGCCGCGCGCGGGCACGCGGTCACCGAGTTTGACATCACGCCCGGTCACCGGAACGAGAAGGGCGGCGTGATGGGAGGCGCCATCTTCACGGTGGCTGATCTCGCCTTTGCTGTCGCCTCCAACGTGGGCGAGTCGGTCACGGTGTCCGTGAGCAGCTCGATCGAGTTCATGAGCGCGGCGAAGGGCAACAAGCTCATCGCCACGGCGGACGTCGACAAGAACGGCCGCACGCTGGCGTTCTACAACTGCCTGGTGACCGACGAGCTGGGGACGCCCGTCGCGCGCGTCACCCAGACCTGCATGCACCTGCAGCGCTAGCGCCCGGCGACGGAGCGCCGCCCGGCGCTCGCCGCGACCTAGCCGATTGGTGCGAGCTGGGCGGGGAGCTCGCCGACGAGCGGGCGCATGTAGGCCATGAGCTCGTCGGTGACGTCCAGGCCGTCCTCGGAGATCCACTCGCGCGGCACGTGCTTGACCTGGTTGGCCACAGCGAGCACGTCGACGAGCTTGGTGCGGACCTCGTAGGGGTCGTTCGAGACGCGCTCGAGCGCGCACATCTTGGTCGTCTCGCCGGAAAAGTGCCGCGCGAACGCCGGGCGCGGGCCCCAGCTCAAAAGGCCTCGTCGAGGTCGGTCTGGCTGGCGACGTAGCTCGCGCAGCGCTGCAGCGTGGAGAGCTCGACGGCGCGGGTCCTTGCAGCCGAGCTGCTCCCTTGGCGAGCGGCGGCGAGGTAGCGACCCCGCGCCGGAGAGGGTGGCGAGGTGCCCAAACTCGTCGATGCCCACGCCCGTGGCCGCGCGCTCGCAGACGAGCGTGCCGTCCGGGGGTGCGCACGCCCTCGCTCACGCCCACCATCACGGTGTTCTTCTGTTCCAGGAGCTGGGCGATGCGGTCGATGAGGACCTTCTCGTCGAGCGGGACCTCGGGAAGCAGCACGATGTCGGGCCGGGCGAGCGCAAGCGAGCAGGACGCGGCGAGCCAGCCGGCGTCGCGGCCCATGATCTCGACGAAGGTCACGCTCTTGAGGTCGTAGACGTCCGCGTCGTAGGCGATCTCGTTCATGGCCGTGGCGACGAAGCGGCCGCGCTGCCGTAGCCGGGCGTGTGGTCGGTGGCCACGAGGTCGTTGTCGATGGTCTTGGGGACGCCGATGAAGCGGATGTCGCTGCCGTACTCCTGGCCGTAGGCGCCGAGCTTGGCGATGGTGTCCATGGAGTCGTTGCCGCCGATGTAGAAGAAGTAACCGATGTTCAGCTTCTCCAGGATGGCAAACAGCTTCTTGTACACAGCTTCATCGGTGTGCCAGTCCGGCAGTTTGTAGCGGCAGCTGCCCAGGAAGCTGGACGGCGTGCGCTTGAGCAGTTCGATGTCGAGGTCGTCCGTCAGCAGGGTGGACAGATCCACCACGCGCTCCTCCAGCAGGCCTGCAACACCGTTGCACATGCCGTATACGACATCGGCACCGCGGCTCTTGCAGCTCTCGAACACACCGGCCAGACTTGCGTTGATAACGGAAGTAGGACCGCCAGACTGACCAACGATTGCATTTTTACCCATGATGATTTCTCCTTTGTTTTTTCTGTTTCGGCTTTTATTCTAAAATCGTGCAGGGAGCACGAAAACAGACGCGGAAAGGGGGACAAAAGGCTTTGCCCGGCCGCCCGGGCAGAACAAGATTTACAGACGGATGTGGCGCGGAGTACCGTTGACGTAAACGGGGGTCACTTCGTCCAGAATCAGCGGGCGGGCGTACTCCTCAAAGGCCGCCGTCACCTGCATGCCGTCCGGGGTGATCCAGTCCAGCGGCACCTTCTTTTCCAGGTTGGCCACCTGCTGCACATCCACCGACTTGGCAATGCACTGATAGGGATAGCTGGAAATGCGCTCCAGCGCGATCATGCGGCCGCTCTCGCCCGCAAAGGCCGCTGCCGCCGCGGCACCGCCCACCGCATAGGCCTCGTTCACATCCGTGCGGCTGGCCAGATGGCTGGCGCAGCGCTGCAGGGTGGAGAACTCGATGGCGCGGCTCTTGCAGTTCAGCTTGTCGTGGATCAGCTCGGACAGATACCGGCTGGTGCCGCTGAGCACGGCCTTGTGGCCAAAGGCATCCAGCTGCCCGGCGGTGGACACCAGATCGCACAGGTAAGTGCCGTCGGCAGTCTTGACACCCTCACTGGCTGCAATGATGACGTTGGGCTTGACCCGCTGCAGTGCGTCCACCTTGGCCAGGAACTTGTCCTGATCAAAGGGTACTTCCGGCAGCAGGATCAGGTCGGGGCCTTCGCAGTCCTCGCCGCCGGCCAGACAGGCCGCACCGGCCAGCCAGCCTGCGTGACGGCCCATGATCTCGGCCACCGTCACGCTGCGGATGTTGTACACCGAAGAGTCGCGGATGACTTCCTTTAAGATGGTAGCAATGTACTTTGCGGCAGAGCCGTAGCCGGGGGTGTGGTCGGTGAGGCACAGATCGTTGTCGATGGTCTTGGGCACACCGATGAACCGCACATTGCTGCCCACCTGCTGCCCATAGCGGGACAGTTTTGCGATGGTGTCCATCGAGTCGTTGCCGCCGATGTAGAACACGGCACAGATGTCGTACTTGTCAAACAGGGTGAACAGCTTGACGAACGGGGTGGCATCGGTGTCCGGGTCGGGCAGCTTGAAGCGGCAGCTGCCCAGATAGCTGGACGGAGTACGCTTGAGCAGCTCGATGCTCATGCGGTCATCCAGCAGAACGTTGAGCTCCAGCAGCTCTTCCTTGAGCAGACCCTCGATGCCGTACTTCATGCCGTACACCTTGTCTGCACCCAGACTGCGGGCGGCTTTGTATACGCCCGCAAGGCTGGAGTTGATCACGGCGGTAGGGCCGCCGCTCTGACCAATGATGATATTCTTGGCCATGGAAACCTCCTTCAGATCATATAAAATGTGTCCGCTGCCGGGCAAACGGCTTTCCGCACCGTCCGGTAAAGTGGTCTGTCGGCCCTGCACTGCCAACGGACCGGGACGGCAAAACAGACGTCTGCCGCAACTGACACAAAAATATTTGCAGCTTGTGTATTTGCTTTTTGTAAAATGTGCAAAATAAGCTGCAATTCTATTGTACCCGTTTTGCCTGTTGTATGCAAGACCCAATTGGTTGCACAGGCAAAAAAAATATGATAAAATGGGTGCGCACTCCAAAAATACCGGGCAGAAGTACCTGCCTGTTGGGATAAATGCAGAAAGCTGGACAGAGAATATGGGCATTTCACACGAGTATCATTCGGCACCCCGGCGGCGCACACGCGGGGGCATCAGCGGCAAACTGCGGCTGGCGGGGGTCATTGTGGCCATCCTGCTGGTCGCCTATGCGGTGACCGCCATCTTGGAAAAAGGAACCGCCGAAGAGGACAGCACCCCGCAGACCGGCGCAGGCGGCATTGCACAGAACATTCTGGCACCGCTGCCCATGCAGGGCGAGGCGGCTTCCGGCAGCGGCAGCGAGGGTGCAGCCGATAGCAGCGGCACGGCACAGGCGGTACAGCTGGAAAGCTTCGGCCCCGCCCGGCAGACCGATGGAGCCTATACCATTAAGGCGTATGACGCCAGTGTTATCCGGCAGCCGACCTGCGGTCAGGTAGACCTGAGCTATTTTTCGGACGCCGCTTTTCTGGGCGACAGCCTGACGGTGGGCTTTTCGGACTATCAGATCAATCTGAGCGGCGCACTCATCTGCGGCTATACGGGTGTGGGGCCGGACGCCATCGTCAACCGCGCCGCCGTCAAGAGCCCCACCCGCGGGCAGGAGGTGGCGAGCGCTGGATGTGCTGGCAGCGGCGCAGCCCAAAAAGGCTGTATATCCTGCTGGGCACTAACACCCTGACCACCTTGGGCGCTTCTGACCGTTTTCTGGCCTACTACGGCCAGATGCTGGACGAGCTGCGCCAGACGCTGGGCGAGGACTGCATCATTTATGTACAGTCCATCCCGCCGGTACGGCCTGCGGCAGCGGAAAAGAAGCCGGGGCTTGCCTCGGATGTGCTGCGCGGTGTGAACGAGCAGCTGGCACAGCTGGCTGCAAGCAAGGGCTGCGTTTATCTGGACCTGTGGGAGGCACTGGCTGACGGCGAGGGCAACCTGAAAGAGATGATCGCCGCACCGGACGGCGTGCACCTCTCGGCCGGCAACGGCTACGGCGCATGGGTCACCTACCTGCGCAACCACGCAAAATATTCCGCAAGTAACCCGTGGATCATGGGCAGCGCGTACAGCGCAGAATAAAAAACAAAAAGCAGGTGCACCGCCTTTTCAAAAGCCAACGCTTTTGATAAAGATGCGGTGCACCTGTTTTTTGTATTAATTTTTTATCTGACGGGTCATCCAGCCCTTTGAACATCACCATGCCCAGATTTGCAAAGCTGGCACCCAGCACAAAACCGACTGTCCCCAGCGACACGCTGAACAAAACGCCCATGGCAACGCCGAACAGGATACCTGCGATTTGACTTTTCTTCATTTTACTGCTCTGCCTTTCCGTACCATGCAACGGACAGCCGCCACGAGGCGGCATACAGCGCCAGCACCGCTGCCAGCACTGCGACCAGCACCAGCAGCGAGCCCTGCGCGGGCAGGATGCTGTTCAGCAGAATCCCACCGGAGGACACCGTAATGCCCATCAAGCCTCCCAGCATGCCAATGCAAAGATAATACACATATTTTGCCTTCTCGTAGCCAAAGCGGTAGGTCAGGGGCAGCAGGATGATGTTGCCCAGCAGGGTCAGCATCGCCACCTGAAACAGGGTCGCCACGGTGAGCTGCACCGTTACTGTACCCCAGAGCAACTGTGCTGCTGCCAGCGCCGCCATACTCAGCAGCTCCGCCAGCGCCATACCACACAAGCCGATGAGGTATTTGCCGCCCACGATCTGCTCTTTTGTCACCGGCAGAGCAGCGCAGTAAGCGCTGAACCGGCTGTTCTGGTCGTACGCCAGCAAGGTCATGGGCAGCATCCCCAGCATAATCCCGCTGTACTGCATAAAGAAATTAGAGCCTTCCTTCATGCAAAACACTCCCACCAGCATCATAGCAATCGACACCAGAATGATCCATCTGATATAGCACCACGTCTGATAGGCATCCTTCAATAGCAGACCTTTCATTGCACATCTTCCCCTTTCACCATCAGTACAAACAATTCCTCAATGCTTACCGGGGCAAGCTCTACCCCGGCGGGCATTGTATCCCGGCGCACAAGCGCCTCGGCTCCGTAGGGGGTGACCCGCTTGCCGTACACCGGCGTATCCAGTGCCGCCAGCTGCGCCGCCGTGCCATGCCACAGAGCGTATTCCTCCCGCAGGGCGTCCTTTTCCTCGCAGAGCAGCAGCCTGCCCTTGTGCAGAAAGGCGATGGTATCGCACAGCTTTTCCAAGTCGCTGACGATGTGGGAGGAGATGAGGATGGAGTGGTTCTCATCCCGGGCAAAGTCCAGCAGCAGGTCGGTCACCTCGTCCCGCACCACCGGGTCCAGCCCGTTGGTGGCTTCGTCCAACAGCAGCAGCTTCGGGTGGTGCGCCAGCGCCACAGCGATGCACAGCTTCATCTTCATGCCGGTGGAGTAGTCCTTGTACTGCTTTTTGTCCGGCAGACCAAACTTTTGGCACAGCTCCGCATAGGCGGCAGCGTCCCAGTTGTGGTAGATGCCCGCCATCACCTTGCCCGCCTGCACGGCATTCAGGCACAGGGGGATGCCCTCGCTGCCCAGCACCACGCTGATCTCCTCCTTGGCACGGACAGAAGCGGTGCGGCTGTCTTTACCAAGGATGGTCACGGTGCCGCCGTCCCGCTGCACCATGTCCAAGATCAGCCGGATGGTGGTGCTCTTGCCCGCCCCGTTTTCACCGATCAGGCCGCAGATGGTGCCCCCGGGCAGGGTCAGGTCCAGCGGCCCAAGGGTAAAGTCCTTATAGTGTTTTGTAAGTCCCTGCAGTTCCAGTGCGTTCATGTTCAGCCCTCCCACAGTAGTTCCAGCATCTCCCGCAGCTCTTCCCTGCTCAGTCCGCAGGATGCGGACAGGCGGACGGCCTCGGTAAGATGCTCTTCAATCTTTTTCAGGTTTTCTTCCCGCAGCAACTCGGTATTTTTAGGGGCTACAAAAAGCCCTTTGCCGGTACTGCATAAAGAAAGCCCTCTTTTTTCCAGTTCATCGTAGGCGCGCTTGGTGGTAATGACGCTGATGCGCAGATCCCGTGCCAGCCCCCGGATGGAGGGCATGGCCTCGTCCGGCTGCAAAGCCCCGCTGATGATCTGCTGCTTGATCTGGTTGTAGATCTGGTCATAGATGGGCGCGCCGCTTTTGTTGTTGATAAACAGTTCCATCGGCTGCTCCTTTGATACTCGCGTTCCATCTGTATATGTACAGTATATACAGTAGATACAGGTTTGTCAAGAGGGTGCGCAAAAAAAATACACCCGCCATCCAAAATGGACAGCGGGTGCAATTTTTATAGGTTTTACAGTGCCTTGATAGCGGTCTTGATGCGCTCGGCGGCAAGCTTGGTCTTTTCTGCATCGCCGAAGGCGGTCAGACGGAAGTAGCCTTCGCCGCACTCGCCGAAGCCCACGCCGGGGGTGCCCACAACGCCGCAGTTTTCCAGCAGCCAGTCGAAGAACTGCCAGCTCTTCATGTTGCCGGGGCAGCGCAGCCAGATGTAGGGGCTGTTCTTGCCGCCGCAGTACCACACGCCGCACTCGTCCAGTGCATCGGCGATCACCTTTGCGTTGCGGCGGTAGTAATCCAGATTAGACTGGATCTCGGCCATGCCGCTCTCGGTGAACACTGCGGCAGCGGCGCGCTGCACCACATAGGGCACACCGTTGAACTTAGTGGTCTGGCGGCGCAGCCACAGCTTGTTGATGTTCATGCCCTCGCGCTCCAGCTCCTTGGGCACGACGGTGTAGCCGCAGCGGGTGCCGGTAAAGCCTGCGATCTTGGAGAAGGAGCAGATCTCCACGGCACACTGGCGTGCACCCTCGATCTCGAAGATGCTGCGGGCAAGCTCACCCTCCGAGATGAAGCACTCGTAGGCGGCATCGTACAGGATAATGGCATCGTTCTTGCGGGCGTAATCCACCCATGCCTTCAGCTGTGCACGGGTGTAGGCAGCGCCGGTGGGGTTGTTGGGGCTGCAGATATAGATGATGTCTGCCTTTACGCTCTCGTCCGGCATGCCAAGGAAGCCATTTTCCTGCCCGGTGCGGCTGTAAATGATCTTGCGGCCATCGGTGACGTTATCATCCACATAGGTGGGGTACACAGGGTCCGGTACCAGCACGGTATTGTCTACATCGAACAGCCCCAGCAGGTTTGCAAGGTCGCTCTTTGCGCCGTCCGAAATAAAGATCTCGTCCTCGGCAAGCTGGGTGCCGCGGCTGGCGTAGTAGCCCTGAATGGCCTGCTTGAGGAAGGGGTAGCCCTGCTCCGGGCCGTAGCCGTGGAAGCCCTCTTTGGTGCCCATCTCCTCGGCAGCGTCGCGCATGGCCTGCACCACGCACTTTGCCAGCGGCTGGGTCACATCGCCGATGCCCAGACGGATGATCTCCTTTTCCGGGTGTGCTTCCTGATATGCAGCTACCTTGTGGGCAATGTCCACGAACAGGTAGCTGGCCTTCAGCTCGTTGTAATGCTTGTTCATCTTCATGATACTTTCCCTCGCTTCTTTTATTGGTGCAACCCTCTCAGGCATCTCGCATTCGCTCGATGCCAGCTCCCCCGAAGGGAGAGCTGTCGCCGTCAGGCGACTGAGAGGTTTCTTATTTACACTTCGGTCGTGCCCTCGCACACGGTCTCGGCAGCGCCGGTCATCAGCAACTGCTTGCCGGGCAGCACCCGGATGGTCAGCTCACCGCCGCGCAGCTGCACATGGACGTCCTCTCCGGCGGGGCAGATGCCCAGCTCGGTCAGGGCTGCCACAGTGGCACAGGTGCCGGTACCGCAGGCCCATGTCTCGCCGCTGCCGCGCTCCCACACGCGCATCTTCAGGTGGGTGGCATCCACCACCTGCACAAACTCGGTGTTGATGCGCTCCGGGAAGTTTTCGTGGTGCTCAAAGCCCGGGCCGATCTGCTCCAGCTTCAGGCTGTCCACCTCCGGCACAATGGTCACGCAATGGGGGTTGCCCACGCTGATGCAGGTCACCCGCCACAGGTTCTCTTCCACCTCCAGGGGCAGGTCTACCAGCGGCCCTTCGCCCATGTTCACGGCGGGCAGCGCCGCCGCCATGGCGGTGTAGGCACCCATCTCCACCTGCCACAGCCCCTCGCCCATGCGGGCAACGGTCTTTAAGCCGCTGAGGGTGTCGATGGCAAGCTTCGGCTTTGCCATGCCGTGGGTGTACAGCCACTCGGCCACGCAGCGGATGCCGTTGCCGCACATTTTGCCCTCGCTGCCGTCCGCATTGAAGATGCGCATCATGGCGTCTGCCCCGGCTGTGACCGGTGCGCAGATGCAGATAATACCGTCCGCGCCGATGGAAAAGTGCCGCCGGGACAAGCGCTCTGAAAGCGCTGCGATATTCTCCGGCACACCGGAGGTGCGGCAGTCCAGATAAATATAATCGTTGGCGCAGCCCTGCATTTTTGTGAATGAAAGCTTCATGCTTATCGCTCCTTATAAAAGGGACTGGTCAGTCCCTGTAAACTCATTACTTTATAATGATAAAAAAACCGGCACGAGATGTCAAGGGAAAAAGCAGCTTTCAGACAATTTTCTTCAGTTGCTGCAAAACAGGGCTTGACAATACGCACTGCATGGGATATAAAAAAAGAGAGCGCTTTGTACAGCAGGCAAGGCTGTGCCGGATACCGGAGGCTTTTTCCGGGGCACGGCGGGCTGTACGCGTATGCAATACAACTGCAAAAAGGAGACCACAGGAATGGATACTTTTGAAAAAATCCGTGCATTGCTGGCTGAGCAGCTGGACGTTGACCCGGCAAAGATCACGCTGGAAAGCGATATCATGAGCGATTTTGAGGCTGACAGTCTGGATATCGTAGACATGGTGATGACGCTGGAAGACGAGTTCGGCATCGAGGTGCCGGACGACGCCATCGAGTCCCTGCGCACCGTAGGCGATGTGGTAAACTTTGTGGACAGCCACGCGCAGAACTGATTCTTTTAGGCAAAAGCCCCGCCTTTGCAGTGCGGCACACGGCCGTGCAGGCAGACGGGGCTTTATTATGGTTCGTGCGGAACGTAAAGCGTTTGGCGCACGGCCTTGGGAGGATATAACAAAATGGCAAAAGACAACAAGAAGCTCGTGCAGGCGATCACCAGTCAGGAAGAAAACTTTGCACAGTGGTACACCGACATCTGCGTAAAGGCAGAGCTGGTGGAGTACTCCAGTGTGAAGGGCTTTATCATCCTGCGCCCCTATGGTCAGGCCATCTGGGAACTGATCCAGAAGGATCTGGACGCCCGGTTCAAGGCTACCGGCCATGAGAATGTGGCTATGCCGGTGCTGATCCCGGAGAGCCTGCTGCAGAAGGAAGGCGAGCTCGTCAATGGCTTCGCGCCGGAGGTGGCGTGGGTCACGATGGGCGGCTCCGACAAGCTGGAAGAGCGTCTGGCGGTGCGTCCCACCAGCGAGACCATGTTCTGCGATCACTGGTCCCGCGTGCTGCACAGCTACCGTGAGCTTCCCATGAAGTACAACCAGTGGTGCAGCGTAGTGCGCTGGGAAAAGACCACCCGTCCCTTCCTGCGCAGCCGCGAGTTCTGGTGGCAGGAGGGTCACACCATCCATGAGACCGCTGCCGAGGCCGAGGCTGAGACCCAGCAGCAGCTGAACTGCTATGCAGACACCTGCGAGCAGGATCTGGCGATCCCCGTGGTGAAGGGCCGCAAGACCGACAAGGAAAAGTTTGCCGGTGCCGAGGCCACCTACACCATCGAAGCCATGATGAAGGACGGCAAGGCGCTGCAGAGCGGCACCAGCCACTACTTTGGCGACAAGTTCAGCAAGGCTTACGATGTCACCTTTACCGGCCGCGACAACCAGCTGCATCATCCGTTCCAGACCAGCTGGGGCGTTTCCACCCGTCTGGTGGGTGCTATCATCATGACCCACGGCGATGACGACGGCCTGATCCTGCCCCCGGCCATTGCCCCCATTCAGGTTGTGGTGGTGCCCATTGCCGCCCACAAGCCCGGCGTTTCCGAAAAGGCTGCCGAGCTGGCCGAGAAGATCAGCAAGTACGCCCGCGTGAAGCTGGACGACAGCGACAACGCCCCCGGCTGGAAGTTTGCCCAGTGGGAGATGAAGGGCGTGCCCCTGCGTCTGGAGATCGGCCCCAAGGATCTGGAAAAGAACCAGTGCGTGCTGGTGCGCCGCGACACCCGCGAGAAGGTCTTTGTAAGCTTGGACGAGCTGGAGACTGCCATTCCCGCCCAGCTGGAAGCTCTGCGCAAGGACCTGTACCAGCGTGCGCTGGAAAACCGCGAAAAGCGCACCTGGGCTGCCACCACCATGGACGAGGTGAAGGAGCTGGCAAAAGCCAACACCGGCTACATCAAGACCATGTGGTGCGGCGATCTGGCCTGCGAGATGAAGATGAAGGAAGAGGCTGGACTTTCCAGCCGTTGCATGCCCTTTGAGCAGGAACAGCTCAGCGATGTGTGCCCCTGCTGCGGCAAGCCCGCCAAGGCCATGGTCTACTGGGGCGTTGCTTACTAAGCAATCGCTTCTCTGAGCCTTTGCGCGGGACGATCTGAAATGGCCGCCGCGTGCGCTTTGGCCATCTTCAGCGGAAAGAATATTTTATAGTTCGGGACAGCGAAACGCCTGCTGGCGTTCCGCTGTCCCCTTTTTACAGGAGGGGTCACAGAGGGAAACAGCTGCCCTATTGCTGACAACCTGCACATTCTCTGCTGTGGCACTCTCAGCAAAAAAGAACCGTCACCCTGACCGGTGACGGTTCTTAGTTTTTAAGACGGTTCATCAAAAGGGCTGATTGCTTGTCGCAGTGCCTTTTCTATTTACAATATACACACTTTTGAGGTTTCTGTCAAGAGCACGCCGTTTCGTTTCTGCGTGCTTTTTTCTTACCGGTCAAAGGTGGTGCTAAGGGTGGTCTGCCAGCTTTCGCCGGGGGCAAGGCAGGCGGCTGCGGCGCGCTGCTCCCAGTCCTGCGGGTCGGTGGCAGCGGCGGGCAGGCTGTGCCACGGCTCAATGCACACAAAGCGCACCGGCTTTGCGGGAGCTGACCAGATGAGCGAATAGGGGTAGCCCTCCACCCGGCAGGTGATATTGCGGCCGGTGTCCTTTTCGCAGATGCCAATGGTGCCAGTGCGCAGGCCTGCCATGCAGAAGCTGTCGTTGGCAAACAGGTCATCGGTCAGCGGGATGGCCTGCTGGTTCTTCCACTGGTAATAGCTCTTGCCGCTCAGCAAGCCGTTGGGGCTGGCATCGAGGATGACCGGGCTTTCCGGCTGGTCAAAACGGAACTCGTAGTCAGTGGTGGTGTGCTTTTCATCGAACGGGACGTTGAACGCCGGATGGAAGCCGATGCCGAAGCGCAGCTCCTCGGTGCCGGGGTTCGTCACCTGCAGGGTATGGTGCACGGTCTTGCCCTCCAGTCGGAAGGTGCTGGTAAGTACAAAATCATAGGGGAAGCGCTCTGCCTTGATGGCATCGTCCGCCCGCAGCTCCAGCTGGATGGTATCCCCTTCTGCCCGCAGCAAGGTGTGCTCCAGATCCCGGGCAAAGCCGTGCTGACCGCCCTTCCATGTTTTGCCCTTGGCGGCAAAGGTGCCGTCCACCAGCTTGCCAGTCCACGGGAACAGGATGGGTGCATGGCGCTTCCAGATGGCGGGGTCGGCCTGCCAGAGCATCTCTTCGCCTGCGGCATTCTTCAGGCTGACGGCCTCTGCACCGTGGGTGTCCACGGTCAGGGTCAGGAATTCGTTGTGAATGGTTGCCTGCATTTTCAGTATCTCCTTTGTCCTTCTTATTTTCCGGGGCCTGCTGCTTCCAGTATACTCCCCCGTGTGCCAAAAATAAAGCCCCTTCCCATGCTTGCACAAATCGTCACTGGGCAAAAGGCTTCCCTGACCGGGGGAAGCCTTTATTCGGAAGCACGATTTCCATGCTCTGCTTGCTTCAGCAGGGCTGTACCAGCGGCAGGGTAACGACAAAGGTGGTGCCGTTTTCGCTGCTGCTCTCCACGGTCACGCCGCCGCCGTGTAGTACGGCGATCTCCCGCACAAGGGCAAGCCCAAGCCCCACGCCGCCCATCTCCCGGCTGCGGGACTTATCCACCCGGAAAAAGGGCTGGAAAATGCTGTCCCGGCAGTCTGCGGGGATGCCCGGGCCGGTATCTGCAACGCGCAGCACAGCGGCCTGCTTTTCCTGCCGCAGGGTGACGCGCACCGCACCGCCGGGGCGGTTATACTTGATGCCGTTTTCCACCAGATTGAACACCAGCCGGTAGATCAGCGCATCACTGCCCACCATGCCCAGCTCCGCGCAGTCCTGCTGCAAGGAGATGTTGTTTTTCTGGGCAAGGGAGGTCAGGTCGGTCAAGATCTCCTCCACCAGCGGTGCAAGGGCGATCTGGTCGGTGCGGGAGACCGATTGCAGATTGCTCATTTCCAGCAAAGTGCGCACAAGGGCGGTCAGGCGGTCCAGCTGCTCCCGCAGGGAACTGACCAGCCCGGCGGTCTCGGCGTCCATGGCCGGGTGCTCCTCTGCAAACAGTTCCAGCTTTGTCTGCAAAATAGCCAGCGGAGTGCGCAACTCGTGGGCGGCGTTGCCCGCAAACTGCCGCTGCAATTCAAAAGACTGTGCCAGACCATCCAGCATCCGGTTCACCGACCGGCTCAGCTGCCTGAATTCCTGCACGGTATCTTCGTCCAGACGGACGGTGGCGATGCTGTCCTGATCGACCCGCTGCGCCTGCTGCGCAAGCTGCTGCAAAGGCTTCAGCGCTCTGCCGCTGACAAAATAAGCGATGGCTGCGCTGAGGATGGTGACCACGGCAGTGATACACCAGCCCTTGCGGCCAAAAACCACCTTTGCATCGTAGACTTCCTGTGAAAAATGCGCCAGCAGGCTGGACATTTCCTCCTGCGGGATCTCGATGGTCAACGAATCCGCACTGCCGGGCTGATACTGCATCATAAAGCCGTTGAGGGCATCCATTCCGGTAACGCCGGTGCGGTACAAAAGCAGGTTCATGCACACGCAGGCACAGGCGATGAGCAGCGCCGTCAGCAGGGTGATGCGCCATTGCAGGGATAAATGCTTCATTGCGCCTCGCCTCCGATCTCGTAGCCTTCCCCGATGCGGTTGCGGATGGGGTCGTAGCCCAGCGCCGCCCGCAGCTTTTTGCGCAGGGCAGAGATATGTACCCGGATGGAGTTGCTGAAGCTGTCCACGCTGCCGTCCCAGACGTGCTCAATCAGCTCTTCCTGACTGACCGGGCGTCCCTGATGCAGCAGCAAATATTCCAGTACGCCGCTCTCCTTCCGCGTCAGCGCAAGGGTCTGGCTATCCACAGTAGCAACGCGGCTGCGGGTGTTGAAGCTCAGCCGCCCGCAGCACAGGCAGACATCCTGCTGGATGAACTTGCGCCGGGTCAGGCTGCGCACCCGGGCCTCCAGCTCTGCAAGATGGAAGGGCTTGGAAAGATAATCGTTTGCCCCGGCATCCAGCCCCTCTACCTTATCTGAAATTTCACTGCGCGCTGATAAGATCAGCACACAGGTCTCAAGGTCGTGCTGCCGTAAGCTGCGCAGCACCTGCATCCCGTCCACCTTGGGCAGGTTGAGGTCCAGCAGTACAAGGTCGTACCGCTCTGCCGCCAGTGTCTCCAGTGCGGCTTCGCCATCTGCACAGGCATCCACCTCGTACCCGGACAGCCGCAGCTTCCGGGCAATGTCCTCCCGCAGGGAGTGCTCGTCCTCTACCACCAAAAGACGCATCTTATTTTCCACCCTTTCCGTAAAAAATCCGTTTCTTGCGTTTTTTCTTCATTATAACAGATTATAGCAGACGGTGTTAAGATTCGTGTTAAGATTTTCTTAGCAGAAATTTTATCCCGCATGGTGTATACTGGTGCCATCAAACAACAGGAGGCTATGATGTTCATGACAAAAAAACAGGCGCAGCTGCTTTTGCTTGCCGCCGGAGTGCTGATGCTGCTGTTCGGCGTATGGCGGGGCGAGGCAGACACCGTATTTTCAAAGGCCATCCGGCTGTGTATGGAGTGTGTAGGCATTGGATAAGAAAAAAATTAAATCCCCTTGCTCGCTTCCGGGGCTTTATACAGGCCGGGGCGACCCTTTTGACCAACATTCATCTGCCCAACTTTGCCAAAGGAACGCTGTATCAGGGCAGTGGCAAATACGTCTGCGTACCGGGGCTGAACTGCTATTCCTGCCCGGGCGCTGCCGGTGCCTGCCCGGTGGGAGCGTTTCAAGCGGTGATAGGCTCCTCCAAATTCCGCTTTTCCTACTACATCACCGGCATCCTCATTCTCTTCGGGGTGCTGCTGGGGCGGTTCATCTGCGGTTTCCTCTGCCCGTTCGGGTGGTTTCAAGAGCTTTTGCACAAGATTCCCTCCCCCAAGCTTTCCACCAAGAAGCTGAAGCCGCTGCGCTATTTAAAGTATGCTGTGCTCCTGGTCATGGTGGTGCTGCTGCCATTGCTGGCGGTCAACGAGCTGGGCATGGGCGACCCGTTCTTCTGCAAGTATCTCTGCCCGCAGGGCGTGCTGGAAGGTGCCATTCCCCTCTCCCTGACCAATGCGGGCATCCGCGCCGCGCTGGGCAAGCTGTTTACATGGAAGGCCTGCATTCTGCTGGCAGTCATTGTGGGCAGTGTAGTGTTCTACCGCCCCTTCTGCAAGTGGCTGTGCCCGCTGGGCGCGTTCTATGCGCTGCTGAACAATGTCTCGCTGTTCCAGATGCGCGTAGACACTCACAAATGCGTCTCCTGCGGTGCCTGTGCAAAGGCTTGCAAGATGGACGTAGACATTACCAAGACCCCCAACCACGCCGAATGTATCCGCTGCGGGATGTGCATGAAAGCCTGCCCTACGGACGCCATCCAGTATAAATTCGGACTGGGAGACAAATCAAACACTGAAACAACAAAGGAGTAAAACCATGAAGCTTAACCGTGTAACCGCACTTTTTCTTGGCCTTGTGCTGGCCTTCAGCCTTGCCGCCTGCGGGCAGGGCGCATCCTCTGCCTCTACTGCATCTTCTTCCGCTTCCTCTGCGGCAGCGGAAGGCAAGACCGAGGAGCAGCTGCTGGCCGAGGAAAACGAGATCCTTTCCGCAAACGATGCCCTGTGGGAGAAGGTGTTCTCTTCCATGGACAAAAACGTGACCGAGACCACCCTCAGCACGAACTACGGCGATTTTCTGCGCAATGCCGTAGAAAAGGCAAAGGATCAGTTCTCAGACGAGGAGTACAAGACCCTGACCGCCGATGCGGAAAAGATCCGTGCCATTGAGGAACAAATTGCTGCTCTTGCCCCTGCGGAGGATGCCGCTTCCGGTGCTGCCGCACAGGGCACCACCTTCCCCCAGTTTGAGGGCAGCGATTTAGAGGGCAACCCGGTGGACAACAGCCTGTTTGCGGGCAACGCCTTTACGGTGGTGAACTTCTGGTTCAACGGCTGTAAGCCCTGCGTGGAGGAACTGGACGACCTGAACGCCCTGAACGAGAAGGTCAAGGCACAGGGCGGCGAGGTAGTCGGCATCAACACCGAGACGCTGGACGGCAACCAGCAGGGCATTGATGCCGCCAAAAAGCTGCTGGCTACAAAGGGCGCAAGCTACCGCAACATCTACTTTGCCTCCGGCAGCGAGGCCGGCAAGTTTGCACTGAACATCATGGCTTTCCCCACCACCTACGTCTTTGACCGGGACGGCAACGTTGTGGGCCAGCCCCTGCTGGGCGGCATTGACAAGGAAGAAAACCTTGCCGCCCTGCAAAAAAATATTGACGCCGCCCTTGCCAAGGACAGCGCCAAATAAGCTTTCTACCCTGCCGCCTACGGGCGGCTTTTTTGTTTGCTACGGGCATTGCCATGCACGCCCGGGCACCGGACGGAATACGCTGGGGCAGAAGCATACTTTTACCAGCAAAGGAGCGTATCTCCATGAAAAACACCGGAACTCTCCGCATCCAGACCTTTGCGGCACGCCAGTCTGCCCCCGTGGAGGGGGTGACCGTTACCGTGCAGGGGGACGGCTTTACCCTGCACCGCATCACTGATACCACCGGCAGCGCCGCCGATATTCCCGTTGAAGCCCCCGCCTGCACCCTCTCTCTGGACGAGGACAACACCACCCGCCCCTACGCCATTGTCAGCCTGACCGCCGCAAAGCCCGGCTACCGCACCGTGCGCATTGAGGGCATCCAGATCTTTGCCGGGCAGGTGACGCTGGCACAGCCCCAGATGCTGCCCGACACCGAGGAGGGCCGGGACATCCCGAACGCGCCCATCATCATCCCGCCGCACGCTTTGTTTGCGGGCAGCGGCGGCAGCGGCCCGCAGCCGGCGCTGCACTGCACGCCCCGGGTGCTGGATCAGGTCATCATCCCCAAAAATATCACGGTGCATCTGGGCAAACCGGCAGCTTCCGCCCGCAACGTGACCGTCTCCTTCCGGGATTATATTGCCAACGTAGCCTCCAGCGAGGTGTATCCCACCTGGCCGGAGCAGGCACTGCGAGCGAACATCCACTGCCAGATCTCGTTGGCGCTGAACCGCATCTATACCGAGTGGTACCCCAGCAAGGGCTACACCTTCAACATCACCAACTCCACCAGCTACGACCAGTACTACGTCCACGGACGCACGGTGTTTGAGGTGATGGTGCGCATTACGGACGATATCTTTAACACCTATCTGCGCAAGCGTGGCACGGTGAACCCCTATTATTCCGAGTACTGCGATGGCAAGTCGGTCACCTGCCCCGGGCTCAAGCAGTGGGGCACGGTAACGCTGGCCAACAACGGACGCAGCGCCTTGCAGATCTTGCGCTACTACTACGGCAGCAGCATCGAGATCGTGCGCACTAAAAATATCCGCTCTATCCCGCAAAGCTACCCCGGCACGCCGCTGCGGCAGGGCAGCCGCGGCACGGCGGTATTCACCCTGCAAAGGCAGCTGAACCGCATCGCCAAGGACTATCCCTTCCTTGGCAAACTGACGGTGGACGGCGTATTCGGCAGCCGGATGGCCGCCACGGTGCGGGCGTTCCAGAAGCAGTTCAATCTGACCGCCGACGGCGTGGTGGGGCGGCAGACATGGTACAAGATCAGCTACATCTATGTATCGGTAAAGGACCTCGCCGAGCTGACCAGCGAGGGCGAGACTTCCACCGGCACCCTGTCCAACGGCACATGGAACGGCACGGTGCTGAGCACCGGTGCTTCCGGCAGCGCGGTGGAGCAGGTACAGTTCTGGCTGAACACGCTGGCGCAGTACGACAGCGCCATCCCCTCCGTAACGGTGGACGGCGTATACGGCACTGCCACCGCCAATGCGGTGCGCGCCTTCCAACGCAAGTACGGCCTTACGGTGGACGGCATAGTGGGCCAGACCACTTGGAAAGAACTGTACGATGAGTTTTTGAGCATCCAGTCCGACAACGGCACACCCAACGCCTACCCCGGCACGCCGCTGCGGGAGGGTTCCTCCGGGCAGAATGTGCGGCTGGTGCAGTTCTGGCTGAAGATCGCCCGCACCGTGTACACGAGCCTTGAAAGCGTGACCGTGGACGGAAAATTCGGCGCGGGCACGGCGGCGGCTGTGCGGCGGTTCCAACGCTACTTCGGTCTGACAGCAGACGGCGTGGTGGGGCGCACCACATGGCAGAAGCTGTACGAGGTGTACAACGATATCGCCAACCGGCTGCTCTCCTCTTCCCTGCGCCCCGGCGAGTACCCGGGCGTGCTGCGCACCGGCTCCACCGGCACGGCGGTGCGGGAACTTCAGTTTTACCTCTACCTCATGAGTGCCTACGAAAGCAGTATCCCGCCGGTAAGCATTGACGGCAAGTTCGGCGCGGATACCGAGCGGGCAGTGCGGGCGTACCAGCGGTTTGCAGGGCTTACCGTGGACGGCGTAGTGGGGCGCACCACATGGAACTCCCTTTATGGCCGCGCCAGCCAGCTGCGCTCTTCCGGCCCGGTGGTCACCTTAAAGCGTCTGCCCTACCCCGGCACCCCGCTGACGGTGGGCAGCAGCGGCAAGGCGGTGCTGTACTACAATCTGCTTTTGCTGCGCATCGCCTATTATTTTTCCAGTGTGGAAGCCCCGCCCCTTGCCGACCGTTATACCGACGAAACTGCCACAGCCACCCGCAGCGCCCAGCAGCTTTTGGGGCTGGAGCAGACCGGCATTGCCGATGCCGACACATGGACGGCGGTGGAAGCGCTGAGCTTGCAGCTGGCCGCCCATGCCCCGAACCCCGATAGACACACACCATCCGGCACCGCCTACCCGGGGCGCGCCATCGCCGAAGGCAGCGCCGGGCAGGAGGTGGGACAGGTGGAGCGCTGGCTCAACCGCCGGGCGCAACTTTCCTGCGGCGAGGGCTATGTGGCCGACAACAACCGCTTTGGCGCGTCAGACGCCGCTGCCGTGCGGGCTGTCCAGCAGCAGGCGGGGCTGCAGCCGGTAAACGGCATCGTGTACCGCGAAACATGGCACGCCTTGCAAGCCCAGTGTACTGACCCCTGCGGCTGCGAGAAGGAGGAATGAGGGATGGCACGCCTTTTGATCTATGACGCCTACGAAAACAAGGTGTACACCTACACAAACCTGAACGAGAACGACCCCATGCCTTACAGCACTCTGACCACCCTGCGGCTGCGGGAGTTCCGGGGAAAATCGGCCAGTCCTACCCTGTGGACCACCATTGCCGCCATGGAGGCGTGGAACCTGACCCGCCGCAAATACGGCAGGGGCATCCCGGTGGGGTACGCCTTCCGCCGCATCTGGGAGGGTGGCCACGGCACCCGCAGCCAGCACTACGCGGGGGTAGCGTTCGATGTGGGGCAAAGCCTTGACCAGCGCCAGCGCACCGCCATTTACAACGCCGCCCGCACTTCCGGCGCATGGGGCTATGTGGAGCCGCTGAGCCAGACCCCCACATGGGTGCACTTTGACCGCCGCTACGGCACCCCGGCGTGCAGCGGCACCACCGCCGGTTACCCCACCCTGCGCCGGGGCAGCCGGGGCTGCTATGTCATGATTTTGCAGGATGCGCTTTCCACCCTTGGCTACCAGACCGGCACCCGCATCGACGGCATCTTTGGTGCCCGCACCGAGCAAGCTCTGCGCGGCTACCAGAAGCGCACCAGCCTGCGGGTGGACGGCGTGTGCGGCTGCGACAGCTGGAAAAAGATCTCCACCGCCGTCATCGGCATCGGGCGCACCAAAACCACCATTGACTAGCGTTTGTCCTATATAGCTTATACAGAAAGAGCGACCGCACAAAACAATGTGCGGTCGCTCTTTTTCACTCACTTTACAGCCTGTTTCAGCTGCTCGAGGTCTGCGGCGTCCGGGTGGGAGAGCGCCTTATCGAAGTTTTCGATCAGGGCATCCAGATTGGGGATATGTAAAGGCTTTGCCTTCATGGCCTCGTACCGCTGCCGGACGGACACCGGCATTTTGCCCTGACACATAAAGCTGCCGATAACGGTGTTGCTGCCATCCAGCACCTTCCGGGTGGCGGCAAGGATCTTTTCAAAGTAGGGCGCACTGCCGCCAAAGCCTGCGGTGCCGAATAGGAACACCCGCTTGTCGCGCAGCTGCTGCAAAAAATCCAGCGTGTCGGTATCGGCCTTGCCCTTGTCCGTCCAGAAGCCCACATACAGGGTGTCTGCTGCCAGCGCGGCAGCGTCCGGTGCGCCGAAATAGCAGCAGTCTGCCTGCGGCAGCTGCTCCTGCAGGGTCTGTGCCAGCAGTGCGGTGTTGCCGGTTTTGCTGCTGAATACGATGGCATAACTCATCACTTTTACCTCCCTCAGAGCAGCGGCAAGGCTGCCGGATGCTCTTGTGCATACGTTATTTTTACGGCAGTTCCTTTGCCGGGAGAGCCTGAAATCATGGAACAGTATAGTACAGTGCCCTGCCAAAATCAAGGGTTGACGATATTCTCGCCTTTCCCGGCCAGAAAGCTGCGCAGATTGCCGGTGGTGATATCCATCAGCCGCTGCAATGCTTCCTTGGTGGTCCATGCGATATGCGGGGTGAGCACCGCGCCCGGCAGACTGCGCAACCGGCTTTGGGGCGGCAGCGGCTCGGTGGCAAAAGCATCTGCACCGTAAAAGGCAAGCTTGCCGCTTTCCAGCGCATCGGCTACGGCCTCCTCGTCCACCAGTGCACCCCGGGCAGTGTTCAGCAGAATGGCACCGGGCTTCATTTTTGCAAGGGCTTCCCGGCTCATCAGCCCGCGGGTTTCTGGGGTGGCCGGGCAGTGCAGGCTGAGCACATCGCTGCGGGCAAGCAGGGTGTCAAAGTCCACAAACTCCACCCCATCGGCGGCGTACTCCGGGCGCACCGTGCGGGTGCACACCAGCACCTCCATGCCAAAGGCTTTTGCAATGCGGGCGGTCTGGCGGCCAATGCTGCCGTAGCCGTAGATGCCAAAGGTCTTGCCCAGCAGCTCCACCTGCGGCAGCAGACCGTACTCTGCCGGGATACCCAGCTGCCAGTACCCGGCCTTTACTGCCCGGTCGTACCGCTGGGCGCACTGGCAGATGGCCAGCAGCAGGCTGAAGGTCATCTGCGCCACGCTATAAGTAGAGTACCCCGGCACGTTGGCTACTGCCACCCCATGGCGGCGGCAGGCTTCAAGATCGATATTATCCGTACCGGTGGCGATGATGCCCACCCACTTGAGGTTCGGGCACTGCGCCAGCACTGCTTCGTCAATGCGGCACTTGTTGATGAGCACCAGTTCTGCATCCCCGATGCGGGGCGCGATGTCGGCGTAGTCGGTGCGCACATAGCTGGTGGTGTCCGGCACCAGTGCCTTTACCCCGGACCAGTCCAAGTCCCCTTCTTCCATCACATAGCTTTCCAGAATCACTGCCTTCATAATTTCCCATTCCCTCTCTGGTTTACGTTATTCCGTTTCTTTCAGCGGATAGAGCGCCAGTGCAAGACTGCCGCCGTAGGGGCGGCTGTCCAGTGCGGCATAGCCCTTTGCCAGCAGCAGCGCCAGCTGCACCCTGTCCTCCAGCGGCACCCACACCGGTGCAGTGCGGACGGGCGCGCAGCCGGTGCACAGCAAAAAGCAGGGCGCAAGGCTTTCCAGCGGGCGCAGCGCCCGCAGCCCGAAGCCCTGCCGAAAATACAGCGGCAACAGCGCTGCCGCCGTTTCGGTGCACTCTACCACCGCCCATGCCGTGCCCTTGCGGCGCAGCCGGTCTGCCCGGGCTGCGGCAATTTCCACCAGCCGGGTGGGCAGCTCCTCGCCGGTATTGAAATGTGCGCGAGGATCTTGTGGCCATTGGGAAGCTCCACTTGGAACATCGCGTTCGGATAGGCTTCCGTTACGGTGCCCTCCACTTCGATTACATCCTGCTTCGACACTCTTTAACCTCCTTGCAAGGCGCATCCAATCCTTGATCCCTCAGGGCGGCCAGGGCCTTGCGGATGTGCGCATCGCAGACCGCTTCGCCCCGTGTTAGCCTCTCCCCGAGACTGGAAATCAATTCCTGCGTTGGCAGGAAATGCTTGCGTTTCTTCTTCTTTGGCGAATCGATCCGCCGCAGGTCCCCGTCGCAGAGCAGGGCGTGCTCCTCGTCGGCAAAGCCGACGACGAGAAACAGCCTCCCCGCGTCGCGGCCCTTTGTCGAGCGAACGACCTGACCGATCTTCACATCCGGCGTCATACGTCCTCCCCATCGAAGCCGTCCGGCATCGTCAGGATCAGCGCCTCGCCGCTTTCCGTGATCGCCAAAGTGTTTTCGTAGTGCGCACTCAGAGAGTGGTCTCGCGTGAGGAAAGCCCAGTTGTCCTCGGCGATGTAGACGCGATAGTCTCCCGCCGTGATCATGGGCTCCACGCGATGCACAGCCCCTCGCGAAGACGCAGCCCGTGCCCCGGCTTGCCGAAGTTCGGCACCTCGGGGTCCTCGTGCATCTCCTTCCCGATTCCGTGGCCGCACAAGCTGCGCACCACGCCGTAGCCATGTCCTTCCACTGAGGTCTGGATGGCGTGGGAAATGTCTCCGATCCGGTATCCCTTGCGCGCGAAGGCCAGGCCCTTGCCAAAGCTCTCCTTCGCCGCGTCGATCAGGGCCTGGGCCTCGGGCGAGATCTCCCCCACCGGGAAGGTCCGCGCCATGTCGGCCTGGTACCCGTCCAGCAGCACCGTGCAGTCAATGGAAATGATCTGCCCTTCCCGCAGGACCACCGATTCAGAGGGGATGCCGTGCACCACCATGTCGTCCGGAGACGCGCAGATGGAGCCCGGAAATCCCTCATATCCCTTTTCGGACGGAATCGCGCCGTGCGAGCGGATGACGCTTTCGGCTACCCGGTCGAGCTCGGCCGTGGTCACACCGGGGCGGATGGCGCTCTTGACCGCCTTCATGGCGGCAAAGAGCACTTGTCCAGCCCTGCGCATCTTCTCAATCTCGGCTTGCGTTTTGTATGTGATCATCTAGTTGCTCCCAAGGGCCGCCAGAATGGCCTCTGTGACTTCCGCAAGGGGCTTGGAGCCGTCCACGTTCTTGAGCAGGCCCTTCTCGGCGTAGAAGTCGATCAGGGGCTTGGTCTGCTTCTCGTAGACGTCCAGGCGGTTCTGCACGGACTCCGGCGCATCGTCCTTGCGCTGCGTCAGCTCCGCGCCGCACTTGGGGCCACTTCGCCTCTCCCCTGTCCACGTGAGTGGTGTAGCCGCACTGCGCGCATACCCTTCTCCCGCTGAGCCGGTGGATCAGCAGGGAGGCGGGAACTTCCAGGTTGACGACCACGTCGATGGACTCAAAGGAGGCCAGCGCCTCCGCCTGGGGCAGCGTGCGGGGGAACCCGTCGAGCAGGTATCCGTTCTTGCAGTCCGGCTCCGCAATGCGGTCCCGGACGATGCGCACGACCACGTCGTCGGGCACGAGCGCGCCCTTTTCGTATGTAGCTCTGCGCCTCCAGACCCGTGGGGGACTCGTTTTCGTCGGATGGCGCGGCGGAGGATCTCCCCGGTGCTGATCTGCGGGATGCCCAGGCGGGAGATGATCTTCTCCGCCTGCGTGCCCTTGCCCGCG
>ENA-OQCL01000287-OQCL01000287.1-human-gut-metagenome-genome-assembly--contig:-NODE-287-length-26119-cov-3.171630_pt1 | contig 26119 bp, 26 predicted proteins | sample MGYA00242502_ERZ504586 | MGnify/ENA primary metagenome ERZ504586 (study PRJEB26092, sample SAMD00036316) | human gut metagenome | host: Homo sapiens | study: EMG produced TPA metagenomics assembly of... | reverse complement strand
ATTGAGATTCAGCCCGGCGACCGGGTGATTATCTCCGCCTCCGCTATCCCCGGCAATGAGAACGCCATCGGCACCGTGATCAACGAGCTGTACCGGAAGGGCGCCGAGGTGGTCAACGAGCGGCTGGGTGACCTCCACGTCTCCGGCCACGCCTGTCAGCAGGAGCTGATGATGATGCATGCCCTAGTCAAGCCCAAGTTCTTTATCCCGGTCCACGGGGAGCAGCGGCATCTGAAGATACACGCCCAGCTGGCCCGGCGCATGGGGATGGACCCCAAGAATATTGTCATCAGCGAGACCGGCCGGGTTATCGAGCTGACCCGGGACCACATCAAGCTGGCGGGCAGCGTGCCTTCCGGCCGGGTGCTGGTGGACGGCTACGGCGTGGGCGACGTGGGCAGCGTGGTCTTGCGGGACCGGAAGCGTCTGGCTGAGGATGGCGTGATTGTCGTGGTGCTCACCCTGTCCGGCAACGATGGCTCCCTGGTCACCGGGCCCGACATCGTCTCCCGAGGCTTCGTCTACGTGAAGGAGTCCGAAGGGCTGATGGAGGAGCTGAAGCAGCTGGCGACCCAGGTGATCTACGACTGCGAGTCCCGCCGCCTCACCGACTGGGCCGCCATTAAGGGCGCCGTCAAAGGCGAGATCTCCAGCTTTCTGTATAAAAAGACCAAGCGCAGTCCCATGATTCTTCCTGTCATCATGGAGGTATGACCCGGGGCAGCCGCCCCGGCACCCCGGCAAGGGCGCTGTCAGGGGGCAAAGCCCCTGGACCCCTGACCAGCCCTTTTGCACTCTGTGTAAGTTCGACTGGCCAAATCACAGATTTGGAGTCTCGCTTAAAAAGGCTGGGCGAAACTTTATTTGCGCTGCGCGCCTATGGCCTGCTAAGCGGGCAGAAGCCGACTTGCGTCGGCTATCGGAATAGAACAAATCATAAAAACCGGAACCTTTTACGATAAAAAGGTTCCGGTTTCTTGCTTTATTGTCCCCCTATGCCGATGTTAATCGGCATTTTACCCACGTCCCGTTGAATGGGCGCAAGCGAAGAAAATTTCGGTCAAGCCTTTTTAAAGGCTTGCGGGTCCAGGGGCAGCGCCCCTGGCGTGTCCTGAGAGAAAACGGCCTCGAAGTCGGCGGCGGACATGGTTTCGTGCTCCAGGAGGTACTGGGCAGTGATCTCCAGCTGAGGGAGATACTGCTTCAGCAGTCCCTGGCACTTCTCATAGGCCCGGTCGATGAGGGTCTTCACCTCGTGGTCAATGGCGGCGGCCACCGACTCGGAGTAGGGCTTGGATTGGGCCATGGAGCGGCCAATAAATACCTCGCCCTTCTGATCGTCGTAGACCACAGCGCCCAGCTGATCGCTCATACCGTACTTGGCCACCATGGCGTGGGCAACTCGCCAGCGGTATTCAGCAGCAACCAGTCCGAACCCCCGTTTCACCCGGGCATAGCCATCTAGGAAGGGCTCTGCCACAGAGTAGGCGTAGTCGATGCGCAGGGAGCCGCTCCGGTTGATGTATCCCCAAAATCCCTCCATATTTTGCACCGCAGCCATCCCCTCAGAAAAGTCCTGGGCCCCATAAAACTGGGCCCGGATGGAGATATCCCCTTCGGTGTTGATATAGCCCCAAAGGCCGTCTATCTGTACGGCCGCCATGCCCCCGGAGAAGGAGCGGGCATCGGAAAACTCCCCGTCAAAGACCTGACGGGCATACTGGGAAATATAGTAGAAGATCCCATTCTTTTGTACCAGGGCGAAGTCCTCGGAAAAGTGATCCCCAGTTACACCGGCATCCAGGGTATATTGCGGGGTACCGGCTTTGTTGATGATATAGGAGCTATCCCCCGCGCTGGCAAAGGCTACATCCCCATCAAAGGCGCCGGCAAAGCGGAACTTTTCCGAGACCGCCATGTTGCCCAAGGGATCGATATAGCCATAGCTGCTGCCGGTACGGGCCATGGCCCGGCCGCAAGAAAAGCTACCCACCTCCCGGAACTGGTAATCGATGACCAGGGCGCCGGAAGTATCGACAAATCCCCACTTATCACCGTTTTCCACAGCCGCCCGCCCCTCGGAAAAGGGGAGGTAGGCGCTCCACATGGGTTCCACCACCCAAAGCCCGTTGCGATCGATCAGGCCGAAAGCGCCGTTTTGGGCGGCAAAAGCCACGTCTGCATCTGCAGCAAAGGCTTCCGCCTGGGTAAACTGGGCGGGAATGGCGATCTCACCGGCGGTGTTTTTATAGCCCCATAGGCTGCCGGAAAGAAAGGGAGTCAACCGGCCGGCGGTGGATACGGCGGGGGGCTTAGGGGTGGGGTGGGGGTAGGTTGGGCTGCCAGGGCAGCTTCTTCCAGGGCAGCCTGTTCATCCACCAGGATCCCAACGCCACCGCCAGTATACGTTACAGAGAAAATGATAACACAAAGCAGGATGGCCCCCGTCAAGAGGCCATAAAGATGCAAAATGGAAGGTTTGGAAGCAGGACGCTTATCCATCGTGATATTAAGGCTCGCCTAAATTCAACCCGTCGTCCATGACGATGCTGATGAACCGGTCGGCGGCAGCGGAAAGGGGCACGCCTTCCAGGGAGATCAGGCCAATATTACGGGCGGGCATGGGCACGCTAAGTTCCACTTCAAACAGCTCGCCGCTATGAATGGCGTCTGCGGCAAACTCGTAGGTAACGCAGGCGATCCCCAGGCCGATCTTGGCAAATTCCACCAATAGGCTATGGGCGCCCAGCTCGATCTCCGGGTGCAGGGTGATCCCGCACACAGAGGCAAAATCATCCAGGTATTTGCGGGAATTGGAGGCCTGCTCTAATAGCACCAAAGGTTCCCGAGAAAGCTCGGCCATGGTGACCGGGCGGCCTTTAAGGTGCGCAAAGCGCTCCGAGGCCACGAACACATCGTGGACCTGTAGCACATCCCGCACGCAAAGGGCGCTATCGTCCACGGGCAGGTTCACCAGGGCGATATCCACTTTACCCACCTTGAGCAGCTCCACCGTATCCGGGGTGGTACGGTTGGTAACTTGCAGCTGCACCTCCGGATATTCCGTATGGAATTTTTCCAGGTATGGCAGCAGGAAAAATTGGCAAAGGGTGTCGCTGGCGCCGATCATCAGGCCGCCGGATTGGAGGGTACGCATACGGTTGAGCTTGTCCTCCGCGGCGGTGATCAGGCTGACGGCCTTATCCGCATAACTGTAGAGCATGCGGCCTTCGCTGGTCAAGGTAATGCCCCGGCTGGTGCGGGTAAACAGGGTGCAGCCTAAGGTATACTCCAGCCGATGCATGGACTGGCTTATGGCAGGCTGGCTGACATAAAGCTCACGGGCAGCGTGGGAAAGGCTACCACAGCGGGCTACCGTACAGAAAATACTGTATAGATCCAGATCGGCTGGCATTTTGGTCCCCCTTTCTAAACAAAACAGGAATCCTTGGGAATCCTGGTTGAAATCCGCAGAATTTCCACCTATAATGATAATATAATTATAAGCCAGATATTCCGTTTTTACAATAAGAAAAGCTAATGGGATACCCGCCTTTCTCATCCGGCGAGGCAGGATATCCCAAGCAGGAGGAATCGTCATGCAAGAAAAAACCCTGGCGTCCAGCGTAGGCGGCCACGGGCTGCATGTGTGCATATGGGAGCAGGCAGCGCCCTGGTGTATGGTGCAGCTGGTCCATGGGATGAGCGAGCATATCCAGCGTTATGCCGCCTTTGCCCGCTATTTAAACCAGCAAGGGGTCCTGGTGGCAGGCTGTGATAACGCCTCCCACGGGAAGAGCCGGAATCCAGAAGATCCCTGGGGCTATTTCGGGGAAAAGGATGGCTGGGCCCATCTAGTGGAGGATGTGGATCGGGTGCGCCAGCTGCTGCAGCAAGAGCATCCCGGGGTGCCTTTGGTGCTGATGGGCCACAGCATGGGCTCCTTCCTGGCCCGCTCCTCATGCGGCCCAGTATGGCCGGGGCGTGGCGGGCTTCATCTTCATGGGTACTGCAGGGCGCAATCCCTTTTTGTTCGGCGGCAAGGCCATCGCCGCCTGGGAGATCCGCCGGGGCAGGGGGGCATTGCCTTGCCCTACGCTGGATAAACTGGTGGCAGGGGGATATAACCGGCCCTTCCAGCCCAACCGGACCCCTTTTGACTGGCTTTCCAAGGATACGTGCCAGGTGGATGCCTATGTGGCGGACCCAGCCTGCGGCTTCCCCTTTACTGCGGCGGGCTACCGGGATCTATTTGATGGGCTTGGCAGCATCTCCAGCAAAAGCTGGGCCAGACAGGTGCCAGACGTGCCCATCCTGGTGGTCTCCGGCCAAGAGGACCCGGTGGGAGGCAAGGAGGCCAAAGGCGTCAAGCAGGTAGCCAACTGGCTGACGCAAACAGGACATCAGGTAGAACTTCGCATTTATCCAGGGGATCGACATGAATTGCTCAACGAAACCGATAAGGAGCAGGTCATGGAGGATATCGGTTCCTTTATTAAACGAGCCGTCCAACGGCGGGAGGAGAATCTGTGAACGGATATGATTCATGGGATAGCCTATACGCAAAGCTGACAATATGTCAAGATTGTCCTTTACATAAGAACCGAACCCATGTAGTGCCTGGCGAAGGAGATCCAGAAGCCGCGGTGTTGTTTGTGGGAGAAGGCCCAGGCCGGGAAGAGGATCAGTCCGGACGACCTTTCGTAGGCCGGTCCAGCCACATGTTGGATATGATGCTGGCATCCATTCAGTTGGACCGCAAAAAGGTATATATCGCCAACGTGGTGAAATGCCGTACCCCAGAAAGCCGTATGCCCATGCCAGAGGAAGCGGAACCATGCTTAACCTATCTGCGGGCCCAGATCCAGCTGATACAGCCCAAGATCATCGTTTGCTTGGGGGCCACGGCAACCAAGTATCTTTTTGATCCAGGGGCCACGGTAAACCGGGAACGGGGCATGTGGAAATATGCGGATGGGGTTTGGATGCTGGCCACATACCATCCGGCCGCCTTGCTGCGCAACCAGGCCCGCAAGGAGGCGGCGTGGGAGGATATGAAAAAATTGCAGGAAAAAATCCACGAGCTGGGCCTCTACTCTTGAACAGACATGACAAGGGATGCTATAATAAAGCGTTATTAGAATTTATGATGTTTTGGAGGATGCATTAATATGTCAGGACATTCCAAATGGGCGAATATCCAGAATAAAAAGAATAAGACCGATGCGGCCCGGGGCAAGATCTTCACCAAGATCGGCCGGGAGATCGCCATCGCCGTAAAAGAGGGCGGCGGGGACCCTGCCAACAATGCAAAGCTTCGGGATGTGATCGCTAAGGCCAAGGCCAATAACATGCCCAACGACAACATCAACCGTTCCATCAAAAAGGCCATGGGCGAAGGCTCTGGCGCCAACTACGAGGAGATCACCTACGAAGGTTACGGCCCGGGAGGCACCGCGGTGATCGTAGAGGTGGTAACGGACAACCGCAACCGTACCGCCGCGGAGATCCGGCACATCTTCGATAAGAGCGGCGGCTCCATGGGCGCCAGCGGCTGCGTGGCCTGGATGTTCGATAAAAAGGGCGTATTGGTGGTGGAGCGCAGCGCCACCATCGACGAGGACGAGCTGATGATGGCCGCCCTGGACGCAGGCGCCGAGGATTTCGTCCCCATGGACGACGCTTTCGAGATCTATACCGGCCCAGCCGAGTTTTCCGCCGTGCGGGAAGCCCTGGAGGGCGCGGGATATAGCTTCCTTTCCGCCGAAGTGTCCATGATCCCCCAGAATACCGTAGATGCGGCTTCGGACCCCGATCTGGTGGAAAAGATCGAGCGGATGCTGGATCGCTTCGACGACAACGACGACGTACAGGAAGTATATCACAACGCCGCCATGCCGGATGAAGAATAACATAACGCGCCATTTGGCTGAGGCTGCCCAAAGCGGCTTCAGCCTATTTTTTTGGAAAGGGGTTTCCCATGCGGGAGGGCAGGCTATTCGGCATCCTATTCTATTTGCTGTCCAAAGGGCGGGCGTCTGCCAAGGAATTGGCAGCCCGGTTCGAGGTGTCCGTACGCACGGTTTATCGGGATGTGGACGCGTTGAGCAGCGCAGGCATCCCCATCTACGCCCTGCCGGGTAAAGGCGGCGGCATCGGCCTGCTGGAGGGCTATGTCCTGGACCGGGCCTTGTTTTCCCAAGGGGAACGGGACCGGCTTCTATTAGCCCTGCGCTGCCTGCCGGAGGGGGAACAGCGGGAGGCCGGCGCTTTGCTGGAAAAATTACAGGGCCTGTTCCATGGGGAGGACCCGGACTGGCTTTCCGTGGAACTCTCCCCCTGGGCGGAAGGCCAGGCGGGCCGCTTCGGACAGATCCGGGACGCCATCCTTGGAAAGCGGGTCTACGCCTTTTCCTACCGGGACGGGGCGGGACAACCCTCACAGCGGCGGGTGTGTCCGGTGCGGCTGCTATACCGGGGCGTTGCCTGGTATTTGCAGGCCTATTGCCTGGATCGGCAGGCATACCGGCTATTTAAGCTGACCCGCATGGGGGAAGGCCAGCTGCTTAAGGAGACCTTTGGCCCCTTGCCCCCCATACCCCAGCCGGCGGAGCAGCCCCTGCCCTTTACCCCCACCATTTTGCGGTTCCATCCGGCGGCGGCCCATCGGGTATACGATGCCTTTGACCCTGCCTTCATTCAGCAGGAGGCGGACGGAAGCCTGTTGGTGCTGCTGACCATGCCGGTGGGGGACTGGCTATATGGGGAACTGCTCTCCTATGGCGGCCTTGTCACTGTGGTAAGCCCCTTGCAGGTGCGGCAGGGCCTCCAGGAGCGGGTCAAGGCCCTAGCCCAGGCATACCTGACCCAATAAAAGCGAAAATCCCTTGTAAAGTTGCCATAAAATGTCAGCATATCCATGCTAAGCTGGAGAAAAAACCAGGAGGAATGTTTATGGAAATGCATTTTTGCCAAAGCTGCGGTATGCCGGTTACGGAGGAATTGCTGGGCACGGAAGCCAACGGGGAAAAGAATCCGGACTATTGCACCTATTGCTATCAAAAAGGGGCCTTTACCTTTCCCGGGGCCACCATGGAGCAGATGATCGAAGTTTGCGTCCCCCATATGCTGGAGGCCAACCCGGGGATGACGGAGGCCCAGCCCGGGCTATGATGGAGGGCTTCCTGCCCAGCCTGTCCCGCTGGCGGTAGCGGGGGGCTGTCCCCTTCCTGGGCATGGGCGTATGGGCATGGGGCCAGGGTTTGCGGGCGTCCGGGCCGGGGGGGCGGCGGCGTTTTGCCGGCCCTAGGGCCGGCAAAACCAAATGGGGGCGGGGCCAAAAAGGCCCCGCCCCCATTTGTGCGCGCTGCGCGCGCCCGCCGCCCCCCGGCCCGGACGCCTCAGGGCGCAGGCGTAGGAGAAACAGCCGTGGAAGCAGCGGCCTTGGCAGCCTGCTCCCATCGGGCCATCTGCGCATCCGTAAAATCAAATTCCCGCTGGAGATATTTCAGGGCATAGGATTGACGGGCCTGCAAGCATTCCCGCAGCTCAGCCACTTCCGTTTCCCATTTGTCCATGGAGCTGGGGGCGCCCCAGCGCTGGATGTGGCGGGCCATTTCCGGCCGGAGCTGGTTCACCATATCGTCCAGGATGGCGGTCAGGCGGTCGGGATCGAAATAATTGTAGACCACATAGACATACCGTTCCCCAAAGGCCAGGCACCAGTCCGGGTTTTTCCGCAGGCCCACATATAGGTCCATATTGGTAAGGGAGCCGTCCTGGGAGGGAATGCCCTCGGCGTTGAAGTAGTTGGGCAGGATGTTGCGGGTGGGGCTGGAGCTGGATAGGGCCAGATCCAGGTCGTAATAGACCGGCCGCCAGCGCACGGTATAATCCTGGCTGCGCCAGTAATTTTTGGTTGAACATGTCCCCGTTGGCAAAATAGGTTTGGGCGATGAGATAATCGATAAAGTAATCCGGGTCCACCCATTGGATGTATTCGGCGTATTTGTCCGGATCGGAGGTATCCGTGGCCAAGGCCCATGCCCGAACCCGCTTATTTTCGCTGTTGCGGCCGGCCAGGGCTCCGATGTTCCGGCGGATGATGTCCACCGCGTCCGGGTCCACCCCATAGTGGGCGGCCATATAATCCTCGTTCTGGTTTTCGTTCAGGTCGTAGATGCCCCAGTATTGACCGTTTACATATACGATCACCAGCCGGGTTTCAGCGTATTCCATGTTCAGGCCTTTGACCGCTTTAGAGAAGAAGCTGTCCCGCAGCCGGGCCTTATCCCGGTCCTGGCCGGAATTGCGCAGCACCAGGGAGGAAAACACGGTCACGTCGCTGTCGGTAAAAAAGGGATAATTCGTTTCGCTTTGTCCGTAGGCTCCCCGGAGGAATACGGCGACGGATTTTTGCCTGGCCAGGAGGGTGGAGGAGCCGCTGGCCCTAAGGCCGCAGCCAAAGGCGGTGCCCAAGGCGCCGTCGGTTTCATAGTAGGCGAAATGCCCGGGCTTTTCCACCCGAAGCTTGCGCTCCGTCACGGAATACATGGCGTCCCAGTCGTCGGATTGGGCGCTTAGGCAGACCACCGGCAGGGTGTAGGGGGGTCTCGAAAAAGGTAGGTGGCGGTGGCCACGTCGCTGGATAGGAGGCCCCCGCCAAAGGCCTTGGCCCGGACCGGGGTGTTCTCCTGAATGGTGAGGGGGCCGGTATAGACCGGGGGAAGCCTCCGTGGGCTCGCTGCCGTCCAGGGTATAGTGGATGGTGCGTCCGGGGCGTCACAGGTGATGGTCAGGGAGAAGGGCTGGTCGTGATAGAGCCCCATTTTCGAGAACACCGGGGTGGGCAAAAAGCCGGTATAGCTTTGCGCGCCGTTGGCTTCCCCCCGGGTGGCCTCGGTATAATAGAGCCCGGCTGCGCTGCCGCGGAACGGCCGGCGGTGACGCCAAGCCGGAGGGCGCCGGTTTGGAACACATCCCGGATATTGCCTTGGGCGTCGGAAAGGAACAGGGTCTCTCCGGTGGGGGATATGCCAAAGGGCGCTGTCGCGCCCTTTGCGGTGCTGGAAGAGGCGGTGACGACGCCGTAACCGCCGGCGTCCAGGGTCATGCTTTCCAAGGTGCATTTTTGCAGGTCGTCCGCATCGTCGCTCAGGTGCCAGCCTGCCAGATCCACCTTACTGTCGGAGGCGTTATGCAGCTCGATCCAGTCCGCCTTGCCGCTTTTCGCGGCGCTCACCGCGGAGACCTCGCTAATATAGACCCCCTCCATATCCGTATAGCCCCCGTTTAGGGGCTCGGTAAAGCTATGGGTGGTATTGGCCGCCCCAGGGGTGGGGGTGGTAAAGTAGGCGATGGACCCGTCCGCCGCAAGGCCCATGGATACGTTATCCCCCAATTGGGTAGGCAACGCCCATTGATCCTGGCTCATGGTACTGGTTTGGGTAAAGACCAGGGCCTCGTCGGAATCCGACAGGCGGAAGCTGGTATGCAGGGCATCCCCGGCGGCTTCTTTGCCGGAGAGGAAAATGACCAGGTACTGGCCGGGCTGTATGCTGGAATCCTCTGGGAAGGCCCATTTGAAGGGATTTTCCGGGTCGTCGCTCAAATAGCAGCCCCCAAGGGATACGGCCTGGCTGCTGCTGTTATAGAGCTCTACCCAAGGGGTCCGTTCGCCGGTTTCATCCCGAAGGCTGTATTGGTTATGCAGCAGGATCTCGTGAATGCGCACCGGCGCGTCCGCCTCCATGGGAGCAAACTCCAGGGAAGAGAATATCCCGGTCTGGCTGTTGGGCTGGCCGGGGGTGGCCTGGGCGGTATATTGGCCGCCGGGCAGGACGCATACCCCCTCCGGGATCTGGTCCATGGGCCAGGTGAGGATGGAGATCTGGTTTCCCGTGCTGTCGCTGAGCACCAGGGTGTCGTCGGAAGAGCCCAGGCGGAACCCTGCGTGGATGCCGTCCTTGCCCTCGTCCCCGGAGAACCATATGGTGGTATAGGCGCCGGCTTCCAAGGTGGCGCCGGGCAGCCGCCACTTGAGGGGCTCATGGATGTTATCGGAAAGATAGTAGTCGGAAAGCAGTAGGGGCTCGCTGCCGCTGTTATATAGCTCCGCCCAGGGATAGGCTTTTCCGTCCGGGGCCAGGCAAGCCCCGGCCTTGGGCATGCATTCGGTAATGGTCAGGGCGTCGGAGGTGCCGGCAGTGATGGCGTCCCCGGCGGAGGAAAAGACCACTTCCCCGTTTTCCTTGCCGGGGGTTGGGTCGGAGCAATAACCATATTGGCCGGAAGCGTCCCGGGCATAGGAAACATCCGGCAGCAGGGCAGGCAGATCCACCTGCTGCAAAATGGCGTAATAGGCGTCGGTCAAAAGAAGGGATTCGCCGTTTTTAGATAGGCCGAAATCGGTGCATAAAAGGCTATCGTCTTCGCCGGTATAGCTGCACGCATATATTAGCAAATATCCTCCCGCCGGGATGGTGGTCCCTTCTGGGAAGGTCCATTTATGGGGCTCTTTTACATTGTCACTCAGGCCGAAGCCGGACAGGTCAATGGTGGCGTTGGTGCCGTTATATAGCTCGATCCAGTCCGGGGAACCCAATTCCGGGTGGGAGAGGGAGGTGGAATTTGAAGAGACCACCTCGTTGATCACCAGGGCCTGCTCCGTGGCCTGCCCGGAGACCGGCAAGCTACTACAACCGGCACAAAGGGCCGGCAACAAAAACAGCAAGATAAAAATAGGGCGTATCCGACGAAAAAAACCTATTTGTATGCATGACAATATTATAGCATAGATACGGATAATTAAAAGCCGGGAAATCATGAACAATCTTACAGGGGACAAGGAAGGTTGCGGGCCTGAATATGACGCAATTGGGTACAATTATGGCATCGGGGAAGGGGAGGTTGCACCGGACGGTAAAGAACCTTATAATGAAAGAAAAGAAATCTGTGAATAATCGGCGTGGGCAGGCTCCCGCCGGGGAAAAAAGAAAACAAGAGGTGAGTTTATGGCAGGCCCGCAGCGCATTTTGATTTGCGATGATCAGCCCATGATCCACGAGACCCTAGGGGTCTACTTAAAAAATGAAGGCTTTGAATATTGCTCTGCCATGGATGGGCAGGAAGCTACAGATCTGGCGAAAAGCTACAAGCCGGACTTAATTATCCTGGACATCATGATGCCGAAGAAAAGCGGCGTGGATGTTTGTAGGGAGATCCGGGCTACCAGCCGCACCCCCATCATCATGCTGACGGCAAAGGGGGAGGAGATCGATCGGATCCTGGGGCTGGAGCTGGGCGCGGACGATTATATCGTCAAGCCCTTCAGCGCCCGGGAGGTGGTGGCCCGGGTCAAGGCGGTGCTGCGCCGGTTCACCGCCGCCAAGGAGGAGCCGGAAAAGGTGCTGCGCTTTCCCGGGCTGGAGATCAACATCTCCAATTACGATGTGCGCATCCAGGGGGAGCCGGTGCAGTTCACTCCCAAGGAGGTGGAGATCCTCTACCTGTTGGCATCCAAGCCGGGGCGGGTGTTCGACCGGGAGCAGATGCTTTCCCAGGTATGGGGGTACGACTTTTTCGGGGACACCCGGGCGGTGGATACCCAGATCAAGCGCATCCGGCAGAAGCTGCCCCAGGAAGGCGTGAACTGGGGCATCCGGACGGTTTATGGAGTAGGATATAAATTCGAATGCGGAGAATAAAACCCGTGAAAAATACCATCCTGGGAAAATCTTTGACCGTGACCCTACTCACGGTCATTTTAAGCGCGGCCTTAACGGCCATCTCCTTCAATTATTATGGACGGACGGTCTTTACCAGGATCAAGGCCCAGGAGATGGCCCCCCGGGCGGAATTTATCGCGGAGCTCACCGGGGAATATCTGCAAGGCTACATCAATGCGGAAATGTACGGCCGGGCCATTGGTTCGGGATATCATATCTGGGATGCGGCGGTGTATGTGTACAATGCCCGGGGTGAGCTGATGGTCTACCCAAAGCAGGGGGAGCTGGAGAATATAAACGCATTGCTTTCCGCCTACCTGCCGGATGTGATGGAAGGCCATGCCCTGTATTCCCCTAATAGCGACAACCAAGGGGTGATCATTGCGGAGCCTGTGTATAGCCGCTATGACAACGTGATTGGGGCGGTGTTTCTGATCAAGCCCCTGGGGGAGGTACGGGCAGCCATCAATAGCCTGTTGGTGGCCTTGTTGATCAGCATGGCGGGGGTGATGGCCATCATGGCGGCGCCGGTATACGATTTTTTTCCAGCAATGTGGTGCGCCATCCAGCAAATGGCGGATATCGCCACCGCATGGCGGGGGGGATTTCAGCATACGGGCGCCAGAGCAGGGCAGCCAGGAGCTGCAAAGCTTGGGCCGATCCTTAAACTATTTGAGCGCCACCCTATCCGCCACCATTGAGGACCTGACCTTTGAACGGAACCGGTTGGCCTCCACCCTCAACGGCTTGCGGGAAGGCATCATTTCCTTTGACGCCCAGGGACGGGTGCAGCAGAAAAACCCTGCGGCTTGGGAGCTTTTGGGCCTCCAAACGGAGGAGGAGGTAACGAGCAGCAAGCTGTGGCCCAGCTTGCAGTCCGGATTGGCTGCGGTGCTGGAAGGCAAGGAAGCGCCGCTGCTGGAACTGCCCCGGGGGGAGGCCATCCTGCGCTGCACCTATTCCCCCCTGGCGGAAGGCAGCCGCATAGAAGGGGCGGTGCTGCTGATCCAGGATGTGACCGAGGCCGCCAGGCTGGAGAAGACCCGTAGGGATTACGTGGCCAATGTGTCCCACGAGCTGCGCACCCCCTTGTCCTCCATCCGGGGGCTTGCGGATGCCCTGAACGATGGCTTGGTGCAAGATCCAAAGGATCAGGCCAGATACTATGGCTATATCCTTCATGAGTCCATGCGCCTTTCCAGGCTGATCGACGACCTGCTGGAGTTGTCCCGGCTCCAATCCGGTACCGTTGCCCTGACCAAACAGCCCCTTCGGGTGGATGAATTGATCTATGACGTGGCGGACCGTTACGAGGCCGCGGCTCGGGAGAAGGGCTGCCAGGTGCAGGTATCCGTGCCGGAACATTGCCCGAAGGCCTTTGCAAACCCGGATCGCACCGAACAGGTACTCATCGCCCTGCTGGATAATGCGATCAAACATGGAGAAGGCGGCGGGGCGATCTGCCTGCAGGCGCTGGATCAGGGAGAAAAGCTGGAGGTGCGGGTATCCAACCAAGGGGAGATCCAGGAACGGGACCTTGCCCATCTGTTTGAGCGATTCTACAAGGTAGATCAATCCCACTCGGGAGGCGGGACGGGGCTAGGCCTATCCATTGCCTACGAGATCATGACCCGTATGGGCGAGAAAATATGGGTGGAAAGCCAGAACGGGACGGTGACCTTTGCCTTTACCTTAGCCAAAACCGGGACTCTGCCGGCGACAAGTGGTAAAAATGGGAAGAATCTGTGAAAAAGGAACCGGCCGGCCTTTTCAAGGGGAATGGATGTGCTATACTATAGACTATAGACATGCCATGACCCAATGATACACTGTTGCTATAGGAGGCAGATATGAGCGCCAATAAGATCCTTATCGCCGATGACGATCGGGTGGTACATGAATCCCTGGGGATATATTTAAAAGCCGAGGGATACGATACGGTGGATGTGTACGACGGCAAGGCGGCTGTAGAAGCTCTGGACGGGGAGATCGCTCTGTGCGTGCTGGATATTATGATGCCGGAAATGAGCGGTACGGACGTATGCAAAACCATCCGCAAGACCTCCCGGGTGCCATCATCATGCTCACCGCCAAAGGGGAAGAAATCGACCGCATATTGGGACTGGAATTAGGAGCAGACGATTACATCGTAAAACCCTTTAGCCCCCGGGAAGTGGTAGCCCGGATCAAGGCGGTGCTTCGCCGCACCAGCGAGCAGCAGCAGAGCAACGACGATGGTTGCGTGGTGCACCAGGAGCTGGTGATCGATATCAAGAGCTATACCGTGACCCGTGCGGGGGAAGCCGATCATCTGCACCCCGAAGGAGATCGAGATCCTATATATGCTGGCCTCCAATCCCGGCCAGGTGTTTACACGGGAGCAGCTGCTCAACCGGGTATGGGGCTACGATTTTGCCGGCGAGACCCGGACTGTGGATACCCATATCAAGCGCATTCGCGCCAAGCTGGACAACACCGGCCTGAATTGGAGCATCAAGACCATTTACGGGGTAGGCTATAAGTTCGAAGTAGAATAGTGGAGGAAGAATGAAAAGCGTACTGTTCCGGCGTTTGCTGGTCACGCTCACCATTTGTATGCTATTAGCCTCCGCCATCATGGTGGGAGGCTATGCTTTTTTGATTGGAGACGCTTACGCGGACATCAAGCTGGAGGAGATGGAAGCGAAGGTAGTGCTCTTTCGGCAGCTGGTGGCGGAATGGAACCAGGGCAACCTGAAGGACGATGCCTTTGAACGGGTGTGCGCTTCCTTTATGGAGGCGGCGGATGCCACCATATTGATCGTCAACCAGGAAGGGAAAATCGCCCATATGAATTCCCCGCTGGGGAATCTGGATGTACAGTCCCTGGAAATAGGCTTAAGCGAGCTGATCGATACGGTGCTATCCGGCCAATCCTTTTCCACCAACCAGGCAAAAATGCCCGATGTGGGGCGGATCTTAGCAGTTGGGGAACCGATAGGCGGTGGCGGGGTGCTGCTGTTAAAGAGCGTAGGGGCGGTGAATTCCGCCAGCATGCGCTTAAGCTCCCTGTTGCTGTGGGTGGTGTTGATCGTGGTGCCGGTGGTGCTGGTGGCGACGGTATTCCGGGTGAAGCGGGAAACCAGCCCCCTCCATGCCATGAGCGAGGCTGCTATTTCCATGAGTAAAGGTAATTTTGATATTCGTTTGGATGAGGATGAGCCAGGGGAAGTGGGCGTGCTGTCCCGGGCGTTGAACAACCTATGCGAGACCCTGTCGGGCACCATTTACCAGCTCCGGTTTGAAAAGGGCCAGCTGGACCAGCTGCTCCAAAGTTTGACGGACGGGGTGGCGGCCTTGGATGGCAGCGGCGCCCTGACCCACTGCAATAGCGCCTTGATGCGGATGTTTGGGGCGGTAAACGCAGAGCAGCGGGAAGACATTGTGGAAGATCCCAAGCTATGGGAGACCTTTGATACGGTGTTTGAAACCGGCAAGCCCCAGACCATCACCTATCCCATGAGCGGGGACAAGGTACTATGGATCAGCGTATCCCCGGTGATCAGCGAGGACGGCATCCGCAACGGGGTGGTCGGCTTGTTCAAGGATATGACCGAGGTGGAGCGGCTGGAAGCCACCCGGCGAGAATATGTGGCCAACGTATCCCATGAGCTGCGCACGCCCCTTACGGCGGTGCGGGGGCTGCTGGAGCCCTTGGCGGACGGCATGATCCAGGATGAGGAGACCCGCCAGCGGTATTATAAGACCATGCTCCATGAGGTGATGCGGCTATCCCGGCTGATCACGGATATGATGACCCTATCCAGGCTCCAAGCGGGGACGGAGTATATCGAGATCATGCGGGTAGATATGAAGGAGCTGCTCAGCGACGTGGTGAGCGGCTATACCGCGGCGGCGGAACAAAAGGGCATCCATCTGACCCTGGACGACCGGGCGGCAGTGGACGGGCTTACGGACCCGGACCGGATCGAGCAGGTGCTGGTGATCCTGCTGGATAACGCCATGCGTCATACGGAAAAGGGCGGCACCATCACCGTGGGGGTGGAGCCCGCCCAGGAAGGCATGATGATCACGGTATCGGATACCGGCTGCGGGATACCCGAGGCGGATATCCCCCATATCTTTGAGCGGTTCTATAAGGTGGATAAATCCCGGGGAAGCACGGGCACAGGCTTGGGGTTATCCATCGCCCAGTTTATCATCGATAAGCTGGGAGAAAAAATCACCGTGCACAGCCAGCTGGGCAAGGGCACCTGCTTTGCCTTTACCGTAAAGCGGTATGTATCCAACGCCATCGCCTTGGGCCCGGCCAAGGAAAACCGGCAGACCGGCAGGCAACGCCAGGCCCCGGTTAAACAGGAGCCCGTGGCGGACGAGCGGGGCGCGGTGGATGCAGACTATGTGGTGATGCCGGATAACCCGGATCGCCGGCGGCCGAAAACCAAAAAAGGCCGCCCCGGGGCATGAGCGCCGGGCCGGCCGGAAGGAAGGGAACATGAACGCAAGCCAAGGTTGCCTTCAATGCCCCCGTCGCTGCGGCGCGGACCGGAGCCGGGGCGTAGGGTATTGCGGGGCTTCGGCCCTGCCCCAGATCGCCCGGGCGGATCTGCATATGTGGGAAGAACCCTGCCTGAGCGGCAGCCGGGGGGCAGGGGCCATCTTCTTTTGCGGGTGCAACCTGACGTGCCTTTTCTGCCAGAATTATACCATCAGCCATGGGGCCGTAGGCCCCAGCATGGATGCGGCGGCGTTAGCGGGTCTGATGCTGCGCCTACAGGATAAGGGCGCCCACAACATCGACCTGGTGACCCCTACGCCCCATCTGCATGTGATCCGGCCCGCCCTGGAACAGGCCAAGGCCCATGGGTTGCGCATCCCTGTGGTGTATAATACCAACGGCTATGAGTTGGTGGACGCCCTACGCACCCTGGAGGGACTGGTGGATATTTATTTGCCGGATCTAAAATACGTAAGCCAGGCGGCAGCCCGGCGCTATAGCGGAGCGGCGGATTATTTTGACTTTGCCCGGCCCGCCGTGCTGGAGATGCAGCGCCAGTGCGGGGTATTGCAATTGGATGGGGAAGGCGTGGCCACCCGTGGCCTGTTGATCCGGCATCTGGTGTTGCCAGGGTCTGTGGACGAAGCAAGGGGGGTGCTGGATTTCGTTGCGGCGGAGTTGCCGCTGGATACCCAGCTCTCCTTGATGAGCCAATATGTGCCCTGCCATCTTGCCACCATGCCGCCAATAAACCGGCGCCTGACCCGGCGGGAATACCAGCGAGCGGTGGATTATTGCCTAAGCCTGGGGCTTACCCGGGTCTATGTCCAGGAGCTGGATTCTGCGGACACAGCCTATACGCCGCCTTTTCAAGGGGAGATCATATAGGCGGGCGCAGGCCGGCGAGGAAGCCGCCCGCAAGAAGCCTGCGGGCGCCAAACATGGAGGGGGAGGATCCGGATGAAGGCAGCGGGGAAGGACGGCATGTGGAAGAAGGTATTTGACCTGCTTCCCAAAAAGCAGAAGGTCAGGTTTGTTTTTATCTTGGTAATCCTGGGGGTTTCGGCGGTATTGAGCTAGCTCACCCCATTGGCCATCGGGTACTTGACGGATCATGTGCTGGCGGAGCGGGACGCCACCTTCCAAAAGGTCATCCCCATCCTGCTGGGCATCCTGCTGGTGAACATGGTCAACGAGGTCATCAAGGTGATCCGGCGGCTCATCGTGGAGGATACGGCCACCCAGGCGGAGAAAAGCGCCCGGCAAAAGGCAACCTCCTCCCTGTTGCTGGCCCCCATGTCCTATTTTCGCAGCCATCTGACCGGCAACATCCATGGCCGGCTGAACCGGAGCCTGGAAGGCACGGTGAAGCTGATCAAATTGATGTTCATGGACTTTGCGCCGGCAGTTACCACGGGCTTGGCGGCCATCGTCACCATTTTTACCCAGTTGCCTCCCTTGGTGGCCTGCCTGGTGATCCTGGTGATCCCGGTGGGGACCGGCATCGTGTTCCGGCAGATCAGCACCCAGAAGGGGATCCGGGTGGAGCTGATGGAAGCCAAGGCGGATATGGACGGTATGATGGTGGAGCTGTTGGGGGGCATCGAGACCATCCGGGCCCTGGATAGCGCCAGCATCGAAGGAGAGCGGATGGCCGCCCGGTCCGAGCAGCTGCGGAAAAAGGAGATGCGCCATCACAAGGCCATGGCCATCTACGATTGCCTTAAGTTCATCAACGAAGCCCTGTTCAGCGTGCTGGTGATCGGCCTATCGGTTTTACTGGCTTCCCGTGGGGTCATCAGCGTAGGTACGGTGCTGACAGCTTATCTGTGCTTTACCCAGCTGACCGGGCCCTTAAGGGAGCTGCACCGGATCTTGGATGAATTTTCCGAAAGTACCGTGCTGGCCCAGGATTACTTCCAAATGGTGGATCTACCCTTGGATTTTTCTTATGAACCCATCCAGGGGCAAGCGCCCAGGCAGCTGGAAAACAACCGGGTAGATCTGCAGGATGTGTGCTTTGCCTACCCGGAAAAGCCGGAGCAGCAGATCCTATGGCATATTTCTCTGGCCATCCAAGGGGGGCGTTTATCGGGGTCGCAGGTCCAAGCGGATGCGGCAAATCCAGCCTCATAAAGGTGATCGATAAGCTGGAACAGGCCCAAGGGCAAATCTGTCTGGGGGGCGCGCCCATTGCTTCCATCACCCGGGAGACCTTGGCAAAAAACGTGGCCATTGTACCTCAGTCGCCTTTTTTGGTGGCGGATACGGTCTATCACAACATCTGTTACGGCATGAAGGAGGACGTCCCTTTGGCGGCGGTTCAGGAGGCAGCAGCCAAAGCCAACATTGCGGCGGACATTGAAAAGCTACCTGGCGGCTATGACTTCGTATTGGCGGAAGGGGGCGCAAACCTGTCCGGCGGCCAGCGGCAGCGGATCGCTTTGGCCCGGATCTTCTTGCAAAAGCCCCGGATCCTTCTTTTGGACGAGGCGACCTCGGCCCTGGATAATACCTCGGAAAAGCAGATCCAGGCGGAGATCGAAAAGATGAAGGAAGCCTGCGGCACCACGGTGATCTCCATCGCCCACCGGCTCACCACCCTGCAAAATTGCGATGAGATCCTCGTCATGGACAAGGGCCGGATCGTTCAGCAGGGCACGTTTCAGGAATTGCAGGAAATCCCCGGCATCTTCCGCAACATGGCCAAAGGTATGGCAAAATAGGCTGCGGCAACATGAATTTTTATAGTTCAGCTATAAAATTACGTCCGGGAAAGCCTTAATAATTTCCCTTGCGCCGTTAACCCGTGCCATTGCTCCGTTAGCTCCCTACCGGAGGGGAAAATTTAGGACAGCTGGCTGCCCTTACGCCTTTTTGGGGCGGCGAGGGGAACGGGAGAAAAAATGTTTCCAAACTATGAATTATTACGAAAAATGCGAATTTTTCTTTCAAAACTATTGCATACTGGATTAAGTAGTGCTAATATAATATCAGTAAATGATAGTTTCGCCGTCCGGAGTCAAGAGCAGTAATCTTCATTGTTTTTCCTCCAAACCAAAACACAGAACTAATTTACTTCAAACCGCGAGCTGAGGAATAGGGCAGTCCTCATATCGCAACTACCGGACGGATTTGTAAGGAGCTTTGCTTGGCAAGGCTCCATTTTTTTGCTTGCCCAAAGCCTCCGGCCGCCTCGCATGAAGGGCGGGAAAAGCGACATAGGATACACCAAGGAAGGGGCGCTTATGGGAAAGCGGGAGCGAATTTTGGGCGGGCTGGGTGCGCTGCTGGTGCTGGCCTATCTGGTCATCATGCCGGGCTATCTTTTGCAGCAGCCCAGGGATTGGACCTTGAAAAAAACAGCAGGAAAACCAGGAGACCCTTTGCAGGCATCATCACCCTGTGGCATATCGTAGATTTCAAGCCCTATGCCGGCAGCCTGGGCACCTGGTTATCCGACCGGGCGGCTACGTTTGAGAAACGACAATTTTGGGGTGTTTATTAACGTGACCGCCATGACGGTGGAGGAATGCGCAGCCCGGATGGAGCAGGGGGGAACGGGCGGATGTATATTCCTTTCCCATGGGGTGGGGATATATGGAACGGTTTGCGCCGCTGCCGGAACTGGAGACAGCGGTAAAGCCTGCCTTGGCAGGCACCGGCAGCCAAGACGGGACGGCGTACGGGGTCCCCTATGCCATGAGCGGCTATTTTTTGCTGATCAATAGCCGGCTGGAACAAGAAAAGGGCGTGACCCTTTCGGAGGGGGATTGGCAGGCAGGCTTGCAGGAAGCGGCGGATACCTTGACCTTCACCTATGGGAAGCGGGAAACCCAACAATACGGTCTGTCAGGGGAACCGATTTTGGCGGCGTTGCTGGGCTATACGGGGGAATTGGCGGCTTATAGCAGCTTTTCCAGCGAAGCCGCCGCCATGGCCCTGACGGATGCCCGGGCAGCAGGGGATCTGGAGCGGCAGCAAAGCGAAGGCAAGGGGTTTACGTTTCAGGCGCTGCCTTTAGAAGGGTATACGGATCTGGTGCAATACTTGGGGATCGCCCAGGATACGGCGGAGGAAAAGCGCCCGTACATCCAGGATTATCTTAACATCGTCCTGTCGGAGGAGAGCCAGGAAAAGCTGCTGGATCTTGGGCTGCTGCCGGCCATAGAGCTTACGGTGGAGCCGGGGCGGTTATCCGGGGCCCCGGAGCAGCTGGAAGCAGCGTTGCAAACGGCAACGGTACCCAACGCGTTTTTGTATCAACGATACCAGGATGCGCTGGCTAGCCTGGCCCAGCGGGCCCTGGCAGGGGACGCCCAGGCGCGGGAGGAATTGTGGGAACGGATGAAAGAACTTGTGGACGGGGCGCAAATACAGTAAAATGATAATGGAACTACCTACACAGCGCGGCAGGGAATGGCGATGCCATCCAGCCCGGCACGCCCCTTGGATTTGCCTGCGTAAACGGAGTGAAATCCGGTGCGGCGGCTGCGAAAGGGGCGTACTGGCTGATGCAGATATTGCAATTACCAATATAAGGACGGAATCCACTATGCGCAAAGAAACCCCGCGGCCCTGGCCGCTATGCTGGCGCCCATGGGGGCAGAGGAATCGATACCCTTGGCGAAGCATACCTCCTTTCGGATCGGGGGGCCTGCGGACTTGCTGTTTGCCCCAAAAAGCCGGGAGGAGCTGCGCTTTGCCCTGGAGCAGGCCAAAGCCCTTGACGTCCCCGTGACCCTGATGGGCAATGGGACCAACCTGCTGGTGCGGGACGGGGGTGTGGAGGGGCTGGTACTTAAGCTAGGCCCTGGGTTTTCCACTATACAAGCCTTAGGGGACGGCCGCATACATGCCTTGGGAGGCGCCTTGCTCAGCAGCCTGGCCAATTATGCGGCGGCCCAGGGGTTGATGGGCCTGGAATGGGCGGCGGGCATCCCCGGCACCGTAGGAGGGGCCTTGGCCATGAATGCGGGGGCGTATGGGGGAGAGATCAAGGACGTATTGACCAGCATTGAATATTTGGATAGAGAGACGGGGGAGCTGATCGAGCGGCCCCCGGCGGACGGGGAGCTGGGATACCGGGAGAGCGCCTTTTCCTGGCCCCGGCGGATCGCCCTAAGCGCCACGGTTTCCCTGGCCCGGATGACGGCCATATGCAGGAGCGGATGCAGGACTATAGCCAGCGCCGCCGGGAAAAGCAGCCCTGCAATATCCAGCGGGGCAGCGACCTTCAAGCGGCCCAGGGGCATTTTGCAGGGGGCTCTGATCGAAGGGGCCGGGTTGAAGGGGACGGCCGTGGGGGGCGCACAGGTGAGCCAGCTCCACGCCGGGTTCATCATCAACCGAGGCGGCGCCACCTGCCGGGACGTGCTGGACCTGATCGCGCTGGTCCAGCGGCGGGTATGGGAGCATAGCGGGGTCAAGCTGGAGCCGGAGATCCGGGTGATCGGGAGAGACGAAACATGATGCGGGTATTGGTGGTAACAGGCATGAGCGGGGCGGGCAAGTCCCAGGCCCTCAAGCGCCTGGAGGATATGGGATACTTTTGCGTGGACAACCTGCCCTGCGAGATGCTAGGGGGCTTTGCCCTGCTGTGTAAGCGGGCCAATCCCCCGGTGGAAAAGGTGGCGGTGGTCATCGACAGCCGGGAGAGCATCTTTGGCAACGATGTGGTGGCGGCCTTGGACAAGCTGGCCGCCCTGGAGGTATCCTACCAGATCATCTTTCTGGAATGCCGGGACGAGGTGCTGGAACGCCGCTATAATGAGACCCGCCGACCCCATCCCTTGGGGGGAGATATCCGCAAGGCCATTCAGGCGGAACGGGAGCTGCTCAGCACCCTGCGGGACCGGGCGGACCATATTATCGACACCTCTCAGCTTAGGCCCTTGGAATTGCGCCAGGCCCTGGAACAGGCCCTCTCCCAAAAGGACACGGGGTTTGCCCTGGAGATCGTCAGCTTCGGCTATAAGCTGGGGGGTGCCCTTTGAGGCGGACGTGGTGCTGGATATGCGCTTTTCCCCCAACCCGTTTTACGAGCCGGAGCTGCGGACCCTTTCCGGCAGGGACGCGGCGGTGCAAGCCTTTGTGCTGGCGGATGAGAACGTAACCGCCCTTCTGGATCAGGTGGAGCATACCTTAGAACGGCTGATCCCCCGGTTCATAGAACAGGATAAACGCAGGCTGATGGTTGCCTTTGGCTGCACAGGGGGCCGGCATCGGTCCGTGTGCTGCGCGGAGGCCCTGTATCACCGGATGAAGGACCGGTGCCAGGTGAGCCTGGCCCACCGGGATATTGCAACCGAGGCGGCATCCATACGGGAAAGGGGCGAATAGGATTGTCCTTTGCATCGGAAACAAAAGGCGAGCTGGTGCGCCTTCGGGTGAAGCGGCCTTCGGAAAAGCGGGCGCTGCTGTGCGCCTTGACGGATAGCGCGGGGTCCATTACCCTGGGCCGGGGCGCGCTGGGGATCCAATATGTGACGGAACACGGCCAGGTAGGCGAGTTGATCGCCCGGCTGGCAGGGGAATTGTATCAGGTGGAAGCGGATATCCGGGTAAGCCGGTCCCCCCGGCTGCATGCGTGCAGCACGTTGGTGCGCCTTAGCGGCGCCGGTTGCCGGACGCTGCTGCTGGACGCGGGGTGCTTGGGCCAGGTGGAAGGCCTGACCTTGGGCCACATCCCGAAGGGCTGGTGGAGCGGGACGAGGACCGGCGGTGTTATCTTAGAGGGGCGTTTTTGGGAGCGGGCTCTGTTAGCGACCCGAAAAAGGGCTACCACTTGGAGATCGTTTGCCGTCACGAACGGTTTGCCCAGGAGCTGTGCGGCCTGCTGGCGGACTATGGCCTGCCGGCCCGGTACGCCCAGCGGAAAAACGCCTATGTGGCCTATTTGAAGGAAGGGGAAATGGTGGCGGGGTTTTTGACCCTGACCGGCGCCATGAACAGCACCCTGGCCTTTGAGGAAGCCCGGGTCATGCGGCAGGTGGCGGGCAGCGTAAACCGCATCCACAATTTCGAGGACGCCAATATGAACAAAGCGGCCACTGCAGCGGCCGCCCAGCTGGTGGATATCGAATGCATCCAACGCGCCAAGGGGCTGCAAAGCCTGCCCCCCCGGCTTAGGGAAGCGGCGGAGCTGCGCTTGAACAACCCGGAGGCCACCCTTTCGGAGCTGGCCCAGATGGCGGAGGTATCCAAATCCGGCTTGAACCATCGCTTTGCCAAGTTGGCCGCCTTGGCGGAGGAATATCGTGGGAGCGGTCTCGGATATACCCAGGAAGAGGAGTAAAAATGGCCTTTACCCACTTACATGTACACACCCAATACAGCCTGCTAGACGGCGCCGCCCGAATTCCGGAGCTGGTGAAAAAAGCCAAAGCCCTGGGCATGGACGCTTTGGCCATCACGGATCATGGGGCCATGTACGGGGTGATCGATTTTTACAAGGAATGCCAAAAGCAGGGATCAAGCCCATTTTGGGCATGGAAGCCTATGTGGCGCCCCGCTCCCTCAAGGACCGGAAGGCCAGCGGGAATATGCCCATTTGATCCTGCTGGCAAAAAACCAAACCGGATACCAGAACCTGATGCGGCTTTCCTCCATCGCCTTTGTGGAGGGGTTCTACTATAAGCCCAGGATCGATTATACGGTGCTGGAGCAATACCGGGAAGGGCTCATTTGCCTATCCGCCTGCCTGGCGGGGGGACATCCCCCAGCTGTTGCTCCAGGGCCGGTATGATCAGGCAAAGGCGTTGGCGTCCCGGCTGCAAGGGATGTTCGGGCCGGATTTTTACATTGAGCTGCAAAAATCACGGCCTGCCGGAGCAGCAGCGGATCTTGCCCCAGCTGGCCCAATTGGCCCAGGAAATGTCCATCGACACCGTGGCCACCAACGATGTGCATTACGTGAACCGGGAGGATGCGGAATCCCAGGATGTGCTCCTGTGCATCCAGACCAACCGGGTGGTGGCCGATGAAAACCGGATGCGGATGGAGGCGGAGGAGTTTTATCTCAAGAGCCAGGAGGAGATGGCCCAGATGCTCCACGCCTATCCCGAGTCCCTGGCCAATACCGAAAAGATCGCAGAAAAATGCCATGTGGAGATCCAGTTTGGCCAACGGCATTTGCCGGGGTTCACCGCGCCGGACGGGATGGACAACAACGAGTATCTGCGCAAGCTGTGCCGGGAAGGCCTGGAGCGGAAAATGCCCGGCGCCTCCCAGGCGGTGCGGGAGCGGCTGGAGCACGAGGTGGATGTCATTATCCAGATGGGGTTTGTGGACTACTTCCTCATCGTGTGGGACTTCGTGGATTTCGCCCACCGCAAGGGGATCTTCGTAGGCCCGGGCCGGGGCAGCGGGGCCGGCAGCCTGGCGGCCTACGCCATGGACATCACGGACATCGACCCCATCAAATACGACCTGATTTTCGAGCGGTTTTTGAATCCGGAGCGGGTGTCCATGCCGGATTTCGACATCGATTTTTGCATCGAGCGGCGGCAGGAGGTCATCGACTATGTGGTGCAAAAATACGGGGCGGACCATGTGGCTCAGATCATCACCTTCGGCTCCATGGCCGCCAAGGCGGCCATCCGGGACGTGGGCCGGGCGCTGGATATGCCCTATGCGGACACGGACCGGATCGCCAAGCTGGTGCCCAATGTGCTGGGCATCACCCTGGACCAGGCGTTGGAACAATCCGGGGAGCTGCGGGCCCTGTATGAAGCCGATCCCAAAGTACAGAAGCTGCTGGATCTTTCCCGGAAGCTGGAGGGGCTGCCCCGCCACGCCTCCACCCATGCGGCGGGGGTGGTGATCTGCGCCAGCCCCACGGTGGAGTATGTGCCCTTACAGCGCAACGAGGACGCCATCACCACCCAGTTCACCAAGGATACCATCGAGGAGCTGGGGCTGCTGAAAATGGACTTTTTGGGCCTGCGTACCCTGACGGTGATCCGGGACTGCCTGGATTTCGTGGAGGCGGATCAAGGGGTAAGGCCGGATCTATCCAAGCTGGATTACGGGGACCCAAAGGTATACGAAATGATTGCCGCAGCGGATACGGACGGGGTATTCCAGCTGGAATCCGCCGGTATGCGCCAATTCCTGACCCAGTTCAAGCCCAACTGCTTTGAGGACATCATCGCCGGCATCGCTCTCTTCCGGCCCGGCCCCATGGAGCAGATCCCCCGGTACATTCGCGGGAAAAACGACCCGAAAAGCGTATCCTATCCGGATGAGCGGCTGCGGCCCATCCTGGAAAAGACCTACGGATGCATGGTGTACCAGGAGCAGGTCATGCAGATCGTCCGGGACCTTGCCGGGTATTCCTGGGGGCGGAGCGACCTGGTGCGCCGGGCCATGGCCAAGAAAAAGCCGGAGGTCATGGAGAAGGAACGGGCCTATTTTGTAGACGGCATCGTGGAGGATGGCCAGGTAAAGGTGCCGGGGGCGGTGCGCAACGGGGTTTCCCGAAAGGTAGCCAACCGGATCTTCGATGAGATGATGGATTTTGGCCTCCTACGCCTTCAACAAATCCCACGCCGCCGCCTATGCGGTGGTGGCCTACCGGACGGCATGGCTGAAGGTATATTACCCGGTGGAATTCCTCACGGCGTTGATCAACAGCCTTTTTTGGGGACCAGCATCGCAAAAAAATGGCGGAATATGTATACTATTGCAAGCAGAAGTCCATCGACGTGCTGCCGCCGGATATCAACAAGAGCAAAGCCAAGTTCACCGTGGGAGGGGGGAAGATCCGCTTCGGCCTGGCGGGCATCCGAAACGTGGGGGAGGCTTTTATCGACGAGATGGTAGCGGAGCGGGAGAAGAACGGCCCCTTTGTGGAATTTTTACGATTTCATCCGCCGGAGCGATGGGAAAAAGC
>ENA-OQCL01000285-OQCL01000285.1-human-gut-metagenome-genome-assembly--contig:-NODE-285-length-26290-cov-5.805565_pt1 | contig 26290 bp, 19 predicted proteins | sample MGYA00242502_ERZ504586 | MGnify/ENA primary metagenome ERZ504586 (study PRJEB26092, sample SAMD00036316) | human gut metagenome | host: Homo sapiens | study: EMG produced TPA metagenomics assembly of... | reverse complement strand
ACCCCTCGCCCCTGGGGCGAGTGATGAAATAAGTCCGCGAAGCGGACACCTTAGCGGCCGAGTGGCACCTCCCACGCGAGTGGGAGAGGCGGGCGGGTCCCGAAACCTCACGGGGGCGCCACCACCCCAAAAGCGCTTTTCTTTGGGGCTCCACCCCGTTTCTTTGGGCAAGACCAAAGAAATGGGGTGGAACAGGCAGCACAACCTAAAGTCCAGCAGGACAAAACGGCGAGTTCCTCCCACGCCCCTAAGAAAGAGGGGAGTTTTTCATATTTCGGTATCTATACTCAGCTCCCAGCCCTCAGGTAGCTCAGGCAGGCTGAGGCGGCCGGACTCCATCCGCAGGCCGAAGAGGCCCTCAAGCACGGCGCGCAGGTACCAGCCCGCGGAGCCGGTATACCAGCTCCAGCCCGCCTGGCCGTAGCGCTCCGGGTTCGTATAGACGTCGGCGGCCAGGACGTAGGGCTCCGCGCCGTATTCGGGGCTCTCCTTCGGCAGCAGAGCCAGCAGAACCTCCAGCCCCTCCGCACGGCGGCCCCGGCTCAGCAGGGCCAGGGCCAGCCATATGGCCCCGTGCGTGTACTGCCCGCCGTTTTCACGGAAGCCCGGGCCGTAGCTGGAGATATAGCCCGCGCGCTCCGCGCCCTCGCCGAAGGGCGGGTCGAAGAGCTTTACGGGGCCGTTGGGGCCGTCGCGCAGGCGCTCCAGGGCGGCGTCCAGGGCGGCGTCCACGTGCTCCGGCGGGGCCTCGGCGCAGAAGGCGGCCCAGCTCTGGGCCACGGAGTCTATCCGGCAGGCCCGGCCCTTTGAGGAGCCGAGGGGCGCGCCGTCGTCGAAGTAGCCGCGCAGGAACCACTGCCCGTCCCAGGCCCGGGCCGCGGCCCGGCCCAGGCGCGAGGCCGCCGAGAGCAGCGCCGCCGCGCCCGGGCCCTGTCGCCCGCCCTGTCCAGCAGAGGCGCAAAGCGCCGCGCCGTGTGCGCGAAAACCCAGGCCAGCCAGACGCTCTCGCCCCGGCCCGCCGCGCCGACCTGGTCCATGCCGTCGTTCCAGTCCCCCGCGCCCATGAGCGGCAGGCCGTGCTCGCCCACGCCCCGCCTTACTGACGAGGCGCAGCGCCAGCGCCGCGTGCTCCAGCACCGTGCCGGCGCGCTCGGAGCTCCGCGCGGCCTCGTAGCGGCTGTCCTCGTGTTTTTCGAGGGGCGGGGAGTCGAGATAGGGCCGCAGCTCGTCCAGCAGGCGCGCTCGCCCGTCTTTTCGACGTATTCGCAGACCGCCCAGGGCAGCCAGAGCAGGTCGTCCGAGCAGCGCGTGCGCACGCCGCGGTCCGGCTCGCCCTCGTGCCACCAGTGCATGACGTCGCCCTCCTCGTACTGGTGGGCGCAGGCGGCAAGGATGCGCTCCCGCGCCGGGGCGGAGGCGACGGGCAGGAGGTTCACCGCGTCCTGCAGCTGGTCGCGGAAGCCGTAGGCCCCGCCGCTCTGGTAGATGGAAGTGCGCGCCAGCAGGCGGCAGGCCAGGGTTTGGTATACGGCCCAGCCGTTCATATAGCGGTCGAGCTCCGGATGGGGCGTCTTGATCTTCAGCCTGCCCGTGAGCGCGGCCCAGCGGCGCTTCGTTTCATCGAGCAGCGCGAGGGCGCGCTCCGGTTCCGCAAGGCGGCGCAGCTCCGCTGAGGGCAGAAAGCCGCAGGCGATAACGCGCGTTTCCCCTCCGGGCAGCTCCGCCCTGAAGAGCGGCAGGCCGGCCTCGGAGGCCGTGAGCCCGGCCTCGCAGGAGAAGGCGGCGCGGAAGGTGAGCTCCGGCGCGCCGCCGCGGGGGTTTGAGGCCAGCAGCGCCCCGTCCTGCGCGCGCGTGCGGACGAAGGCCGCGTCCCGCGCTTCCCAGGCGAGGGTGGGATGCAGCTCCCAGACCAGGGCAGCCGGGGCGTTTTTCGATTATCATGAGCCGCGCGTCCGCGCCCTGGGGCACGAACAGCGTCACGCGCGCCGCGCCCTTTTCCCACGCGGCCCAGCCGAAGCCGAAGCGCACCCGCGCCCCGGCAAAGAGGCTCTCGCCGGCGCACAGGAGCGCCTCGGAGCCGCTGGAGGCGAGGTCGCCGTCGAGGCCCTTGTCCACGCGCGTTTCGCGGGCGTTGCCCAGCCACATGCCCGCCGGGCCGCAGTCGGCCGCGAGGCAGCCGAAGTTCCCGTTCGTGAGGGGCAGGCTCCAGGCGCGCGGGGGCAGGCCCTGACGCGCGTCCAGCTCGAAACCGCCGTCCGGCAGCCAGCGCCAGGAACAGCGCCCCGCGCGCCGGGGCTCCGGCAGGGGCGGTCGGCTTTGCGCGGGCGGCTCAGGCTCCGGCCCCGAGGGCCGGGAGAGGTCAACGGCAAGGGCGGCGCATTTCAGGATGTCCTCCGCGCCGGCGCAGGGGGCCGTGTGGACCCCGCCGGGCGCGCCCAGCATGGCCTCCAGGCCGTCCCTTTGCAGCAGCTCCGCCACGGAGCGGGCGAGGCGGCTGAAGTAGTCCCCGCCCTCGCGGGTGAGGAAGACGAGGTCGCTCCGCACGCCGCAGACGCGCAGCAGGTCCTGCCTGCGTATGAGCTCGCGCGCGGCGCGCAGCTGGTTTTCGTCCTCCAGCAGGGCGCAGACGACAGGCAGGTCGCCGGAGACGCCGATGCGCCAGAGGGAATTTCTGGGCGCGGCCCCGGCATAGCGCGGAAAGACCAGCGCGCCCGCCATGTCGAGCGCGGCGGAAAGCTCGCGCGCGCCCATGCCGCCCAGGGCGGCGCGGGCGGAGAGCAGGTCGGCAAAATCCTGGGCCGCGGCGTTGAGCCCGCGCGAGGCGGCCGCCATGGCCTCCTCCGCCGTAGGCCCGAAGGCCAGGGCGAAGCGTGCGGAAAAACTGCCAGACATCGGCGCGAAGGCCGGGGTCGAGGCCCGGACGAAGGGGTGCGAGAGCCAGCCCAGCGGTTCGCCCAGGGCGTCCGCGCGGCAGTCGAGCGGGCGGTTTGAGCGCAGGCAGAGCCAGCACTCGCGCACTTCCCCGCGCGGCAGGCGGCGGATGAGCAGCGCGCCCTCGCGCACTTCGGCGTGCAGGCCGAGCCGCCAGTAGGCAGGGTGGCCCTCCCAGTCCCGGAGCCGCGCCAGCATGGGCTCGAACTCCAGGCAGAGCCGCCCCTCCAGGGCGCGCGGGCTCTTCAGCTCCACAAAGCGCACCTCGCAGAGGTCCCGGGCCGAGACGGCGGCGGAGCAGAGGCTGTGGAGCGCATCGCTCTCGCCCTCGAAGCTGAGCGCCCCACCCCTGAAGGCGTGGCTGAAGCTGAGGCCGCCGGCGGCCCCGGGCAGGGGCAGGAGATCTGTCCTGCCCTCGGGCGTTTCAAAGTATATGCGCAGGCCCGCGGGGCCGGTGAGGGGATCGTCGGGGCCGCGGTATATGCCTATGCCCCCGGCGCAGGCCGAGGCGAGACCGCTGGAGGCGAGCGTGAGATGGTAGACCCCGTTCGAGACGGGGTAACAGCGCGGAAAGGCCGCGTCCGGGCAGGCTCCGCCCGCCTCCCAGCCGGGGCCGGGGCTGCGGGCGGGCTTTTCGGGCTCCGGCCCGCCGCGACGCCGGAGCGTCACCGCGCCCAGGGGCAGGCGCTCTTCGAGCAGGCAGCGGTGGGCGCTCATGGCGGGGTCGGACATGAAGCGGCGGCACATTATATTGTCCGAGAGGCAGTTGTCTATGGCGGCGAGGCTCATGCCCAGGTGGTGGGACATGACGCAGCGCACGCTCTCGCCGCCCCGGCCGGAGGTGCGGGAGGGCGTGAAGTCCACAGCCTCCCAGAGGCCGAAGCGGCCAGTGAAGCCCCTTTCGCAGAGCCTGCGAAGGTTCCGCACCGCGGCGCGCGGCTCCACGGCCAGGGCCAGGAAGCTCGAATACGGGGAGACGACCATGTCCGCGCCCATGCCGCGCCGGAGCGCCAGGGACTGGCAGCCGTGGGCCTTGTAGCGGTAGCTGAGCGAGGGGTCCAGGGAGAAAAAGGCGCTCTCGGACTGGCCCCAGAGCCCGCCGCCGGCCCTGTCCCTGCGCTGGACGTAGAGACAGAAGCGCGCGCTCTCCCAGAGCAGGCTGTCCCGGCACAGGGGCAGGAAGAGCTCGGGCATGAGATATTCGAACATCGTCCCCGTCCAGCTGGCCATGCCGCGGTAGCCGTCCTTCGACACCAGGGCGCGCGAGAGCCGCCGCCAGTGGCGGCGCGGGGCCTCGCCCCTCGCCACGGCGAGGTAGCCCGTGAGCCGCGCCTCGCTGGAGAGCAGGTCGTAGAGCCCGTCTGAGAGCTTCTGTGCGCTCTCGTCCCAGCCTATGCGGAAGAGCGGCGGCGCTGCGGCGTCGTAGGAGCGGGCGGAAATCCATCGCCTCATAGAGCGCGCCGGCGCGCGCGGCGAGATCCGGCCTCGCGTAGTCCTCCAGCCCGCGCCTGAGCGCCGCGAGGCAGGCGGCAAAGTTGCCGCTGTCCACGGTGGAGACGTATTTGGGCGCGAGGGGGCGCAGAGAGCGCGTGTCGTACCAGTTGTAGAGGTGGCCGCGCCACTTGGGGAGCGCCTCGCAGGTCGTGAGGATGCGCTCGATGAGCCCCGCAGCCTCGGGCGCGGAGCAAAGGCCGAGGTCTGCAGCCGCGAGGGCGGAGACCATGGCAAGGCCGATATTCGTGGGCGAGGTCCGGTGCGCAAGGCCGGTGGGCGGCTGCTCCTGCCAGTTGTCGGGGGGCAGGTAGTTGTCCTCCGGACCGCAGAAGGCGGCAAAATACTGCCAGATCTTCGCCGCCTCGCCCAGCAGGAAGCTCCTGTCGGCCTCGGGCAGGGGCGGGACGGGGGCCCTCTGCCTGCCCAGGCCCGGCACGGCAAAGGCCGCGGCCAGCCAGACAAGGCCGAAGGCCCGCCCCGCCGGCGCGGGCGAGAGCAGGGTGAGCGCCAGGCCCGTGAAGGCCAGCGGCCAGGGCTCCAGAGCTTTGCGCGCCCGGCCCTCCGACTGGGCGGCAGTCTGCCAGGCGAGGAGGTTCTTCTTCGAGACGCCCATGCGCCAGAGGGCGAGGGCGGCAGCGCCCAGGCAGGTCAGGGCCTCCCAGGGCAGCAGCAGGGCCCGGAGCAGGATCTGCAGCAGGCGGCCCGTGGCGCCGTGCGGCACGTCGGAGCTCAGGCGCTCCCGGTCCCGGCGGAAGAGGGCAAAGCCCAGCGCCGGCAGCAGGCCCGTACACAGCGAACAGGCGGCGAGCAGCCCCGCGCAGAGCGAGACCGCAGAGGGCAGGCAGACCGCCCAGACTATCGCCCCCAGGCAGAAGGGCGCAAAAAGGCTCCGGCGCAGGCTGTCGAAAAGCTTCCAGCGCTCCGCAAAGGCAAAGTTCCGCCCGCGCCGGAGAATGAAGGAGATGTTCTGCCAGTCCCCGCGCACCCAGCGGTGCAGGCGGCGGAAATAGGCCGCGGGCTTCGAGGGGAAGCCGTCCGTCAGCTCCGTGTCGCTCATATAGCCCCCGCGCAGGATGGCGCCCTCCACGGCGTCGTGTGAGAGGATGAGGTTCTCGGGCAGGTCGGAGCAGCCGAAGAGCAGGGCGTCCACATCCAGGATGCCCTTGCCCGCAAAGCCGCCCCGGCCCGTCAGGTCCATCCAGACCTCGCCGCAGGCCCCGCCGTAGGGGTCCGTGCCGCCCGCGCCGGCCATGAGCCGGGAGAAGGGCGTCTTCACCGCCGAGGAGAGCTCCACGCCCATGCGCGGGTGTATGAGCCCGTGTCCGGACACGACGACGCGCCCGGGGCCGAACACCGGGCGGTTCAGGGGGTGGAGCATCGCGCCTATGAGCTCCCGCGCCGCGCCCGGCAGCAGGCGCGTGTCCGCGTCCAGGGTGAGGATGTATTTCGTGTCCCTCAGGAGCGCAGGGTCCCCCGCGAGGACGGCGAGCCCGCCGGAATCCCCGCGCAGCAGGCGCGCCAGGGCCAGCAGGGCCCCGCGCTTGCGCTCGTGCCCCGCCCAGACGCCGTCCCGCTCCCGCAGCGTCCTGCGGCGGCAGAAGAGGAAAAAGCCGCCGCCGTATTTGTCGTTTAGCGCCTCCACGGCCCTCACGGCGGCCTCCGTGGCCTCGCCGTCGCCGGGCAGGGCGCGCTCGCGGGCCTCGGGCAGGTCCGCCAGCAGGCCGAACATGAGGTTTTTGCCGCAGTCGCGCGAGGCGAGGGAGAACTCCTCTATGCGCCGCGCGAGCTCCGGCCCGGACTCCGGCCCCGAGAGCAGGGAGGAGACGACGCACAGGCAGCGCCCCTCCGCCGGGACGCCCGAGGCCAGCTCCAGCCTGAAGGGCGGCCTCGGCGGCAGGACGCGCAGAAGCACAAAGTCACAGACCGCCTTGTCCAGCTCCCAGAGGATGGGCAGGGTGAGGAAAAAGAGCGTGAGGCTGCGAAAACCGAGCCCCAGCAGCGCCGAGAGGGCGAGGGCGGGCAGCAGCTGGGCCAGGGCGAGGCCCCGGCCGGAGCGCTCCGGCGGCGAGAGCAGCTCGCAGACGCCGCCCTCGCCGCATTCGGTCAGCAGGCGCTCGGCGCAGGCGGCCTCGCCAAGCCCGCGCCTTTTGGCAAGGACGCGCACGCGCTCCCGGCAGGCTGCGCGGCTGCGCTCGTCCATCTGCGGGTAGACGCCCGCAGGATCGCGGCGCAGGGCGGCCTCGACCAGGTCCGCGCCCTCCAGCAGGGCCGTGAGGTCCAGCGTGGAGAAAAGGCGCAGGGAGCCTATGCAGCGCGAGAGCAGCCCCGCGTCGAGACCGCCGCGGAGGCTCCCGGCTATCTTGCCGACGAGGGCAAAACGCAGGGCGGGCGCGAAAAGGCCCAGCTCACGCATCGTGAGGGGCTGCTCGCGCTGAAAATCCGCCAGGAAACGCGCCGCGCTCTGGGCCGTGACGGCACCGCCGTCCTCGTCCGCCAGGGCGCGGCAGGCCGAGACGATGAGGGCGCTGCCGCCCGAGGCGCGCAGACGCCCCGCGCGCCGCAGCTCCGAGGCCGCGAGCTTCCCCTCGCGCTCTATCAGATACCAGTTGTCGAGCAGCCAGTCCGCGCCCGGGGGCAGCTCCCGGCCCTTTTCGGAGAGCCTGTCCTGCTCCCGGCCTATGAGGGCGAGCATGCGCCCCAGCTCCCGCGAGAGCGCCCGGCCGCGCACCGCGGCGCCGCTGGTTTCGGACATTTTTATCACCTGTCTTTTCGTTTTTTGGCATGGATTACTTTTCCCCGCCCGGGCGCTTCATATACCGGGGAGCTGTTAAAGAAAAACACTTGACAGCCGCCGCGCGGACGTGTATAATCCATAAGGCTTTGTAAAGCGGCCTTGCTTTACACATGGGAGGTGGCTCGGGTTGGCAGCGGAGGAGGCCGTGCTGCGGACGATGCTCTTCGACTTCTACGGGGAGCTGCTGACGGAAAAGCAGCGCGAGTATTTCGATTTGCACTACAACGAGGACCTCTCCCTGGCCGAGATAGCGGCCTTGACGGGCATCTCCCGCCAGGGCGTGTGGGACATCATCAGGCGCGCCGAGGCCACGCTGCGGGACATCGAGGCCAAGACGGGCCTTGTCGCCCGCTTCCGCGCCAGGCGCGAGGCGCTCTCGGGCGTGGAGGCGCGGCTTTCCGGCCTGCTCTCCTCCCCGGACGCCGAGGCAAGGCGCGTTGCCCGCGAGGTCATGGAAGAACTTCGGGGCCTGGACGACTGAACGGGAGGTGTCGCTTTGGCTTTTGAGAGCCTTTCGGACAAACTGAATGCCACGTTCAAGAAGCTCAGGGGCAAGGGCCGCCTGACCGAGACGGACGTGAACGAGGCCATGCGCGAGGTGCGCCTTGCGCTGCTGGAGGCGGACGTGAGCTACAAGGTCGTCAAGGACTTTGTAAAGCGCGTCTCCGAGCGCGCGAAGGGCGCGGAGGTCATGGAGAGCCTGACCCCGGCGCAGATGGTCGTGAAGATAGTCAACGAGGAGCTCTGTGCACTCATGGGCAGCGAGAACCGCAAGCTCAACATCTCCTCGAAGAGCCCGAGCGTCTGCATGCTCGTCGGCCTGCAGGGCGCGGGCAAGACGACGAACGGCGCAAAGCTGGCGGCGCTCATGAAAAAGCAGGGCAAGCGCCCGCTGCTCGTGGCCTGCGACGTGTACCGCCCGGCGGCCATAAAGCAGCTGGAGACCGTGGGCGAGAAGCTGGGCATCCCCGTCTTCCAGATGGGCCAGGGCGACCCCGTGGAGATAGCCAAGGCCGGTATAGCCCACGCGAAGAAGTTCGGCAGCGACCTCGTCTTCCTCGACACGGCGGGCCGCCTGCACATAGACGAAGAGCTCATGGACGAGCTCAGGAACATCAAGGCCGCGACGGAGCCGGCGGAGATCATGCTGGTCGTGGACGCGATGACGGGCCAGGACGCGGTGAACGCGGCCTCCGCCTTCGACGAGGCGCTGGACGTCACGGGCGTCATGCTCACGAAGCTGGACGGCGACGCGCGCGGCGGCGCGGCGCTCTCTGTCACGGCGGTGACGGGCAAGCCCATAAAATTCGCCGGCATAGGCGAGAAGCTGGACCAGATAGAGGCCTTCCACCCGGACCGCATGGCGGGCCGTATCCTCGGCATGGGCGACGTGCTCACCCTCATCGAGAAGGCCGAGCAGACGCTCGACGAGAAGAAGGCCGCCGAGATGGCCGAGCGCCTGCGCCAGAACCGCTTCACCCTGGCCGACTACCTGGAGCAGATGAAGCAGCTCAAGGGCATGGGCTCCATGGAGGACATAGCGGGCATGCTCGGCATGAACGCCAAGGGCCTCAAGGGCGCAAAGGTGGACGAGAAGGCCATGGCCCGCACCGAGGCCATCATCCTCTCCATGACGCCGAAGGAGAGGGAAAACCCCGCCATCCTCGGCAACTCCCGCAAAAAGCGCATAGCCGCGGGCTCCGGTACCTCTGTCGTCGAGGTCAACCGCCTGCTCAAGCAGTACGACATGATGCTCCAGCTCGTGAAGCAGATGTCCGGCAACAGCCGCAAGATGAAGAAATTTGCCAAAATGGGCGGAGGCTTCCCCGGCATGCCCGGCATGGGCGGCTTCCCCGGCATGTAGAAGAGGTCACAGCCGCGAGAGCGGTTTGACATATAAAAGAAAAAATCAAACGGAGGTGAAAATAAATGGTCAAGATCAGACTGCGCAGGATGGGCGCGAAGAAGGCTCCCTACTACCGCATCGTGGTCGCGGATTCCCGCAGCCCGCGCGACGGCCGCTTTATCGAGGAGATAGGCACCTACGATCCCCTGAGCGAGAGCGAGAAGCTGAAGGTGGACCTTGAGCGTGCCAAGTACTGGATCGCCAACGGCGCCCAGCCCACCGACACCGTCAGGGGCCTGCTCAAAAAGGCGGAGGCTTAAGGAGCTGCAACTAAACGATGAAAGAACTTTTGACCTACATCATACAGAGCCTCGTCGAGAATCCCGACGAGGTCTCCGTGACCGAGCGCAAAGCCGAGGGCGAGACCGTCTTTGAGGTCAGGGTCGCCGAGGGCGATATGGGCAAGGTCATCGGCCGCCAGGGCAGGATCGTCAAGGAGATCCGCGTGCTCATGAAGGCCGTAGCCCAGAGGAAGGGCAAAAAGGTGTCCGTGGAGATCATGGACTGAGCTTAAGGGAGGCGTCTTGCGCCTCCCTTAGCTTGCTTTTGTAAAGGTGGTTTTGCGATGAAAGAGAGATTTATCGAGGCGGGCGAGGTCGTGAACACCCACGGCGTCCGGGGCGAGGTCAAGATAATCCCCTGGACGGATTCCGCGGAGTTTCTGGCCGCCATCCGCACGCTGTATATAGACGGCAGGGCCGTGAAGGTGCGCGCCGCGCGCGTCCACAAGGGGACCGTGCTCGCCGCGCTCGAAGGCGTGGAGGACGTGAACGCCGCCATGCGCCTCAAGGGCAGGCGCGTGTTCATAGACCGGGCCGACGCGAAGCTGCCCGAGGGCGGCTATTTCATTCAGGACATAATCGGCGCCGAGGTCGTCACCGAGGACGGGGAGAGCATAGGCGCCCTCGCGGAGGTCATAGACGCCCCGGCCTCCATGATCTACGTCGTGCGCGGGGAGCGGGAGCGGCTCATACCCGCGGTGCCGGAGTTCATACTGAAAACCGACGCCGACGCGGGCCTCATCACCGTCCGGCTCATAGAGGGGATGTAGCATGGAGCCTTACAGGATAGATATCATGACCCTGTTCCCGGACAGCATGCGCGCCGTCCTGGGCGAGAGCATCATAGGCCGCGCGGCGAAGAAGGGCGCCGTCGAGATAAACTGCGTCCAGATACGCGACTACACCGAGAACAAGCAGATGCAGGTGGACGACTACCCCTACGGCGGCGGCTGGGGCCTCGTCATGATGGCCCAGCCCCTCAAGAGCTGCCTGGACGACATCATGTCGAAGGCGGGGTCTCGCCGCAGCCGGGTCATATACATGTCGCCGCAGGGCAGGCCCTTCAACCAGGAGGAGGCCAAGCGCCTGCGCCGGGATTACGACCACCTCGTCCTCGTATGCGGCCACTACGAGGGCGTGGACGAGCGCTTCATCGAGGAGTGCGTAGACGAGGAGCTCTCCCTCGGCGATTTCGTGCTCACGGGCGGCGAGATCGCGGCCATGGCCGTGGCGGACTGCGTCTGCCGCATGGTGCCGGGCGTCCTCGCGGACGAGGAGTGCTACACCGGTGAGAGCCACTGGGACGGCCTGCTCGAATATCCGCAGTACACGCGCCCCGAGGTCTGGGAGGGCCGCGCCGTGCCTGAGGTGCTGCTCGGCGGAGACCACGCCAAGGTGGCGAAGTGGCGCAGGAAAAAGCAGCTGGAGCGCACGCTGGACAAGCGCCCGGATATGTTTGAGAAATTGGAGCTTACAGACAAAATGGACAAGAAATTCGTCGAGGAAATTAAATACGAGCGGCTGCCCGAGGGGGAGAAGCTCCGCTTCGAGCCCCGGCGCGCCGAGGAGGGCGACATCCCCGCCCTGCTCGGGATAATCGCCCAGGCCCAGCGCTACCTGCGCGAATCGGGCGTGGACCAGTGGCAGGACGGCTACCCGACGGAGAAGGTCCTGCGCACGGACATGGACTTCGGCCAGGGCTGGGTCTTCGAGCACGGGGGCGAAGTTGCGGGCTACTGCTGCATCTCCATGCGGCACGAGCCGAGCTACGACGTCATCGACGGCGCCTGGCTCACGGAGGGCGACAACTACGCCGTCGTACACCGGGCGATGATCTCCGACAAATACCGCGGCACGCGCCTGGCGCGGGATATGTTCTCCCTGGCCTTCGAGCTGGCGGCAGGCCTGGGCAAGGCCTCTGTCCGCGTGGATACGCACAGGGACAACCGGGCCATGAACCGCCTCGCGGAGCAGAAGCTGGGCTTCACCTTCTGCGGCGAGGTGGACGTCAGCCTCATGGACCCCGGCCACGACTCAAGGCGCAACGCCTACGAGAAGCTCGTCTGAGGAGGGTTTGGCATGATAATCGGCGTTGACATGGGCGCTTCCGCGGTCAAGATCTGCGCCCTTGAGGGCGATGCGATAGTTTTTACGCACTACGAGCACGGCAGGGGCGGGGACATCCCGGCGCTGCTCGCGCGGCTCGGCCTCGACGCGCAAAAGGCGGAGCTCATTGCACTCACGGGGCTCTCGGCCAAAAACTCCGGCCTCGAAGCCCTGGGCCGCCCGGTGAAATACATACCGGAGCCGGAGTCCATAGGCGAGGGCGCCTGCTGGCTCACCGGCAGGGACAACCTCATCGTCGCCAGCATAGGCACGGGCACGGCCTTCGTCCACGCGCGGGGCGGGGAGTATGAGCACCTTTGCGGCACGGGCGTCGGCGGCGGCACGCTCAAGGGCCTGGCCGTGAAGCTCCTCGGCCTTTCCGACATGAGGGAGTTCGACCGGCTCGCTATGCGCGGCGACTGCGGCAGGGTGGACCTGCTCATAGGCGACTTCGTCGAGAGCTACGGCATCCTCGACCCCGAGATAACCGCCTCGAACCTCGCAAGGCTCGACCCCACGGCCACGGACGCCGACTGGGCCGCGGGCGTCGCGAACCTCGTTTTGCAGATAATAGGCACGATGAGCCTCCTGGCCTGCACCAGCAGCGGGGCCGAGGGCGTCGCCATCATAGGCGCGCTCGCCGGCACGGAGCCCTCCAGGGCGAACTTCGCCAAGTTCCAGAGGGTCTACGGCAAGGACTTCCTCATCCCGGAGCACAGCGCCTGCGCGACGGCCATAGGCGCGGCAAGGAGGGCAAGGTGCGTCTGACCAGCCCGAGCGACATCAAAGAGCTTATGGACAGGCACGGCGTCCGCTTTTCCAAGAGCCTGGGCCAGAACTTCCTCATAGAGCCCTCCGTCCCCCGGCGCATAGCCGAGGCCGGCTGCGAGGGCGGGCCGGAGGGCCTCGCCGTCCTCGAAATCGGCCCCGGCGTCGGCTGCCTCACCGCCGAGCTCGCCCAGAGGGCGGAGCGCGTCGCGGCCGTGGAGCTCGACCGCGCCCTCCTGCCAGTCCTGGCCGAGACGCTCGCTGGATACCCGAACGCAGAGGTCGTCCCCGGCGACGCGCTGAAGCTCGACCTGCCCGCGCTGCTGCGGGAGCGCTTCCCCGGCATGCGCTGCCGCGTCTGCGCGAACCTGCCCTACAACGTGACGACGCCCCTGCTCGCCAAGTTCATCGACGCGGGCATATTCGAGGCGATCACCGTCATGATACAGCGCGAGGTGGCGCTCAGGCTCGCCGCCGCGCCCGGCACGGCGGATTACGGGGCCTTCAGCGTCTATCTCGGCTGGCACTGCGAGGCCGAGCGGCTCTTCGACGTGCCGCCCGAGTGTTTCATGCCCCGGCCGAAGGTCACCTCCAGCGTCGTGCGCCTCAGCCCCCGGCCCGCGCCGCCCTGCCCCGTGCGCGACGAGGCGCTCATGTTCCGCTGCGTGAAGGCCGCCTTCGCCCAGCGGCGCAAGACCCTACGCAACGCCCTCGGAAGCGGCCTGGGCGAGTACGGCCACCTCGCGCCCGCCGCCCTGGAGCGGGCCGGCATAGACCCCGGCGCCAGGGGCGAGACCCTCTCCGCCGCCGACTTCGCCCGCCTGGCCGACGCCCTGGGCGATATATTAACGGAAACTTTACAAAAACACTGAAAGAACCTATAAAAATACTGTAATATTCTACTTGAACTGGGCAGAAAATGATGATATACTTTCCACGGGTTGTATGATACGTCTGAATCGTGTCAAAACACTTCGCTTAGTCAAATCTTCATATAAATCTGAAAGGACGTTGAAGGATGAGCAAAAAGTACGTTTACCTGTTTTCCGAGGGCAACGCCAACATGCGCGAGCTCCTTGGCGGCAAGGGCGCGAACCTGGCTGAGATGACCAACATCGGCATGCCGGTCCCCCAGGGCTTCACCATAAGCACCGAGGCCTGCACCCGCTACTATGAGGACGGCGAGAAGATCGCCCCCGAGATCGAGGCTGAGATCTTCGAGTACCTCGCCAAGATGGAAGCTCTCGTCGGCAAGAAGTTCGGCGACAAGGAAAACCCGCTGCTGGTCTCCGTCCGCTCCGGCGCCCGCGCCTCCATGCCCGGCATGATGGACACCATCCTGAACCTCGGCATCAACGACGACGTGGCCGCCACCCTGGCCGCCAAGAGCGGCAACGTCCGCTGGGCTTACGACAGCTACCGCCGCTTCATCATGATGTTCTCCGACGTCGCCATGGGCTATGACCGCCTGAAGTTCGAGGCCATCATGGACGAGCTGAAGGAGAAGCGCGGCGTTGCGACCGACGCCGGCCTCACCGCCGAGGACATGCAGGAGATGGTCGAGCGCTTCAAGGTCCTGTACAAGGAGCTTGCCGGCGTCGAGTTCCCGACCGACCCGAAGGTCCAGCTCATGGCCGCCGTCCGCGCCGTCTTCGGCAGCTGGATGAACGAGCGCGCCATCGCCTACCGCCGCATGAACGACATCCCCAGCTCCTGGGGCACCGCCGTCAACGTCCAGATGATGGTCTTCGGCAACATGGGCGACGACTGCGGCACCGGCGTCGCCTTCTCCCGCGACCCCGCCACCGGCGAGAACAAGCTCTACGGCGAGTTCCTGATGAACGCCCAGGGCGAGGACGTCGTGGCCGGCATCCGCACCCCCCAGACCATTGATCAGCTCCACGAGACCAACGCCGCGGCCTACGACCAGTTCGCCGCCGTCGCGAAGAACCTCGAAAAGCACTACAAGGATATGCAGGACATGGAGTTCACCATAGAGCAGGGCAAGCTCTACATGCTCCAGACCCGCAACGGCAAGCGCACCGCGCAGGCCGCCCTCAAGGTCGCCGTCGATATGGTGAACGAGGGCCTGTGCACCAAGGAAGAGGCGCTGCTCAAGATAGACCCCAACTCCATCAATGCCCTGCTGCACCCCCGCTTTGACGAGGCGGCCCTGAAGAAGGCCAAGCCCGTCGCCACCGGCCTCGCGGCCAGCCCCGGCGCCGGCTGCGGCGCGGTGTACTTCACCGCCGAGGACGTCAAGAAGCACGCCAAGAACGGCCCCACCCTGCTCGTCCGCAGCTTCACCAGCCCCGAGGACATCGAGGGCATGGCCGCCGCGAAGGGCATCCTGACCGCCACCGGCGGCCGTACCAGCCACGCGGCCGTCGTCGCCCGCGGCATGGGCGCCTGCTGCGTCGCCGGCTGCGGCGCGCTGCGCATCCACGAGGATGAGAAGTATCTCACCATCGGCGACATCCGCGTCAACGAGGGCGAGGTCATGAGCATCGACGGCAACACCGGCAACGTCTACGTCGGCGCCATCCCCACCGTGGACGCCACCATCAGCGGCGACTTCGCCGTCGTCATGGGCTGGGCGGACAGCATCCGCAAGCTGCACGTCCGCACCAACGCCGACACCCCGCGCGACGCGGCCAACGCCGTCCGTCTGGGCGCTGAGGGCATCGGCCTGACCCGTACCGAGCACATGTTCTTCGACGCTGACCGCATCCCGGCCATGCGCGAGATGATCCTCTCCACCGACGTGGAGCACCGCGCCGCCGCTCTCGCGAAGCTGCTGCCCATGCAGCGCGGCGACTTCGAGGGCATCTTCAAGGCCATGGAGGGCCGCCCGGTCACCATCCGCCTGCTGGATCCCCCCCTGCACGAGTTCCTGCCCACCGCCGATGAGGACATCAAGGCCCTGGCCGACGAGATGGGCCTCACCTTCGACTACGTCAAGGGCACCATCCTCAGCCTGCACGAGAACAACCCCATGATGGGCTTCCGCGGCTGCCGCCTGCCCGTCAAGTACCCCGAGATCGCCGAGATGCAGACCCGCGCCATCATCGAGGCCGCCATCAACGTCAAGAACGAGTGCGGCTACGACATAGTCCCCGAGATCATGATCCCGCTGACCTGCGAGTTCAAGGAGCTCAAGTACGTCTCCAACATCGTGAAGGCCACCGCCGAGGCTGTGAAGGCCGAGAAGTCGAGCGACCTCAAGTACCTCGTCGGCACCATGATCGAGATCCCGCGCGCGGCCCTCACCGCGGACGAGATCGCCAAGGAGGCCGAGTTCTTCTCCTTCGGCACCAACGACCTGACCCAGATGACCTTCGGCTTCTCTCGTGACGACGCCGGCAGCTTCCTGCCCAGCTACTACGAGAAGCAGATCTTCGACAACGACCCGTTTGAGCGCATTGACCAGGTCGGCGTCGGCAAGCTGGTTGACATGGCCGTCAAGCTGGGCCGCGCCACCCGCCCGGACATCCACCTCGGCATCTGCGGCGAGCACGGCGGCGAGCCGAGCAGCGTGGACTTCTGCCACCGCGTCGGCCTCGACTACGTCTCCTGCAGCCCCTTCCGCGTGCCTATTGCCCGCATGGCTGCTGCTCAGGCGCAGATCAAGAACCCCCGTGCGTAAGTTGACAGCTTAAGCGAGAGCCCTCCGGAACACCTCCGGAGGGCTCTTTTTGCGCGCTGGGGGCGGAACTCGCCTTTGCCTCGTTGTAGGGGCGGGGTTCCATCCCCGCCCGGACGTTGGGTTTCAGGAACTCGCCTATACGTTGCTGTTCTGTTTTAGCTCAGGCTGCCGTTCCACCCCATTTCTTTGGTCTTGCCCAAAGAAACGGGGTGGAGCCCCAAAGAAAAACGCCTTTGGGTTTCCGCGCCCCCATTAGGTGGTACGCCCGCCCGCCTCTCCCACTTCGCGGGAAGCACCCACTCGGCCGCTAAGGTGTCCGCTTCGCGGACTTATTTCATCACTCGCCCCAGGGGCGAGGGGTTAAAAGTTTTTGCCCCGCTTTTTACAAAGAAGCGGGCGGAGCCCCTGGTCGTCCTTTTATGCTTCAAAAGCGCAGGAGGGGGTCAAAGGGGGAACCCTCGCCGGGGGCTCCCCCCGTCCGCGGGCGGCTTAAGCCGCCCGCAGCTGCTGCGTGCCGGCGGACGCATATGCTGCTTTACAAACCGGCACGGGCGGGGATATAATATACGCGCCATGATAGAACACACTTCGCACAAGGTCTGGCACCAGAACCGGGTGCGGCAGACCAGGAGCCTCACTGAGGGGAACCCCTACAGCCTCATCATCCGCTTTGCGCTGCCCATCTTCCTCAGCCAGGTCTTCCAACAACTCTATAACGCCGCAGACTCGGTCATAGTCGGCCAGTTCCTCGGGACGGACGCGCTGGCGGCCGTGAGCTCTTCGGGTACGCTGATCTATCTCATGGTCAGCTTTTTTTAACGGCACCGCCCTTGGCGCGGGTGTCGTCATTTCGCATTGCTTCGGCGCGCGGGACGAGGACGGGGTCTCACGCGCCATACACACGGACCTCGCCTTCGGCATCTGCTCCGGCCTCGTCCTCACCGTAGCGGGCGTACTGCTCACGCCCACTTTCCTCGTCTGGATGGGTACTGACGCCGAGGTGCTGCCCCAGGCCATCGAGTACTTCCGCTACTACTTCCTCGGCGTCATCTCCGTCGTGCTCTACAACATCTGCACCGGGATCATGAACGCCGTTGGCGACAGCCGCAGGCCGCTCTTCTACCTCATCTTCTCCTCGCTCACGAACGTGGCGCTCGATCTGCTCTTCATCGGCGTATTTCACTGGGGGGTCTGGTCCGCGGCCGTCGCCACGACGCTCGCCCAGACCATGAGCTGCGTGCTCTGCTTTGTCCACCTTGCAAAGAAGGGCAGCGTCTACTCCGTCAGCCTGCGCAAGATCCGCTTCCACGGCGACATGCTCCGCCGCATCCTGCGCTACGGCATGCCCGCCGGCATACAGAACTCCGTCATAGGCCTCGCCAACGTCATCGTCCAGACTCAGATAAACTCCTTCGCCAAGCTGGCCATGGCGGCCTACGGCTCGCAGTCGAAGATCGAGGGCTTCGCCTTCATGCCCATCACGAGCTTCAGCATGGCCATCACCACCTTCATCAGCCAGAACCTCGGCGCGCAGAAGTACGACAGGGCCAGGAAGGGCGCGCGCTTCGGCATCATCTCCGCCGTCGTGCTCGCGGAGCTCATCGGCGTGCTCTACTATATCTTTGCGCCGGCGCTCATCGCCATCTTTGACGACAACCCCGGCGTCATCGCCTACGGTGTGCAGCAGGCGCGCACGGCCTCGCTTTTCTATTTCCTGTTGGCCTTCTCCCACTCTGTCGCGGCGGTCTGCCGCGGCTCGGGCAAGGCCTTCGTACCCATGCTCATCATGTTTTCGGTCTGGTGCGTACTGCGTGTGGTTTACATCGCCGTCGTCATGCGCCTGTTCGGGGAGATAGGCTACATCTACTGGGCCTATCCCATCACCTGGGCCATAAGCTCCGTCATTTACCTGTTCTATTTCCTCTTCTCCGACTGGATACACGGCTTCGACCCGAAGGTGCCGAAGGCGAAAAAGGCCTGACGGGGCGAGAGAGTCTGTGGGGAGGAACTCGCCGGTTTGCTTGTTGTAGTCTCTGCCTTAGGCTGCTTATCCACCCCATTTCTTTGGTCTTGCCCAAAGAAAAGCGTTTTTGGGCGGTAGCCCCGCCTGCTTTTCCCGCTCGCCTATGGCGCCCGTGTCCGACCGCTGAGGTGTCCGCTCCGCGGACGGATTTGAAATTGGGCGCTCCGCGCCGCAGAAGTTGTGAAAACGCCCCGATGGGGCGTTTTTTGTTTGAAAAGCGGGTCGTCGAGGACGCGACCCCTACGGGGCTTTTGCGAAACGAACGCAAAAGCGACACCGTAAACGCGCACCGCGTAAGACATACGCGCCAAGCCCCACATTTGCAGCCACCCTGTAGGGGTCGGCGTCCTCGACGACCCGAACGTACGTCCCCCGCGCGGCATATTAAAACGCGAAAACCTAAAACCTTACCGTAGGGGCGGGGTTCCACCCCCGCCCGGCGTTGGTCTACTGCCGACGCATTATTGAAATAAAAAATGCCGCCCACCGGGCGGCATTTTCACATTTCCCGCGGCGCGGAGCGCCAAATTGTGATCGTCCGCGAAGCGGACACCTTAGCGGCCGAGTGGCAGCTCCCACGCGAGTGGGAGAGGCGGGTGGGTCCCGAAACCTCACGGGGGCGCCACCACCCCATAAGCGTTTTTCTTTGGGGCTCCACCCCGTTTCTTTGGGCAAGACCAAAGAAATGGGGTGGAAAGGCAGTGAAAGGTATAGATATTCAGCAACGTATAGGCGAGTTCCGTAAACCCACCCCCGGGCCGGGGGCTTGGCTTATTTCGCGCTCGTCCACTTCCAGTTGGCGACCTCGGGGAGGTCCACGCCGTACTTGGCGATGAACTGCTTGTGCTCGACGAGCTTGTCCTTCATCTGCTGGATGAGGTAGGCGCCGCGGTTGCCCAGCTGGGGCAGGTTGTACACCGCGGTCTGCACGAGGTTGAAGCGGTCGAGCCTGTTCAGCACGCGCATGTCGAAGGGCGTCGTGATGGTGCCCTCCTCGATGTAGCCGCGCACGTGGATGTTCTTGTTCACGCGCTTGTAGGTCAGCTCGTGGATGAGGCTCGGGTAGCCGTGGAAAGCGAAGACAATGGGCTTGTCAGCCGTGAAGATGGCGTTGTACTCCTGCTGGCTGAGGCCGTGGGGGTGCTGCTCCTCGCTCTGCAGGCGCATGAGGTCCACGACGTTCACAACGCGGATCTTGAGCTCCGGGAAGGCGTCGCGCAGGATGGTGACGGCGGCCAGTGTCTCAAGCGTCGGCGTGTCGCCGCAGCAGGCCATGACGATATCGGGCTCCTGCCCCTCGTCCGTGGAGGCCCACTGCCAGATGCCTATGCCCTGGGTGCAGTGCTTGACGGCCTGCTCCATCGTGAGCCACTGGGGCCTCGGATGCTTGGAGGCGACGATGACGTTCACGTAGTTGCGGCTGCGGATGCAGTGGTCGAAGCAGGAGAGCAGGCAGTTGGCATCGGGAGGCAGGTAGAGGCGCACGACGTCGGCCTTCTTGTTGGCGACGTGGTCCAGGAAGCCGGGGTCCTGGTGCGTGAAGCCGTTGTGGTCCTGCTGCCAGACGTTGGAGGCGAGGACGTAGTTGAGGGAGGCGATGTCGCTCCTCCAGGGCAGCTGGTTGCAGACCTTGAGCCACTTGGCGTGCTGCGAGAACATGCTGTCCACGATGCGGATGAAGGCCTCGTAGCTGTTGAAAAAGCCGTGGCGGCCGGTGAGGAGGTAGCCCTCCAGCATGCCCTGGCAGACGTGCTCCGAGAGCATGGAGTCCATGACGCGGCCGTCCGGGGCAAGGTGGTCGTCAATGTCCCAGGCCTCGCCGTTCCAGGCGCGGTCGGTTATCTCAAAGACGGGGGACAGGCGGTTCGAGGCCGTCTCGTCGGGGCCGAAGACGCGGAAGTTGCGCTCGGCGGAGTTCAGGCGGTAGATGTCGCGGACGAAGTAGCCCATGGCGGTCATGTCCTGGGCCTCGACGGCGCCGGGGAAGGGGACCTTGACCTCATAGTCGCGGAAGTCCGGCATGCGCAGGTCGCGCAGCAGCTGGCCGCCGTTGGCGTGGGGGTTCGCGCCCATGCGGCGCTTGCCCTCGGGCGCGAGGGCCAGGATGTCCGGCATCGGGTGGCCGTCCTTGTCGAAGAGCTCCTCGGGCTTGTAGCTGCGCAGCCAGTCCTCGATCTGGCGGATATGCTCCGGCGTGTCGGGCTGGATGGGCACTTGGTGGGCGCGCCAGTAGTCCTCGACCTTCGCGCCGTCCACATAGTCCGGGCCGGTCCAGCCCTTGGGCGCGCGCAGGACTATCATGGGCCAGCGGGGGCGGCTCATGTCGCCGGTCTCGCGGGCGTTCTTCTGGTAGGCGAGTATCTTCTCAATGCACTCATCCATGGCGTCGGCCATCTTGCGGTGCATCTCGGCGGGGTCCGAGCCCTCGACGAAGCGCGGCTCCCAGCCGCAGCCGCGGAAGAAGCTCTCCAGCTCCTCGTGGCTGATGCGGGACAGGACGGTGGGGTTGGCTATCTTGTAGCCGTTCAGGTGCAGGATGGGGAGCACCGCGCCGTCGGTCTTCGGGTTCACGAACTTGTTGAGCTGCCAGCTGGTGGCGAGGGGGCCGGTCTCGGCCTCGCCGTCGCCCACGACGCAGGCCGCGATGAGGCCGGGGTTGTCCGTCACGGCGCCGAAGGCGTGCGCGAGACTGTAGCCCAGCTCGCCGCCCTCGTTGATGGAGCCCGGGGTCTCGGGCGCGACGTGCGAGGGGATGCCGCCCGGGAAGGAAAACTGCTTGAACAGGCGCTGCATGCCCTCCCGGTCGCGGGTTATGTTGGGGTATACTTCCTGATAGCTGCCGTCCAGCCAGTCCTGGGCCACCATGGCGTTGCCGCCGTGGCCGGGGCCGGAGATATATATCATGTCGAGGTCGAATTCCTTTATGACCCGGTTCAGATGCGTGTAGATGAAGTTCTGTCCGGGGACGGTGCCCCAGTGGCCGACGATCTTCTTCTTGATGTCATCCTCGCAGAGGGGCTTTTCGAGAAGAGGGTTGTCCAGCAGGTAGAGCTGGCAGGCCGAGAGGTAGTTGGCGGCGCGCCAGTACCTGTCCATTGCGGCGAGCTCTTCCTCGGTCGCGGGTTTTCTGAAAATCTCGGACATTTGAATGCCTCCTTTGAATACGTCAGACCTTGGATGTTTTTCCTTTGTTTTATGCCGGGTGTAGTATATCACAAGTCTGTCAAAGATAAAGCAAACATTTTGTAAAATTGCGCGTGCGTGCAAAAAGTGCGGACGCAAAAAAGCCCCCGGGGACCTGGGCCTCCGGGGGCGGGCGTATTGGTTTTCACAGCGGCCTGACGCGGCCTGCGAAGGCCGGGTCTCCGGGCGAGAGGGCGCGTGCGCAGTCCATGAGCGCGGCGCGCAGGGAACCTGGCCCGGCCCCGCCGGAGACGCGCTCCGCGCGCTCGGAGCAGGCCTTCCAGAAGGCGGAGGCCATGAGCGCTGCCTCGAAGGCGTCCGGCTCCACGGCGGCGAAGGCGCCGCAGAGCACCGAGAGCATGCAGCCCGTCCCGGTGACGAGGGGCATGAGCGGGCTGCCGCCCGAGACGGCGGCGGCGCGCGCCCCGTCGGAGATGAGGTCCTCCGCGCCCGTGAGCAGCACGGCGCAGCCGCAGGCACGCGCGAGCTCAGCCGCCAGGGCGGCGCGCTCGGCACCGGCGGCCTCGGCGGCGCTGTCCACGCCCTTCTCCCGCCCGGCGAGGCCCAGCAGGGAGCGCGCCTCGGAGAGGTTCACGCGCAGGATACAGGGCCGGAAGGCCGCGAGCAGCCGCCCCGCGCCCTCCAGCCGCCAATAGCTCGCGCCGACGCCCACGGGGTCGAGGACTATGGGTTTTTTGAGCCGCGCGGCCTCGCCGCCCGCTGCGAGGCAGGCCTCGTACTTGGCGCGCGTGGGCGTGCCGAGGTTCAGCACCTCCGCGTCCGCGAGGCGGGCTATCTCCGCCGCCTCCTCCGGGGCCTCGGCCATCATGGGACTGGCGCCCAGGGCCAGGGCGAGGTTCGCGCAGTCGTTGGCGGTGACGGTGTTGGAGATGCAGTGCAGCAGGGGGCGCTTTTTTCTGATGTCGTCGAGGCGGGCGAGCTCGGGCATTTATTTCAGCTCCAGACTTCTCTGCATCATCTTCAGCGCGCCGCCGGCCCGCAGCGCGAAGACGAGCACGCCCGCGATGATGGAGCCCACGACGGTGGAGATGAGGAAGGGTATGATGTAGGCCGTGACGGCCAGGGTGGCGGCGTCGCCCTCCATGAAGAGCACGGACACCGGCCAGGCGCAGAGTCCGCCGAGGACGCCGGTGCCGAGCATCTCGGCTATGAGCGTGACGAGGATGGCGGCGACGTCGTTCCTGCCGCGCAGGGCCCTGTAGGCGAGGCCGCAGCAGAGCGCGCCTATCATGCTGCCGGGGAAGGCCATGAGCGTCCCCGCGCCGACGAGGTTCCTTATGAGGCTGGCGCAGAAGGCCACGCCCACCCCGTACCAGGGGCCGAGGAACACGGCGCAGAGCACGTTCACCATGTGCTGGGTCGGCGAGCACTTGCTGCCGAAGACGGGAAAGCTCACAAAGGCGCTGCCCACGACGGCCAGCGCGACGAAGATGGCGGCTATGGCGAGTTTTTTTGGTGTTGCTGCTTCTCATTTTTGACGCTCCTTTTCAGAAATCGGGCGGGAAAAGTCGGCGATATGCGGCGTTTCCCCGTGAAATACAAGGTCGGTCGAGGCTTACTGGCCTCCTCTCACGCCGGAACACGGCTTCCCATCGCACACATATCTGGCCCGGGCGCAGGGCGCTCCCCCTCCGTCCGCCGCCGGCGAAGCGCCGGCACGCCGAAATATTTCCCCTCGCGCCCCCTTCTGATAGAATGTCAAAAAACAAAAAGGCTCCCAAACGGGAGCCAGGCAGGCGAAAGATGACTCCCTCCGGCGGCATTACCCGCATCAGGTCATAGGGTCGAAGCGAATACTTCCTCTCAGCCTCACGGCTCCCCTGTTTTTTGCGGCACCATTATCTCACCGCCGCGCGCCCTTGTCAAGTTTCCGCTTGCAATGGGGCGGAATGGGGCGTATAATGTTTTCCGTCAACAGGGGAGCTCGATGAGGGCTGAGAGGAGGCTTCCGCCTCGACCCGACCTGATTTGGATAATGCCAACGTAGGGAAATATTGCAGCGTCTGCCGCAGGCTTGCCTTATTTTGGCGAGCCTGTTTTTCATTTTGGAGGGGATATATGTGAAACTGAAGCCCGAAGAGCTCCGGCTCTACGCCGTCACGGACAGGGCCTGGACGGAGGGAACGGAGGGCGTCTGCCGCCAGGTGGAGGCCGCCGTCAGGGGCGGCGCTACCTTTGTGCAGCTGCGCGAGAAGCACCTGGAGCACGACGAATTCCTGGCCGAGGCCAGGGCGGTCGTGGCCCTTTGCCGCGCCCTCGGCGTCAAGTGCGTCATAAACGACGACGTGGACATTGCCGTGGAGTCCGGCGCGGACGGCGTCCACGTGGGCCAGGAGGACCTGGAGGCCTCCCTCGCGCGGGAGCGCCTGGGGCCGGGGAAGATAATAGGCGTCTCGGCGCACAATGCCGCGGAGGCGCGCCGGGCCGAGGCCGCGGGCGCGGACTACATAGGCTCCGGCGCGGCCTTCGCCACCAGCACCAAGGAGACGGCCGCGCCCATAGGCCCCGAGGGTCTCAGGGCCGTCGTCGAGGCCGTTTCCATCCCCGTCGTCGCCATCGGCGGCATCTCGCGGGAGAACATCGGCCGGCTGGAGGGCCTCGGACTCGCGGGCATCGCCGTCGTCTCCGCGCTCTTTGCCGCGCCCGACGTCGAGGCCGCTGCGCGGGAGCTCTCGGAGCTCGCCGGGCGGCTGTAACTCAGTAAAAAGCGGCGCATTGGGGGCACCACCTTGCGCCGCTATATAAAAGCAATGCTGGAAAGGAAGGATTTATTATGAGAACAGCATTGACGATCGCTGGAAGCGATTCCAGCGGAGGCGCCGGTATCCAGGCGGACATCAAGACCATGACCATGAACGGCGTCTTCGCAATGAGCGCCGTCACGGCCCTGACCGCCCAGAACACTACCGGCGTCACGGACATCCTGGAGGCCACGCCCGAATTTTTGGCCGCGGAGCTGGACGCCGTGTTTACGGACATCAGGCCCGACGCGGTGAAGGTAGGCATGGTCTCCTCCGCCGGGCTCATAGAGCTCATCGCGGCGAAGCTGCGCGAATACGGCGCGCGGCACGTCGTTGTGGACCCCGTCATGGTGGCCACGAGCGGCGCGAAGCTCCTGCGGGACGACGCCATCGGCACGCTCAAAGCCGCGCTCCTGCCCCTGGCCGAGGTCGTCACGCCCAACATCCCCGAGGCTGAGATACTCTCCGGCCTGGAGATAAAGGGCGCGGAGGACATGGAGGCCGCGGCGAGGAAGATAAGCGCCGAATACGGCTGCGCCGTCCTCTGCAAGGGCGGCCACCAGACGAACGACGCAAACGACCTGCTCTGCCGCCCGGACGGCGAGACCCGCTGGTTCCTGGGCCGGCGGATAGATAACCCCAACACCCACGGCACGGGCTGCACGCTCTCCAGCGCCATCGCCGCGAACCTGGCCAAGGGCTTCTGCCTGGAGGACTCCGTGGATCGGGCGAAGGCTTATCTCTCCGGCGCGCTGGCGGCGATGCTCGACCTCGGCCGCGGCTCCGGGCCGATGGACCACGCCTTCGACATAAAGCCCGAGTACAGGCAGGAGGCGCGCGGATGAAAAAGACCTCCACCTTCCAGAACGGCCTCATCTGGTTCGGCGCGGGCGTCTCCATTGCGGAGATCCTGACCGGCACCTACTTCGCGCCCCTGGGCATGGGCAAGGGCATCCTCGCCATCGTCATCGGCCATGTCATAGGCTGCGCGCTGTTTTTCTTCGCGGGGCTCATAGGCGGCAGGACGGGCCTGAGCGCGATGGAGACGGTGAAGCTCTCCTTCGGCAAAAAGGGCGGGCTGCTCTTCGCGCTTTTGAACGTCCTCCAGCTCGTGGGCTGGACGGCCATCATGATCTACGACGGGGCCCTGGCCACGAACGGCATCTTTGAGACGGGAGCCTGGGTCTGGTGCCTGGTCATAGGCGCGCTCATCCTCCTGTGGATACTCATAGGCATCACGAACCTCGGCCTCGTGAACAAGATCGCCATGGCGGCGCTCTTCATCCTCACGCTGGTGCTCTGCAAGGTCATTTTCTTCGACGGGACGCCGGGGGACGCCTCGGCCTTCGGGGAGGCGATGAGCTTCGGCGCGGCGGTGGAGCTGGCCGTGGCGATGCCGCTTTCCTGGCTGCCGCTCGTGAGCGACTACACCCGCGAGGCCCAAAAGCCCCTCGCCGCCACGGTGGCGAGCACCCTGACCTATGGCCTCGTCTCCTGCTGGATGTACGTGATCGGCATGGGCGCGGCCATCTACACCGGCGAGGGCGACATCGCCCTCATCATGGTGAAGGCCGGCCTCGGCGTCGCGGCGCTCGTCATCCTCATCCTCTCGACGGTGACGACCACCTTCCTCGACGCCTGGAGCGCGGGCATCTCCTCGGAGAGCCTGTCGAAGAGGCTCTCGGGCAAGTGGGTCGCGGTCGTCGTGACTGTCATAGGCACGGCGGCGGCCATCCTCTTCCCGATGGACGACATCACGGACTTCCTCTACCTCATCGGCTCGGTCTTCGCGCCCATGATAGCCGTGCAGCTTGCGGACAACTTCATCCTGAAGCGTTCGAGTTTCGGGCTGGCCTTCGACTGGGTGAATCTGGCCGTCTGGCTCGCGGGCTTTGCGCTCTACCGCTGGCTGATGACGGTGGACATCCCCGTGGGCAGCACGCTGCCGGATATGCTGCTCACGATGGCGCTCTGCGCAGCCGTGCGGAAGCTGCTGCCAAAACGGCCCGCGCACGACTGAGCGGCCCCTCAAGCGAACAAAGGTTTTTTGCCCCGCTTTTTGTAAAAGGCGGGGCAAAACTTTTGGGCTTTGAGGCGGGCAGGGTGCTGTGGGCAGGCGGGTGAGGCGGGCGGCGGGGCCGCCCGCAAAGGGGGGACCCCCGGCGAGGCGGCGCGCGGGGTCCAGGGGCAGCGCCCCTGACCCCGCCCGCTTTTTTGTAAAAAAGCGGGGCAAAAAACTTTCAGGCTGTGGGCTTTGGGGTGGGAAGGGCGCGGGGCAGCAGGCAGAGCGCTGCCGCTGTGGGGAGGAGGACATATTCCGGCGCGCTGCCGGCAAGGTCGAAAAACTGCCCGTAAAGCAGCTGGCCCAGAGGCTGGGCGCAGGTGGAGAGTGTCAT
>ENA-OQCL01000283-OQCL01000283.1-human-gut-metagenome-genome-assembly--contig:-NODE-283-length-26469-cov-5.690570_pt1 | contig 26469 bp, 29 predicted proteins | sample MGYA00242502_ERZ504586 | MGnify/ENA primary metagenome ERZ504586 (study PRJEB26092, sample SAMD00036316) | human gut metagenome | host: Homo sapiens | study: EMG produced TPA metagenomics assembly of... | reverse complement strand
GTCGTCAAGCAGTTTCAGGATAGCTCTCCTCTCGCCCAGATGGGTGTGATGGATGCTCTGTATATCGATGATACGCTTTACCTGATCTCCTTCATGACTCCACCGGATAACCCTGCGGGGAAGGCGCAGAATCAGCAGCCTTCCGGTTGGACGGTAGACTTGCCCGTTCTTTCGGTATACCGGGAGGGGGAGCAAATTTTTGCATGCATGATTCAATCCGGCCAACAGGAGGATGCACGCGTCAAAGCGCCGGAGGCAAGGCGCTATAGCGAGCTGTATTTACAGCCGGCAGAAGGAGGAAGGTAAGAGATGCAACAGAGAAATAAAATGATCCGGCTGGCCACTCATCACTTTTTTCAAATGGGCAAATTTTTGTTTCCCCTGTATGCGCTGCTGCTGACGGGCGAAGTGCTCGTGTCCAGCCGGATGTTCGTGCAGTCGTGCAGAATGGGGGCTTTGCTAAGCTTTCAGGCGATTTGGTGGAAGCCCATTCTGCCCGTAATGTTTTATGTGGCGTACGCTGTTGCCTTTTTCGGCATTCTGCTCTATTTTATGCGGTTTACGATGGGCGGCACGAAAGGCGTTTACACCCTGCGGAGCCTTCCAACGGGCGCAGAAGGCCTGGCTGGGAGCATGCTCCTGGCGGTGCTTTGGGCGTTCCTGCTGCTTTGGGCGGTGCAGATTGTGGCGGTGTATGTAAGCTACGGAGTGTATCACTGGGAAACGGCGCTCTACAACCTGCCGGGTGCGAGGGTGGGAACCAGCAAGCTGGGTTTTTCGGTGCTGCTGCCGGATTCCCCTTGGGCCCCTCCGGCAAATGATTTGTATCTCACTTTTGTGCGCACGCCGTTTCTGCAAATGTTTTATCCGCGCCATCTGTTTTTTGTGCTGCTGTCGGCTTCTTTCCTCCTGCTGCCTGTTGCCTCTTGTGTTTATCTCGCCCTTTCGCTTTATGGGCGGCGCTGGTGGGCGGCCATACCGGCTGCCGCCGCCTGGGCGAGCCTCTTCGCCGCAACCTCAATGGGGGAAAGCAGCCTGGGGCAGTGGGATATCAGCGCTTGTATCTTTTTGGCGTTTGAGGTTGCCTATATGGCGGCCTGTACCGTGTGGATGCTTGGGATGGCTTACCGGCTCTGCCGGAAAAGCCTTTTGGATTAAGATGGAGGGATCGAAATGACGCATCGAAGAAGATCGCTTCGGATGGCGGCGCTGGTCGGCATTCTTACGGTGATCGCAGCGGTATTTGTGTGCAGCGGCGCGGTTTTGTTTGCCCAGCGCGATCACGAGGGCTTTGCGTTTGTGGAGCAGGAGGGCGATGCATCTGTGCTGGAGGATATCCGGATCACAGGGGTGCTAACGGATTCCTTTCAACGCATATCCTTTGCCTCCCAAGGGCGGGAGCTGACGCAACGGATTTTACCCCAGGCGCTTATGGACGAAGTAAGGGAAAAAAGCCATGTGGTGGGCTATGATTATGAGCCGCTGCCCGGCACAGAAACAAAGGTTCAATTTTACAATGCGGGGGAGGAGATCAAAAACCCGGATGGCTCCGTGAATCAAGCCGACACCTCGACGATAAGCGAAACGGCGGATCAGTTTACCCTTTTCCTGGAAGATGGATTTCATTCTGATTTCCGTATTCAGACACAGATCGTTTACCATAAAACATTAATGCAATTATATTACGCGGATCAGAATGGAAAGAAAGGGTTGATGTCAAGGTCGGGAGGGTTTCAGCCTTGGGATACGGTGCAGCTGGACGGCATCCGTTACACGGTGACGCTGACGGACGAAAACTGCCGCGGGACAGGTGGAATTTATGATATGACAGATGTGCCCGACTCTTCTTCAGGGGAAGCTGTAACCATTCATAAGAAGAATCTTTTCCCCATTGATTTACAGAATGGAAAGGTCGAGACCGTTTCATTGGAGGCCTGCGGGGAGCAACTGGCGCTGTTCCTTCGGCAGGAGGGCAAGCTGACGGTTCAACTGATCGATCCGCGTACCTGGCAAGCGACGCACACCATTTCCATACCGGGCTGGGAGGAATACACGTTTTACACGGTAAAGGAGAATATAATGTTGCTGGCGGACATGCACACTAGTGGAGAAGAGGTAATCTGTGAGGCGATTGCGGTTGATCTGGTGGAGGGAGCGATCGTAGAGCAAGTGGAGGATACGGTTTCTCGAGGCGAGGCAGGCGATTTCTGTACCGGCTTTGCCGACCTCCATTATGCTGGAGGAACGCTCTACCTTTTCACGCTGATGGAGCAGCCAAAGTTCACGCAATCGAGCGGGCCGGTGCCGCGCCCCTATTTGATTGCCTATCAGGATGGGCAAAAGGTGTTTTCCTGCTCGATCCAATCCGGCCAGCAAGAGGATTTGCGATGTGAAACGCCGAATATCAGGCGATATGAAGCGCTGCAATTACAGAAAGGGGGAGAACAGGTTGATTCAGATTGAAGGGCTTTGCAAGCAATTCCCGGGCACGCATGCCTGGGCACTCGATGGAATCCATTTACAGGTTGAGGAGGGCGAAGTTGTTGGGCTCCTCGGTGAAAACGCAGCGGGCAAAACCACGCTTTTAAAAATTGTGGCGGGCCTGATGGAGCCAACGCGGGGAAAGGTGACGATTGACGCAACGCCCTCGCTCAAGGCGGCAGGCCAAGTTGCTTTTATGACAGAACAGGGCACGTTTTTTCCCTTTATGACGCCTGTGGAACATGCAGATTTTTTAGAGGATTACTACGACCGCTTCAACCGGGAGCGCTATTTGAAACTGCTCGAATATTTTGAATTGCCCAAAGGGAAAAAAGCACGCACTTTTTCCACCGGGCAGAAGGCAAAGCTTGAAATTTCAATCGGCTTCTCCAAGGGATGCCGCTATCTACTCCTCGACGAGCCGTTTCTCGGCAATGACGTGTTTACACGGCGTGATTTTTTGCGGCTGATGGGCGACAGTCTCCTTGATGGGGAGACGATCTTGCTTGCAACGCACCTAATCAATGAGATCGATAATTTCATTGATCGCGCCGTCATTTTAAAAAACGGCAAAATAAAGCGCGATTGCCTGATTGATGAAATCCGTGCGGAGGGGAAAACACTGGAAGAGGTGATGCGTGAGGCCTGCGGCTATGACGAGGAACGTTACCGCAAGATTTTTGGAGGGGAGAACGCACAATAACCTGCATGAGGGACATGCGGGCTATCCAGGGGCGGCGGTTGGCGGAAACATTCCGCTGGCCGCCGTTTTATCAGTATTAGCCGATTAATCGGACGGATTAAAAAAAGTTAAATCATTATATTCATATGGGATTGATATGAATTAAAAAGTGTGCTATACTGTGCCCATAATCCGTAAAAGAGGAGGAAGGCGATCCATGAAAATATCAACAAAAGGCCGTTATGCCCTGCGTGTGATGATTGATATTGCCATTCATTCCAATGGGCGATGTGTTTCTATCAAGGAGATTGCAGGGCGGCAGGAAATCAGCGAGAAATATTTGGAACAGATTTTCACCGTGCTCAGCCGATCGGGATTGTTGCGCAGCACGCGCGGCGCGCAGGGGGGCTATACTCTCACTCGCGATCCGGAGGACTATACGGTGGGCATGATCCTGCGGGCGCTGGAAGGCGATCTGGCGCCGGTGGACTGCGTGGCGCAGGGCCAGTCGGGGTCAGGCCCTTGCCCGCGTGCGGAGCAGTGCGTCACATGGGAGGTTTGGGCGCAGATTCGCGATGCGGTTAACGGTGTGGTGGATCATATTACGCTCGCGGAGCTTGTGCGGCGCTATCGTGATAAGCTGGAATTGCAGCAGGAAGGAGCAGTTACAACATGAAAGATTCAGCAAAACGCTACGTTTATGCAGATAATGCGGCGACCACCGCCGTTTCTCCACAGGTGGTGGAGGCGATGCTCCCTTATCTGACAGAGCATTTTGGAAATCCTTCCAGCCTCTATATGTTGGGGCAGACGGCGCATAACGCTGTGGAAACCGCGCGCGGGCAGGTCGCGGCGCTTTTGGGTGCCATCCGGAAGAAATCTATTTTACTTCCGGTGGCTCGGAGGCGGATAATTGGGCCATCCGCGGGCTGGCGGAGATGCAGGCGAAAAAGGGCAAGCGTCATATTGTCACCACAAAATTTGAGCATCACGCGGTGCTCCACACCGTCGAGCGGCTCCAAAGGGAAGGCTTTGAAGCAACGTTCCTCGATGTGCATGAGAACGGAATTGTACGCATCGAAGAGGTTGCCGCCGCCCTGCGGGAGGATACCGCGCTCGTAACCATTATGTATGCTAATAATGAGATCGGCACCATCCAGCCGATTGCCGAGATTGGGGCGCTGTGCCGGGCCCGCGGCATTCCGTTCCATACGGATGCGGTGCAGGCTGCAGGCCATGTGCCGGTGGATGTCAAGGCGGAGCAGATTGACCTGCTCTCCCTATCCGGGCATAAGCTCCATGCACCAAAGGGTGTAGGGGCGCTGTATTGCCGCAAGGGGCTGCGCTTCCCGAACCTCATTGACGGAGGGGCGCAGGAGCGCGGCCGTCGGGCCGGGACGGAAAACGTGGCCGGCATCGTGGCGCTTGGAAAGGCCGCCTCCCTGATGCGGGAGGGGATGGAGGAGCGCATGCGTTACGTTGCCTCCCTGCGCGATCGGCTGATTGACGGCGCGCTGAAGATTGAGCGTTCACGCCTCAACGGCGACCGGGAAAAACGGCTGCCCGGCAATGCAAGCTTTTGCTTTGAGGGCGTTGAGGGGGAAAGCTTGCTGCTTCTGCTCGATTTTCAGGGCATCAGCGGCTCATCGGGCTCGGCCTGTACGTCCGGTTCCCTGGACCCGAGCCATGTGTTGCTCTCAATTGGTTTGCCACATGAAATCGCACACGGTTCGTTGCGGCTGACACTCGATGAGAATCATACAGTGGAAGATGTGGACTATATATTAGAAAAGCTGCCGCCGGTTATCGACCGGCTGCGGGAAATGTCTCCGCTTTGGGAGCGTATTAAAAATGGCGAGATAAAGTGCTGATTCTTAGAAAGGATGGTTTGGCGTATGCAATATAGTGAAAAGGTCATCGAGCATTTTACACATCCGCACAATGTCGGCAAGCTGGAGGATGCGAACGGTGTCGGCGAAGTGGGCAATGCAAAATGCGGCGATATCATGAAAATGTATTTGAAGGTGAAAAACGGCGTGATTGAGGATGTTAAATTTAATACCTACGGATGCGCTTCCGCAATTGCGACCAGCTCCATCGCCACGGATATGATCAAGGGCCGGCCGCTTTCGGATGCGCTGAAGCTCACCAATCAGGCGGTTGTAGAGGCGCTGGACGGCCTGCCGGCGGTCAAGATTCACTGTTCCGTTTTAGCCGAGCAGGCGATCAAAGCCGCGATTGCGGATTATTATAGTAGGCAGGGAATTGATCCAGAGCCGATTGTGGGCAAGCTGGAGGATCCGGAGGAGCATGAAGCCTGCCGCATTGAATGATTTGAAACTAGAAAACTGGAAAGGATGGCTTTTGATATGGCAAAGATCGCCCAAAACCTGTTGGAATTGATTGGAAACACTCCGCTTGTGCAGCTGAGCCGCTTTGCTCAAACGGAGGGGTTGAACGCCCGCATCCTTGCGAAGGTGGAGAGCTTTAACCCCTTGGGCAGCGTGAAAGACCGCGTGGGCTATGCCTTGATTGCAGATGCAGAGGAAAAGGGGTTGATCAACAGGGATACCCTGATTATTGAGCCGACCAGTGGCAACACAGGCATCGGCCTTGCCTATACCGCTGCGATTAAGGGTTATCGGCTTATCCTTACCATGCCGGAGAGCATGAGCCGGGAGCGTCGGAGCCTTTTAAAAGCGCTGGGCGCGGAGCTTGTGCTGACGCCAGCAGCGAAGGGGATGCAGGGCGCGATCGACAGGGCAAAGGAGCTCCGGGAGGAACATCCCAATTCCTATATTCCCGGCCAGTTTACTAACCCTGCTAACGCTGAAGCGCACAGGCGCACGACAGCGCAGGAAATTTTGCGCGATATGGATGGGAAGGTGGATTATTTCGTTTCCGCCATTGGTACAGGCGGCACGATTACCGGCATCGGCGAGGTGCTCAAAGCGCATGATCCGGAAACGCGCGTTGTCGCCGTGGAGCCCGCCGCTTCGCCAGTGCTCTCCGGCGGAAAGCCGGGGCCGCATAAAATTCAGGGTATTGGCGCGGGCTTTGTGCCAGAGGTGCTCAATACGGAGATTTATGATGAAATTATTACGGTTGAAAATGACGACGCCTTTTCCGCCGCCCGCCTGGCCTCCCAAACGGAAGGCTTGTTGGTTGGAATCTCGTCGGGCGCAGCGCTGCATGCCGCAGAAGTGCTCGCCAAACGACCGGAGAATGCAGGCAAGACAATCGTTGTGTTGTTGCCAGATACGGGGGAGCGTTACCTCTCCACAGAGCTGTTTGATCAGGATTAAAAGGGAGCGGATAAAAAGAACCCCGCACGGAATTTTCCGTGCGGGGTCCTTTGATTAGGATTTCAAATTTTACTGCCGCGCATCAGGCGGCGCGCGGTTCCCCGCCTTTACAGCGCATAGGTATATTCAAATCCCTCTACCCATTTGCTGTCGGAGAAGTTGCGCAGGCGAAGCACGACCTTGCTGTCGTAAACCTCCATTTGCCAGCCCATGCCGCGATCAACAATATCGCCATACAGGCACTCTTCGCCAAAACCCGGAACGTTGATGTAGGTGACATTTCCCTCCTGTGCCAGGCCGTTTCCGTTTTCATAAACCCCCATGTGCAGGTGGCCAGAGAAATAGAACACTTTGGTGCCGCAATTTTTTAGGATGGAATCCAGCTGCTCTCCCTGCGGGCCAACATCGGAGCCCGGCCAGTGGGATACAAATTTGTCCTTCAGTTGGAAATGATTGAATACAAATGCGGGCTTGCCGCTTGCCGCCGCATCGGCCAGTTCGTTCTCAAGCCACCTTAGCTGCTCCTCTGAATGATAGGCTTGTATCTTGCTGTCCGCCTCCGTGGCCATGACGATCAGTTTATAGCCGTTGATCTCCTGGCTGAAATAGGCGTGTTCATGCTCATAGCCAAAAAAGGCGTTGTTATAATCCATAAAACGCTTATAATATTTTTCATATGCATCTGTTTTGCACAGCTCATGATTGCCAGGGGCAATCAGCACGTTATCTACAGTGAGATATTTGCGCATCAAGCCATATAGAAGCATGTATTCAATTTCCTGCGCGTTCATGGTGTTGTCGCCAACCATGACTAACGCATCAACCGGCGTTTCCGCACTCGAGAAATCCAGATCGCCTGGCAGGCCTTTGAACGGGCAGCGTTATTTCCCTCCATATGCCCCATCTGAAATAATGCTCACATTTAAACGGATTTCATCCGGATTTTGTACCGTCATTTTGTTGACGGTAACGGCCGCAAGGGAAAAAGATAAACAGCACCATAAATGCTGCCACCGCTCTCCGCAACAAGCCTACCAACAAACCTAACATAAAACTCCCTCCGATTCTTTGATAAATGTGTACAAATTGTAGTCTAAAAACAGATGAATTACAACATACAAATCAAAATTCATCATTTCACACAAGAGAACTTTGAAATATTTGTGCAAAATACTTTCAAAAGGGCCTGCCGCAAACATGCTTTGCAGCAGGCCCTTTGCATCATTTGGCTTTGTTTATTATCAGGCAATTAACACGCTATCATACGGATGGCCATCGATATGCCATAGACGATATCGTTGTAACTTCCAAAATCGTAATAGGAGGGCGCGGCCACGCTATAGAGCAAAAGGGAAAATACGATGCCAATAATTATGAGTATCGTATTGGCAATAAAGCCAATCAGTGCCCATTTGCCGATGGCATGCGCACAGCGCGGCTTCTGATCCTTCCAAACAAGGTAGAGGATCAGGCCAACAATGGGGAAAAAGAAGGCGAGCACATGAAAGCCTGCGCTGGGGCGATCCTCCTGCTGTGGATAGGGCTGCTGGCCATAGGGGTACTGATAGTATGGGGGGTGATAGGGTTGCTGTTGGCTTTGGTAGGGCTGCTGCGTGCCAGGGGGCGGTGCAGGCGGGGTAACGGTAGCGCCGCATCGCGCACAAACAACGGCATTGTCCGCCAGCGGAGCACCACAATTTCTGCAATACATAAATACGCTCCTTTTATTTTTCAATATCTGAATGATATGAAAGAAAATCTCTTCGCCTGTATCATAGCATGCGTCAAACGGAAATTCAACAGAATTTCTGTGGAACAAAACATTACTTGTTGAAAGTGGGCAATTTGCGGCGAAAGGAAGCGGCGCGTTACCATCTGCTGATTCCGCCGCGCTGTAGAGCGCCGATCAGCTTTTCCCGCAGTGGCGCGTAATCCGGCTCCAAGGTGTCGAGCAATTCCTTGATACGCTGCCGGTGCGTTGCGCCATCCACCGGACAGAGGCTTTTAACGACCGGAAGCTGTGTGCGCTTCACAAGGGATTCAATTTCTCGCTCCCTGGTAAAAATGAGCGGACGGATCATCGTTAGATCTTTGCGCGACAGGTAGGAAACGGGGGAAAAACACTCGATAGCCCCGCTGCCAAGCAAGTTCATCATCAGCGTTTCCGCCGCATCATCCATGTGGTGGCCGAGGGCGATTTTATTGCATCTGGCCGCCTTCGCTTCATCGTGCAGCATGCCGCGCCGCATCCGGGCGCACAGGCTGCACGGATTTTTTTCTTTACGCGTTTCAAAGATAATTTTGCCGAGCTCCGTGCGCCGCAGCCGGTAGGGGATTTCCAGCTCGCCGCACAGCTGCTCAATGGGGGAATAGTCTGTTTCAATCCCACCGAAGCAGGGGTCGAGCGTGACGGCTGTCAACTCGAAGCGGGCAGGATAAAAGCGGCGCAAAGCGCTCATGCCTGCGAGCAGGGCGACGCTGTCCTTCCCGCCGGATATGCCGATGGCGATGCGGTCCCCTTCTGCTATCATATGATAGCGATCTACGGCGCATCGCATCTGGCCGAGTAATTTTTGCATGACAGGGCTCCTTTCAAAGAAAGCGTGTGTGTCAGCGCATATCCGGTGAATCGCTACGTCTGGAGAGAACGTCGAGAGATACGCTGAAACCATCTGCAAGCCGGAGGAGAACGGCGAATGTGGACTTGCTTGCGCCGGCTTCATACCGTTGATACTGACGGTGCATGCTGTGCATTTCTGAAGCCGTTATCATGAGCGCTAAGCCCTCGCAGATAGGAAGCGTTTGAAAGCGTTCCGTTCCGGCAATGCTGCGCTATTTTTTCTTCCACACCGTTTTTGCCTTTTTCTCCCGCTTTGGTTTCGGCGGGGCGGGCGGTTCTTCCGGCGGCGCCGCAACCTCGGTTAGCCCGCGCTGCGCGAGCCGCGTACCCACGATCTCACGCAGCAGGCAATAGAGCACCGAGCAGACCGGAACGCTCACAAGCATCCCCAACACGCCCCAAACGCTGCCGCCGATGGTCACGGCGAGAAGCACCCAAAGGCTCGGCAGGCCGACGGAGCTGCCCACCACCCGTGGATAGATCAGATCGCCTTCCATCTGCTGGAGGACGATGATGAAAATGACAAACCAGACCGCTTGCATGGGAGAGTCCATCAAAATGAGAAACGCGCCGATCGCTGTGCCGATAAACGCGCCGAAAATCGGGATTAGGGCGGTGAAACCAACGAGCACGGAAATCATCGGCGCATAAGGCATGCGGAAGATTACCATGCCGATGAAGCAGAGAATGCCGATGATCACGGATTCCATGCATTGCCCGGTTACAAAGCGTGAAAACAATTTATTGGAAAGCGAGGCGATGTGCAGGGATTTTTCCGCCCACTTCTGCGGCAGAAAGGCATAGAGCATGCGGGTTGCCTGGCTGCCAAGCTTCTCTTTTTGCATCAGGATATAGACGGAGAAAACGATTCCGAGAATAAAGTTAAAAATCGCGCTGAAAATAGAAGTGGTAATACCAACCGTGGTGTTGACCAGCTTGCCGGAATCGCGCTTGAGGTAATCCACCACGGCAGCGCTGATTTTTTCCCAGTCAATTTCCAGATTGGTGAGGGTAGAGGCGTCCACCTTGAGGAAGGCGGCGGCCTTGGTGATCCACTCTTTCACTTGCATGGAATACTGCGGCATGTTTTCAACCAACAGGCTGAAGGCACGCTTGAGCTCTGGCACGATCATAAAAATCAGGATGAATACGAGGCCGATGATGATACCGAAGGTGAGTATAATGCTCACAATGCGGCGTAACCGGCTCCACAGGCGAAAATTTTTGCGGTTGAGCGGCGCGAACAACCGCTCCTCGATCACCTTGAGCAAAACGTTGAGGATAAAAGCGGCGCAAAATCCGATGATGAGAGGCATCAGCAAGCCTAGCGCGGTGCGGCAAACGCCCGCCACGGCGGAAATGTTTTGCAGCCCTAAAAACAAGACGATACCGAAGGTGATAATCAATAGGATTTTTTTCACGGTTTTCCGGTCGAGCTCCATGCTTGTGACCATCCTTTCTGAATTTCCGACCGCGGCATTGCGCGGTTTGGCGCGGCTAACATTCGAACAGCCGCTAAGCTTAAAAAGCACAAAACACAGTTTGAAAGGAACCTTTTCAAATTTTGTATACTGCCCTTTTTGATATTGCAGGTGGATTTCTTTCACTATACCTTGCTGCGGCGCTTCTTGCAAGCAATTTTTGCTCCCGTTATTGGGCTGCTACCCCATTTATTCATTTGCCTTCTGCTTTCTTATGCAGAATTACGGGGAAAATAGCGGAAAGCTTGAATATTCTATCGAAATAGACTATAATCAAACCATCAAAAAAAGATGAGATGAGGACAATGCTATGAATCAACGCAGGACAATCGTCAACACAGCGCTCTCCAACCGGCCTGCCGGGACTGTGGTTATGGTTGCCGCCTTGTTGGGAGGCCTTTATTATCTCTACTGCCTGCTGCGCGTGCCCGGCGCAGCCGATCCGTATGCGGGCGTGATTTTGAGCGGGCAGGCGTTTCAAGCTCTCAGCTATTTGGAATTTGGCGTGAAAATTGCGATCAAGATTTTTCTAATCGGCGCAATCCTGTATGCGTTTTCACACACGCGTAATGCGCCGTTTACGCGGACTCCGGCGCGTTTATGGGTATGCAGCCTGTCGCTGGAGATTGTGCTGTATATCCGCGCGATTTTTATCAGCGTGATCCATTTTCTTTCTGTACAGCGGGCCGGCGGAGAGTTGGTCCCCATGTTGCAGGAGCTGGTGCCGTCGATTCTCTCCATCTTAACGTTTGCTCTGCTGATCTGTGTGGCGCTGCGTTCCTCTGATGTGCTGCGGGCGGCAAAATATTTCCGGATTTCAGTTGTGACGACGGTACTGGCTGTTGTGTATCTCGTGGTGCATGCCATCCAGATCGTTTTAGCGGTGCGGTCGGGCGCAGGCGGGGCGGTGCAGGAGCTGGTTCTTTTCATAGACGGGCTGACAGTCCTGCTGCCGAGCATCCTGTTGATGCGCGCTGCCGCAGCGGAGAAAAAGGTAAATTATACAAACCGCGGCTTTTATATGGGCCAGAAATACGAGCGGTAAAGCAGGTCGTGTTTTTAAGAAATCGGGAGAGAAGCGGGCGTGGGCAGCCACTGCCCGCTTCTTCAATTCTACGCTGGTGATAAATTTAAAAAGCTTATGAAATTATAATTGCTTTTTGCTGTGATTTGTGATAAATTTGGATATATAAATACCGGATGCTTCTTTGATTTTTGGAGATTTTTTCAAAAATGACAGGAATGCATCGGAATAAACGCCGCCGATCGGGGATGAATGGCGTTTATTTCACCTACGGTATCTTGAAGCGTACGCCGCCTGTGGCGGCGGGATGGAGGGTATTTGATGAGTGCAAGCAGTCTCACAAACCGGCGCTATGTAGGGGTCAAGGAAAACCTCGCATATGGCGTCGCGTGCGGCGGCCAGAATATGAGCTATACATTCATGGCGTCGTATCTTACTTACTTTTTTGTAAACGTTTTCGGCATTGACCCGGCGATTGTTGCGACCATGCTTTTTATCGAAGGCATTTGGGATGCGGTTAACGATCCGATCATGGGCTCGATCGTCGATAAAACGCGCACACGCTTTGGCAAGCTACGGCCGTATTTGCTGGTGATTCCGATCCCGCTGGCAGTGGTGACCATGCTTCTGTTTGCGGGCCCCGTATTGATGGCAGAGGCAACGATGGGCGCAAAGGTTGTTTATATGGTGATCACCTATTTCGTTTGGGAATTCCTGTATACGATCTGCGACGTGCCGTTTTGGGGTATGTCCGCGGCGATTTCTCCCAACCCGGCGGACCGCACCCGTGCAATCTCCAGCGCACGCTTTACCGCCTCCATTCTTGGCGGCTTGCCCGGCATCGTGCTGCCGGTGCTGATCGATTTAATCAATGCGGGCGCGGTCAATGTTTCCCTGCAAAAGGTTTTCTTTGTGATCGGCATTGTGGTTTCCTTTGTCGGCATGGGCCTGTTCAGCCTGGCGGGAATTTGCACGCGCGAGCGTGTGGCGCAGTCTCTGGAAGAGCCTAGCCTGCTGGATTCCTTTAAGTATCTGTTCCAGAACAAGCCTTTAATGCTGCTGATCCTTTCCAACATCCTCGGCGCCTTGGGCGGTATCAACGGTATTTTTCAAAATTATTATTTCATTGATGTGCTGGGCTCCGCTTCTATCAATATTATCATTGGTATTCCTGGCACCGTAATTGGATTTGTTGCATACCTGATGATCGGCCCGCTGAAGAAACGCTTTAATAATAAGCAGATATCGATTTGGATGTCCGTCATATGTGGAGTATTGCCAGCCATTACCTTTGTGCTGGGATATGGCAATATGAAAAATTATGTCCGTTATGGTGCCGCTTCTGATGGTTCAAGGTGCGCTGAATGCCCTGTTTAACGGCGTGCGCATGGTTATTCCTACCGAGATGATTGGTGAGACCGTTGATTATATGGAGTGGAAAACCGGAAAACGTTCTGAAGGAATGAGCTTCTCTATTTTGACTTTTATCAGCAAATTTACAGGCGCAATGTCAAAATCCATGGGTACGGGGCTTTTAAAAGCGATTGGTTATGTAACATCTTCGACCAATGCCGTTGTACCGCAGAGTATGCATACGCAGCGCGGGATTTTTGCGATGTATACCATTATTCCGGGATTGCTAGGAATTTTGGGGATTATCCCGCTATTCTTCTATGATTTGGTAGGAGAGAAACAGCAAAAGATGCTCAAAGAGCTTGCCGAACGCCGCGAAAAGACAGAGAAGCAGGAAGAGGAAAAGCCTGTGGACGCCGATACACAGGCATAGCAGGAGCAAATGGCCAAGGGGGAAAGGCCTGGTGATATCTAACTTTAGAAAAGAGAAGGAGATGCAATCAACAATGAGCAAAATGAAACAAGCGGCGGTTTCCCTGCTGCTGGTCCTGTCTCTTCTGGCGGCACTGATGGCGCCGGCAGGTGCGGCATTCTGGCAGAAGCCTGATCCGCTGCAATTCAACGACGATGGTTCTTTTACGATCCTGCAAATTTCCGACACACAGGATACGCAATATCCCACCCCCAATGTGTTGACACTGATCGAAAAGGCGATGGATGAGTCGAAGCCGGATCTCGTTATTTTCACGGGCGACCAGCTCAAGAATTATGATTCTGATTTTGACGGCGGCAACCTGAAGAACAAGGTGCAGCAGGCAATTGATGCGATTGTGCGCCCTGTGGAGCGCCGGGGCATCCCGTTTGCAGTAGTTTACGGTAACCATGACGACGCAATCGGAGTCAGCAAGGAAGACCAGCTTAAAATGTATCAGCGGCATAGCCTGTGCCTGATGCGCGATGATGAGCCGGAGCTCTCCGGCTGCGGCAACTATAACCTGCCGATTCTCAGCAGCGATGGCCAGCGCACAGCCTTTAACCTTTATTTCATCGATTCGCTTGGCGGTGGCGGCAGCTACTATGATTATGTTAAGCAGGATCAAATTGACTGGTATGTGCGTACAAGCAATGCGCTGAAGGCAGCGAATGGCGGCGTGCCCGTGCCCTCCATGGAGTTCCAGCATATTCCCCTGCCGGAGCTGCGCACAGTTGCCAGCGAGGGGCTCATTCACACGGGTGAAAACAATGAGGGTGTTTCCGGCCCGTATTATAACAGCGGCCTTTTCCAAGCCATGGTGCAGCAGGGCGATATGATCGCGGCCTTCTGCGGACATAATCATACGAACACCTATATTGGCACGCTGGATGGCGTGGATCTCGGCTTTACGCCGGGTGCCGGCTTCAACGAATATGGCGCGGCGAAGGAGCGCGGCGTGCGTGTGATTGAGCTTCATGAGAGCGACCTCTCCACCTATGATACGCATTTGCTCACCTTTATAGGGCTGCTGGGCGATAATCCGATCACCCAGTTGCGCTACCGGCTCTTCACAGTGGGCGAGCTGGATTCCAACAACACGATGGATATGGTAAAAACCGTGCTCAGTGAAATTGTTGATGCAGTGCTGTATCTGGTGAAAACGAGCCATGGGAACCCGGTTACAATCGTGAGAGAGCTGCTTCAATTCTTTGGCGCTGATGTTGGTTATATAGAGGGCTTTTTCCACTGATCTTCCCTTCTAATGGAAAGGAGTAGATTCCAATCGTAGAAGCAATTTATAACTTTGACTGGTCTATATTTGCCTGGGTGCGGGATACATTATGGAACCCGGTGCTCGATGTTATTATGAAATACATTACGCTGCTGGGAGAAGGCGGCATGATTTGGATCATTTTTGGCCGTGATTCTAATTTGTACGAAAAAAGTATCGTAAATGCGGCCTGATGATGGGCGCCGCATTGCTTTTGATGCTGGTGATCAATGACGGCATTTTGAAAAATCCTGATTGCGCGCCCGCGGCCCTTTAACCGATTTGATCCGGCCGATCCCGCTATGTTCGCGGTTTGGAAAGATTTTCCCTTCCCAGAGATTGTGAGCCGGCCGTCCAGCTTTTCCTTCCCCTCGGGGCATACCTCATCTTCTTTCGCGGCAGCACTGCCCATGCTGAAAACGGATAAGAAGATCGGGATTCCAGCCTTGGTTTTGGCCTTTCTGATTGGATTCTCCAGAATTTATGTGCATGTGCATTATCCTACGGATGTAATCGTTGGCGCAATAGCAGGTTTATTTTATGGCTGGGTCGGCATTGTGCTGGTGCAGAAGCTAGAGCCGATTGTGAAGCGTTGGTGGGCACAGCGCAAGGCGCGGAAAGCGGCTTGAGTGCAATTTTTTAAAAAGAGATATAAACGCCGGGGGAGACAAATCCCCGGCGTTTTCATGCAGTGCAAGAGTTGTAACGTGAAGAATCGTGAACCGTTGGGCTGAGATGCCTATCCGGCATCCCAAGCGCTCAGGAAGGCTGATCAAGCATATTGCAATAAAAATATTGGCCTTTATTCTTGTATTTTGTGAAAATAATGCGAAACGATGAAAGTATCAGTTTTGAAAACTTCAATCACGAGCTGGCATTTTCTTAAATTCAGATAAAGATTCTATAAATATGAATAATTTTAAATTAGTTCTTGCATTTTTGAGGCGAATCAGGTAGAATAAATTTCATAAAGCCGAGAAGGGCTTTGCACAGACGGCATCAGTGTCAGGCTTGGTTTGAGCTGTGGGCCGTCTTATGCTTGTGGAGATGTTTGCAGGCAGAGCTTTGGGATTCCAGAAATTGGGAAGGGTGATTTTCATGTATGTAGATGATGTTTTGAACCGAGCGCTCAAGCGCAACCACACGCAGCCTGAGTTTTGTCAGGCAGTGACTGAGGTGCTGGAGTCGATCCGTCCGGTTGTGGAAAGCAATCCTTATTATGAGAAAACGTCGCTTCTGGAGCGGCTCGTCGAGCCGGAGCGCGCCACGGTTTTCCGTGTTTGCTGGATGGACGACAACAACAAGGTGCAGGTCAACCGGGGCTACCGTGTTCAGTTCAATAGTGCAATCGGCCCATATAAAGGCGGTTTGCGGTTTCATCCTTCCGTTAATATGAGCATTATTAAATTCCTCGGCTTTGAGCAAATTTTTAAAAACTCACTGACCGGTCTGCCGATTGGCGGCGCGAAGGGCGGCTCAGATTTTGACCCGAAGGGGAAGAGCAATACGGAAGTAATGCGTTTTTGCCAGAGTTTTATGACCTCTCTCTACCGCGTAATTGGCCCCAATACGGATGTCCCTGCTGGGGATATCGGCGTAGGCGGTCGTGAAATCGGCTATATGTTTGGTCAGTATAAGCGCATTACCGGCCAATATGAAGGGGTGCTCACCGGTAAGGGCCTGAGCTTTGGCGGCTCGCTTGCGCGCACAGAGGCAACCGGCTACGGCTTGGTTTATATTGTGGAAGAAATGATGCGCGCGCACGGCAATGATATCGAGGGCAAAACCGTTGCGGTTTCCGGCTCGGGCAATGTGGCGATCTATGCGATTGAAAAAGCGCAGGAGTTGGGTGCGAAGGTTGTTACAGCGAGCGATTCTAACGGTTGCATTTATGACCCGGAAGGGATCGACCTTCAAGTGATCAAGGATATTAAGGAAGGCCGCCGCGGCAGAATCAGCGAATATGTTGCCGAGCGCCCCAGCGCAAAATATACGGAAAACGGGAAGGTTTGGGGAATCCCGTGTGATATCGCCCTGCCCTGCGCCACGCAGAATGAACTCACCGCTGAGGATGCACGTGAGCTTGTGAAAAATGGCTGCATCGCAGTGGGCGAGGGCGCAAACATGCCTTCCACCCATGAGGCAATCCAGGTGTTTTTGCAAAATGGCGTGCTCTTTGCGCCCGGCAAAGCGGCAAACGCAGGCGGCGTGGCAACCTCTGCGCTGGAAATGAGCCAAAACAGCGCGCGGCTGAGCTGGTCGTTTGACAAGGTGGATCAAAATTTAAAAAATATTATGGTGAATATTTACACCAATATGTCCGCTGCGGCGGAGGAATATGGCCATAAGGATAATTTTGTGGTCGGCGCAAATATCGCGGGCTTTCTCAAGGTTGCGGACGCGATGCTGGCGCAGGGCATTATCTAAAAGCGATATCTATATAGAAGACGGGCCGGGGTTTCCGGCCTGTTTTTTTGCAAAAAATGTTGTAAAAAGGATCTGCGTCGCACGAACGGGCAGATGGCCGGAGCCCTTATCTTTATGATATCTATGCGAGCACATTCGAGCCTTTTCTTTGTGTTGTGACGCAAAGCGGGGGTGTGGGAGAAAGCGTTTTTGTTTGAATTGTGATAAGAATGTAAACAATTCCAATAGCATTTGAAAAACAAGCTTTCTCATGTTAAAATATCAACATTGCAATTTTGCAGTTTTCTTTGAAGGAGGCATTGCCTTGGGAGACATGAAAGACCGTGAACATAACACCCTCTCCGGCGACGGGTTGGATGAAGAGCTCAGCCAGATTCGGGATGCATTTCAGCAAGAGCTGGAGGAGGCAACGAAGAGAGCGGAGCAGGAAGCGGAGAAGAATGCGCAGAGCGGGAAGGAGGAGGCTCCGCCAGCATTGCCAACAAGCCCTGTGCGTGCGGAAGGGGAAGCGGCAAACGCCGCCGTCTCAGCCGGGGAGCAAAAAGCGGATTGGAAAGTGATCGTGCTGGCGGTGATCGTTGCTTTTGTGGCGTTATATGGCGCAGCGGATTTTTTCATCGGCGTGTCGCCTTTTGCCCGGGTGTTACAAGCTGAGCAGTATGTTCGCCAAGGAAAGCTTAACTCTGCGCTCGACGCTTATTATGACGCGAGCCAGGATACAACGGCCGCGGCGGCGAAGCGCATGGTGAAGGGCCAGGCGCAGCTCTACCTGAATTTGGGCTATGTAGAAAACGCGCAGAGCTTAATCAAAAAATATTACACGACGGCGCAGCTGGAGCGGGCTTGGAACCGCGATCTCAACGAGCTGTATCAGAATTTGAATGCCATAACGGATACCATTTCCGCTGTGGAGGAGCTTTTTAGCGGATATAGCGAGGTGGGGGATGATCAGCTTCCCTACGACGAGCTGATCGAGAAGATTGAGGGCTTGAAGGAAAATGAAAGCTATGATAAAGCGATTTTAGAATATTATAAATACATGCTTGCCGCCATGACGGAACAGGAGAGCTCCGTCCGTATCCAATTTCTGGAATCTGTTCAGAAGGAAAACGAAAGCTACAGCTGGATTTACCTGCCTGCAATGGCCACAGAATATCTAGAGGCTAAAAATTATGACAAAGTAGTAGAGCTTTGCGACCAAATGCGGGCACAGAACGTGGAGGACGCCAGTGCCTATGGCACGGAAGCTTCGGTTTACCGGCTCCAAAAGGAGTATGACAAGGCGATTTCTACAGCTGAAAAGGGCATCGCACTGGATGACACCAGCTCAGAGCCCTACCGCCAAAAGGCGATTGTAGAGCTGCTTCAGGGCGATAAAAAGGCGGCGTTGGCGAATGCACAAACCGCGTTTGATCTCTCCCTGAACTATGCGACGAGCTACACCCTTGCGGTGTGCTACTTGGCAAACGGCAATCAGGATGGCTATGAAGAAGTTATATCCACCCTCGAATACTATGGCGTTGAAATGGGCCAGAAAGTGCTTGATTATAAAGCCGGGAAGCTGACGGTTGAAGATATTTTCTTGAATGGAGAGGGGGATGTGGCATGAGGATCCTTTATGTGATCGTGAAGGCGCTGACCTTTCCGGGCACGCTGCTGCATGCTCTTTGGGAGCATTGCCTGTGCCGCAAGTTTCACTGCACGGTGGAAGATGCCCGCTATTTTCAGGCCAACGAGCTGTGCGGGCATGTGGAGCATGAATTTATGCCGAGCAAGGGCAAACGTTTTTTGATCTGTTTTCTCCCCTTCCTGTTTAATCTGGTGCTCGGGCTGCTGATCGTGATCCCTGCCAGCGTGCATGTAATGAAGTTGCAGCAGTTCAACAACATTTTCTATCTGCTGATGTTATGGCTTGGCATTTCTTTGCTGACTTCGCTTTTCCCCTTGGTAGAAGATGCACTTGCGATGTGGGAGAGCTTTTATGGCGCGGGAAACGAGGCTAATCTTGCGGCAAAGATTTTGTTGTTCCCAATCATTGCCGTTTTAGTTGCAGGCGCTTACCTGGAGCGTTGGGGGATTACGCTCGTCACCTCAATTGCGGCGGCCTGGTTCCTGCCGGAGCTGTTGTCTCCCATTGCGGGGGCGTTGGCTTCCGCGAATGATTCGCTTGGCGCCTGGCTTGCAAAGCTTGCAGAGAAGGCCCAAAATGTGGCGGAAGCCGCCACCGAGACCGGGACCAACGCAGCGTCATCATGAAAGTTGAGCTGGAGGCGTTAGGAAACACTGTGTAAAATCCATGCGGATAGGTCTAACCTGTCCGCATGGATTTTTTGTTTTTAGGATGATCCTATGCCCGGAGAAGATCTGCTGTTGCTGGCAAATTTGTTTTCAGGGCTTCTATGTAAGCTATGGCTGGGAATGCAGCATGATTTAGAAAAGTGGGAGCTTTGGAAAAGAATTTGTTGCGGATTCCCTCTTGCCTTTCTACTCAAAATAGATTATAATACGATAAGGCTTTTTATAGAAAGTTTTATCATCGGCAGAGCGAAGCATTTATTTGGTCATGTGGCGGGCGGGTCCTGTGCGGCGGGGCGCTGTGAACCATGTCAGGCGGGGAACCGAGCAGCATTAAACAGTCAGCACTGTGCGCCACAGTCTGCCTGTCCGCTGCATGACCAAGTGAACGGTTCGCTTTGCCTTTTCTTTTGGAAAGGCATCGCAGGCTGGAAAGGAGTGGTTGCCGTGTATCAGGTGCTTTACCGGAAATGGCGCCCGCAGGTGTTCTCCGATGTTGCCGGGCAGCCGCATGTGACCGACACGCTGCGCCGGGAGCTTCAGGAAGGCCGGCTATCCCATGCCTACCTCTTCACCGGATCGCGCGGCACGGGCAAAACCACCTGTGCGAAGATCCTTGCCAAAGCGGTTAACTGCCTGCACCCTGTGGATGGGAACCCGTGCAACGAGTGCGAAATCTGCAAGGGGATCGACAGCGGCTCAATTTTAGACGTGATCGAGATTGATGCGGCGAGCAACAATGGCGTTGATAACATCCGCGATTTGCGTGAAGAGGCAAATTTTACTCCCGTCGCGGCTAAATACCGTGTGTATATCATCGACGAGGTGCATATGCTTTCCATCGGCGCATTTAACGCGCTGCTGAAAACGCTGGAGGAGCCGCCCTCCTATGTGTTGTTCATTCTTGCCACTACGGAGGTGCATAAGCTCCCGGCGACGATTCTTTCCCGTTGCCAGCGTTTCGATTTTCGCCGCATTCCACCGGAGGATATTGCCGCACGGCTGGAATATGTGGCCGGTCAGGAGGGAATGGAGCTCGCGCATGACGCAGCGCTGCTCATTGCCCGCATTGCGGACGGTGCATTGCGCGACGCGCTTTCGCTCCTCGACCAATGCGCCGGGAGGTCAAAGCAGATCACGGTGGAGATTGTCAGCGAAGCGGCTGGTCTCGCAGGCCGCGGCCATCTCTATGAGCTCTCCGCGGCTCTCCGCGCGGAGGATAGCGCCAGGGCGCTCACCCTGCTCGATGAGCTGCATCAGGGCTCCTGCGATATGGAGCGGCTGTGCGGCGATCTGATTGACCACTTCCGCAATCTAATGATTGCTAAAACAGTGCCCACCCTAGGCGAGCTCATTATCTGCACCGAGGGTGAGCTTCAGCAGATTCAGGTGGAGGCGGAGGGCTTTTCGATGGAAGCGATTCTCTCTGCACTCGATTTGTTACAGGGCACATTAGAGCGCATGCGCTCCGGTGTGAACCGCCGCATTGAGATGGAAATGGCGCTTATCAAGCTCGCCACGCCTACCCTCTGCTCAGACAGCGCAGCGTTGCTCCGTCGCATTGAGGCGCTTGAGCAGGCAATGCGCACCGGGCGCGTAGCTGTGGCTCCACAGGCAGCGCCAGAAAAGCCCCCTGAGCTTCCGGCGAGGGCGGAAAAGGCGGCCTCCAGCCCGGCAAGGATGGATTCATTATCAACTCCGCCTGATGCGCCGGGGCCTCTCACTTCCCCTTCCTCAAGGCGGCAACCGGTTTCCACGCCTGAGCCGCCTCCAGAGCCGGATCGGCCGGATGATGAGCCGCAGGCTGGGCAAGAAGGGGACGAAGCCTTTCTAAAGTGGCCGCAGGTGCTCTCCGTTTTATCAGAAATCGATAAGCCGATCGCTGGGATTTTATCCGGCTCCAGCGCGTTTTTCCGCGGGGAGTTTGTGCTCATCCAGTCAGAAAACCCGCTTTTGGGCAGCTTTATCCGGCAGGGCAGCCATTCCTCCGCGGTCAAGGAGGCAGTGCTCCGTGTGACAGGGCACAAATACCGCTTGGGCCTTTACAGTGGCGGCGAAAAGAAAGCGCCGAAGAAAAAAGCAGACCCGCTCGACGACCTGCTGGGTCGTTTAAAGAATGCACAGGTGGAAACGGAAATTCGATAGCCTGATTTGGAAGGAGATTTTCCTATGAAAATCGTTCACGGCACGCTGCGGGATTTTCACCGGTATTGGCGGGATGCGCCATGGGCGGAGCCGCAGTTTGCCGCGTATATGGATGCCGGAAAGGCCGAGTTTTGGTATGCTAGAATTGGGCTGCGGGTGGTTGGGCGCGTTTATCTGTTTCGGGAGTTGCCGGATGCAGATGCAGCTGATGGCATCAAACGGGCCTATCTATGTAATTTGCACGTCCTGGAGCGGTATCGCGGCCGGGGAATTGGCTCTGCGCTGCTGAATCGGATGGCTGATCGAGCGAAGGAATTGGGCTTTTTGGAGCTTTCGATCGGCGTGGAGGAAGAGAATGACGCAAATATGCGCTTATATCAGCGAATGGGCTATCTCGATCTAGTAAAAAGTGTCACGGAGGATTTGATTTGCGTGAAGAATGCAGATGGAAACTCCTCTGCCTGTGGTGCATATCTCTTGATGAGGAAAGAATTATAATTTGGAGGAAGAGCAGATGAAAGCAAGAATTCCAAACGCCGGCAACAGCGGCAATATGATGAAGCAGATTCAAAAGATGCAGGAGGAAATGGCGCGTGTTCAGGAGGCGTGCGAAAACGCCGAATATACCGCAGGCGCGGGCGGCGGAGCGGTCGAGGTGACGGTTAACGGCAAGCATGAGGTGGTCAAGATCGACATGAAGCCGGAGATCGTAGATCCGGAGGATATTGAGATGTTGCAAGATCTGCTGATCGCCTCCATCAATGAGGCAATGCGTAAGGCAGATGAAACCTCGGAACGTGAGATGGGCAAGATCACTGGCGGGCTGAATATTCCCGGTATGCCGGGAGGCCTGTTTTAAGCGATGGCAGGGTATCAGGTAGCCGCGCTTTCGCGGCTGATTGAGCAATTTGAGCGCATGCCCGGCATCGGGCGCAAGAGTGCGCAGCGGCTTGCCTTCTATGTGCTTGGCCTGTCCGACGCGGAGGCGAAAGGTTTCGCGCAGTCGATTCTGGATGCGCATGAAAAATCCACCGCTGCAAAATTTGCTGCAATTTGACGGACACGGAGCTCTGCTCCGTCTGCGGCAATCCCGCGCGGGATAAGTCGAAAATTTGCGTGGTGGAGGATCCACGCGACGTGCTCGCCATTGAGCGCACGCATGAATACGAGGGCGTTTACCATGTGCTGCATGGCGCAATCTCCCCCATGAACGGCATTGGGCCGGATCAACTCGCCATTAAGGAGCTGCTCGCCAGGCTGGGCTGCGGGGAGGAAGAGGTGGATGAGATTATCATGGCGACGAACCCGACTGTGGAGGGGGAGGCAACGGCCATGTACATCTCCCGCCTGTTAAAACCGATGGGCATCAAGGTGACCCGCTTGGCCTACGGCGTGCCGGTGGGCGCTGATCTTGAATATGCAGACGAAGTAACCCTCTCCCGCGCGCTGGAGGGCAGGCAGGTCATTTAAGGCGGATGGAAAACATTGTTCGCCGCTTTTTGCTTGACAAATTTTTTTTCATGTGATATAATCCATTATCCGGCCGATGATCTGGGCAGAAGGGGGTGAAAGGCCGTGGGAACAGCGCACAAAAGTGATTTGCAGACGATTGCAACCAATAAAAAGGCCTTTCACGACTATTTTGTCATTGAGAGCGCGGAGGCCGGCATTGAGCTGTTCGGCACGGAGGTCAAATCCGTGCGTCAGGGGCGTGTCAATTTGAAAGACGCATGGTGCTCCGTCAAGGATGGCGAGATATTTGTCAATGGCATGCATGTTAGCCCCTATGAGCAGGGGAATATCTTTAACCGCGACCCGATGCGTGTGCGCAGGCTTTTAATGCACAAACGGGAGATTAACCGCCTTTATGGATTGACGAAGCAACAGGGCTATGCGCTGATTCCGCTTTCCGCCTATTTCAAAAAGGGGCGGGTCAAGATTCAGGTAGGGCTCTGCAAGGGTAAAAAGAATTATGATAAGCGCGAAGATATGGCCCGCAAGGCTGCGGCGCGCGATATCCAGCGTTCCCTCAAGGAACGTCAGCGCTAAAAAGGGCGATGCCTTTTCCACCATTGGCTGAGCCGGGCTGTATAAAACGGTGGTTGGCCGGATAGGATGACCATTTTTAATAAGGGGATGAAAGGATTTCGACGGGGGTTTTGAAACACGATAAGCGAGCAGCGGCGCGGAACCGCTTTAAAAGCCGCACTTTTTAAAGAATAAACGACAACAATAAAGTTTCGTTACAGGCTGCTTAAGCCTGCGTCCTGTCTTTGAGTCCTGCGGCTTAGATTTGGGCGTCGATTAGCAGGGAACGTGAACAGGGGATGGCCTCCTCCCCTGTCATGACTTGGAGGCTACCGTAAGCGTCAGCCTGCCGGACGGCGGGCGCTGAGGGGAATCCTAGTAGACCGGATACGCTCGTAGAAAGTTGTGCGGATGAGCTTTCGGACGCGGGTTCGACTCCCGCCATCTCCACCACGAAAGTCAGGTTAAAATAAATGCAGGTTTGCATTTGCTTTAACCTGACTTTTTTGTTATACTGCAATCAAGGTTATTTATATAATATACGGAATACAGAGCAATCATTTAAAATTCTAGAGGAAGAACAGTGTTTAGAGAGATATTAACAGAATTAATTAAAGATAACGAATGGGCAAAGTTGCAAAAACCGTGTGATGAGAGTGAACTTGCTAAAGCAGAAAAATATGTAGGGTATTCCCTCCCCAACGAATTAAAAGCACTCCTTAGGGAAACAGACGGAGATCAATGGTTTTTGCTTTCGGTCAAGGAAATAATAGAAAATGTTGAGAGAAATAGAAGCGTTATGGCGGAATACTTTGAGGAAGGCGAGTTCGAAGAAAAAGTAAATCGAAACATCTATTTTGCAACAAACGGATGTGGTGATTACTACTGTTATCGTGTTCTTCCTAATGGTGAAACCGATACATCAGCGATTTATATTTGGGAGCATGAGTTGTTTGAAATTCGTGAGGTTGCTAAAGATTTGATTGACTTAATCAAAAAGTATTATAACGATGAGATTTAACCAAAAGAGCAAACAGAGATAACTTCCAATTTGTTGTGTGGGTTATGAGCATAACCTCGTTTGCATCTATTTCTACCTAATGACACAAACCTGTGGCCCGCATTTTGAGTGCTGCGGGTCTTTTTTTACCCAAACGCCCCCCTGTGATGAGGCCATTTTTGTCTTTCCCCAATATAAAGAAAGGAAAAGAGAACGATGTTTTTTCAAAAGAAAATGGCGCCCTATCCCTCCCGAACCTATCCAATTATGCAGCAGCCTTCTTTACAGCCGAACGAGGGCCAGTTAGCGCAGATGCAACGCCGATTCGGTATGTTCCTCCACTTTGGTGTCAACACGTTCAACAACACGGAGTGGTCGGACGGAACGCTGCCGGTCGAGAGCTACTGCCCCTCTGCGATCGATGCGGACAGTTGGGTGCGCACGGCTTATGAGGCGGGGATGAATTATGTCGTCCTGATCACCAAGCACCACGACGGCTTTTGCCTGTGGGATACGCACACCACCACCTATTCCGTCAATTACTCCCCGAATCAGACCGACGTCGTCCGGGCAGTGGCGGATGCCTGCCGAAAATATGGCCTCCGGCTGGGCCTCTACTATTCGCTTTGGGATCGGCACGAATTATGCTACGGGGATGACGAGGCCTATGTCCAGTACATGGAAAAGCATTTGACGGAGCTGCTGGACGGCCGATATGGCGAGGTGGTGGAGCTCTGGTTTGACGGCGCGTGGGATAAACCGTGCCGCGCGTGGCAGCTGGATCGGCTATATAACCATGTAAAGCAGATGCAGCCCATGTGCCAGATTGGCGTGAACCATACCGTTGGGAAATACAGCGAAAAGAAGGGCGGTCCGCAAAAACGCTATGAGCCTAGGAATTATCGTGACCGTGACCCTCTGCGGATGTTTCCCTCGGACTTTCGGCTGTGGGATCCGCACATGTGCCGGGAGGACGACCCGAAAATATACACCTTTAACAAAAAGGAATATTATCTTCCCTTTGAGCAGACGATCTGTTCCCGCAAGGAGTTCAGTTGGTTTTATTCCGATACGTATGCAGACAAACCGCTGATGGACGCGCAGGAGATCATCCGGAATTATCGCATTCTTGAAAAGACAAATAATATGATGGTGATCAATTTGCCGCCGGATCAAAACGGGAAGCTGGTGCAGGGCGACGTGGATAATCTGATGCGCGTGGCCGGGGAGCTGGGCATTCGCAGAGAAATAGAAAGGGTTCATGGTTGAGACCGCCGGCTCTTCCAAAGAACTGATATTTCATCATCAGCCTGTTAGAGGCTTTCGTGCCTTTGCTTTCATGCGGAAAAAGATTCCCCTCGCCCCTTCTCATATGGGAAGAGGCAATGGGGAATTTATCAATTTAATCATATTCATTCATGGATATGTCTCTTTTTGTTTCTTGGGATGCTTTTGAAACACAGCTTCATGTTTTTATCAGATGCGCGTTGATGCTACCTACCAGTCCATAAATATCGATCCACGTTTACGTCTCTTAGAGGAATACTACTAGTTTAAGAAGCTTGATGAAAAAGTGCATGGAGTTTGTCACAAGGCAACAGGAATTGGATTTGCTTCAATGGGTCATATTCTTTCTCACAATATGTAACTAGTAAGTCGCCGTTTGATAATGAGCGCATACCTACAAAATAAGGCTTCTTAAGGGGAATGGGGAAATTGGCTGCTATTATTTTACCACTTTCGACCTCAATTGCATAGAGCGGGCATTCTTTTTCTTTATAATGTGTCGTCGTCCTTCACATTACTTTCTATAAAGAAAATATATGTGCTTGTTTGTGATTACTGAATTGATTGATGGAAATCGCATGAAGGAAACATTTCCG
>ENA-OQCL01000282-OQCL01000282.1-human-gut-metagenome-genome-assembly--contig:-NODE-282-length-26509-cov-5.436396_pt1 | contig 26509 bp, 20 predicted proteins | sample MGYA00242502_ERZ504586 | MGnify/ENA primary metagenome ERZ504586 (study PRJEB26092, sample SAMD00036316) | human gut metagenome | host: Homo sapiens | study: EMG produced TPA metagenomics assembly of... | reverse complement strand
GTATTATTTCGTTTATCGCGCAGTCACTGTGTTGTTGGATGGGGGCGCATTCTCGCCTGCGTTTATAGCCGAGCACGCTCTCATCATTGGTGGTTTGATGATTGTGCAGACGGTGCTTTATACGAAAGGTCTGGATCTTTCTCATCAAGCAGCGTATGGCACCTTGATGAATCTACGGTTATCGCTCGCCGAAAAGCTGGAAAAACTGCCGTTGGGCGTGACCCAGCAAAAGGGCGTGGGTGCCCTGAAAAAGATTTTCACGGATGACATAGACAGTTTTGAAGTGCTTCTGGCACACGCCTTGCCGGAGGGCGTCTCTAATGCGCTTTCGACGCTCCTTGTGCTGACAACGATTTTCGTTTGTGATTGGCGATTGGGTCTTCTGGTGCTTGCGGTGATCGTGTTAGGCATGGTGCCGGTAATGCTGATGGGGAGCATTGGCAACAAAGGTGCGGCCGACTACTACAATGCGAGCCGGCACATGAACAACACCATCGTTGAATATGTAAACGGGATGGAAGTGGTTAAGGTTTTTAATAAAACCGGTGAATCCTATGCACGTTTCACCAATGCTGTCAACGATTATCGTGACTACACGCTGCGTTGGTATCGTGCCTGCTGGCCATGGATGGCGGCATATACGTCGATTCTTCCCTGCACGCTGCTCTTTGTGCTGCCTGTCGGCGCGGTTATGGTGATGAAAAACTGGGTGGCACTGCCAGATTTTGTGCTGGCAATTTGCCTGGCACTGGCACTGGGGATACCACTTTTGCGCACGATGTCGTTCGTGTCGGTGATGCCGCAGATTCGCTACAAACTGGCGGAGCTGGAGCGTGTGCTGGATCATCAGCCGCTGATCGAAGGGCGTATTTGCGAAACTGCCAAGCAGGTTGATGTGGTGTTCGACCATGTTGACTTCAGTTATGAGGATGGCACGGAAATTTTGCACGATGTGTCGCTTGTGCTTGCACCGGGAACCAAGACGGCAATCGTCGGTGAGTCTGGCGCGGGCAAGAGCACGCTGGCGAAACTTCTCGTGCATTATTATGATGTGTCCGGTGGCGCTGTGCGTATTGGCGGCAGAGACCTGCGCGACTTGTCGCTTGCCGGATTGAATGCGCTCGTGAGTTATGTGTCGCAGGATAATTTTCTTTTCAACAGAAGTTTGGCTGACAACATTCGCCTCGGCCGTCCAGAGGCGACGGATGAAGAGGTGCTCCGCGCAGCGGAAGCCGCACAGTGTATGGATTTCATTGATGCGCTGCCCGAAGGCATTCACACACTGGCGGGTGATTGTGGCAACAGACTCAGCGGCGGCGAACGTCAGCGCATTACGCTGGCACGGGCGCTCCTGGCAGATGCACCGGTGCTGGTGCTGGATGAGGCGACGGCTTTCAGCGATGCTGAACATGAACGTCGGATTGAAGCAGTGTTGAGTCAGGCCTGCAGAGATAAGACGCGGCTGGTCATTGCGCACCGATTACAGACGATCTGCGATGCCGATCAGATCTGTGTGCTGGATGGCGGCCGCGTACAGGATATAGGCACCCATGAGGAGCTGCTTGCGCGCTGCGCGATTTACAAGCGACTCTGGCAGGCAAACGAAGAAAGCGATGTTTGGCAGATAGAAGGGAGTGATGAGCCATGATTCGGCGTATGATTGCACGTGTCCTGAAGCTTTCGGGACGCTATAAGGGACGTATTCAAGGCGCGTTTGTTTTCTCGGTGCTCAATGTTATTTTTTCAAAAATGCCAATTTGTTATGCAATGATCACTGTTTACTGGCTTTCCCAGGGACAAATGACCGTCCGCATGGCGGGCGGCATTGCGGTAGCGATGGTTGTGACACTGGTGCTACAAATGCTTTGCCAGCATGCTTCTGATCGCTTGCAGAGTGGTGCCGGGTATATGCTTTTTGCAGATAAACGTTTGGCGCTTGGCGATCATCTGAAACGGCTCCCGATGGGCTATTTCAGCGCAGGGAACATTGGGCGTATCAGCTCGGTGCTCTCAACAGACATGTTGTTTGTTGAAGAAAATGTGATGCAGAAATTGGCGACGATTATGACCTATATTCTTTCGGCGGTCGTGTTGCTCGTGTTTCTCTTTGTGCTGAGTCCGGTGCTTGGTCTGATTGTGCTGGTGACGATACTGGCTGCGTTCGCTGTCGCTGGCGGCATGAACCGTGTCTCGCAGCGCTCGGCTGTGGCGCGTCAGGCGCAAAGCGAGCGGCTCACCGAAACCGTGTTGGAATTTGTGCGTGGCATCGCTGTGATCAAGAGCTGCAATCTGGTCGGTGAACAGTCTGATCTGCTCAGGAGCAGTTTCCGTGATTCACGGGACCAGGCAATCGCTTTTGAAAAGAATATTCTTCCCTGGATGATGGGGCTTGGCGTGCTGTATGGGCTTGGCACGGCAGGCGTTTTTGCCGCCGGGCTTTGGGCTTACATGAACGACGGGCTTTCATTGTTGTATCTGCTTGGTATGCTGCTTTTCGTGCTCGAGATTTTCGGCCCGCTCAAAGCGCTGTTCGCCGAGTCGTCGAATCTCGCCATCATGGATAGCTGCCTGGACCGCATTGATGCGCTTTTTGCCGAGCCGGAACTTTGCGACGGTGCACGCACCACGTTCCCGGATGATTGGCAGGGGCCGGTGGCGGAATACCGTCATGTGGGCTTTTCTTATGGCGAAGGCGAAGTGTTGCACGACGTTTCTTTTGCCATGCAGCCAAAAACGATGACGGCGCTGGTGGGATCGAGCGGAAGCGGCAAATCGACCGTTGCAAATCTCCTGCCGCGTTTTTGGGATGTATCAGACGGCGCGGTGCTGGTAGGCGGCGTCGATGTGCGGGCGCTTTCCTTTACAACGTTGATGGATCAAGTGAGCATGGTTTTCCAGAATGTGTATCTGTTCAACGATACGATCGCCAATAATATCGCCATGGCTAAACCAGACGCAACGGAAGAAGAGATCGTGCGTGCTGCCAAAAAAGCGCGTTGCTATGACTTCATCATGGCATTGCCAGAGGGCTTTCAGACAATGGTTGGCGAAGGCGGCGCGAATCTTTCCGGCGGAGAGAAGCAGCGCATTTCCATTGCACGCTCGATTCTCAAAGACGCACCGATCGTCATTCTTGACGAAGCGACAGCCAGTGTTGACAGCGACAACGAGCGCCATATTCAGGAAGCCATTGACGCACTGGTGCGCGGCAAGGTGCTTTTGGTGATTGCGCATCGTCTGCGGACCATCGAGCGTGCAGACCAAATCCTTGTGCTTGATGACGGCCATATCGTTGAGCGCGGCACGCACGGGCAGCTTTTGGCACAAAATGGCCTTTACGCCGATCTTTATCGCAAAACCACAGGACGAACAGAAAGGATGGAATAAATATGAAAAACAACAACGCGTTAAACGGCAAAGATTTTATCAACATCGGTATCTTCACAGCAATCTACATGGTGATCGTGATCGCGATCGCCTGCACGGTGGGACTGATTCCAATCGGATTTATCCTGCTACCGATAATCCTGCCGATTATCGGAGGGATTCCAATGATGCTTTATTTTACCAAGATCAAAAAGCCTGGCATGCTTTTGATTTTTGAGATTCTCTTTGGTATTGTCATGATCTTGACTGGAATGGGCGTGGATCTTTTGATCTGGGGTGTTGCTGTTGGGATTATTGGTGAAATTCTTTACCGCGCTGCACATTACCAGAGCGCCAACATGGCGATTTTCGTCTATGGCGTACTTTCAACCTGCATCTGCGGGAACTATATTCACTGGATTTCTGCCAGTCAGGATTGGCTGGATATGCAGGCAGCGACCTATGGCGATACCTATGTGACAACCATTCATGGTTTTATGACTACTGGTTGGGGATTTCCGGCAATGATCGTGGGTGCCTTTGTCGCCGGCGTCGTTGGCGGGCTTATCGGCAAGCGGGTGATGAAGAAGCATTTTGAAAAGAGTGGGCTTGTATGAAGGCGGCCCATCTCCTCAGCGACATCTATGCGCCAACGGCGAAAGCCAAGCAGCTCTACCTTGATCCACGCACGAAAATCGTGCTTTGCCTGGTGGTGTCGTTCATTATGTTGGATTCGACGACTTCGCCGGTGGTGAACGCGTTGCAGATCGCGCTGGCAGCGCTGCCGCTGATTTTCCTACTGATGCTTGGTAAACACAAGATGGCCGTCTATTATGTGTGTGCCTACGCTTTTGCGTCGTTGGTACCGGCGCTGCTCGTGCCTTATCTGCCGGCGATCATCAATCTGCTTTTTACAGGGATGATCGCGCTCATGACGCAGATTCTGCCGGGCATGATGATGGCGTATTTTTTGCTTGCGAGCACCTCGGTGAGCGAATTTGTAACGGCAATGGACAGGATGCACGTGCCCAAGAGCATCAGCGTACCAATGTCGGTGCTCTTTCGCTTCTTTCCAACGATCGTGGAAGAATATGGACATGTGCGCGATGCCATGCGCATGCGCGAGGTTGGCAATCTGCGCCAGCCGATGGCCATGCTCGAGTACCGTATGGTACCCTTTATGACGAGCATCGTTTCCGTCGGCAACGATCTGGCGGCGTCGGCGTTGACACGGGGGCTCTCTGCACCGGTCAGACGCACGAACGTGTGCCCCATTGGCTTCACCTGGCGCGATGGGCTGGCATTGGTTATGATGGGCGGCTGTATTGCCATCTTTCTCATCTATCGTTAGGAGGTGTGTGATGATAACGTTTGATCGTGTGAATTTTACCTACAACAACGCCGGAGTGGATGCTGGTGTGCACGACATCAATCTGGACATTCCGGTAGGCCAGGTTGTTCTTCTCTGCGGCAGCTCAGGCTGCGGAAAGACGACGCTGACGCGGCTCATCAATGGGTTGATTCCGCACTTTTACGAAGGCACGCTCACAGGAAATGTCACGGTAGATGGATGCACAGTGGACGAAACACCGCTTCACGCGCTGGCACCGATTGTTGGGTCGGTGTTTCAAAATCCCAAGAGCCAGTTTTACACAGTGGAGACCGATTCTGAGATCGTTTTCGGCTGCGAGAATATTGGCCTGCCAAAAGAACAGATTTATGAACGCTTTGAAACCGTTGTGCCGGCACTCAACCTGGAGGCGTTGTTGGGGCGCAGCCTGTTCGCTCTTAGCGGCGGTCAAAAGCAACAAATCGCCTGCGCGTCAGTGGCTGCGCTGCGTCCGCAGGTGCTTGTGATGGACGAGCCTTCATCCAATCTGGACATTGCCGCTGTAAGCGCGCTTGCTGAAATAATACGTAAGTGGAAAGAAGAGGGGCGCACCATTGTGATTGCTGAACATCGTCTCTATTGGTTGATGGATTTGGTGGATCGTGTGGTCATCATGGAGCACGGACGTATCGTGGACGATCTTCCTATCGACGATTTTCGGAGGCTCACGCCTCAGGCGCTGACAGAACGCGGTTTGCGTGCAAGGGAGATTTCTTTTGACGGATTACGCCTGCCTGGTGCTGCATCAGATGAAGCGCTCTGCTTTAACGACGTGGTTTTTTCCTATGGACGCGAGCGCGCGCTGGAGATTCCCACGCTAAAGATCCCATGTGGAAGCATTGTGGCTGTTATTGGGCCGAATGGCGCTGGCAAATCCACTTTCGGACGCTGTCTTTGTGGGCTTGAAAAGAAAATGCAGGGAACCATCTCTCTGCGGGGAAAAGTTCTCAACCACAAGGAGCGCATCAGGCGCAGTTACCTCGTCATGCAGGATGTGAATCACCAGCTTTTTACCGAAAGCGTCGAGGAAGAGGTCATGCTTTCAATGGAAAAAGCTGACCTGAGCGACGCACAAAAGAGCGAACAAGTGCAGGAGATCCTTCAGACGATGCATCTTGAAGATTTTGCGCAGATGCATCCTATGGCACTTTCCGGTGGTCAGAAACAGCGAATCAGCATTGCGCGGGCACTCGCGAAAAAGGCACCGGTACTGATCCTGGACGACGCGACATCTGCGCTTGATATGGAGACAGAAAAACAGATCCAGCACAACCTGAAACAGTCTGAGGATATGACGCGGATCATCATTCACATTTTGATCCCCCTGAATCTCGTCATTGCGCTGGGCCTGGTTGGCGGCGGCGTCATCCAGAACCTGAAGCCTGCGGAAACTGTTTCCCTTGTGGAGCCGATCGCCGTCAGCGCGGAGGGCGAGGTCATTGAGAACGCCGTAATTGATCAAGAAAAGAATACGGTTACCGTGGACGGAAAAATCATTCCAGATGCGGAAATCGTAACAGATCAGTTTGTCCCCATGGGCCCGGCGGCAAGCCAAATCGCCATCAAACAATCCGGCACAAACGGAGGCGGCTTCATGGGAGTCAACTCCGCCCATCCGCTGGAGAACCCCAGCGCTTTTACCAATCTCCTTGAAATGATTTCTCTGCTGCTAATCCCCGCTGCGCTGTGTTTCACCTTTGGACGCAGCGTAAAGAACAAGAAGCAGGGCGTGGCAATCTTTCTGGCCATGTTTATCTGCCTGGTGATCGCGCTGGGCTGCGTCGCGGCCAGCGAACAGATCGCAACCCCGCAGCTTGCGCAGGACGGTGTGAATATGACCACCGTGGATCAGGCTGGCGGCAACATGGAGGGCAAGGAATCCCGCTTCGGCATTGCTACCTCCGCCACATGGGCCACGTTCACAACGGCGGCCTCCAACGGCTCCGTCAACTCCATGCACGACAGCTACACGCCTCTGGGCGGCATGGTGCCAATGCTGCTGATGCAGCTCGGTGAAGTGATCTTCGGCGGTACGGGCTGCGGCCTGTATGGGATGCTGGCCTTTGCAATCCTCACTGTGTTCATTGCAGGGCTCATGGTCGGGCGCACCCCTGAATTCTTGGGCAAAAAAATTGAGCCCTACGAGATGAAATGGGCCGTTCTCGTATGCCTGGCCACTCCCATTGCGATTCTCGTCGGCAGCGGTATCGCAGCGGTAGTCCCAAGCGTTGCGGACAGTTTGAACAATCCAGGTGCGCATGGCTTCTCCGAACTTCTGTATGCTTACTCCTCAGCGGGCGGCAATAACGGTTCAGCATTTGCAGGCTTCAATGCCAACACCGTTTTCCTGAACCTAACGCTTGGCTTTGTCATGCTGTTTGTGCGCTTCCTGCCGGTCATCGGCACGCTTGCCATCGCGGGCAGCCTTGCCGGCAAGAAGCGTATCGCCACAACGGCGGGCACTCTTTCCACGACCAACGCTCTGTTTGTTTTCCTGCTGATCTTCATCGTTTTGCTGGTTGGCGCGCTAAGCTTCTTCCCCGCGCTCGCACTCGGGCCGATTGCTGAATTCTTCAGCAGCATTGCATAAGGAGGTGTTTTTATGGCTACAAAAGCAAGAAGCGCCTTCCGCGACAAAAAGATCGTCGCACGGGCGCTCAAGGATTCCATTCTCAAGCTGAACCCCAAAACACAGGTGAAAAACCCTGTGATGCTGCTCGTCTTTCTCTCTGCCATTTTAACCACCGGACTGTGGATCGTATCCTTGTTCGGGATCAAGGACGCTCCCTCCGGATACACGCTCGCCATCGCAGTGATCCTCTGGTTTACCGTGCTGTTTGCAAACTTCGCAGAGGCCATTGCGGAGGGACGCGGCAAAGCGCAGGCGGACGCCCTGCGCGCTGCAAAAAAGGATGTTGACGCGCATAAAATCCCCTGCGCAGCTCAAAAGGACGAGATCACCGTTGTCTCTTCCGTTTCTTTGAAAAAGGGCGACATCGTCATCGTGAAAGCCGGCGAGCAGATCCCTGCGGACGGCGAAGTGATCGAAGGCGCCGCTTCCGTAGATGAGAGCGCCATCACCGGCGAGTCCGCGCCTGTTATCCGCGAAAGCGGAGGCGACCGCAGCGCAGTCACAGGCGGCACAACGGTTCTGTCGGATTGGATCGTCGTGGAGGTTACAAGCGAAGAGGGCGAAAGCTTCCTCGATCAGATGATCGCCATGGTGGAAGGCGCGGCGCGCAAGAAAACGCCGAATGAGATCGCGCTGCAAATCTTCCTCGTGGCACTCTCCATCATCTTTATTCTGGTCACGGTCTCTCTGTATACCTACTCCATCTTCTCCGCCAAGCAGGCCGGGATCGCAAACCCGACCTCCGTCACCACTCTGGTGGCCTTGCTCGTATGTCTTGCCCCCACCACGATCGGCGCGCTGCTCTCCGCAATCGGCATTGCGGGCATGAGCAGGCTCAACCAGGCAAACGTGCTGGCCATGAGCGGCCGCGCGATCGAGGCGGCAGGCGACGTAGATATCCTGATGCTCGATAAAACCGGTACGATCACACTTGGCAACCGTCAGGCACACGCCTTCATCCCGGTGGACGGCGCAACGCCGGAGGAGCTGGCCGACGCGGCCCAGCTCTCCTCTCTGGCGGATGAAACGCCGGAGGGGCGCAGCGTGGTGATTCTTGCAAAGGAAAAATTCGGTATCCGCGCAAGAACGCTGGAGGATAAAAACATGCGCTTTATCCCCTTTAGCGCGAAAACCCGCATGAGCGGCGTGGATTATGACGGCGTTGAGATCCGTAAGGGTGCGGCAGACTCGATGCGCGATTATGTCCTTCAGAATGGCGGCGCCTATAGCACAGAATGCGATGGAACGGTCAAATCCATTTCCAATCAGGGCGGAACGCCTCTAGTCGTAGCAAAAAACCATAAAATCCTCGGCGTGATTTACCTCAAAGATATTATCAAAAGAGGCGTAAAGGAAAAATTCGCCGATCTGCGCAAGATGGGTATAAAGACGATCATGATTACGGGCGATAACCCCTTGACCGCAGCGGCCATCGCTGCCGAAGCCGGCGTAGATGACTTTCTTGCAGAGGCTACCCCGGAGGGTAAGCTGAAGATGATCCGTGACTTCCAGAGCAAGGGCCACCTTGTGGCAATGACCGGCGACGGCACCAACGACGCCCCCGCCCTTGCGCAGGCAGACGTTGCGGTGGCGATGAACAGCGGCACGCAGGCAGCTAAGGAGGCCGGCAATATGGTTGACCTCGATTCCTCCCCGACGAAACTGATTGATATCGTCCGCATTGGCAAGCAGCTTCTGATGACGCGCGGCAGCCTCACCACTTTCTCTATTGCCAACGATGTGGCAAAATATTTCGCCATTATCCCCGCCCTGTTCATGGGGCTGTATCCCGGCCTGTCTGCGCTGAATATCATGGGGCTTCAATCCCCGCTCAGTGCGGTTCTGTCGGCGATTATCTACAACGCGCTGATCATTATCGCATTGATCCCGTTGGCGCTCAAGGGGGTGAAATACCGTGAGGTATCCGCAGGCAAACTTCTTTCCAGGAACCTGCTGATCTACGGCCTGGGCGGGCTGATCGCTCCGTTCATCTTTATCAAGCTGATTGATATGATCCTCGTCCTGTTCGGCCTTGCATAAGGCCAAACAGGACTGCCATGATAAACTGGAGGTAAGTCTTTCATGAAAACACTCAAATCAATTTTGCCGCGGGCAGCTCTCATCTTTCTAATTTTCACAATCCTCTGCGGCGTGCTTTACACCGGCGTTGTAACCGGGATTGCACAGCTGATCTTCCCTGAGCAGGCAAACGGCAGCATCATCGAAGTGGATGGCAAAAAATACGGCTCCGCGCTGCTCGGCCAGCAATACACAGATGAAACGCACATGTGGGGGCGTGTTATGAACATTGACGTCTCCACCTACAAGGATAAAGATGGCAAAATGCTGATGTACGCAACCCCTTCTAACCTCACGCCTGCCAGCGAAGAGTATGCCCAGGCCATTGCAGAGCGGGTAGAAAAAATCCGTGCTGCTCATCCGGAAAAAGGCGATGAACCCATCCCGGTTGACCTTGTTACCTGCTCCGGCAGCGGCCTGGACCCGCACATCTCCCCTGCCGCCGCTGAATACCAGGTGCCACGCCTTGCGAAAGCAAACGGCATGACGGAGGACGAGGTGCGTGCGATTGTGGAAAAAATGCACAAAGGGCAGGTTTCTCGGTGTGCTCGGAGAAAAAACCGTCAACGTCCTAGAGGTCAACTTACGGTTGGACGGCATCTTGAAATAATGCGATCTTAAGGCCTATTGGGATAGCCTGTCTGGATTCCCTTATTTCCAGCAGGCTATTTCCTATCGTATGGAATGGAGAGGGCAAGCATGCAAAAAAAACGTATCGCATGGCAACGAGATATTTACTTTGGTGAAAAAAATTCCTTGCGTCAACCGGGCCGCGGAGCTGGTACGCCTGCTTTATGCGGTAAGCGCTGAAGTTTCCATGAACCCACAGCTCTATGCCACGCGCGACAAAGTTCTCTGGGCCTATTTTGAACACAGCTGTTTTGAAGCAGAGGCCTTCTTAGAAGAATACGGCGTGGTTATGGCCCTTATTTCCCAGGGAAGTCCGATTTCCATCTATGGAAATGTACACGGCCTAGAGGGAGGCAGGCTCTCTGCCCGCTTTTCCGGAGAGAACCTGCAATTATGCAAGCAGGATGTTTCTGCGCGTGATTTCGATCTGATTTCCGATTTATGCGCCAAAATTACCTTTCCAGACGAAACACAGGCGGTAACGTTTGGCCAAATCCTTCAGCACATGGATTACCGCAAGGCTTACCTGCCCATAGCTCGCACACAGCTGACGGAGCAGCTCTTTGCCGATGCGCCACAGTACAGCGCAGACACCCATTACCGCTACCTTCCCTTTAATGAGGAGGGCGGGAGTTATCTTGATGCGCTTCCAATTCCTCTGCAAAAGGAATTGTGGCTGCTCTTCCTTGTGGAGGGGGTTAGTCCTCTTGAATTTGAAGATGCCTTCAACGCGTTGCAAGAGGGGCGCGTCTCTGCCTTTTCGTGGGAATTATCTCTGCGGCTGGCGCTGAGCCAGGCAAAAATTTCGATTCAATATGAAAACGGCGGATTCCATGTGATAGATCAGAACGGCGCAAGGCTTCTCTATCGCTACGACAGCAGCAACGCTGCGGAGCGGCTCTTTCTCAAGCTCCTCTTCCCGAGTGAGCCGCCCCGGGAAGCAGCACATTGAGCAACCTACTGTTCGCCGCGGCGCATAGAAATCAAGTTGGTTTTCGGAACAGCATGCTAAAACGACATTCCGTAGCCGTGGCGCTCTGCACATAGTAATCAACCCACTTTTATGGTAAAATAGCTTCAAACAAAGTTTGAAGCATTGGAAAAATGCCTGTCGGCGCGAAACGCCTCCTGCCGCAGAGCGGCAACGCCATTTTTTCGCTAAGGGTTATCCTAATTGCGTATATGGTAAAATAGCTTCAAACAAAGCTTGAAGCATTGGAAAAATGCCTGTCGGCGCGAAACGCCTCCTGCCGCAGAGCGGCAACGCCATTTTTCACAAAGGTTGGCCTTGCGTGTATGGTAAAATAGCTTCAAACAAAGTTTGAAGCATTGGAAAAATGCCTGTCGGCGCGAAACGCCTCCTGCCGCAGAGCGGCAACGCCATTTTTCGCTAAGGTTATCCTATTGCGTATATGGTAAAATAGCTTCAAACAAAGTTTGAAGCATTGGAAAAATGCCTGTCGGCGCGAAACGCCTCCTGCCGCAGAGCGGCAACGCCATTTTTCGCTGAGGTTAGCCTATTGCGTATGGTAGAATAGACGCAAACCATCTTAAAAGCATCTATGCAAGAGGTAAAACAATGGATGAAATACGAGCCAATCCGGATGAGATTCTGCACCGGATCAAAAAGGAATCCAACATTGAAAGCCGCGGGCATCTAAAAATTTTTTTCGGTTATGCCGCCGGCGTCGGCAAAACCTACGCGATGCTCAAAGCTGCCCACGCGGCAAAACGCCGGGGATTGGATATCGTCGTCGGCTATGTGGAGCCGCACACCCGCCCGCAGACGCTGGCTCTACTGGACGGCCTAGAGCAGCTGCCTACGCTCACGGTCAGCCATAAGGGCATCTCCCTGCATGAATTCGATCTGGATGGCGCGATCAAACGCGCACCGCAGCTCATCCTGGTTGACGAGCTTGCCCACACCAACGCCGAGGGCTGCCGCCACAGCAAGCGCTATCAGGATGTGGAGGAGCTGCTGCGGGCCGGCATCGACGTATATACAACGGTAAACGTTCAACACATCGAGAGTTTAAACGATATGGTCGCCTCCATTACAGGCGTAACCGTGCGAGAGCGTGTGCCAGACCATTTATTTGACGATGCGGATCAGGTAGAACTGGTGGATATTGAGCCGGAGGAGCTGATCGACCGCCTTCATGCCGGGCAGATCTATCAGGAAGCGCAGGCACATCGGGCGCTAGAGCATTTTTTTAGCATTGAAAACCTGACGGCACTGCGTGAGATCGCCCTGCGACGCTGCGCGGATCGGATCAACAAAATGTCAGAGAAAGTGAAATCCGCCCGCGGCAGCGGCTATTTCACCGATGAGCACATCCTGATCTGCCTATCCTCCTCCCCTACCAATGCAAAAATCATTCGCACGGCGGCCCGCATGGCGGACGCGTTCAAGGGCAGCTTAACCGCGCTGTTCGTAGAAACGCCGGAGTTTGCCTCCATGAGCGAGGCAAACAAGCAGCAGCTGCGCAGCAATATCCACCTTGCGCAGCAGATGGGGGCGGCCATTGAAACGGTATATGGGGATGATATCGCCTTCCAGATCGCGGAATTTGCACGGCTCTCGGGCGTTTCCAAAATTGTGATGGGGCGCGCGAGCGTCAGGCGAAAATTTTTTGGCAAGCCGTCCCTGACGGAGCGGCTGACCAACGCCGCGCCCAATCTGGATATCTATATCATCCCGGATAAAGCCACGACCGCATACCGCCGCCCCAAGCGTACGCAGGCGAAGCCGCTGCATTTTTCTTGGGCTGATCTGCTGAAAACCCTTCTGATCCTGGCGGCCTGTACGGCTATCGGCTACCTGTTCGAGCTGCTTGGCTTCAGCGAGGCAAATATCATTATGATCTATATCCTGGGCGTGCTGATCACCGCCGTGGCCACCACGGGACGGGTTTACTCCCTTGCCTCTTCATTGGCGAGCGTCCTTGTTTTCAACTTTTTCTTTACCGCACCGCGCTTTACCTTCAACGCCTATGACAGCGGGTATCCCGTTACCTTCTTCATCATGTTTGTCGCCGCGTTTCTCACAAGCTCGCTCGCCACAAAGATCAAGCGGCACGCGCGACAATCGGCGGAAACCGCCTTCCGTACCAAAATCCTCTTTGACACCAATCAGCTCATGCAAAAGGGCAATGGAAAGGAAGAAATTGTCTCCATCACGGCAAATCAGCTCGTAAAGCTCCTGAAAAAGGATATTATTTTTTATCTAGCGGAAAACGGCAAGCTTTTGCCGCCCGCTCTCTTTCCCGCGAATGCGGGCGCTACAACGGAGGATTACATCCTGCCCAACGAGCAAGCGGTCGCCGCCTGGGTGCACAAAAACAACAAGCGCGCAGGAGCCACAACAGATACGCTGGGCAGCGCAAAATGCCTTTACCTTGCTGTGCGGGTGAGCGATATGGTATATGGCGTGGTCGGCATCGGCCTGGCCGGCGAGGCGCCTCTCGACTCCTTTGAAAACAGCATTGTCCTGTCCATCCTCGGGGAATGCGCACTCGCACTTGAAAATGAACGCGCCATACGGGAACGGGAGGAGTCCGCTGTTCTTGCAAAAAACGAGCAACTGCGCGCCAATCTTCTGCGCTCCATCTCCCACGATCTGCGCACGCCGCTGACCTCCATTTCCGGCAACGCCGGGGTTCTGATGGCAAACGGAGAAGGCCTGGGGACGGAAAAATGCAAACAGCTCTATACCGCGATCTACGACGATTCCCTTTGGCTCATTAACCTTGTGGAAAACCTGCTCTCCGTCACCCGGATTGAAGACGGTACAATGCAGCTGAAATTGACGGCGGAGCTGGTGGATGAGGCCGTTGCGGAAGCAGTGCGCCACATCAGCCGGCAAAGCGCGGAGCACCACATCATTATAAGGCAGCAGGAGGACTTTTTGCTGGCCAAAATGGATGCACGGCTCATTGTGCAGGTTATCATCAATATTGTGGACAATGCCGTCAAATACACGCCAAAGGGTTCAACCATCACAATTACCACCAGAAAAGAGGGCAAGTGGGCCGCTGTTGAAATCGCGGATGACGGCCCAGGCATCCCGGACGACGCAAAGCCCCGAATCTTCGATATGTTCTATACGGCGGGCGCACATTCCGCCGACAGCCGCCGGAGCCTTGGGTTAGGGCTTGCCCTATGCAAATCCATTATCAACGCACACGGCGGAGAAATTTCGGTTGCAGACAATCAGCCATCCGGTACTATTTTCCGCTTTACACTACCTGCCGAGGAGGTCACGCTTCATGCATAAACCATTGATTTTAGTTGTGGAAGACGACACCGCTGTGCGAAACCTGATTACCACAACGCTCGAAACACATGATTACCGATTCCACATCGCGCCCACCGGTCAGGCCGCGATTGTGGAGGCTTCTTCCCACAACCCTGATATCGTTTTGCTTGATTTGGGCCTGCCGGATTTGGACGGCATTGAGGTAATCCATAAAATCCGGACGTGGTCGAATATGCCGATCATCGTTATCAGCGCTAGAAGTGAAGATACAGATAAGATCGACGCGCTGGACGCTGGGGCGGATGATTACCTGACCAAACCATTTTCCGTAGAAGAACTGCTCGCCCGCCTGCGCGTGACGCTGCGGCGCCTGAGCTTTATGCAGAGCCGTTCCGGTGCAGAGCCTTCTGTGTTTCTCAATGGCGGCCTAAAAATCGATTATGCGGCTGGCTGTGTCTATTTGGAGGGCCGTGAACTACACCTAACCCCGATTGAATATAAGCTTTTATGTCTGCTCTCCAAAAAACGTGGGCAAGGTGTTGACACATACTTTTATCACAAAGGAAATCTGGGGCAGCTCGTGGGACAATGACGTTGCCTCACTGCGCGTTTTCATGGCAACGCTGCGCAAAAAAATCGAAAGCGACCCTTCCTCCCCACAGTACATCCAAACGCATATCGGCGTTGGATACCGGATGCTAAAGGCGGAGCGGGAGCAGGAAACAGATAGCTGACTCCATTCGGCCATTGATAGCCGCACGAGGGGCTGCTGCAAACAACTTGGTAGTTTGCAGCAGCCCCTCGTTTTATAACCCATGGTCAAATGATTTCTATTGCGAGGCGCGGCGGAGTGCTATTTCCCTTTCCTCTCGCTCACGGATGACGAAGCGCGTCGGCGTGCCCTCCAGGCCAAATACTTCGCGGATCTGGTTGTCAAGATACCGCTGGTAGCTATAGTGGAACAGATCCTTGCGATTGACAAAGCAGACGAAGGTTGGCGGGCGAGTGGAAGCTTGCGTCATATAATAAATTTTCAGCCGCCTGCCCTTATCCGTAGGCGGCTGCACCCTGGCCGTGGCGGCGGCAAGCACGTCGTTGAGCTTGCCGGTTGAAATACGCATGGCGTTCTGCCCATCCACATAGCAGATCAGCTCAAACAGCCGATCAATCCTCTGCCCCGTTTTAGCGGAAATAAAGATGATCGGCGCATAAGACATAAAGGAAAAATCCTGCATCAGCTTCTTGCGGAAGGTGTCCATTGTGCGGCCATCTTTCTCAACCGCATCCCATTTATTCACTGCGATAATGCATGCTTTTCCCTGCTCATGCGCAATGCCGGCGACCTTGGAATCCTGCTCCGTGAAGCCCTCCTGCGCATCGATCATGATCACGCACACGCTCGCGCGCTCCACCGCCATGCGCGCACGCAGGACGCTGTATTTTTCAATCGTATCATCTACGCGGCTTTTGCGCCTGAGGCCAGCCGTATCAATAAAAACGAACTTACCATGGCTGTTTTCGATCAGCGTATCCGTTGCATCGCGCGTGGTGCCTGCGATATTGGATACGATCACGCGCTCTTCTCCCGCAATGGCGTTGACAAGCGAGGATTTCCCCACATTTGGCTTGCCGATCACAGCCACCTTGATCGCGTCGTCTTCCTCCTCCTCTTCCCGTTCGGACGGGAGATGGGCAAGCACGGCATCCAGCAAATCGCCCGTGCCATGGCCATGCGCGGCGGAAACAGCGATTGGGTCGCCCAACCCCAAGTTATAAAACTCATAAAAATCAAGCGGCGGCGCGCCGATGGAATCGCATTTGTTCACGCAGAGCACCACCGGTTTGCCGCTTTTTTGCAGCATGGCGGCAACCTCCGCATCCGTCGCCACAACGCCGGAGCGCAAATCTGTGACCAACACGATCACATCCGCGCTCTCAATCGCCAACTGCGCCTGCCTGCGCATTTGGGAGAGAATCACATCATCTGCGCGCGGTTCAATGCCGCCCGTGTCGACGAGCAACAAGTTGTGACCAAGCCACTCACAGTCGCCATAAATCCGGTCACGCGTTACGCCCGGCGTATCGTCAACAATGGAGAGCCGCTTGCCCACCAGCTTATTAAATAGGGTGGATTTCCCAACATTCGGCCTCCCCACAATCGCAACAACAGGTTTCGCCATATCATCAATCCTTTCTGATTGGGCCGGTTCCGGCGCTTATGCTTGGAGGCCCAGCAGAGCGTCCAACAGCTCTCCGCCATCGTTCGGCACGGGCGTAACCGGCACGCCCAGCTCCTTTTCCGCATCCGCAGGCGATAAGTCATCCAAAAACAGGTCGCCCTCCCGGCGCAGCATCACAGCGGGAATCAACAGCTTCTCCCCAAGTGGTTTCCCCTTTAGCTGGGCAATCAAATCCTGCCCGGTGAGCAAACCCGCCACCGTGATCGATTCCCCAAAGAAATCATTGCGCACTGCATACACCTGCGCAATGAGCGCTGGGCATTGCTCCTGCGCAGCAGCCACCAGCTCCGCAAGCAGCGGAAAAGCCGCTTGCCCCGTTGCAAGCGCTACCCGGCGCGGCTTCTTAGGGAAATCGTCAGGCTCCATCCTGCGCAGCGCAGCATAAAATTCATCTTTTAAAAGCGCCCAAAGGCCGACGCCGTTTTCCAGCTGTGCAAACTCTTCATAGGCCTCAGGTGATGGGATTTCCCGCCCGGCCTTGAGGTAAAACTCATCCGCCGCAAAGGCGAGGCGTGTCCCCTTAAAATAAAGAAAATGCGCGGCAAAAATCATCAATGATATCCACAACCGCCGCGGCGCCTTCTCGCGTATACGGCGCGAGTTCTGCTAAGCCCTCGCGGTATTTCGTCATGCCCAGAGGCACGGCGGCAATGCTCTGCACCGCCGGATATAGCTTGCCCAGCTCTGTCAAGCTATATAAAAGCTCGTCCCCATCGTTTAACCCAGGGCATAGCACAAGCTGGGTATTCATCTTGATCCCCGCATCCGCGAACCGCTTTATGATTTGAAGTGACTCCCCGGCACGCGGGTTTTTCATCATTTTGACACGGAGATCCGGGTTCATGGTGTGCACCGAGATATTGACAGGGCTGATATGCATCTGGATGATGCGTTCCACTTCCCGTTCAGAGAGGTTGGTCAGCGTTACATAATTGCCAAAGAGGAAGGAAAGGCGCGAATCATCATCCTTAAAATAAAGGCTTTCCCGCATCCCTTTGGGGAGCTGATCGATAAAGCAGAACACGCACTTATTCGCACAGTGGCGCTGCCTGTCCATCAGATAGGTGTCAAAGGTGAGGCCCAAATCCTCATATTCATCCTTTTGATCCTGATCTCCCGGTGTTTTCCCCCCGTGCTGCGCAGCGTGAGGGTCAGCCTTCGCTCGGTGGCATAAAATTGATAATCGAGGATATCGACAATCTCATGGCCGTTGATCTGCATTAACATCTCACCAGCCCGCACGCCATGGCGAAAACAGATGGATTTCGGCTTCACAGCAGCTATCGTCACGGCCATCTGCCGCACCCCCTTAAGCTCATAAACATAAAAAACGCAAATGATAGGCAAAAAAGAAAAAAGCAGAGAAGGAAAACCCCTCCTCTACCTTTCTTCCCGTGTGGCGTGCAAACTCGCTTCAAAGGGCCCTTAAGCGTCCTTCTTTACGATTTCCTTGCCTTTGTAGAAGCCGCAGCTCTGGCAAATCCGGTGCGGCCGCTTATACTCACCGCAGTTCGGGCACTTCACGAGCTCCGGAGCATCCATCTTCCAGACGTTGGAGCGGCGCTTATCCCTTCTTGCCTTGGAAACTCTTCTCTTTGGTACCGCCATGTCAGCACCTCCTTAAGCTTGCTGTAAAGAACATGTTCTGATTATTGATCCAAAAGCTGACGCAAAGCCTCCAAACGTGGATCGATCGGCTTTTTGCAGCTGCAGGAGCCGTCATTGAGATTCTTGCCGCATATCGGGCAAAGGCCCTTGCAATCCTCCCTGCACAAAAACTTCGCCGGCAGGGCGAGTAAAAGATCCTCCCGCACTAAGGCGGTCAAATCCAGGCGCATGCCTTCTACGACAATGAATTCGCCAGTATCCTCTTCATCAAGATGCGTCACCAGCACATGCTCCAGAGGCACCAGCATGTCCCGCCGGGTTTCCGCCGCACAGCGGTCGCACGGCGCGCTGAATACAAAAGCTGCGCGCGCATGCAGCGAAACAATACCTGCACGGTTGCGAACCTCGCCTTTTACCTTGACGGGAGATACGAAGGGGCGCACGCCATTCAGCTCTTCACCTGAAAAATCAAAGGATTGATCAATCAGCAGCCTTTCGCCTTCATTTTCAAACAGGTTTTCGAGTTCAATTAACATACTCCACCTCAAATATAGCGCACGAATAATTATATCCCGCTGTAAATCGTTTGTCAAGACCTGATTCGGGCAAAATCAGGGGAAAACAGGGCTTTTTCGCGCTTTTTCAAAGCATCAGGAAACATGGTGCAACGGCCAACCGGGTAGCAAGGCCACAGGGTTCGGCTAACTGACGCCAGCCGGACCTAAGAACGTAGACAGCATGTATCTAGAGCCCTTTCGCGGCATTGTTTTTCCTTGTTCACGGGCGCTGCCCTCCAATGATTCTGAAAACCGCCGCCGGTCAGAACGGCCGGCGGCGGACTCAATTTATCCAACAGCATTCAAAGCAACCAGTAACCGCCTGCTCCCATGAGCAGTGCGCATTCCTTTATTCCGTGTAATCACGGTAGGCCTCGTTTAGTCACCGGCTCCACTTCATCATCAATATTATACCTTCTGACAAACATCAAAGATACGCTTCGGCAGATCCGACTCATCAGTGGAGATTGTAAAGACAAATTCTACTTCCGTCAGGTCTGAAAGTTTTTTCACCTTCTCCATAAAGTCGGCCAGCGCCTCATAATCACGCCCGCAGATGCGGAACGTCGCGTCGATCATAATATGGGTGATATCATGATCGCCCGCACAAATACCACTCAAAAAGCCATAGAACGCATCGAAGCCTTCTACGCCGAAGTAATCCGTTGCAACAAGCCGCGCACGGTAGTTGACATCATAAGTGAGCTTGGTTTCCTTCTCTACGCAGACCACATTGCCCTTGGAGCTCTCGACGGCCTCATTGACCATCTGGATGAGATGCTTTGTCTTTCCGGAACCCTTATGCCCAATAATCAGAGATATCATTATAATCTCCTCCTGTGTATTTAATGTCCGCCAATGGCGGCAATCAACGAAATATCAGTGGCTTTTCAGGCGTGCCTCCAACTCGGCGCGCTGCGCCTCATAGCCGGGCTTGCCCAGAAGGGCGAACATATTCTTTTTATAGCTTTCCACACCTGGCTGATCGAAGGGGTTAACGCCGAGCAGATAGCCAGAAACAGCGCAAGCCTTCTCTAGGAAATAAATCAGATAGCCGAGCGTATGCTCGCTCATATCCTCTGCTTCCAAAACAAGGTTCGGTACGCCGCCGTCCGTATGGGCGAGGATCGTGCCTTCAAAAGCCTTGCTGTTGACAAAATCCATCGTTTTGCCCGCGAGGAAGTTTAATCCGTCCACATTCTCCGCATCCTCTGCAATCACGAGCTCAGCGCGCGGTTTCTGAAAACGGACCACCGTTTCAAACAGCTCGCGCTCCCCTTGCTGGATATACTGGCCGAGCGAATGCAGATCGGTTGAGAAGATCGCGGAGGCCGGGAAAATCCCCTTGCCCTCCTTACCCTCGCTCTCGCCAAACAGCTGCTTAAACCACTCGTTCATCATTTGATAGGCCGGCTCGTAGCTGACCATCATCTCAATCTTTTTGCCCTGGCGATAAAGCAGGTTGCGCCATGCGGCATAGCGGTAGCAGTCGTTTTTCATCAGATCAGGTTCCATCAAAGCTTTTTGGGCATCCTGCGCGCCTGCCATAAGCGCTTCGATATCCGTGCCGCTGACCGCAATCGGCAATAATCCCACAGCTGTGAGCACAGAATAGCGACCGCCCACATCATCCGGCACAACAAAGGTTTCATAGCCGGCCTGGTCGGCAAATTCCTTGAGCGTGCCGCGCGCGCGGTCGGTCGTGGCATAGATGCGCTTTGCGGCAGCTTCCTTGCCATATTTTTTCTCCAGCAGCTCGCGGAACACACGAAATGCCACCGCAGGCTCCGTGGTTGTGCCGGATTTGGAAATGACGTTAACAGAGACGTCCTTGCCCTCACACAGCGCGAGCAGCTCGCTCAGCGCGGTGGAGCTGATACTGTTGCCGGTAAAATAGATCTGCGGCGTATCTTTCGCCAAAAGATTATAATGCGGGGACTTTATAAATTCCAGCACGGCGCGCGCGCCGAGATAGGAGCCGCCGATGCCAATGACAATCAGCACATCGCTGTTCTCCCGGATGCGCTTTGCAGCAGCCTGGATACGCCCGAATTCCTCCTTATCATAATCGGTTGGCAACGTCAGCCAACCCAAAAAGTCGCTTCCAGCTCCCGTAGCACTGTGCAGCTTTTCCTGCGCGGCCTGCACTTCGGCCGCCATTGCAGCCAGTTCCCCCGGCTGCGCAAAATTCTGCGCGTAACGATCGTCCAAACGAATACTCATTGCAGATTGCCCTTTCCTTTGGCCCCCACATCTTGTGGTGCTTTTCACATTTTTGTTTGATATCATTCTACATGATTGGCCGTATGATTGCAAGTCCATCCGAAATTTTTCAAAATAAATTCACACCTTTTTTCACACTTGGCCGTTAAGCGGCCAAAGAGCGCAGTAGGCGCAGAAATGCCTGCCCAAAAGTGAGCCTGCCCACCGCCTCAGCTGCGGTCAAATTGAATTTACCCAGTTCTTCTTCGCCGAGTTTCAGCGTAACGCTGCCGAGCACCTGCCCTTTTTCAACCGGCGCCTCTACATTCGCGGCAAGCTCCACCTTCTGCGTGATCTCTGCCTCCTTTCCCTTCGGGATCAGCACCGGCTGCGCGGCGGGCACAACAGGCTTCACCGTATTTTGCAGGCCGTGCAGGATCGTTACATCCGCGATGGCGGAAGCATCCACCTTCGGCGTGACGACCGCCCAGTTTGCGAAGCCCCAATTGAGCATGGCTTTTGCCGCCTCAAAACGCAGCGCACCTGTATCACTGCCGAGAACGACGGCGATCAAATGCGTGCTATCGCGCTTGGCCGTGGCGGAGAGGCAATGCCCCGCCTTGCTGGTCGTGCCGGTTTTCAGCCCGGTCGTGCCCTTAAAAAAGCGAACCATCTTGTTGGTGTTCACAAGCTCCGTTTTCCCGCCGCGCAAGCTATCCATCCAGATTGTCGTATAATTTTGAATTTGCTCATGCTTGAGCAGCTCCGCGCTCATCAGCGCAATATCATAGGCAGAGGTTACATGATTCTGCGCGGAGTCATCAAGGCCCGTGCAATTTTCAAAATGCGTATCCTTCATGCCAAGCTGAGCGGCGCGCTCATTGCACATGGAGACGAACACTTCCTCACTGCCTGCCAAAAGCTCCGCCAAAGCAACGCAGGCGTCGTTTGCAGAGCCGACTGCGGTGGCTTTCAACAGCTCGTCAACCGTCATGACCTCCCCTTCCTTGAGCCAGATTTGAGAGCCGCCCTTGCCTGCCGCAGCGGCGCTGGCAGTCACCTTATCGGTTAATGATATTTTACCCGCATCCAGCGCTTCCATTACAAGCAGAAGCGTCATAATTTTCGTCACGCTCGCGGGCGGTAGCTTTTCATGCTCATGGTAGGCCATCAGCACCTTTTTCGTAGATGCATCCATCAAAACGGCGGCCTTGGCGTTAATTGACACAGGGAGGTTGCCGTCCTTGACCATCTGCGGATCTTTCGGCACGGCATCCTGCGGCTGCGCCGCCGCAAGGATTTCTTCTTCCGAGATCACACGCTGCGGAATTTCGACTGGTATTTCGGCGGCGAACGCCGGAAGGCTCATAGACGCCAAAAGCGCCGCAGCCGTGGCTAGGGATAACATTCGGCTCATTTTCATTTGGATACCATTCCTTTCTTACGGTGGGGTGCTGAAATCACAGCTTTGCGGGCTATCACTGCCACATGCGCAGCCGCGCAGGCTAGATTCGCTGATTCTGGAAATATCCTGTTTTAAATCTATGCGTTGGCCGATTGGGTTACAACAAATCCTTTTGTTTTTTCAAAACAGTATTCAAATGAAACGGGCAAATATGCAGAATAAAAAATGGGCTCCGCAAAATGCATAGCATTTTGCGGAGCCCTCATCCAAGGAGCACAGCTATGTGCTTTATTTATGAATCGTTTGCAGATATTGATCTGCAATCTCTTTCATTCCGTCATCCAGCTTGATGAGTTTCAGCAACGTCCGCACACGGAATGGCTTGGCAATCGTGAACAAAACAGAGGGCACTTTCCGCGAGCCGAGGCCCATCCGGATCAAGGACTGCACATCCTTGCTTTTCAGCAACGCGCCCACCCTGTCGTCAATCGAAAAATAATCAGGGTTTCGCTTGCCGTCTGCATTCACAAACCAGTTTTTGACGAAAGATCCTGAATCCCCCTGCATTTTGTAAGCCGGATTTTCCTCCTCCACACCGCGGATATGAATGGAGTGCGTACAGCCTCCTGCTTCGGCGGTAAGGACCGTCTCCCCTGCCGTTACAGGAATTTTTTCAAAATACACAACCCTGTCGCAAGGCTTCGTGATAGGCTCGCCGTTTACCGTCAGCGTTACCTCCGGCAAATTGCTATAAACCGGAACCGTCGTTTCGCCGATCACGCGGTCTACAAAACGCTCGCCGCCGATATGTACAAACGGCTCGTCTGACCAAAAGGCCTTATAGACATAGAAGCTATCCTTGCGGGTTTTGCGGTCAATCGTAACGAGCCCTTTATTATTGCGCCCCTTCACGCCGCCCTCGTCGCGGTTGGCAGCGCCAAAATCGAACATATTCCATACATAGCTGCCCCAGAGCCACTCCCGTTCGGCGATTGCCCGGGCATAGTGCTCATGGAACCTAGCCTGATAAGATTCGCTGTAATCCCCCTGCACACCCTGCTCAGCCTGGTATTTTATAATCCCCTCCGCACCGTATTCAGAGAGACAAAGCTTGATCTCCGGATATGCTTTGTGGAACTGATCTAGCCATTGGTCAATTGCATGATAGGTTTGCACATACCAACCGAAATACAGGTTATAGCCCTGCAAATCAGTAATGCGGTTCATTGGCGAGGAAATGCCGCACATCATCACCTGCGCAGAGGTGGAGGGCCTGGTTGGGTCGAGCCGGTGCGCCAGATCGTTAAGCGTGCGGATGCCCTGCTCCAGCGATTTGGTTTTTCCGCTCATGGTAATCTCATTCTGCACACCCCAGCAGTAGATGCAGGGGTGGTTTTTATTCTGCGTGATTAACTCCGTGAGCTGCTGCTTTGCGTTTTCAAATTTGGCATCCACAAAGTGGGAGATAACGGGCACCTCCGCCCAAACCAAGAGGCCCATTTCGTCGCATGCATCGTAGAATCTTTGATCCTGCTGGTAATGCGCCAGGCGGATCGAATTTGCCCCGACTTCACGGATGAGGGCGAGATCCTCCCTGTGCTCTTTTTCCGTGAGCGCATTGCCCATGTGATAGCGATCCTGATGCCGAGAAACGCCCTTCAATTTTATGTGCTTTCCGTTCAGGAAACAGCCCTTTTCATGGTCAAACGATATGGTACGGAAGCCAACGCGGGTTTCTACCGCATCAATCTCTTCACCGCCGCGCACCAACGCGGCACGCACAGTGTAGAGATAGGGGTTTTCCAGCCCATTCCACAAGATCGGGTCCGCAAGCTCTATGGTGAGCTCCTCACCTGCTTCCGCTTTCCGTTGCGCCACGGCTTCGCCGTCCCGATTCCATACAGTATAGGCGGCTGTTACGCCGCTTCTATCCCCCTCAATATGCGGCTCGATACGCAGCACACCGGTGTTCCCCTGAACGGAGGCGTCCGCATACACGCCGCAAAGCCCTGCTTTCAGGCTAAAATGGCACTGGTCCAGCCCGGTAATCAAATTCACTCCGCGATAGAGCCCGCCATAAAACGTGAAATCCGCGTTGCTAGGATACACATCCTCAAAATCGCTATTATCCACGGCGATGGTAACGCTGTTGGGCCCGCCCGCATTGATGTAGGAGGTCAAATCAAAACGAAAGAGCGAATAGCCGCCTTTATGCGTGCCGGCCAGTTTGCCATTCACCGACACAGAGGCTACCGAATTGGCGGCGCCGATTTCCAGGTAAGTGATCCCTGAAGTTTCCGGCAGCGGCCGCGTATAAATACATTCACCGCGGTAGTAATCCGCACCCTCCTGCCCATCCACAGCATTCCAGCAGTGCGGCAGATCCACCCGCACTGTTTCGCCTTGTTTTTGAAAATCCCAACCCTGATTGAGCGATATCGTTTTTCTCATATTAAGGTTCTCCTTCTGTCGTAAATGATTGCGCCGGATGGAATGATGTTTTATTGAAGTTCTTCAATTGATCCCGTTTCCATTTCGCCATGGTGCACACCTTTGAGGCGTTGCGACATCTCAATGGTTTTCTTTTTATCCAAATTATAAACAAACATCAACGCGAGGAACATGAGCACAGCGCCCACCAACGGCAGCCAGATAGACAGCCGCATCACATTGTGCGCCGCCTGATCGGTTGTGGCCACCACATTCTCCGTATCAAAGCCGACAGCCGCAAGCAACAGGGCCATCATGCCCTGGCAAACCGCCTGCGCAGCCTTGCGCACAAAAGAATAGATGGCATAAACCGTGCCCTCCTCGCGCCGGCCGGTCTGCATCTCCTGATAATCCACCGCATCCGCAACGAACGACCAGGTAGCAAGCGTAAAGAGCCCCGTGCAGCCGTTGGCAAGGCCCATGAGCGCCAAATAGATCCAGCCTCCCGTTTCATTGCGTGGAAAATCAACGAACAGCATCACCAGCAAAATGACGATTGCACCGATCATCGGCCAGACGGACATCTCCTTTTTGCCAAACCGCTTGGTGAGCTTTGAAACAAAGGGGATCAGCAAAACCATCGGCAGCGAGGTGATAACGCTGCCCAGAATAATCATATCCGTATTCTTGAAATAAACTTGAAACACATATTGGAACATCGTCATAATTGTCATAAAGCAGGCGAGTTGGGCAAAGGAAGCAAGGCACATGCCGATCGCAGGGCGATTTTTCATAAACGCCTTGAGCGCCGTTTTGAATTCATATTTGGCCTGTGCCTTCTCAGTAGAGGCAATGCGCTCGCGCGTTAAAAAATAGAGCAGCATAAAGCCTATCAGCCCAATCAACCCAGCGCCCAGAGCAATCCATACAAACCGTTCGGGCAAAATTGGCGAGATGCCGGTGGCCGCATCCTTTTCGCCATAGATCAGCTTGGGCATGAGGATCATAATCGGCAGCACTGCAAGCCCAGCGCCGATGCTGCGCAGAGAGGAAAGCGACGCGCGTTGCGCGATATCGTCCGTCAAAACTGCGTTGAGCGAGCCATAGGGAACGTTTGTCGCCGTATAGGCGATCGACCAGAGGCAATACATCGTCAGGCAGTAGGCAAAGCGCAACCCATAGGACAGCGCACGGATATCAATGAAAAACAGCGTTGTGGTGAGCAGGATAGCAAAGGAACCATAAAGATCCACGGCCTAAATTTGCCACTTTTCGAAGGTTTGCGTCGATCCACCAACGCGCCGATGATCGGATCGTTGATCGCATCGAAGATTTTCGCCAGCACAACGATCACAGCCCAGGAACCAAGCGTTAAGCCCATGCCCTGGGTAAAATAAATCATGGCATAGGAGCTCACGAGCTGGAATGACATGTTGCAGCCGAAATCTCCCATCATATAGCCGATTTTATCTCGCAGGCCGAAGGAATCTGATCTGGTGCGGTGCTGTTTCATGCGATTCTCTCCTTTGGTTAGAATGAGCTACATTTCTGTTATATAATTATACATAAATTGAACAAAAATGCATGATCTTTTTATGAATAATATCACATCGTGCAATCTGGTTGTCAAATCCAAATCCTGCCGCGTAAAGCAGCAAAAATTCAGAACCGTCTCATCATCACAATTGGAAGACTCCATAACAAAAATGCCA